>Ga0210406_10001749_pt1 | contig 25880 bp, 16 predicted proteins | sample IncBWC30MmetaG_FD_155454 | JGI IMG/M metagenome (GOLD analysis project Ga0210406, IMG submission 155454) | Forest soil microbial communities from Barre Woods Harvard Forest LTER site, Petersham, Massachusetts, United States - Inc-BW-C-30-M | ecosystem: Environmental > Terrestrial > Soil >... | reverse complement strand
ACACGTGGCATCCCATGATCAGCCAGGAACATGGAGTCAACTACGCAAATCACAGCATGGATGGGATTTACTACAACGGTGGCAGCTGGCTGCGAATTGAGATTTGCGGGTATGTTGCAGGAAAGCTCCACGGGTGGAGCAAAGCTGAAGAAGCAATCGCGAACCGCCTATGGGCCGAAATCAATATCTCTCCGGACTTTCCCTCCAGCCAAGAGTACCTTGCGACTGATCCGGCTCATCCTTTCTTCGGATACCATCGAGTATTTGCCTGGAACGCGTTCGTCCTGCAGGCCTTGGAGTTGGCGGGGATGCGTCGGCCCGGGATGGATCCTGATTACTCAAGACCTGGCATTTGATTCGAAGCGAATCAGGGTCCTTAGGTCCGCCGGATTCACTGAGCCGCCAGTATCATCAGTGCGATCGGAATTGGCGGTGCGACAGATCCGACAAGATCGCAACGCTGGTCGTTACTTTTCCGGAACCTTGGGCGGAGTTTGCCATTGCGGAACGATGAAGTCACCAACAAGACTATCTTCATTCGCGACCGGATCTTCTCTGGATGCCTCCGCGAACTTCTCCGCATTTTTCGTGTCGCCAGCGCGGCGATACGCTTGACTTAGGAGTCGCTTCGCCTGTCGGTCACCTGGATTAAGGCGAAGCGTGAACTGAAGCTCGGCAATGGCTTCGTTTAGATGGCTCGCGGCGAGTTCCATTTTTCCCAGATTCAAGTGAGCCTCAGCGCTTTTGGAATTCTGCTGAACCGCTTCTCGAAAAGCGGCCACTGATTCCGACGGCTTTCCCGCGCGATCAAGCGCCAGTCCGCGAAAATAGCTAAGCAAGAACTGCCGCCCTAACGTCTTCTCTGCATCGCCTAGCTCAGAGGCCGCTTCCTGGGCGCGGCCGGTTCTGAGTAACACCTGGGCCAATCCGACGTACCCCGTAGGAAGAGGATCGCCCGCTGCCACAAGCTCGCGAAAAACGTTTTCCGCTTCCGCATAGCGGCCAGCGGCGAGGAATGTCGCCCCTAGCCGTAAATGCAAGGCGTAAGACTTTGGGCTGGCGGCGAGCCCGCTCTGAACGGCTGTCATGGCTTCGGGATAGCGGTTCAGTTCCATCAATTCACGTGTCAGGTTCAGCCAGTACTCTTCTTCGGCGGGTGCGAGGTTCGCGGCTTGCCGAAATGCATTCAAGGAGCGCTCCTCCCGGTTCAGATGGGCATAGGCGATGCCCATCAAAGACCAAGTTTGTGGGTCGGGATGCCCCACACCGCGAGCGTCGGCATAAACGTGAGCCTGTTCAGCAGCTTCTTCATAGTTTCGCGAGAGCAAATAGGCCAACGCCAGATCGAATGCCGCCCAGGTTTCACCAGGTGGGGAATGAGTACTGTTCAACTTCTTGAGGAGGCTGATCGCCGAGTCATTCTCGTGTGCGGTCAAAAGCAGGGAAGCGACGTGTATCGATTGTGCTTCAGTCAATGACAAGTTCACGAGTTGCGCAAGGGAATTACGCGCACTCTCAAGGCGCCCTAAGGCGACGTATCCTGTCGCGGCTTGAACCAAGAACGTGGGATCATCAGGCACGGGTTGATGAGACAACTCAAGTTCATGAAAGGCCTGATCATAGCGCTCCGCATCCAGTTCAACCCGCCCCAAGTAGTAGTGGGCAAACAAGTCCTCGGGAGAAAGTTTAAGCGCGTGCTCTAATGACTCTCGGGCCGGACCAAGTTCATGTTCGGTCCATCGGAGGAATCCGAGGTTGCGGTAGGCGTCTTCGAGCAGCGGATCGAGGCGGTTGGCTTCCTGATATTCGGAAGCAGCTTCGGCAAACTTACTCATTCGGACGAGCAGAATCCCGCGAAAATTATGGACGCGCGCGTCGTCAGGATGTTCGCGTTCCGCGGTACTGAGTTCCGTGAAAGCATCCTCCAGTCGATTCTCCTTCAGCGCGGTCAGACCGCGTTGGAACGCATCTCCCGGTTCTGAAACTTGAACCACTGCTTTGTCGGAAGAAGGTGCGCGCGCGGGTCCCAGACATGAGCAAACATAGAAAACAAGAATCAAGAGGGGTCTCATGTCATGGATCTTCCGCAGAGCTGGTTACTTTCCCCAAACGCTCGGTTTGCTTTTCGAGCTTATCGTGCGATTCACGATTCAGGGAGGTGGAGAGCGCGAATTCACGTGCCGCCTTCTCCTTCTCGCCCAAGGCCTGGTAAACCTTTCCGAGTTTGTAGTGGACCGAACCATCGTGATCGGCGGATATGGCGATCTTGAACTGCTCTTCGGCCTTGCGATAGTCACGGAGTTGAGAGTATGCGGTGCCTAAATCACGGTGCAAATCGGGATTTCCGGAATCAAGGGGAAGTGCTTTTTGAAGATATGGCAATGCTTTAGTGGGCTGATGTTCGAGTAGGTAGGTGTCTGCAACGTCCGTCAACGCACCCTGGTGGCGCGGGTTCAGCGTGAGTTCGGCCTCGAGTTCAACGCGCGCTTCCGGAACGCGCAGGTTTTTCCATAGCAGATGACCCAGGCTGTAGTGCAGATTTGGTGAGGATGGCCTTAGGGCAATGGCGGCCCGGTACTCTTCCATTGCCTTTGCGTCATCTCCTTTCGCCGATTCGAGATCACCCATCAACTCGTGCAAGCGATAGGAATTGGGATCGGATCGGTAAAGCTGTAGATAGGCTGCCGTGGCCAGTTTTTCGTAGCAACGAGCGCGCCAGAAGGCTGCTTCCGCTGACGCAGCGTCCGCAGGCAATAATCCCTCAAGAGTTTTTAGAGCCGCTTCGGGCTGCCCCGCTTGTAAGAATGCGCCGGCTACTCGAATGCGAAAGGGGGCAGGCGTTCGTGCAGTGAGAACCGTGCTGGCGCACGGCGTAATCCTGAAAAACTCTTCTCGGTCAAGCGCGCGGTTAACGTCTGCCTCGGTGCAATTCCCGGCGATGTCGTGGTTGATGGCGGAAGCCGCGAGGCCGGACTCGCCCGCTGCTTGAGATAAATCCCCGTTTTGCTCGGCAAGAAACGCGAGAGCCAAGTGCGTTGCCGGAGATTTTCGACTGCGGAGGTCTGGCTCGAGTTTCTGGATCTTCTCGCGGATGGGATCGGGCAATTGCTCGAGGGCAGTATCGCCGAAACCGGTTTCGCGAAGGCCCAGAATCCGCTCCGTTTGGTCCATGTCGCTGGCCATGGCTTTCTCCCAATCCTGTAGAGCAGCATCCACATTGCCCTGGATTAGCCGCACTTCGCCGCGCCGCGTCAGCGCCAGCAAGTTGCCGGGATGATGCTGCAATTCCTCGTCAAACTCACGACTCGCCTGATTTACCTTTCCGGCGCGCAGAAGGACTTCCCCCAGTTCGGCATGCAAACCAGCCCGTTCGGGCGCAGTCGACAATGCATTCTCGAAATGCATCATAGCGGTCGGCCACTCATTGCTCGCCGCATAACTCTCCGCCAGCAACTGTTCGCTGCGCGAAGACCCGGGAGCAACTTTCTCGAGGTTCGCGACTTCTTTTTTTCCTAATCGCTCATAGGCGCTTCCCAGAAGATAGAGGGGATCCGCGTCGTTAGGCTGCAATTCCGTCGCGCGATGGAGCGTTATGACTTCAGCTTGAAGCTGGCCGGAAATCTCTTGAGCGGTTGCCAGCCAGAGCCAGATATCGGGTCGTTTAGGTTCCGCTTGAGCAGCTGCCGTCAGAAAGGGGATCGCCTTCGCGCCTTCGCCCAACTTGCAATAGTCCACTCCCAAGAAAAAATTGGCACCGACAAGCGACGGCTTGATCTTGAGGGCACGGCGCAGTTCAGTCATCGCTTCGGACGGACGGTCCTGAAGTTGATAAACCAATCCGAGATTCATATGGACCTCGGCAAAATCAGGATCGATTGCAAGTACGGCTTGATATTCGTGTTCCGCGGTTGGGTAATCCTTATTACGCTGCGCTTGTTGGGCGGCGAAGAAGTGGGACTCGATCTCTGGATTCCGATCGTGACTAGAAGGTGTCTGTCCAGCCAATTGCAGATTAAGAGCCGCCAGCAGCGCGAGCGAGCGGAAGAAAATCCGAAGTCGCAAGGTAATCAAGATCGCCGCGGTCGATCGGATACTCATGACTGGAATCCACGCCCCGAATGATCGGGCTTGGTTCATTCTAGTGTGGTAGAGGTGTATAGAATCTGACTCTTTCAAATTTTGCAAGACGCCCAGACCGACTCCGGCGGTACTCGGCGACTGCTTGCACAGCCCTGCCTATAGGAAAGAATCCTAACGAATTCGGCGGACTGTGACGAGAGTAGTCGAGTTTGGCGCCCCTGAAACCGTGCGAGATCGAATCAGAGCCTCAAACCATATATTTTGAGAGTTGCTCTCTGCGGCAGAAATGCCGAGCGCGCTCATGAGTTGGCGCCGATTTTCTTCGTCCGCAAGGAACCGGCCAGCTGCTTCGGTTCCTTCTTGCTGAAGCCCTTGGAACGCTAGCACGTCTCCGTCGTGGGTGGCGTTGGGAAGAAGGGAAATCGTAGCGTAATCTTCTCCCACCGATCCCGTCCAACGCAGGCCTTCGTATTGTGGCTTTTCGCCGGGCAAAGGGTCTTTGTTCACAAAAACTTTGGCACTTTCGCCCACGACAGCCTCACTCTCATGGAAGTTAAGCTTGTCCTGGAGAAGACTGACCCAGGGATTAGAACCAGCACTTCCGATGAAAATGTAGTTGTTATGGTCCAGGTCGCGCATCCTCAGATCGCGCGGATAGCGCACGGAGACCTGCGATTGGAGAGGCCCCGCCATTTTGAATAGGGAGACGACGTCGGCGACATCCGCGAATGATGTTAGGGAAGAACTTGAAATGTATTCACGCAGCCTCGAGTCGGCCTCAGCAGGCTTGCTGATGGCTGGACCGGGCAGAAAATCCCGTCGGAGATATTGGTCGAGAGATCCGGGCTGTCCGGACAAAATACGGGACATTCCGTAGTTGCTGTCAGCCACCACAATGATGGTCTGGTGGCGCGCGTCGAAAACCTGAGAGAACGGCCAGGAAAGCGGAGCCGTGGGAGATGAGGCTGAAGCCTTCCGGTGCGGAATTGCGGCGTACAACAACCCCACGCATAACAGGGCCAGAATGCCGCACAGTGCCCAAGGGACCATCGTTCGGCGATGCCATACTACTGGAATCACTGTAGATGCAGTTGTCCCCGGCGGATCGACGGTCTTCAGGGCAGTTCTGAACACTGGAGCGTAGGAGCCTTTGGGGATGTCTAAAATGAGCGGCTCATTACGACCGTCTTCGTTGAAATACTCGTGAAGCTTGAGGCGCAGTTGTCGAACATGAACCCGGACAGAGCTGTCCTCCAAGGGCCTGTAGTCGGAAGGTTTATGGAAAAGTGCGTTGCCGATGTGTTGCTCGGTCAGCTCGTGGGCCTTCCCGTGAATGGTCTGCTCCGTGATGAAATGCAACAAATCCCTGAGCCTGGTGCTCTTCTGAAAAGGCGGACTGGAAATAATTCGTTGCACGAGCTGCCAACGCTTGTCACTTGCGAGGTCGTCAGTGGTTTGTTGGGGTGGAACCGACGATTGCGGGGAGGCCGTCATGTGCCGATCCTTTAGACTGGTGCCTTGCGGTAACGAAGTTTATCTTTAATCGCTGGCCTTTTTCAATTCAGGTGGCTTAACTCCTTTCCTTCCAACCTGCAGAGAAAGCTTACGGCAGGTGAATCACAATGAATTCACGTGTTAGCCCCTTTCCTCCGGGTGGCTTTAGGACAAACATCCGCTCACGCCTAACAGCGTAGTCTAAAAGTACTAGGTGTTGAGGCCTTCGTCGAACTAGGGTTCCTTTCGAATAGCAGTTTGTGGTGCCGAGCACGGCTCTGCGAGTCCGATTCTTGCGCCTCTGACCGGAGACTTTTGGTCAGTACTGTTTAGGGAGAAGATTACCTGTGAAAAAGCTCGTCTGTACCTGCGCGCTGTTCCTGATTACATCGACCGTGTTTGTTCTCGCTCAGACAACGAATGGCGGCATCCAGGGCGCTGTAACCGATCCGAGTGGAGCAACAATTGGGGGAGCGCAGATTACGGGCCGAAACTTGGACACCGGACTGACGATTTCAACGGTGACCAGCAATGCCGGACTTTACTCGTTGGCGAATCTTCCTCCAGGCCGATACACGGTTACGGTTGAGGCACCGAATCTGAAGAAGTACTCTCGAGAAGGCGTGACGGTACAGACCGATGCCACGGTCGCCTTGGACGTCCAGATGCAGCTTGGGGCCGTTTCGGATAGCGTGACGGTTGCCGCCGACGCCTCGCAGCTTGAAACCGCAACCTCCGACATTGGAGCGACCTTGCAATCGTCCCTGACTGAGAATCTGCCGCTGGAGGTAAACGGCACCGTTCGCAATCCTGTTCAATTCATCAGCCTGGTTCCCGGTTTCGTTGGAAACGTTGGAAATAATCCAGGCGACAACTCAACGGATGACTACAAAGTGAATGGAGGCCAGGAAGGTGGGACAGACATCCTTGTCGACGGCGTCTCGATCTCCCTGGTTTCGCCTAACACACAGATGAACAAGGGCGTTTCTACCGAGGGCGTGCAGGAATTCAAGGTTCTGCAAAGTAATTTTTCTCCCGAGTACGGGGAATCCGGCGACGGCATCGTGAGTCTCACAGTGAAGTCCGGAACGAACGACTGGCACGGCTCCGTTTATGATTATCTTCGCAATCGCGCGTTCGATGCCAACACTTGGGCGAATAATACTCAGGGGTTGAAAAGGTCTGTCAATACGCAAAACGACTTTGGAGCGACCGCAGGCGGTCCGGTGCGTATTCCTCATCTTTACAATGGGCACGACAGAACGTTCTTCTTCTTTGACTATGAGGGATTCCGCTTCAGAACCGGGGGTACGTCCGCGATCAGCGTTCCCAACGCAGCCTTTCAGGGTGGGGACCTTTCCGCGCTGTGTACCGCCGGATTCACGGGCGGCCTCTGTAACGATCCAACTCATCAGCTTTACGATCCCACTACCCATGTGCCTATCCCCGGCGACGTCTTGACTAACGATCCTAACTTCAAGCCGAGCAAGGTGATGACTAATGTTTTTGGATTGCTGCCGCCGACCACCGATGCCCTTACCAATAACGTGATTGACACCACGATTTCGAGCACGACCGCGAATATCTTTGATATCAAGGTCGATCATGATATCTCCGCCAAACACCGAATTTCGGGCGGCTTCGACTACGACAATACGAACACGGGCGGCTTTTCAAACCTCGGGCCGATTTTCGGCAGCGTCACCCCGCAGGACACAAGGTACGTGCGCTTTAGTGACAATTACATTTTTACTCCATCGGTTGTAAACCAGTTTCTGTTTGGATTCAGTCGTCGTTTCCGCGGAGAGGTCTCCAACGGTCTCGGACTGGATTATCCCGCTAAGATCGGACTAACCGGGGTCTCGCCCGTCACCTTCCCGTGCGTTAAGTTTACGGGAACCCCTTACGAGAATTTGCTGAACAACTGCGGTGATTCGCAATTTGCTGACAACGTTTACCAGACGAATGACTCCGTAAGCTGGGTCAGAGGCAAGCACAACATGAAGTTCGGCGGCGAGATTCGCGCGCTGCAATTCAACGTGCGACGGCTCACGCAGGCGTCCGGTGAATTTGATTTCAATGCTCAGGAAACCAGTTCAACCGGAGCCGGCGGAGTTGGCGGAGTCGGTGGCGATCCTGTGGCCAGCTCGCTCTTCGGCCTGGTGAATACTGCTACTCTGAACTACGGCTCATTCAGTGGCGTCCGTTATAAAGACTTTTCCTTTTTTGCCCAGGACACGTACAGGCTCAATACTCACTTAACTGTGAATTATGGCTTGCGATTTGACTTGGACATTCCGGCCAGCGAAGCCGAAGAGCGTTTTTCCATGGTTGATCCCACTTTGGCGAATCCTGGTGCCGGCGGCATTCTCGGAGCCTACACATATTTTGGAAGCGGGGCCGGTCGGAACGGACGGACTCGTCCGCAGGACATTTACAAGAAGGCATTCGGCCCGCGCATAGGCTTCGCATACAGCATTAACAATAAGACCGTACTGCGTGGCGGCTACGGTATTTTTTACGAACCGCTCAAAGAAGGATCGTTTGCTGACCAGGACGGTCTGGGATTTTTCAATCGACAGACGATTACGCCAACGAATGGCGGACCCACCCAGATTGATGCTGGCGTGACTCGCGTTTTCCCCGATTCTGGACCCTTTACGCCCGACGGTCAGAATGGCAGCAATGGAGTGATTACCGTTCCTGCGAACACCGGGCGTCCGGCCGATATTCAGACGTGGAATCTCGACATACAGCGCCAGATCACTTCGAACCTGTTCGTGAGTGTCGCCTACGTTGGCTCCAAGGGCACTCACTTACCGGCATTGAACATTATTCCCAACCAGACTAATCCGACGTATCTTTCGCTAGGCTCTGACTTGAGTATGGACGCCTCGTGTCTGGGGCTGGGCACTTGTCCCAATGCCATCGCGGCCGGCGTCAAATTGCCATACCCTACTTTTACAGGGCAAATCAACCAGTCGCTTCGGCCTTTTCCCCAGTATGGCGACTTCAACCAGGAAGACAACTCTTTCAGTCCCGATCGCACGGGCAACTCCACTTATCACGCCATGCAGTTGCAAGTGGACAAGCGCTTCGCCTCGGGGCTGAGTTTTCTGGTGTCCTACACGGTTTCGAAGAATCTCACCGACGCCGACTCAGCGGGGCCGGGCGTTGCTGGTTTTATCGGCACGAATGAGTTCATCGGTCAGAATTCGTATAACCGTTCAGCCGAAAAAGCGGTAAGCGAACTCGACACACCGCAAAGCCTTGTGGCGAGTTTTATGTATGAACTGCCGATGGGACATGGAAAACGTTACTGGAATGGAAATGGAGCGGCAGAGCGCCTGGTGGGAGGGTGGTATGTCGCCGGCGTGGCTCAATACAAATCGGGAATACCCACCGAGGTTTACGGTCCCTGTGGAGGAACGGCTGGTGACGTATTGTTCGCCGGATGCCACTTCACCGGATCTGCGCGGGTAAACGTGATTCCAGGAGTCAGCCAGACCAATAAAGGCAATTTCGATCCCTTCACAACCCCGTTCTGGAATCCGGCAGCGTTTTCCGCCGCTGCTCCGTTGACATTTGGCGACGAACCGCGCTCCCTCGCTTCTGCCCGGGCGTTCGGAACCCGGGACGAAGACTTCACTCTTGGCAAGAAGACCAGGATCTTCGGTGAGAAGGGAGTAATTGACTTCCGGGCTGAGTTCTTCAACATCTTTAACCGCCACGTGTTCGGAGTAGGGACTGGAAATGTGAACAGTCCCTTTATCCCTCTGGGGAGTCCTGGATGCAATGGCCCTGGCCAATTCTTTGCGTGTGGCTTCGGCGCTCTCACGGGTACACAGGATCCGCGAAGGGTTCAACTTGCCTTGAAAATTTCATATTGAGGGGTGCTCTGCCTCGGCATTCGGTCGAGGCAGAGCTGTTTGATCGTCACACCGCAGTTCTAGCCATACATGAACGTTCTCGACCGGCGAATCTTTGTGAAAACCCTTCTGGCTGCTGCTGCAAGTTCATCTGCTGCCTATGGAGCGCTCCGCAGAGGAATCGCTCTCTCGCCAGTCGCAGAAGATAATTCTGGCGCGAGGATTGAGTTTGGAGATCAGAGGCTCCGGGTGTCGGCAGCGGGTATGCCGCTAACTTACCAAAACTTCTTGCGCATCGGCACTGATTGGAAACCGGCGACGCTGGCCGGAGTTCCGCTTGTCACCGGTGCTTCGTTCGCTCTGGTGACATCGCGGTTGCAAAGTGAGGGACTACGCGTTCTCTGTGAGGGTAATGCCGAGGCGGTGGGCCTCGACGGAAAGCCTCTGAAATACGATTGGGACGCCGAGATTACTGCGGTAGGCGGCGACCATGCTGATCCCTGGATCCGCTTCCGGACGACGCTTCATCTGCGCGCGCCCTTGAGACTGCAGCAAAAACCATTCATCGAGCCGCAGATCATTATCTGGCTAAGCTCAGCGTCGACCTTGATGGAGGGCCAGTCCGGAAGTTGGAGGCGTGTGCTGCTGGATCAACCCACCCGGAACTCTCTGGGCACCTACGGCAACGATCTTCCCGCAGTTTATCTCCTGGACCAGACTGTTGGTGTCGAGACGCTCATGTACTTCGATGTGAGTGAGATGAACTGGATGTCCACGGAGAATCTTCCGCGCTTTCTGGTTTATCGCTGCTCGAGTGTGTCACACGTCGAGCGTGACGGAACGCAACGTCTCGGCGTGGGATTGCTTGCAGATCAGGCCACGGGCAACGTGCTGCCGCAGGGTGATATCAACTTCACTTACTGGCTGCTGCAAAGGCCCATGACTCGCCTGCTGACCGTGCAGGAGTCGGTTGTGCGTTGGATGCAAGCTTTGCTTCCACGGTTCGAGGAGAAACTTGGCTGGCCGGCGTGCGCTACTTCCTGGAAGGAATTCGCCGCGGGTACAGTAGGGGACTTGCAGGACAAGAGCGCGACGCAGATCGAGGTGAAGGGACATATCGGCCTGCGTGCATACGTTAAGGCCAGCTCCCAACTATGGAGCGACTCCCCCGACAACTTCGAACTGATGACCGTTGCGGATGTGCTTTGGCCATCGCTTCTTTACCTGCAACTGCATCCTTCGCCAGTGTTCAAACATGAATGCGGAAATCTTCTCGCGGATCTGCCTGACTTTTACCACGCCGACACCCACAGCATCAGCAACGACTTCGCGCGCAAGTCAGAAGAGCGGGCCGATTCATGGTATCCCTTCGAGAATTCTCTTATCAAATACCCCATGATTGGTTCCCTGACGGGATCAAGAGAAGTGATTGATCATTTTCTCGATGCCTTTCGGACTGCGCAGAAGATAGCTCTGAAGTACAACTACTTGTTTCCGATCTACTACCAGGTGGCCACATTACGGGCGGAAGGTGCAGGCACAAATTACGCTATCGGTGGTCTGTATGCCTGGGCAGCGATACTGGCACACAGGTTGACGGGTGAAAATCAGTATCTCGAAGAAGCGCGCCGTGCGATTGATGTTTTGTACACAGTTCCTGCAGAACGCCTCTTCCACGAACCCCAGGAGCTTGCCTATGGTGCGCTTGCCGCGGCAGAACTGGGAATGACGGACGAGGCGAAATACCTGCTCTACGAACAGTTCCGGATGTTTTATTGGTACTCCGATCCCAGTCAAAAGACCCACGATACTCGCGGAATGGTCCAGGCTGCCGCGTCTATTCTATATCCGGCGTTTAAGGAAAACGTGGAGGCTATTATTCCTTGGACTGGAGTCATGAAACGCGGAATCGTCTTCGAAGGTCTCCTGCGTTTTATGGACCAGCAACGGCGCAACAACTTCTATTTCTTCGCAGACTGCGCAGGCAATGGCAAGAAGGTATCTTCCGCATTTATTCCGTTCGAAAATCTGGGCACCCTGGAACTGGCAGGCATGACAGGAAATGTGGGAAAAGAGATCTACGGTGCGGGCGAATCAATCTGGATGTATTTGATGTTCGAAGCGCTAGGGCAGGTAAGCGATCGGGAGTTGATGCTAGTGAACCTCGACCTGCTCGATGTGGCTCGTGTAAACGAGTTTCCGCCGCACAAGCTGAACTTCATTCTATACAACCCCACTAATACCTCGCGGACTGCAAACATCAATATTCCGGTTGCCAAACAAGGGACCGCTCGGTTGAGTACGAATGGCAGGCCGAGCACAGCGACGTTCCAGATCCCCAAACAGTCTTTCACCCAGCTTACCGCCGAGTTGTGACGGCTAGCAGTCTATTTCTAAAAACACAAGGCTGCCTGCTAGCGACTCGATATTAGGTCCAGTTAGTTCGTATAGGAAGGAAGTCCTGAAATGACCAAAGCGTTTTGTTCTGCAAGGCACGTGGCGCAAGCAGCTAGGGCATCCGCGCTTATTCTCGTTGCTGTCGCCGCTATTGCCGCGGTTTCCTTTGCTCCTCCTTTTGGAAAGTGGACCCGGCTCAACGCCGGCCCCATCCTATCTCCAATAGGCGATGCGTTCGAGTCCGCGGGAACATTTAATCCTTCTGTTGTAAAGAAGGATGGAAAGTTTGTGATGCTTTACCGTGCGCAAGATCATACAGGCACTTCTTCGATCGGGTACGCTTCCAGCGACGACGGTATTCACTTCACGCGGCGCCAAGAGCCGGTCATGGTCTCTGAGGCGCCATATGAGAAAGGCGGTGGCGTGGAGGACCCAAGGCTGCAAAAAATTGGCGGCACTTACTACCTTACCTATACCGGATACAACAATGTGGATGGACCGGCGCCGGACAAGAAAGATGCTCAACTATGCCTAGCTACGTCCGCTGACCTGATTCACTGGCAGCGACAAGGAGTTATGATTCCGAGTTTCAAGGGCAAATGGAACGTGAAGTGGACGAAATCTGGCGCCATTGTTCCAGAAAAAATAAATGGCAAGTATTGGATGTACTATCTGGCCGACGCAAAGGGGAAGGACACTCAAATGGGAGTTGCTTACTCCGACGATCTCCTGCACTGGACCGAGGCCCTTGATCATCCAGTTCTCTCGAGCCGTCCCGGTTCGTTTGACTCGCAGGTTGTGGAGCCTGGACCCGCGCCAATCATAACGCCGCAAGGAGTGTTTCTGATTTATAACGGCGCCGACGACAAACTTGTTTATTCAACCGGCTGGGTTCTCTTCGACCAGAAGGATCCGACGAGAGTCCTGGCGCGTTCGGAACAGCCAATATTTGCGCCCGATAAGGAATGGGAAAAGGTGGGGCAAGTTCCGAACGTCGTATTTGTTGAGGGGATGGTTCGAGACGGCAAGCGCTGGCTGTTTTACTACGGCGGGGCTGACAAGAATATCGGCGTCGCAACGGCGCAAGTCCTCTAGAGGATCCAGTTGGCCGCGGGGGGTAGGAGTCAAACCGACAGCGGCACAAGCTCGACCTCTCGGGTTTCCCGCAATCGGGCATTCTAGCTCCCTTGCCAGTTTTCTTAAGGTTTGGGTGTCCGCTTCACCATTTGCATTTGTGTTTGCCGCACGAATGCTTTGGGAGAAGACTATCTGGACGTCGTCAGGCCGAAGAGTAATTCCCCGTTCAGAAACGGCGTAGACCAGAGGATGCTAGACCAGTTGACAAACAAGTGAAACCGATCGACAATGATCCAATTGCAGTCCACTTGAATGTCTAATAGAGAGAAGCGTCCGGCGCAGGTGCTCCAGGGAACACTCGATCTCATTGTGCTGCGCACTCTCGCCACGATGGGACCCCAGCATGCTTACCAAATTGCCAGCCGCCTGCAACAACTGTCCGGTCAGTCGCTTGAACTGAACCAGGGAACGCTTTATCCGGCCTTGGTCCGTCTTGGGCAGTACGGCTGGGTCAAGGGAACCTGGGGCAAAACAGAGAACAACCGAGAGGCCAAGTTCTACGAGCTGACTCGTGCCGGTCGCGCGGCCCTGGAGCGGGAAACGACGCAATGGCACAGAATGTCACGCCTCGTCGAGCGGCTGCTGCTCGAAGGAACCGAAGGGTGAATCGACATTTCGCTGGAATCCTCGCGAAGCTGTGGGATCTGGTTGCCGCCAAGCGGGCTGATCGCGATTTCGAACGTGAAATCGAGGTACACCTTGCCTTTCTCGAGCAGGACTACCTTCAGCAGGGCCTTACCCCGGCAGAAGCGCGCCGCAGAGCACGTCTCGCGTTGGGCGGGATCGAACGCACTCGACAAGCGCAGCGGGACGAGCGTTCCTTCCTCTGGCTGACGCAGGCTGGTCAGGACCTTTGGCATGCTTTCCGCTCGATGAGGCGCGCCCCTGGCTTTACAGTCTGCGCCGTCGCCACGGTGGCGCTGGGCATCGGATCCAACACTGCGGTTTTTTCCGTTGTCAACGCTGTCCTGGTCCGTCCCCTCGGCTACCCGGATTCCTCCCGCATCGTGCAGTTCTTTCTGTCTTCCTCCACAGGATCGACGGCCGGCGCTTCCATTCCTGATCTTCGATTTTGGCTCGAGCGAGCGGAGTCTGTGCAGGACATTGCTGCGTATGACTTCGACCAATCCGAGATGGGCTTGACATCCGGTGCACCGGAACAAGTCCATGGCATCCACGTCACGTCGAATTACTTCCGTCTCTTCGGAGCACCGGTCCTGCTCGGTCGTACTTTTATCCAAGCCGACAGTCTAGCGAATGGCCCGAGAGTCGTCGTGCTTAGCTACCGTCTCTGGAGGCGCAGATTTGTTGGAGATCAGAACATCATTGGTAAGACGATTTCGCTCGATAAGGAGTCGTACACCGTCATCGGTGTCACGGGGAAAGGTTTCAACTCCGATCCCGAAGCTCAACTCTGGATTCCATTTCAGTTCAATCTCAACGAGACTGACCAGCTTCATTCGTTTGAGGTGGCAGCTCGTTTAAAAGCAGGAGTGACGTTGGATCAGGCGAATGCACAACTGGATGCAGTTTCGCAGTCCGCCAGGCGTCTCTCTGAACTCCCCGACCCGGATTACCGGTTCCAGCTTCGGCGGCTGCATGACGCAATGGTCGGCGATATCCGTTCCTCGCTCCTCACGCTACAAGGAGCGGTTGGTCTCGTTCTGCTTATCGCGTACGCAAATCTCGCAAACCTGCTGTTGGTTCGAGCGATTGTCCGCAAGCGTGAATTCGCGATTCGCGCTGCCATTGGCGCACGCGCCGGACGGATCATTCGGCAGTTGATCGTCGAAAGCCTGTTGCTAAGCTTCTTCGGCTGTTTCCTCGGAGTGATTGCGGGACTTGCTGGCGTCCATCTGCTGCTGAAGACAATCCCGGGAGGCATTCCGCGCATAACAGGAACAGACGCGGCAATCGGGCTTGACTGGCGCGTGATGGCGTTCGCAGTTGGGCTCTCCATCGCAACTGGACTCGTCTTCGGGGTTCTCCCAGCGCTGCAAGTGCTCCGGGAAAAGCTGGTTGACTCACTGCACGAAACCGGCAGCCGTCACGGGCCTGGCGCGCGCAGTAAGTGGTTGCACTCCGTAACGGTAATTAGCGAGGTCGCCCTTTCGCTGGTTCTGCTCATTGGGGCGTCTCTGCTTGGGCGCACCTACATTCTGCTAAACCGTGTAGACCCCGGCTTTGACAGCCACAATCTCCTCATGATGACCATGTCCATGCGTGGCCGAAACGTCGGAACGGATAGAAGTTTGGCTGCTATGGTTCGTGATGGGTGCCAGCAATTGAATGCGATCCCAGGCGTGAACGCGGCTGCAGCCACTTTCAGTCCGCCATTCGCAGACCGAATGGGCCTTCCATTTACATCTCTATCGGCTACCCCGACAATTTCAGGCGACAGCGAATGGATCGCGGCGTCCCCAGCCTATTTCCAGGTTCTCAAGATTCCGATTCTTCGCGGAAGAGATTTCGATGTGCACGATGATTCGGGCACATCTCCTGTCGTCATGATCAACCAAACCATGGCCAAGCGTTACTGGCCGCAACAGGATGCACTAGGCCAACAGATCGTGATCGGCAAAGGCCTGGGACCTAAGTTCGAAGACGAGCCGCGAACTATCATCGGTGTCTTTGCAGACGCACGTGAACATGATCTGAGCGATGATCCACAGCCAACGCTGGTCATCCCCGATGCACAGACGCCGAGCGGAATCATCGAGCTCATGTCGCAGTTCGGTCCCGTATGGTGGATGGTTCGCACAAACATGGAGCCGCACCAGTTCATCCCGGCCATCTCTGAGAAGCTGCGCTCAGCAAGCGGCGGCAGGCCGGTGGGCAAGGTACAGACAATGGACGACTTGCTCGCGCGATCCATTGCAAAACAGAACTTCAATATGCTCCTGCTGTCCATCTTCGCGGCTACAGCGCTGCTGCTTGCCGCTGTTGGAGTCTACGGGGTGATGGCATATTCGGTCGCGCAGCGGACGCATGAGGTTGGTGTACGGATGGCCCTGGGGGCGGGTCGAATGAGTGTTCGCAACATGATCCTTCGGGAAGGTCTGATGAAGGGCACACTGGGCGTCATCGGTGGAGTAGGCGCTGCGTTTTTCCTTGCGCGATTGTTGACGGCGCTGCTCTTTGGTGTCTCGTCTCATGATACGGCAGTGTTTGTTGCCGCGCCTCTAGTTTTGGAACTCATCGTTGCGATCGCCACGTTGATTCCTGCGCAGAGAGCAGCTAGCCTTGACCCGGCCAGCGCGTTGCGTTTCGAATGAGAAGACCGTCAGCCATTATGTATTGGCAGGTAAGCACATCAGCCGCGACTCATCGCGCCGACAGCCATTGATACCGAGCGTCGCCCTATTCAAGAACTACGACTTGGCAGCAGAAGAAGTTCCGAGAATTACTTGTTGGCCGAGTGACGGGCAATATGAAGGTAGCCCGCGCGGTTACGCACCCGTTATTGATCGTAGGTGGTGCCGGAGGCTCCGATCAGACTCCGAGGATGTTGCAATCTGCGGACGTGCCGCGACCATGCGAAACCAGAGCCTGGAAACGGCAGAGACAGCGATATCGATGCTAGAACGGGAACACCGGAACGTTGTGTCACTCACGATGATCCAGACAATGTAATGCAAAGCAAGAACCAGGATGCTCCACTTTATTGCACGTGTTTGCGTGTGATAGCGGGTCAGACCGGCTGAGGCGAGCTCCACCGTGGACATGAGTCCATAGGCGTGCCAGAAAGCTCCAGAATCATAGCCCCCCAAATCGAATGCATCACAATTCCGTATCCGGGTGGCATAGGCCGACTGGCTAGCTGGATTCAGTAGTGATCGTCAGAGGTAGAGCTACCGGACATCTGCAACGATCTCACGCACCGCGTTAGCCACAACACCTGGGGGATGTTCGTATGATTGCTGTTCTCAACAATAATATCGCGGCCGCGGTTGGCGGTTGAAGACCCTTACTAGACGCGTGGAACCGTCAGTTCTTATTTGTACGCAGTTCGTCGACCACCTGTCGGACTGCTGTGACGATCGAGTCCGGCGATTCTGCCATGTCGTGGTGCGCGTCCACGACTACTTGCTGTCCTCGAGTGGACAACCGCACTAAGCTTGTCTGTAGTTGATGTACCTGAACCTGGTGATATTCCGCTGCTTCCTTTTCGAAACCGGGAGGAGCCCAATACCTCCCTGCTGTCAGCACGACGAGCGGGCGATCACCCAAGCTGCCTGCGTTTCGTGCAGCGTTGTCGATATCGGGGTTTCCGCCGCCTTCTCTCGGAACGATTCTGCCCTCGTCGGTTGCTGCGCAAGCCTGCTCGGCATCGGTCCTGAACGCCTTCGGCTGTGCTTCGAGCTTAGCCAATACGCTGCCTTGCTCGCGGGTCAAATCGGGCGGAGGAGGCCGGCGCTCTCGGCTCGCCACGAAACGAATTATGCCAAGTCGCGTCATTGCTGGTAGAGCCATGCAAATCAGGTGCCTCGTGCTTCCCGATAGACGATTTACGGGTGCTAACGCGAAGTCCGGCTCGTGCATGTCCGGGCTCGCAGAATCAACTAAGACCAAACCCGCCACGTCCGTGGGGTAGCGCGCCGTGTAGATGCGAACATATTCGCCCCCTACCGAACCACCAGCCATCACGTAGGGTGGCAGAACCCCCGCGCGCTGTAGCGCCTCGTGCAGATCGCTGGCAACAGTGGCACTCGTTCGTGGAGACGATGGTGGATCGCTCCACCCTACCCCCGCGCGGTCGTACCAGCAGGCGCGAGTGAACACCGCCATTTTGGATTGGAGCGACAGCCACGAATAACCGGGCGAGTTGCCTCCGGTTTCAAGAATCACGGTCGGAGTACCTTGACCAGAGCAGTAGAGATTCAGAGTGCGACCACCAATGTCAACCGCCTCTCCGATTCGTGGAGGCAGTTGACTGGCATCCTTCGCCCTCCCGACCTGCTCATATGTAAAGCCCACCAGAAGAGCCAGCACCAGCAGAGTCAGAAATACGTAAGAGATTCTCCGAACCCACTTTCTCATGTGCCCGACCTCCTCATAAGCAATGACCGCCTCACAGTTCGGCGCTACGCGCAGGGACACCTGAATGATCGAAAGATACTCAGCCTTCTACGCAAACCCACGCTCCAGCTGAATCTGCATGTTCATTACGAGACCCAGTGGGCTACGGGCGCATAGGCCAGTTGAATAAAAAGCTCCCAAATCCGATAAGGAGCGGCACGGCTCCCGCGATACCCCCTACTACCCACTTCCATATTCCCGACCGCATGAGCCACTGTCGCAGCAGAGAGATGGCGGCGTCATACAGGAGCGGCGCCGCCGCGCCTGATGCATCACTGGATTCGTCGAATATCCAAAGAAGTTCTTGCTCGAACCGCAGACGAAAGGCGGGTGGATGCAAACAAATGAGCCAACGATACAAGGTGCGGTTCATCATGCCCTCTCGGGACGTGGTTTGAGATGTAGTCTCGCTTCGCGGACCAGGCCTTCGAGTCTCGCGATCTCCGTAGCCAGGAGTCCGCGGCCAAAACGTGACAGGCGATAGTAGCGGCGCCTTGGATCATCGCCGAGAGCGCGTGGGGAACGCTCTTCCACGATCCCTTGATCGAGCAGTCTTTGCAGATTGTCGTACAACGTTCCGGGTCCCAACTTGTAGCGGCCCTCCGACTGACGGGCCACCTCCCGCATAATCCCATATCCATGACGATCTTCACTTGCTAGGGCGAGCAGGATATGCAGCGCGGCAGCGGAAAGAGGCAGGTATTGATCAAAATCTTCTTTCATAGTCGGATGCCGTTATATCGGAATCCGACTACTAGAGTCAAGTCTTATCTTTTCCGAACACGCGCTCAATCCAAGCGTCACGGAAACGCCAGTTAAAATGATCGTCAACACTCGCTTAGCTTACTCCATCGGATGAATTGCACCCCGTCTGCTCTTGGTAACGCTGAAGTCATTTCAGTACTGGGGGCAGCCTCGTGCGCTCCATGGGCTGGCTGCTAGCGGTTTCCGAGCCGTAGCCGTACCAGTTGGTGACGCGTCGCTGGCGATGGCCGACATCTTAATGCAAGACGGACGCGATACCCGCCAAGCGGCTGTAAGCGCTGACCGTGCTGAATTGAGCGCTGTGGAGCCGCGATGTTCGGCTCCAGAATCTCGGTATCCTCTACGATCCGCATCAGGGAATCATCATGGGATACCAGAGACCGTCCCGCAACTGCACACGCCCTGTCCGCTTCCGAGAGTGGAGGAAAAGGAACACTGTTGTTGCAAGGCAGCGAGTTCGTCGTCGCCAAGTGGCCCCAATTGAAAGGTTGTTTCGGTGATTGTGAAGGTGGAAGCATTTTGTTTTTGAATATTGGTTGACCATGCCGCAAGGGAGGCCTTCGGTGCGATCGTGGTTGGATCGCAGGATCGATTGACGGATGCATCCGCGGATACAATTTTGACTACACCAGTTTTTGACTTGACTCCGGTCAGCGGATTGCCAGTCACGTCCCCATTCACAGAAAGCGTTCGCAATCCGTCAGGTGATAGCAGACAACCGCAGCATTCGGACAGCTGTTGGCTTTGATCGAAGACATAAATCTCGGCGCAGAGATTGCCACCGGTAACGCCGGGATTTGTAAGCCGTACGGTCGCGTCAGCGACACCGGAGGTGTGGGCATTCGAGAAGTACGAGACCGCCAACACCGGCTTGACAGTTACAGTGGCGCTACCTGCAACGGAGTTCGAAGAGGCAGAGATCGTCGTTCTTCCGAGCTGCTCGGCCAGCAGAAGCCCCTGATCATTAACCATGGCGATGGCTGGATCCGCGGAACCCCATGACACACTGGTAGTCATGTCCTGGGTTGTGCCGTCGCTGAATTTTGCCAGTGCATTTAACTGCATTCGCGCCCCAAGCGCAAGGAGGGAGCTTGCGGGTGTGACCGTGAAGGACACCACGACCGGTGGGCTCACCTGCAAGTGATTCGCGGCCGTGATCGTGCCCGACTTTGCGGTTACTGTCACCGTTCCCAGTGAACCCGAAGTAGCCACGCCCAAGCCGCTTAAGCTGAGAATCGTGGGATCGGAGGAGGCCCAGTGCACAGAACTCGTCAGATCCTGTGTGCTGCCATCGTTGTAGGTTCCAGTGGCAAAGAGCTGTTGGTGTTCTCCTAGCGGAATCGACACTCCTCTCGGTGTAATCGAAATTGAGTTCAGGGTTGGAGACACGACCGCTACTGTAATCATGCCACTTACCGTGTTCAAGAAGGCATTGATCGTCGCCGCACCCAGCGCTTTTCCTGTGGCTAGTCCGCTGCTGCTGACGGCGACAATCCCGCTTGGGCTGGCCCTCCAAGTGACGGACGCCGATATATCCTGCGTACTGGCGTCGCTGTAAGTTCCAATTGCCTTCAATTGACTGGAATGCGCCGGAGTCAAAGTGATGCTCTGCGGCGACAATGCAATCGACACCAATGTGGGCTGCGCGACGGCAAGCGCGTCGCTGGCGGTGATCGATCCATCACTGGCGGTGACGGTTGCTGTGCCCGGCGAGCTCGCGGTTGCCAGACCCGTTGCACTGACGGTCAGCACGCCCGTCGGAGTACTCGACCACTTAACCACATTTGAAAGATCCTGAGTTGTGCCGTCCGTTAAAGTTCCGATGGCACTCAGTTGAACGGACTGGTTGATGGTCAAAGAAGGCGTCTGAGGCGTCACTGCAATTGAAGTCAGGGCAGGCGGAGCGACAGTAAGAGTGGATGCAGCCCTAACCAATTCATATACTGCAGAGATGGAGGTCGTGCCGGTCGTCTTGCTGATTGCCATTCCTGCAGGATTCATGGAGGCCACTTTGGGTTGCGTCGAGATCCAGGCGGCAGTGCTAGTCACGTCGGTCTTGCTGCCGTCGCTGAACAAAGCGGTGGCGCTGAATTGCAGGTTATTGCCGAGCGCAACGGCGGCAGTTTGCGGGGCAATCGCAATTGACTGCAGATGCTTGCCCGGGGGAACTTGATTCGGCCCCATCTGGGTCGCTGCGCAGCCGGTCAAATTCGCAATGACTCCGAAAATCAAAGCTAAGATCAAGATAACGTCCGTCCAGAATCGTTGGCAGCGTAGAAGGATATTCATTGAGGTCACTCCCAAAACGCGCTCGGGTAGGAGGAGTTGTCCGAGACGCTTAGTTCGCGCGGTACCGACTTGCGCCTTTCGGCCTGGCCTGCTTAAACTGCACCTTCTCAGCCTGCTCTTCAACCTCCACCGGGTCTAGTTCGAATGGTCTAGTTCGAATGGTCTACTTCTAGCAGGGTAGTCGTTTAGGTTAGGCCGATGAGGTTACGCTTCTGAGGAGCGAGGAAAGCAACAACGATTTTCTTAGCCATGGATCTTCACAGCAAGAATTGGAGACCGGTGACATAGGTGTCGGCCTGGAGGCTTTGTTTTCGCGTCCAGCGTACCTGCATCAAGGTGGGAATGCGGACGGGGATTTCTGAAACGCTGATCTCACAACGCACGAGACAAGATCGCGCCATAGGCTGAGGACTGACGAGGCAGAGGCCGCCCGTGCTGACGTTCTGTACCCGTCCCACAACGGCCTTCTCTTTTTCTATTCCTGACCCTAACGGCTGAGCTTCACGAGCTTGCAACTCGAGCAATTGCGGGAACCGGGGATACTGCCGACGATCGGGCTCTACGATTCGTTTCACGAGCAGGGATGATGGCGCGAGTCATACACCACGTAAATTGCTCAAATGGACTAGCCCAGGAAGCGTAGGTCATTCATCGAGCGGGTGGCGTTACATTCTCGGGCCGATAACCTTGCCCAGAATCCCCGAACGCGTCGAGACTCCCATCTTGACCATGACGATGCGTAAAAATGCTTTAACAGTGTTAGGGCTGATCTGCATCCTCGTGGCAATCTCTTTACTGGTGAGTCCTTGGATGAGAAGCTCTACCGTTTCTTTTTCGCGCCGCGTTAACTCGAAGTCCTGTCCGATTTGCGCCAGAGCCATTGTGCTTGAGGAGCATCGCTCTAACAACAGTGCGGCCACCAGGGGCATGCCTTTACCATTCGTATCGACCATGAAACTTCGACAAACATACCTGCGCCTGCCGGACTGGAACTCCCTTACGAACTCTAGAGCAGTAGGGGACTGGCGGCTGACAAGACCGGCCCGGATCTTGTCGCCCAGAAACACATCGATTCTCTGGATGCGTTCCGGCTGATTAGGGTAAGTCAGTATCCGAATGGCTTCATGATTCGAAGCCACCGGACCTAACGACTTGTCAAGCAACAGGAATCCAGATTGCGAACTTGTGGAAAACACAGCATTCTCCTCTGCTTAGGGGAGGGAGTACGCCTTCGAAGTGAGCTAAAGATCTTAAGTTGGAGTTCCACAAAACAGTGGGCGAAGCCAGGGGAGGGACAACGGGCGCCGCCTAGAGTATTCCAACAACGCAAACATCATGGGGCCCAACAGCTCTCGAAATCGACTCAAAAACCAGGCGGATAGTTCGGGCGACGACGCCAAAGTCCAGTGGCGGACAGCTATTCGACCGAAAAACCGTCACCCTGCTATGTAAATCCAACTCAGAAATATATGCGAGCGCACCAAGTCTGCGGCCTCAATCAGAGAAAAGTCAAGCCCAATCTGGTCTCCAATCGGGCAAGACCGTTTGGAGTAAGCCAAAAGCAGTAGTCTGTCCTAGCCGAATCGGTTAGCCCACTCGTGGCATTGCCAGTCTTGGGACGGGAGTGATTAAATCCAACGGTTTGGGTGGGATCACAAGATATGAGGACAAAGGCCAGTTCGGTGAACCAGGGATATATGTCTCGGAGGCGCTTGCTCATTTGCGACGCGTGGGTCCTCCTTGTTGGGGCGGCTTGGCTTCTGGCAAGCAGCGTTCCGCTGCGCGCTGAAGGCCCGAAGCCGGACGAACATGCCAAAATGCCGGTCGCCCATCAGAAGGTGCCCACGATAAAGGACGGCAAAAAGGAAATGGCGAATGGTGCCGCTTCGGGTGCATGCAAAATTAAAGCGGATGATCATGCGCTTGTGACCAATACGGGTGAGGCTCCTTCGCCGAAGGAAAACGACGACCAGGAGCAAATGAGTAAGACTAGCAACAATGCGGCCTCTGGAGAAAGCCTGACTCTACTACCCCCCGTACGGGAGGACTGGACGAAAGACCAAATCAAGCTGGATACAGAGACAAACTCACAAGAGGAATCTCGCAGCGGCAAATCTGAACATTCGCGGGCTGGATCGGATCTGAAGTGTACGCCCCGTGAAGCGGTACCTAAACCCGAAACCAGCATGCCTAACTAGCCAAGGGCTTCGCCCTTGATATCCCCTTCAAAACGAGAACAAAATTCTCGTTTCGAGGGGTAAAACGGACTAAAACTATGTGCCTCGCGACAGCTCGGAAAACCGTCGTTCGGAAAACAAAACCGTGCGGACCACTCGCAGCGGTTTTGCTATTTACCTTTTCGAGTCTCATGAGCGCACAGAGTTCACAGCCGGCGGTATGCAACATAGATTCCGACGGATTTTGCGTCGCAGGAGCAATACAACCTGCGCCCCTTTTAAATCCCGCGCCACAGAACATGTTGCGGGTCGAGTCGAGTCCCGCCCCGCAGAACAAGCTGCAAGTCGAGTTTCGCGATAACTTGCTCCGAATTGACGCAGAGAACGCTACATTGCGAGACACGTTGAAGGCCGTAAGCGCTCGCACCGGAGCCGAGATAGAGTTCCCCTCCGGGGAGTTGCAGGAACGCATCTTCGCACACCTGGGACCGGCTTCTCCGCGCGACGTAGTGAGTCAACTGTTGAATGGGGTACCGTTCAATTTCGTAATCCTGTCATCCGACTCGGAGCCAACTGGGATCACGCGTCTGATACTCAGCAGGAGCAATGTCCCTCGCGAGAGTGCTCTTCCTGAAACACCTGCAATAGCGGCAAACGAATCGGCCACGTCTCAGGTTTATGGCACAGCTTTCGGTGTTGATTCTGATCTCCCTGCCAGCGAGCCGCTGGCCAGCCAAGTGCCTGCAGGCGGTGCGGGTCCAACTGCGAGTTGGGTGCACACGGATGGACCCAAACTCTCGGGAGAGTATCTCGATCAAATGCAAAAGGCCCAGATCCAGCAGGAACAGCAACAATTCGCACAGCAGTTGCAGCAACAACGCCAGCAGCAGCAGCAACAACGCCAGCAGCAGCAGCAACAGCAAGAGCAGCCATCACCGAGTGTGCCGCCGCAGTAACTGCTCCTCAACTTCCCAACTACCATCCGTCTGTCATACCCTCCCTCCAGCCCCGAAGACCTTACTTTTTTCGGTAGGCCTGATTAGCCCATTCGGTCTAGTTATTTGATTTAGTGATTTTGGTTAGGCCACGTGGGTAGTTGTAAAGCTCAAAGCAGCAAGTAGAGTTCAACAGCGCGCCTTCTCGCTGAAATTCTCCCCCAAGCCCGGCTCGCAATTAGGAGGATTCTCAAGCATGAAACCGCTGTGTAGAATACTGCCCGTACTTGCCGTTGCATTGCTGGTTCTGGGTATCGGTTCAGGCATCGCAATGGCACAAGATGTTTACAAATTAAACTATTTTTCCAACAACGCGGCTCCCGCTCCGGATGCCACGGTGAGAATCGATAATCCCGGTCTCACTTACGGCAATCTGTGCGCCATGATCTACGTGTTCGATGCAGATCAGCAGCTGAGCGAGTGCTGCGGCTGCGTTGAAACGCACAATGGACTGCGCACGCTCTCGGTAAGGCGCGACCTGACCAGCAACCCGCTGACCGGGCGCGTTTCCACCAATGGCGTGATCAAAGTCGTATCGGCTGCGGTCAACAACTCACCCTGCGACCCGACCTCGAATGTATCACCCAAAGCGAACCTGCGGGTGTGGAACACTCACATTCAGAACCCGGTGGGGGCAGCATTTCCCATTACCGAGACTGAATCTTCGGATTCAACCCTGGGTGCCACCGAGCTTGCAAATCTGCAGGCTCAGTGCGCATTCGTCAACATTCTCGGTAGCGGACAGGGCATCTGCAGTTGCGGAACGGGGGACTAGTTGCGCTGAGTATGGGACATGCTCTCAAGGCATGTCCCATTTCACTTGAGGTGGCTAGTGGAGCGACGAAAAACCGCGTGCGGATCATTGCCAAAGCAAAACCAGATGGTATAGCCCAGCGGGTTAATCGTTCAGGCTAGTAAGTTAAGGCTACTGCAAGCAAACTATTGCCGAACTAATCCAATTGGCGTAGGTTCTCGGGTCTAGTGATCCCGGTTAGGCCACGTGGGTAGTTGTAAAGATCAGGACGGCCAGTAAAGTAATTTCCGCCGTGCGCCACCCGCTGAATTCCTCCCCGCAGCAGGGCACGCGACAGGAGGATTCCAAGCATGAAACCGCTGTGTAGAATACTGCCCGTACTTGCCGTTGCATTGCTGGTTCTGGGTATCGGTTCAGGCATCGCAATGGCACAAGATGTTTACAAATTAAACTATTTTTCCAACAACGCGGCTCCCGCTCCGGATGCCACGGTGAGAATCGATAATCCCGGTCTCACTTACGGCAATCTGTGCGCCATGATCTACGTGTTCGATGCAGATCAGCAGCTGAGCGAGTGCTGCGGCTGCGTTGAAACGCACAATGGACTGCGCACGCTCTCGGTAAGGCGCGACCTGACCAGCAACCCGCTGACCGGGCGCGTTTCCACCAATGGCGTGATCAAAGTCGTATCGGCTGCGGTCAACAACTCACCCTGCGACCCGACCTCGAATGTATCACCCAAAGCGAACCTGCGGGTGTGGAACACTCACATTCAGAACCCGGTGGGGGCAGCATTTCCCATTACCGAGACTGAATCTTCGGATTCAACCCTGGGTGCCACCGA
>Ga0210406_10001748_pt1 | contig 25885 bp, 27 predicted proteins | sample IncBWC30MmetaG_FD_155454 | JGI IMG/M metagenome (GOLD analysis project Ga0210406, IMG submission 155454) | Forest soil microbial communities from Barre Woods Harvard Forest LTER site, Petersham, Massachusetts, United States - Inc-BW-C-30-M | ecosystem: Environmental > Terrestrial > Soil >... | reverse complement strand
CGCGCGCAGCAAACGAAACAGCCTCCGATCAACCCGGAGCGGTTCACAGCCGCCAGAAAGGAATTCCAACTTGATCCGCATAGGCCGCCCCCCGCGTCAACTTGAGAGACGCATAGGCAGCCGCAATGATGTTATCAAACTCCGCCAATTCTGGCGTTTGACAGATAGCAATTTCGTCAGGAAGGCGCGCTCTTCCGCAATTGAAGCTTGGGCTTTGGGCCAGAGCTGGCAAGACGCTAAGGCACGCGAACCAGGACACCCAAGTTATACCGACTAGGCGAGTAACCATCACGACCTCCAGCCAAAATAGTCTATTCACCAAAGTGAAACAGCGCAATATGGATGGCGCGCGATATCCATTGTTGGTTTCCTCTCGCGGACGCATCTCGCGCTGAACCTTTGCCTCACTGCGCCCGCTATCGCGCCCCTTGCGCCGCGGCCTTGAGAAAAGCGGCCCGGCTGTCCGGCAATGGCTCTCCGTGGAGCGCAAACAGGTCGCGGGCCAGAAAGAAGCCGGTCAGGCGGAATCCGTCGGCAATCTCCTCGGCGCTCGGCTGAGCTTGCAGAGGCGCGTCCTCGCGCAGGAACGGAGGCAGCGGCAGCAGCCGATCGCGCCAGGGCGCCCCCGCCTCGGCGCTCACGGCGCGTCCGGACTTGGGCGAAACATAAACGAGGTCATCAGTCACGCCGGTCGCGGCGCAAGAGGTAAGGTCAAGCTGAAACCCGCATTCGGCCAGGATCTGTGCTTCGAAACGGGCAATGAGCGTTGGCGCAAGCGCGCTATCGTCGAGAGCGTCAGCGATAAGGCTAATCGCCTCGTAAACCGCCTCATGCGGATCGCGCTCGGGCAGCACCCGCACCAGCGCGGAGACATAGTTGATGCCGGCCAGCGCCAGCGCGCTTCCCATCAACCTGCCCGCCCGGAGCGAGAGCGGTTCCACGGCATAGGAGCCGAGATGTTCGTCGAGCCGAGCGCGCCAGACGAGGCCGATCGTATTGCCGAGTTGAAGCGTCGCCCGCAGTCGCGCAGACCGTCCGCCGCGCACGAGGCCGAGATGGCGACCGTGCATGCGCGTCAGGGCTTCGACGATCGTCGAAGCCTCGCCGTGCCTGCGGACGCCGATGATGAGCCCTTCGTCGCGCCATTCCATGGGCGAGCCGCCTCCGCTTAAGGAGCGCGAAGATGCGCCGGCGGGGGCACGCGGGCGAGCTTCAGGGCGATGAGAAGCGCGACCGCAGACATCGCGCCGACGAACGCGGCTTCCCCAGGCCACGCGCCCAGGGTGAAGACCCAGCCGCCGATCGAGCCCGCCAGGCTCGAGCCCGCATAATAAAAGAAGAGGTAAAGCGCGCTTGCCTGCGCCTTCCCTGTGTCGGCCCGCAAGCCAACCCAGCTCGAAGCGATCGAGTGGCCGCCGAAGAACCCGATTGTGATAACGCCAACCCCCATGATTGTGAGCCATAGGTTATCGGGCAAGGTGAGGATGATGCCGATCGGCATGAACGCGATGGCGAAGCCGATGACACGCCGCCGGCCATAGCGTCCGGCAAGTTCGCCCATCACCGCCGAGGCGACCGCGCCGACGAGATAGATGCAGTACACCAAGCCGATCGTCGTCGAGTTCAGCGAGAAGGACGGAGCCTCCAGCCGGAACCCGATGTAGTTGTACGTCGTGACGAAGGCGCCCATCAGCAGGAAGCCAATCGCGAACAGATATCGGAGACCCTCGTCGCCGAAATGCAGGCGAATCGTCGGCAAAAACGCGATCGCCCGTGCCTTCCCTGCGGGCCGTCGCTCTCTTGGCAGCGCGAAGGCGAAGGCGGTTGCGCAGCCCAGCGAAATGAACCCGACAAGAGCGACGGCTCCGCGCCAACCGCCGACTTCAGCGATGGCGGCGGTCGCCAAGCGGCCGCCCATGCCTCCCAACGTATTGCCGGCAATATAGAGACCCATCGCCAGCCCAATCGCCGAACGATCCATCTCTTCGACCAGATAGGCCATCGCAACAGCCGGAACGCCGGAGAGCGCAAGGCCGGTCAGCGCCCGGAGCGCGACAAACACCGTCCAGTTCGGGGCGAAGGAAGCCGCGAGCGTCGCCGCCGCAGCGGCAGCCAACGAGGCTGTCATGATCGCCTTGCGTCCAAAGACATCCGACAGCGTTCCGGCGAAGATCATCGCGACCGCCAGCACGCCGGTCGCCGCAGATAGGGACAGGCTCGCAGCCGCGGGAGAAATCGAAAAGGCGCGAGCGAAGAGAGGCATCAGCGGCTGGACGCAATAGAGCAGCGCGAAGGTGGCGAAGCTGCCGAGAAACAGCGCAAAGTTCACGCGCCAGAATCGGGCGTCCCCGCGCGCAATCAAGGGCGGATCTTCGGCAGGCGCTCCCAATCTCGAGATCGTAGCGGTCGACGTCACGGATGCAGCCTTTCCGCCTCAGCGGGACAAAGGCAAGTCAAAATCTAGAGCGCGCGGGATTCGCCTTACGCCCTATAGCGAGAGGGGACGCGGCGGCGCCGAAAATGTCTTCTCCCTCAGGGAGAAGGTGGCCGGCCATAGGGCGTCCGGAGGGACGCCCGTCCTTCCGGACGGGCTATGAGCCGGCCGGATGAGGGCCTGAGGCGAGATTCGGCCAACGATCATCTTGGATCTACAGCCGAAGCGCGGCCTCATGCCCGGGATCGGACACCTTGGCTTGTCCCCGCCCTGCTCCGAGGCAAGCCTCGATGAATTCGTCCATCTGCCGCGCAATGGTTCGAATATCGAACAGCGCCTCGACCCGCGTGCGTCCGGCGCTGGCAAGCTCGGCGCGCCGGTCGGGCGCATCCAGCAACTGGCCGAGCGCCGCCGCAATGCCATTGGCGTCGCTTGGTTCGACCGTCACCGCGCATGGACCGCAGATCTCGGCCAAGCCGCCCCGCCCCGAGGTGATGAGCGCGGCGCCGCTCGCCATCGCTTCGAGCGCCGTCCGGCCGAACGGTTCCGGGCCCGTTGTTAGCACCATTCCGACTTCGGCACGCTCCCACGCCGCTTTGACCTCGGCATAGGGAACGTTCGAATCGACCTTGATCCGGCCGTTGAAGCCTTCGGCTGCATCGCGAAGCGCCTGAACGGTTTCCGGCTCCTGGTCCGCCGCCGCTGGGTCGGACACCATGAAGCGGGCGCTCCATTCGGGCCTCGAAGGCAGAACACGTGTTATCGCCGCCATCGCCTCGATGTGGCCCTTGTGCCGGAGCGCACGGCCCACACAGAGGATCGACCGCCGCTTGGGTTTCGTCGCCGACCAATCTTGCATATCGAGCCCGTTGGGGACAGCGCGCTGGGCCGCGCGCACGCCGGGGAAATCGGCGCGGAACTGGCTCAAGGCGTACTCGCTGACAAAGGCGCAGCCGGAGAGCAAACGCAGCTCTCGGCCGCGGAAGGCGCCGTCAAACGTGCTCGTCGGCGCCTTGACATAGGCGTGGGTTTGCAAAATCACCCGCGCGCCCGAGGTCAGCGCGATGAACGCCGCCGCCGGCAGATGATTTTCGACAATGGCGAGATCGATGCCGCGGCGCCGCAGCAACTGGGCGACACCCCACGCCTTCCCGAGATTGCCGCTGATTCCCGGGTCGGGAATCGTCGCGATCTCGATGCCCTCGAAGGGCTGGTCCACCGGCGGGCACACAACCAGCGTCGAGCGCGCATATCGGCTATGAACGACCAAGTCGCGAACGCAGAGTTCGACCGACGCTGCAAGCCGCGGCCCGAAATGCGCATTGCGCAGCATGACATAGGCAATTTTCGGCTCGCGCGCCATCACCACATTCGGAAATTCAGGGCGCGCGGCCCGCCGCCCGCGCGCGTCCTTACACGGAAGGGCCAGGCGAAGACAATCGATCCATCGATCATTGCCGCCTGCGGCGAATTTTGCTTGAAGAGGCGGCTGAACAACGGTCAATGGACAAAGCTCATGCAAACGCTTGAGCGAAGGCGCCCCAACCCATGGTCTCATCTGCGGACGTATCGAAGCCGCTTACCCATATTGGCGCTGACGGCGCAGCGCGGATGGTCGACGTGTCGGACAAGGCAGCGACCGACAGGGTCGCGATTGCAGAAGGTCGGGTGCGCATGGCAGCGCCGACGCTGACAACCATCCTGTCTGGCGACGCCAAGAAGGGCGACGTCATCGGCGCGGCGCGGATCGCCGGCATCATGGCGGCCAAGAAGACCTCAGACCTCATTCCGCTTTGCCATCCAGTGGCCTTGACCAAGGTTTTGGTCGACATTTCGCCGGACCAAGCGCTGCCCGGCCTCGCCGTGCGGGCCGAGGCGCGATGCTTTGGGCCGACGGGCGTCGAGATGGAGGCGCTGACCGCCGTTTCCGTCGCCTGCCTGACGATCTACGACATGGCCAAGGCGATCGACCGCGGCATGAGCATCGAGGCGGTTCGGCTGACCGAGAAACGCGGCGGCAAATCGGGCGAATGGCGCGCCGCGGAAGAGCCGAGGAAAGAGCGCCGATGAAGGCCATGATGACGGTTGAAGAGGCGCTGGCGCGCGTGATCGCTTCCGGCGCTCCACCGCTCGACGAGGAGAAGGTCGCTCTCGAGCAGGCTTATGGACGCGTCCTGGTCCGCGACCTCAAAGCCTTGCGCACCCAGCCGCCGTTTCCCAATTCCGCCATGGACGGCTACGCGCTACGCGCGGCCGACACGGCGCCGGCGCCGACGACATTGACGGTGATCGGTGAATCCGCCGCTGGCCGCGCTTTCGAAGGCGACGTCGGCCCGGGCGAGGCGGTGCGAATCTTCACCGGCGCGCCGATGCCGGCCGGTGCCGATTCCATCGTCATTCAGGAGGATGTTGAGCGCGAGGATAAGCGGATCCGGCTTTCGGTCGCGGCTCCGCCCGGCGACAATCTGCGTCAGGCCGGCATGGACTTCCGCGAAGGCGAATCCCTCATTTCAGCCGGCCGCCGCCTCAGCCCCCGAGATGTGGCGCTGGCGGCCGCTGCAAACCATACAGCGCTCGCGGTCCGTCGCCGCGCACGGGTCGCCATTCTCGCAACAGGCGACGAACTGGTCGCGCCCGGCGGGTCGCTGGGACCCGCGCAAATCATCGCATCCAACAATTTCGCCGTCGCCGGGGTTATCGAGGCCTATGGAGGAGTCGCGGTCGATCTCGGCATCGCGGTGGACGAAGTGGGCGCGATGAAAGCAGCTGTCAACCGCGCCCGCGACGCCAAAGCCGACGTGCTTGTGACACTTGGAGGCGCCTCGGTCGGCGACTACGACCTAGTCCAACAGGCGCTTGTTTCGTCCGGGATGGAGCTCGGCTTCTGGCGCATCGCCATGCGTCCCGGGAAACCGCTGATGCATGGACGGCTTGGGCCCATGCGCATCCTGGGCCTGCCGGGCAATCCGACATCGTCCATGGTGTGCTCGATCCTGTTCCTGCGTCCGCTGCTGCGCGCTCTGCACGGTGAGGTCGACCCCGGCGCCGATCCCAGCCAAACCGCGCGGCTCGCGATCGACTTACCAGCGAACGGCGTCCGCCAGGACTATATGCGCGCATCGCTCAGCCCCGGTGCGGACGGAATTCTCGTCGCGACCCCGGCGTCGGCGCAGGACTCGTCGCTGGTGAAAACAATGGCGGGCGCTGACGGCCTTATCGTGCGCCCGCCGCACGTGGAGCCGGCAAAGGCCGGAGACCCGTGCCGCGTCATTCCCTTTCATGGGCTCGGAGTGTAGGGGACAAAACCTGATGTGCATGGAGACGACCGCTTTGGGCGCGTCAACCGGCCATTCCGTCAGAGCCCAATTCTGACAGGCCAAGTCGACTCGCCTCCCCGAGCGAACCGCGAGGAGTGGGAGATGAAGCATAGGAAACTAGGGAATACCGGTCTCATCGTGAGCGAAGTGGCGCTTGGCACGATGCAGTTCGGCGGCAAGATGAACATGGGCAACCTCGGCCAGGAGGACACCACGCAAATGGTGAAGCTAGCCCTGGATAAGGGCATCAACTTCATTGACACCGCGGACGTGTACAGCCTCGGGGAGAGCGAAACTCTGGTCGGTAATGCCTTGAAAGGCGTGAGGACGGAGATCGTCCTGGCTACCAAGGTCCGGCTCCCCATGAGCGACAATCTCAATCGGAGCGGCGCCACGCGGGTGAACATCATGCGCGAAGTGGAGGCCAGTCTCCAACGGCTGCAGACCGATTACATCGACCTCTACCAGGTGCATGGATGGGACAGCAACACGCCTCTTGAGGAGACAGTACGGACGCTTGACGACGTCGTGCGCCAGGGGAAGGTCCGCTATATCGGGCTTTCCAACTACATGTCATGGCAGGCGGCCACCGCGGTGATGCTGCAGGAGCGCATGGGATTGGAGAAATTCGTTACTGCGCAGATGTATTACAGCCTCGTCGGCCGAGGCCTTGAATACGAGTTCCAGTCATTCGCCGAGTATCACAACATCGGTATCCTGGTTTGGAGTTCGCTTGCCGGCGGCTTCCTCGCGGGTAAGTACAGCCGCGCCAACCCTGCCCCCGCCGGCACACGGTTCGCGGAGGCAGGCTCGTTTGTGCCGTTTGACAAGGATATAGGCTACCGCGTTGTGGACACGCTAAAGCAGGTGGCTGCCCGGCATAACGTCAGTCCGGCCCGTGCCGCGCTGTCGTGGGTGCTGGGCCGGCCTGCGGTCAGCAGTGTGATCGTGGCGGCCCGGAAGGCTGAGCAACTGGAAGATAACATCGGCGCCATAGACCTTCGGCTCTCGGACGAAGACGTTCGGCTATTGGACGCGGCCTCGGATCCTGGCGTTCCGTACCCGAAGTGGATGGTGCTCCAGCTCGATACAGCGGAAGACCCGCGTTCGAAGGCCCTTTATCCGGAGCGCTATGCGGATGGCGGTCCCTGGAAGGATCTCCGCGGGACGCGCTGGTCCGGCTGAGAGCGGAATTCTCGTCGCGACCCCGGCCTCGGCACAGACTGCGGCGATAAGACGCGACCCGTCGCGGATCGGCTTAGATGTTTTGACGACCCGAGCAGGCATTCTGTTCGAGCCTTCGTCTCGGGCGGCCAAGCGTCCGCGCCGGTGATCGCTTTCTGCGGACTGCGATTGGGTCGAGCCTAACGGAATCTCGGTAAATTCAAATAATAAAGAATTTTGTTCCCTATTTCAGAAAATCACGCTATGATCGCCAGATCGGGGGAGCGTTTCTCCCGCAACGCTTTGGCTAAAAGGGCGCACACGAAAACGGTGCGAAACGAAATTAGGGTCAACCCATTGAAAACAAAACAATCGGCGAAATCATCGATTCAGCACCCTCAATAATTTCAATGACTTGAGACCATCGTCGCGAAACGATTCATTTCGTTTGGCGAAACGAAGCGCTTCGTTTTCGCTGGATTGGGCAGTCTGGCGCAAGGAAACGAAACGAAAGTTGCTTTCTTGGGGACACACGCCTGTCTGAGCTTCCGTGAAGGTTAATGACAAACTGGCGGGCAAGGACCTCACATGAGAAACTCATGCCTTGCGCTCACGACGATCCTAACGCTCGCGACCGCGTCGGCCAACGCAGCAGACCTGTCAGAACCATCCGTGAGTGCGCCGCCGATGTCGACCGGGTCTGCTGTGCCAAACAGCGCCTTCTTTCTTGGCCTCGGCGCCAGCGCCAACTGGATTGATTTCGGTCACCAGCACGTTTACGCGATAGGAACTTCGAACGTATTCACGAATGGAGTGCTGTCGGCTTCTGGAAGCGCTCAAGGGCCTACCAATATTTCCATGAACAGCCAGTTCGCGTTCGCGCCGTCGTTCCAGGGCGGCTACTTCCAACGCTTCGGGATCAGCGATTGGCTGTGGGGAGCGAAACTGTCGTACAATTGTCTGGGAGCAACGTCGACCAACAACAACTCCATTATCCCCCAATTCGGTACCTACACCACCATAGCGAACCCTACGCCTGTGCCTTTTAGCGGCCCCGCCTATGTGCGCGCCGCTCAGACGAGTCTTTTGCAAGAAATCGACCTGGTCCCATTCCTTGGTCGCTCTTTCGGCCAAAGCTACGTTTACGCTGGAGGCGGTCCGACCCTTTCGCAGACCCGGACAAAGTTGAATGGCCTGGTCGGTTTTGCATTTGTCGATGGCGCGATAGTGGATCAGTCCGGCGCGCCCCAGGACTTCTCGAGCTCGAGCTGGCTCATTTGCGGTGCGGCGGTGGTCGGCGTCACCTACTTTCTGACCCCGACCTGGTTTCTTGATTTGAATTACACCTACGCCATGACGGAAGGCCACACCTTGAACTTTGCGAGCCCATTTATCGATCGCAGTTCGACGAGCGTTGGAACATTGGTCGGCAACTCCGCCTGGAAGGCGGAGACGCAACGTGTGGGGCTCACGATCAACAAGGCTTTTTGAGAGGCCTCTACTGGAAGGCTCATGCTGAGGAACTAAGCACAGCATCCCGCCTCGAAAGCGGCCGCCAGGTTTGTTTTTTGGCGCCCCTCGGCAGGCCGAAAAAGTTGCGCAAAAGAGCAGCTAAATCCCTGAAATCATTGAGTCGCGTAAACTTGTGCGCGGCCAGCTAACGCCGCGCTCGCGTCGGCCAGATTGAGGATCGACGGGCGCGCAAAACCAATGGCAGCTGAAGCACGATCCGGTCTCGAATCTCGACCAGGGCCGACGCGTGGAACCAACACCGTCAGAACGATGAGCGGCACACCCCAGGCCCAGTTGTTGGACCCAGCCTCCTCTGCGACGTCAAACACGATTATCGGACCGGGCGCTTACGGCGGGCCGGATGCCGGCAACGGCCCGGCCGTCAAGAGGAGAGACCGCTCGGATCGGTGATGATCAATACCATCCAGGCGCATAGGGGCCCCAAACGCCGCCCCAATCCATGGCCGCTTCCTGATTCAGCATCGCGGTCGTCTCTTGCATCTGCGCGATGTTGTTGGCGGTGCGGATCTGCTGATATTGCTGATAGGCGGCGGCGGTGCCGATGAAGGCGCAGTTGCAGCCCGCCGCGTCCGCATAGATATAGACGTTGCCTTTCTTGCGCTGCGAAAAGACGATCGTGTTTTGCGGCAGCGCCTGAAGCTTGGCCATCTTCTGCGGCGTATCCGCCTGCTGCCGCACGAAGCCTGCCGCCGCCAGCTGCCCTTCCTTCTCCTGAGCGCCCATAGCCATGCAGCCGGCCAAAGCCGCCGACGCTGCGAGAGTCGCCAAAACACCCCGAACCGTTTTGCTCACCGTCAGCTCCTTCGATCGACAGCCTATAGAGGCGAGGACGAAGGTCTTGATGATTCTCACGGCCCCCCTCGGGGCGACCTTCCGCCCTGCTCCTCCCCCTGTCAATCGCGGGGTGCGAGGCAGCTTCGAACCACCCTCGCCCTCATGCCCGCAGGGCGCACTCAGTGGGGATGGGCCTTGCGCTCTAGCCGTCACTGAGCGCATGAAAGAGACCGTCTCTTGTGGGAATTCAGGGACTGCCGGGCATGTCCAACCCGAGGCAAGCGCGAACACGTCCGACGGCGTCGATCGCCAATGTTCGCCGCTGCGACCGTCGGAGCGATCCATGATGATCACGATGCCTGGGCTCGCGGCCGAAGCGCTTGGCGCGTATCTGGCGGACGACATCAGAGACCGGTTTGGGGTCTCGCACGCGCGGCTCGCCGAGATCATTCCATTCGCGGCGCGGCTCGCGCTCGAATGCATCGGCAACAGCGACGCCCTTTACCACAATGTCGAGCACACCATGCTCGTTACGCTCGCGGGCCACGATATTTTCAAGGGCCGCGCGCTCCTCACCGACTCGACCCCGGACGACTATTCGCACTTCATCGTCGCCTGCCTCACCCATGACATCGGCTACGTGCGCGGCGTCCTCAAGGGAGACGGGCCGGACGGCTACGTCATCGACGCGGCTGGCCACAAGGTCACCTTGCCGCGCGGCTGCTCCGACGCTGCGCTCGCGCCCTATCATGTCGAGCGATCAAGGCTGTTCGTGCTCGACCGTCTGGCGTCGATCGACGAGCTCGACGGCGCTCGGGTTGCGAACGCCATCCATCATACGCGCTTTCCCTACTCGTCATCGCCCGACGACCATGACGTCCACGAGGACGCCGCGTTGCTGCGGGCCGCGGATCTTATTGGTCAGCTCGGCGATCCGCATTATCTGCGGAAGGCCAATGCGCTCTACCACGAATTCGAGGAAGTCGGCTTGAATGGGCAGCTTGGCTACGCATCGCCTGCGGACCTGGTCGACAAATACCCGCAATTCTACTGGAAGAAAGTCTCTCCCTATATCAGCGAAGCGATCCGCTACCTCAATGTGACCGCAAGTGGGCGCCAGTGGATCAACGGTCTCTACAGCAATGTCTTTCGGGCCGAACACGAACACCTGCGACTTTCCGGCCCGCAACCCTAACCAAGTCCGCGTAGGGCGGACCCAGCGTCTCAAACCCGCCTCGCCGACCTCGCCTTGGCAGGTCTATAAGGGAAGCAAGAGGAGCCGATGAACAAAGCCGCCCGCGTCGCCGCGTCCCACCGCCTCGACCTCACCCACCGCCCGCGCCGCAATCGCAAGGCGGAATGGGCGCGACGGCTGGTGGCGGAGCATGTGCTGACGGCCAGCGACCTCATCTGGCCGCTCTTTCTTATCGAGGGGGACAAACGCCGCGTTCCCGTCGCCGCGATGCCGGGCGTCGACCGCCTGACCGTCGAAGAAGCGGTGCGCGAGGCCGAGCGGGCGGTCAAGCTCAACATCCCGGCGATCGCGTTCTTCCCCTATACCGAGGCTGCGCTCAAGGACGCTGAGGGGAGCGAAGCGTTCAACGAGGGCAATCTCGTCTGCCGCGCCTGCCGTGCGATCAAGCGCGAATTTCCTGAGCTTGGCCTCGTCACCGACGTGGCGCTCGACCCTTACACCAGCCACGGCCACGACGGGCTCGTGCGCGAGACCGCTTCGGGCCAACTCACTATCCTTAACGACGAGACGGTCGAAGTTCTCATTCGCCAGGCGCTCAACCAGGCGCGCGCCGGCGCCGACGTCATCGCGCCCTCGGACATGATGGACGGACGCGTAGGGTCGATCCGCGAGGCGCTCGACGCCGAAGGCTTCCTCGACGTGCAGATCCTGGCCTATGCGGCCAAATACGCCTCCGCCTTTTATGGGCCGTTTCGCGACGCTTTGGGCTCATCTGGCGCGCTAAAGGGCGACAAGCGCACCTACCAGATGGATCCGGCCAACAGCGACGAGGCCTTGCGCGAGGTCGAGCTAGACCTTGCCGAGGGGGCAGACATGGTGATGGTGAAGCCCGGCATGCCCTATCTCGACATCATCCGCCGGGTGAAGGATGAATTCGGGTTCCCAACCTTCGCTTACCAGGTGAGCGGCGAATATTCGATGATCATGGCGGCCGCGAACACTGGCTGGATCGATGGCGACAAGGCGATGATGGAGAGCCTCATCGCGTTCAAGCGCGCCGGCGCCGACGGGGTGCTGACATACTTCGCCGCGCGGGCGGCCGAGAAGCTGCGCGTTCGATGAGATTCCGCCTGTCGTTATTCTGACGTTCGGCGTCTATCGGCGGCGTGGACGGCCCCCTTCCTCGGAGCTCGCGACAGGAGGAATGCTATGGTCCGTAAATTCATGATCACGGTGGCGCCGGCCGCAGTCGTTGCACTCTCGCCCGCGGCTTTCGCACAGCAAACCGGCGGTACGGCCGACGAAGCAAAGGCCATGCTGATGAAAGCGGTCGCCGCAGTGAGAGCGGATGAGGCCAAAGCGCTCGACATGTTCAACAAGGGAGAAGGCGGATTCCGGGATCGAGACCTCTACGTGTTTTGTGTAAGTACTAGCGACGGCACGGTCGTTGCGACTGGCAATCCCAACCTCAAGCCAGCGCTTGGCATAAACATACGCGAGGCTCAGAATTCTACGGGCAAGGCGTTTGGCGCGGAAATCTACGCTGCGATTCAGAAGCCGGAAGGTCAAATCACCGAGGTCAGTTATATGAGCCCAAAACCGGGCGCCGATGATACGCTCGCTGCGAAGGTAAGCCTCGTAGCCCGAGCCGACGCTGATCTCGGCTGCGGCGTCGGCTATTATAAATAGACGGTTCCAAACCCTGCAATCTTGTGGCGCGCGCGGCGGAGAAGCTGAGTAAAACCTAAACGCTATCCAAGGGTCACCGGGGACCTTCGCAGCGAAACGGCCACGAGCGAAGAAAACCCAAACCGATCGACCGGACCAACGTCTCGGCCCGCCCGCCAAATGTCGCAATGTAGCCCTCAATGAACGACTCCATGTCCGCGGGCCAGAGGTGAGTCGGCGGAATTGTCGGCCGCGCTAGCAGCTTGCGCCCCGACCTGCGCGGCGAGCGTCAAAAGCGAGTCGGGTGTAGGTCCTCATCGCAAGCTCCTAGGACCGACGGGCGTGGACTATGGCCTATCGTGTCAGCGGCGAATATTCGACGATCATGGCTGCCGCGATCGACGACTCAATCGAAGGTGAGGATCGCCTGACAAGCCGAGTTGCAGGAACGCCGCACTCAGAACTACGATCCGGATTCGGCGGCGGTCGGAGAACGCAGGCTGAATGGGAGGTCGCATGTCGACGGTCGGAAAGAGCCGCGGCGGACGGACTTTACGCCGTGTCGTGCTAGGGCTGACGGCGCTAACCGTGCCAAGTGTTTGCCCGTCCCGCGCCGAGGATTGCAAATACTTCAGCGCGCTGCCGGACGATTGCGCCCGCGCGAGCCTTCGAAAATTCGAGGGCTTGCGCGACTATCGCTACGAGGAAATCGAGCTTTTCGCCAAGGATCCGCTCAAGAAAGCTCTCTACGTCACCGTTTACGATACGACGGGCCTGAACGGCGGGGATGATTCGCGAGACTCGGCGCCAGCGTCGCTTGCGCAAAATCTGGATCCGAAGAAGATCGCCAAACAATATCAGGCGCTCTCGGCGCGGATTGATCCTCCCTACCACTGGACAATTGACTGGCTCGCCGATCGCGTTGGCACCGTAAGGAGCTTCGACGGTCTCAACGCGGCCTGGATGGGAAACAGCTTGGCGCCCAGCGCCGCGATCTCAGCCAAGCCGACTCCCCGCGTCGCGTATCATCCGACCTCAACTGCGAGAACAGCCGTCGCAGGCTTCAAGAAAGGGTCGGAAGTCTACCTGCTTGACGACTCCAAGGGCCAGACCTGGGTGATGGTTTCTTACAAGGATATGCCGGACCTGACGATCGACAAGCTCAAGTCCCTCGGCGATGTCCTCAAGCTGCCACAGGGATGGAAATTTCGGACCGCCGCGCTTTCCAATGAACTGACGCTTGAGCCTAAGGCCGGATCTGCCGGCGTCATTCAAGACGACAAAGGGAACCTGTATCGTTTGACGGGACCGCGGCAGAGCAACTTCGTTCCGTGATCCAAGGCGGATCTCGATCGCGGCGAATTCTCATTGCGAGGAGGAGCCGGGCGCCGGATGATACGCAGATCGGCCTGACCCAATGGGTTCGATTGTCTCATCGCGACCAAAGGAGGTCCGATAATGGCGAAGATGCGCAATGATCGTCCGGGAGCGGGGTGGGCGGTTCGTGGCGGAAGAGCGGGACATTCCCGTCCCGGGTCCCGAGGAAGTGCGCATTCGCGTCCAGGCTTGCGGCGTTTGCCACAGCGATGTGGTGACGGTGCAGGGTCTGTTCCCGATCGTGCAATATCCGCGCGTGCCTGGGCATGAGGTGATCGGCGTCGTCGATGCGCTTGGCGAGGGCGTCCACGGCTGGAGGGTGGGTGCGCGAGCGAGCGTCGGCTGGTTTGGCGGCTCGTGCGGCTATTGCCGCCAATGTCGGCGCGACAATGCGTTCGTCTCCGAGAATGTGCACGAAATCAGCGGCGTGACCCGCGACGGCGGCTCACGAGCCATTCCTGCGTCACCCAGTGAAGGCGCAGAGGCGCGGCGTAGAGAATGAACTGCAGCAGAATGCCGACGACAATCAGGGCCGCCGTCATGACCAGCGCCCTGACCGCGATCTCTGCCGCGAGGGGCAATTGGCTAAGAGCGGCGCCGAGGCGCGACCGGACGCGCGAATCGAAAGCGGTCTGCACCGCCCATGCGGTCAAGCCGACGCTCCGGCCGTGCGCCGCGCTGCGAAGAAAGTTCGCCAGATTGTTCTCTCCGGCGGGGTCGAACAAAGCGCGATTGGCGAGCCCAGCGGCAAGGCCGACGATGACCGCAGCGAGGACGAAGCCGGGCCGCTGCCTGACGCGGCGCCAGGCGCGAAAGGCGAAGCGCTGCTCGTCGCTCCAATCGGCGATTTTCGCAGGCGAATTGCGGTCATCGCGCCGACGATCCATCGGCTCCTCATTCCGACTCGCGCGTCTGCGGCGAGGCGGCGCCGTTAACGCCCTGACGGCTCGGCGCCTACGATTTTTGCTGACCAGCGTTCGCCTTTCTCACCCTTCGATCACCGCTTCATGATCAACATTGCGCCTCATTTCGCTTACGAAGTGCCGCACGACAGCCCGCCTGGAACCTCGGCGCGGCGATAAGGGAGAGCTTCCAATGGAACGGAAGAAAGCATCAGACTTCCCGCAAGAACTTCTGAACCTCTTCGACGTCTATGTGCATGGCGGAATGAGCCGCCGCACTTTCCTCGATGGAGCGCAGAAGTTCGCTGTCGGCGGCGTCAGCGCCGGGGCCCTATTGGAAATGCTCAAGCCCAACTACGCCTGGGCGATCCAGGTGTCCCCCGACGATAGCCGCGTTGTCGCTAAGAGGGTCGACGTGCCCTCGCCACAAGGCAACGGCTCGATCAAGGGCTATCTTGTCCGTCCTGCGGGCACGGAGAAGCTGCCAGTCGTCCTGGTCGTCCACGAGAACCGAGGCCTGAACCCGTATATCGAAGACGTGGCGCGACGCTTGGCGATCGCCAATTTCATCGCCTTCGCGCCCGACGGCCTCACTTCGGTCGGCGGCTATCCGGGCGACGACGAGAAGGGCGCGGCGCTGTTCAAGCAAGTCGACGGGGCCAAAATGCAGGCGGATTTTGCCGCCGCCGCTGAGTGGCTGAAGTCCCTGCCCGATTCGACCGGCAAGCTCGGCGCGATCGGCTTCTGTTTCGGCGGCGGCGTCGTCAACAAGCTCGCCGTGAGCATGGGCTCGGGCCTCGACGCTGCAGTTCCCTTCTACGGCCTTCAGCCGAACGCCGCCGACGCGGCCAAAATCAAGGCGCCAATCAATGCCCAATATGCGGAGCTCGATACGCGCATCACCAGCGGCTGGCCGGCGTTCGACGCCGCGCTCAACGGAGCTAGCATCCCCCACGAGGGGCACATCTATAAAGGCGCCAATCACGGCTTCCACAATGACACCACGCCGCGCTACGACGAGGCGGCGGCGAAAGAGGCGTGGCAAAGGACGCTCGATTGGCTCAACAAGTATCTGCGGACCTAAGGCCGTTGCGTAGGATTGACCGAGTTCCATGAGCCGGATCTTTCTTGCGGGCGCGTCTGGCGTCATTGGCCGCCGGCTCACGCCTCTTCTCCTGGACAATGGCCATTCGGTCTGGGCTGCGACGCGTTCGCCGGATAACGGCGAATTTCTTCGTAAGCACGGCGCGCACCCGCTCGTGGTTGACGTCTTCGACGCAGAGGCGCTGGCGACGGCGGTCCTTGATGCAAGGCCAGAGATCGTCATTCACCAGCTAACGGACTTGGCTGTGGTTCACGATCCGGCAAAGCGATCCAATGCCTTAGCGCGCAATGCACGCATCCGCGACGAAGGAACTCGCAACCTTGTCGCTGCCGCGCGCGAGGCTGGCGCTCGTCGATTGATCGCGCAGAGCATCGCCTGGGCCTATGCCCCTGGACCTCGACCCTATTGCGAAGACCATCCGTTGGACCTGAATGCGGAGGGCGACCGGCTGGTGAGCGTGCGGGGCGTCGAGTCCCTCGAGCGCCAAGTTCTTGGAGCCTCGCCGATGGACGGTCTGGCGCTGCGCTATGGCCGGCTGTACGGCCCCGGGAGCGGCGCGGATGCGCCGCCCAGCCCGCCCTCGGTTCACGTCGATGCGGCGGCTTACGCCGCACTGCTCGCAATCGACCACGGCGAGCCGGGGACATTCAACGTCGCCGATCTCAATGACGACGTGTCGGCCGGCAAGGCGACCGCCGCGCTTGGCTGGCGCGCTGACTTTCGATTGGATCTAGCCTAGGGCGACGCTATTCAACGGAACAGAATCGTCCTTCACTCGCAGCGGCGGGCCATAACAGAGGTCCCCGATCGGTCCATTTGGATCTTCTTGGTCGTGGGCTGCTTTGTCGCAAAAACCCCCGCTTATGCGGGTTGGATTTGTTTGGATTTCCTTGGATTCTCTCGTCCGAATCGAGACTTATCAATGGGTTACACGGCAAAAACCGCAGAAATTTTTTTCCTTCGCCCTTCTCCCTAGCGTCGCCGCGCCGCAGGGGGCCCCTGCGGTTCTAGCAGGAGCAAAGGCAGGATCGCTCATGAGGCAAGCTTAAGCTATTTTCTGATTTTCTGCAATGGATTGTCATCCGAGCCGTTCCCCCTCCGGCCGCCTCGACTCAGAAACTAAGGGATTTGGACCTGTGCGTATTTTCTTCCGCCTCGCTGTCGAAACACGGCAAGATCGAGCGTCTTTGAGTTGAGCGCGACCATCTCCCCCGCGCGTCTAAAAGGAGCAGAACAATGCAATACCTGTTGCTCATTCACTCTGACGAAAAGGCGATGCAGGCGGCGACGCAGGAAGAGACCGGTTCGATCCTGGCGGCCTACGGCGCTTACATGAAGGCAATGGCGGATGCGGGAGTCAGCCAAGGCGGCCAGCGGCTGCGCCCAACTTCGACTGCGACGACAGTGCGAGTCCAGAATGGCAAGACTCAGGTGCTCAACGGCCCCTATGCCGAGGTCAAAGAGCAACTTGGCGGCTATTTCCTCATCGACGCCCCCGATCTCGACGCTGCGACCTCCTGGGCGGCGCGCTGTCCCGGCGCGCAGTACGGCGCGATCGAAGTGCGGCCGATCTGGGAGATGTGACGCAGGCTCCAGGCGGATAAGGCGGGCTGGCGCATTTTTCCGGGTCCTGTCGAACCGTAGCGGAACCAAGCGTCTTTCCATTGAGCGCGGCGATTGGGCCGCGCATCCAAAAAGGAGCAGAGCGATGCAGTATCTGTTGATGATTCACGGCGACGAAAAGGCAATGCAGGCGGCTTCGCAAGATCAAAACGCTGCGATGCTCGCGGCCTATGGCGCCTACACTAAGGCGATATCAGACGCCGGCGTGAGAGTCGCCAGCCAGCGCTTGCGCCCGACTTCGACCGCGACGACCGTGCGCGTCCAGAACGGCAAGACGCAGGTCCTCAACGGCCCCTACGCCGAGGTCAAAGAGCAGTTGGGGGGCTTCTATCTCATCGACGCCCCCGATCTCGACGCTGCGATCTCCTGGGCGGCGCGCTGCCCCGGCGCCCAGCACGGCGCCATCGAGGTGCGGCCGATCTGGGAGATGTGAGGGGCTCGAGGCGGCGAGAACGGGACAAAGACCATGAAATGCGGGATCGACATCAACGCGGGGTTCTACCGCGGATACTTGATCGACGATCGCAAATTGACGCCGCATGTGGCTGCATTGGCGACGTTGGTCGTTCTCTGGTCTCTGGTTTACCTGATTGGCTGCCTCGCGCCAGTGGCGAAGCCGAACGGCGAGGTTGCAGCGCAATGGTCCTCTCTCGCCGCCCAGCGCCTGGCGCCTTGACGCCGGGACGGGCGCAGCCGAACTTCGGCGGCGCCTGACCCCGCCGTTGGACCCAAAATGACGCAGCCGAAGACAAAACTGCGCGCCTCGCCCCGCCTGCTCCCACAGGGCTCCTTCCCAACGGCGCGCCGCGACGCTGACGCTCGCGCGGTTGCGGCCCGCGTGGCGCGCGAGAGTTACGGCAAACTCGTTGCCTATCTCGCGGCGGCGTCGCGCGACGTGCCGGGAGCCGAAGACGCGCTCGCCGACGCCTTCGCGTCTGCGCTTGCCGTCTGGCCGAACCAAGGGGCGCCCTCGAACCCGGAAGGGTGGCTCGCGAAGGCGGCGAGGCGGCGCCTCATCGACGCTGCACGCAGGCGGCGCACTGCCGATCAAGCGTCGGAAGCGCTCGAGTTGATCGACTCCGAATTGAAGGAGGCCGCCGACGCGCGGGACGGGATCCCCGATCGGCGCCTCGCGCTGATGTTCGCTTGCGCCCATCCGGCAATCGAGGAGGCCATACGCGCGCCATTGATGTTGCAGACGATCCTCGGCTTGGACGCGGCGGCGATCGCTTCGGCCTTTCTAGTCTCCCCTGCGGCGATGGGTCAGCGCCTCTCGCGGGCGAAGGCGAAGATCCGCCTCGCGGGCGTGCCGTTCAAGATTCCCGAGCGGGAGGATTTGCCCGAGCGGCTCGGCGTGGCGCTGGAGGCGATCTACGCCGCTTTTTCGCATGGCTGGGCGGAAGCGTTCTCCGACGATCCGCGCGGGCGCAACCTTGCCGAGGAGGCGATCTGGCTTGGCCGCGTCGTCGTGTCGCTCATTCCGAACGAGCTCGAGGCGATGGGGCTCTTGGCGCTGATGCTCTACGCCCATTCGCGCCGCGAGGCGCGACGCGACGCCTTGGGGCGTTATGTTCCGCTGAGCGACCAGACGGTCGAACTCTGGGACCAGCCGGCAATCGAGGAGGCGGAGGGGCTGCTCAAGTCTGCCGGCGCTATGGGCGCGCCGGCACGCTTCCAGCTCGAGGCCGCTGTTCAGTCCGTCCACGCGGCCCGACGGCTGACCGGGACCACGGACTGGGAGGCGATCGTCGTCCTCTACGACGCGCTCTTCGCCCTGACCGCTTCTCCCGTCGTCGCCGTCAATCGTGCCGCGGCCGTCGCGCATGCGCGTGGACCGGCGGCGGGACTGGAATTGCTGGACGACGTGGGGGTGAAGGGCGGGCTCGCCGGATTCGAACCCTATTGGGTCGCGCGCGCCGATCTTTGCGCGAAACTGGGCGACATCGTCGCAGCGCGCAGCGCCTATAGTTTGGCGATCGGCCTCCAGACTGATCCAGCGGCACGCGCCTTCCTCATCGAGCGGCTCGCCGCGCTGGCGTGATCGATCACCCTCTCGGTTCACGCCACAAGTCGCCAGAGATCTGGGTAGGACCGAACGAAGCCGTTGGGCGCGATCTCAAGCAGCGCTCGATAGGGAACCGTCGGCGCCTCGTACCAGTAGGACGCTTCACTGCGTCGCTCATATCTCTGTGGCAACTCTGTCAGCGACGCGCTGTCCAGATCGAACCACACGACCGGAACTTCCGCCGATTGAGTGGGCTTCAGCGCGATGCGCGAAAGCTGCAACACGTTGGTCGCTGGCGTGAAGCCGTAGTCAAGGTCGACTAGGTGCTCGAGGCCTTCGACTCGGACGCCATTCAGACACCAGCCCGCATCATCGCGCTGGATCTCATGCTCAATCGTTTTGTCGCCGAGGAAACCGCTTAGGATTCCCCGCTTGGTCCCCCAACGGGCGTCGACCTCCACCTGATAGGCGACCGCCACGGAGCCGCCGTCATAATCGAATGCGGCCGCTCCCCGAAGCAACCAGCCGCCGCCTTTCGGCCTCAGCAAGGCGGCATCGCGGCCCGGTCGGTCGAGCCGTCTCCATGCCGCGAATTCACTCAACCTCGCGCTCCCGTCACCGGATAGGGCGCGCCCTCGAACCGCTCGGCATGATAGCCCTTCACGCCGATCTGCTTGGCGAGTGGGCCCCGAATGTCGCCGGTGTCTCGCGAGCGTTGGACAATTTCGGCGAAGTCCCACTTCGGCCGCCACCCGAGGTCTTGGCGCGCCAGCGCGTTGTCGTAGACGCGGTCGATGCTTGGAAACATGCGCCAGCCGCGTCTTGCGTATTCATCCTCCCACCCCGGCGCGCGCAGGCTCACGACCGCTGGCGCATCCACGCGCAGGGCGGCGCAATCTGCCGGCAGAAACGGCGTCGTCGCGCTGATGATGTATTTCCCGAAGCCGATTGCCGACGCCCGCTCGATCGCAAGGAGATGCGCGGCGACAACGTCCTCGATCGCGACCCGGCGAAACAGGTATTCGTTCGCCTTCGTATTGTCGTCGGCATAGGACTTTCGCGCCGCCGGATCGTCGTCCTCTTCCGGAAAAAAGCGCGAGGTCCTGAGCACGACCGACGCCAGGCGCTCGTTGCGGTGAAACAATTGGCAAATGTCCTCGGCCGCGGTTTTGGTGACGCCGTAAATGTTCTTCGGGACCGGCGCGACGCCCTCATGGACCCAGGCCGCCGGCTGACCCTGCGGGGGTTTCAGCGCGTCGCCAAACGTGCTTGTCGTCGAGGTCATGACGAAGGCGAGGACGCGAGCGCGCACCGCCTCCTCGAGCAGGATCAGCGTGCCGCGAACATTGGTCTCGAGAAAAGCCTCAGGCGCATGGGTTGCGACATGGGGTTTGTGCAGCGTCGCAACATGCAGCACCGCGTCAACACCCTGTAGGCTGCGCGCGACCAGGGCGCGGTCGGCGATCGAGCCGATGGCGTCGGTGAACAGCCCAGGAATGATATCGAGGCCGAGAGCTGCGCGGCCCGAGGCGCGCAAAGTGCGCATGAGCGCTTCGCCCAGATGCCCCGAACTGCCGGTGACGAGCACGGTCATTCTCGCATCAGACCTCGTGTCAATTCCCCTCGCCTTTTAGGTCGAGGAGCGGGGTGCATCAACGTGATCTTCGCGCTCTAAGGCGCGTGGCCCGGATCGCCGCCACTCACAGGCCCGCGCCAGCATCGATCCCCGGGGAAAGCTTCGCGTGGCCGCCTGCAGCGTTGTAGGCTCGGCCTTGGCCACTTTTCTTGTCTTGACCTTTGTTACCTTTGCATGGAGCCGTTGATGTATCGAAGCTGGTTTTTCATATCGGCGGCTATGGTCGCACTCTCCGCGTCCGAGGCGGCGGCCGAGGTGCCGCTCACCGGGTTTTTCATCGCCCGGGAGGCCTGCCCGGCGCTGCAATCGATCCGCAACGCCACAAACCCCGGCGAGGTCAAGACCGAGCCCGGCAAGTCTTACCCGATGATCGCGAAAAACAAACCGAATGCGTCGCACTATTTCATCGAGGTCGAGGGCGCCGACCCGGCGCGCCGTTGGGTGGCGGTTGATTGCGGCGAGCATGTCGTGTCTGCCGACGGGTCAAGCCAGCCGAACGAGCCCGGGCCCAGCGAAGATGGGGACAGTGAGACGCCGCGCGCCGCCTACGTCCTTTCGGTCAGTTGGCAGCCGGCTTTCTGCGAAACGAAGCGCGATAAACCGGAATGCGCAACCGAATCTCCGGATCGCTTCGATGCGACGCATTTCACGCTGCATGGCCTGTGGCCGCAGCCGGCGAGCAACGCGTATTGCAACGTCCCACCGGAAATGAGCCTGGCCGACAAGAATGGCGAATGGGATCAGCTCCCCGAGCCAAAACTGAGCGACGCAACGCGACAGAAGCTGGCTCAGGTGATGCCGGGCACGCAGTCCAATCTCGAAAGACACGAGTGGATCAAGCACGGGACTTGCTTCCATGCCGACTCGGCGGACGAATATTTCTCCAGGGCGATCGCACTCATGGACCAGCTCAACGCGTCGAAGGCGCAAGGCTTGTTCGCCTCCAACGTCGGCGGTGAGATCACCGGCAAAGCCATACGCGACGCGTTCGACGAGAGCTTCGGCGAGGGAGCCGGCGATCGGGTTCGCGTCTCCTGCAAGCGGATCCACGGACGGAACTTGATCGTGGAGCTGACAATCGGTCTTGCAGGCGAAATCGGCGACGAGCCTTCGCTCGCGGATCTGATGGCAGCCTCCGCGGCAACCGATCCCGGCTGCCCCGGCGGGGCGGTCGACACGGCAGGAACGCACTGAATCACGATTTCATGGTAATCGGCCGCCCTGTTCAGTTAAGGCACAAACAATGCCAACGCCCGTCGACTACAAAAAGCGCTACGAACATCTTCAAGTCCCGCTCAAAGCGGGCGGCTCTGCAAGCGTCAGTGTCACGAAATATCGCGCGACCTTCATGGGAAGCGGCGATATGGCCGTCAACACGACCGCCGTGAACGCGTTTGACGGAAAGTTCCACGACTTCGCCAAAAAAGGCTTCCCGAGCGACATCACGCTCCAGGTCGATACCGGCCAAGGCCTTCGCGCCATAACGGACGACGAGGCTAAAAGGCTTTACACCCCGGACTATCGCAACGCGCTCCGCGCCTTGAAGACCGTGTACCAAGGAAAGGGTTCGCCTGAGCTCTGTCAGATCGTTCTCCAGCTCGCCGACCATTGGAAGCTCGCGACGGGGTCCAACGAGGCGGCGCTGCGAAAATACGCCGGCGACAGCCTAGGCCTCGACTGCAACGGCTTCACGGGAAACTTTATCTGGCACGTCACCGACCAAAGGGATTGGACGGATCACGGTCTCGACGCGACGGAAGGGCCGAACAGCAAGATCCATCTCTATCAGGGAGGCAACCTCCCCGTGTCGAGTTGGGATGACGTTACCAGTGGGCCCTATCTCTTCCTCCGGTCGAATGAGAACGGCGCTATTTTGGACGGAACGGGCGATGATATCGGGCACATAACCATCACCGAACCGCAAAAAATTCGAGCCCAGAACGGTCAAAACCCAAGGGCCGTTTATGTGGTCGAGTCGAGCGCTTCCATGGGAGGACTGAACGAGAGCTGGTATAGTCTGGACAGCACGAGCAAGAAGGCCAAGGACGTGTTTTTCCTGCGTCGCGAAGCCATTCCGCTAAAACAGAAACACGACCTGCTCTTCTTTAAGATCTTTCAGCTGCATGGATCGCCGCAAAAATAGCCGGGAAGCCTATCGTCGCTCCACTAGCCAACGGGGCAGAGACCAGAAGCTTTGCCTCAATGCGCCAAGCGTCGAAGGAAGTCGAGATCGACCAGCCCCGCCTGCTGCTTGGCGACCTTGCCCTTTTCGAAGGCGATCAACGTCGGAATGCCGCGGATGCCGAAGCGCGCCGCAATCGCCGGCTCCTCGTCGACATTGACCTTGGCGAAGCGGGCGCGGGGCTCAAGCTCCTTCGCCGCCTTGTCGAAGATCGGCGCCATCGTACGGCACGGCCCACACCAGGGCGCCCAGAAGTCCACGATCAGCGGCATGTCGTTGCGCTCAACATGCTTGTCGAAGGTCTTCTCGGTCAGCGCGATCGGCGCGCCGGTGAACAGGTTCGCCTTGCACGCCCCGCACTTGGCCTCGGAGGCGGGACGGTCGGCGGGGATGCGGTTAACCGCCGAGCAATGGGGACAGACAACGTGCGTGGATTCGGTCATGGGGCGCGCGCCCTCTCGATGGCGCTCGCCAATATTTGGCCCCAATCAGCGCCGTTTCAAGCGGTCAAATACCTCCGTCTGCATGGTTGATCACGAACTCGTGATAATCGCTTGCGGTAACCTCCCCTCCGCGGTGACGTACTGGCTGCAGGAGCCCCAAGCTCCAACGGTTAGGCTGCGGTGCGGCCTGCCCGACCTGATCTCATTGCTTCTTTGGAGATTTTCGGATGAACGCCAGATCAGCCATCACCGCCGCGACGCTCGCCTGCTCGCTCGCCGCTGCGCTCGCCACCGCCGCCAAGGCGGGTCCCGCCCCGGCCCAGCCCGGAGCCGACAAGTGCTACGGCATCGCCATGGCCGGCAAGAACGATTGCGCCGCCGGCGCCGGAACGAGCTGCGCCGGAACGTCGACCGTCGATTACGATCCCGGCCACTGGAAATATGTCGCCAAGGGCACTTGCGAAAGCATGACAACCCCGAAAGGCCATGGCTCCCTGACCGCGATGTGAGGCCAAGGTCCTCCTTCCTCGGCTACGCGGCCCCGTCCCCTCCCCTGGCGGGGCCGTTTTCGTTACGTCTCCGGAAAATCCTCGATCCTGAATTCCGCTTCCGCGCGTTCGCCGCGCTCGGCGAGCGCGCTTTCCCGCATACGCAATTCGACCCGCCGGATCTTGCCCGACACGGTCTTGGGCAGTTCGAAGAACTCGATCCGACGCACAAGCTTGTAAGACGAGAGGCGGCCGCGCATGTGCTTGAAGATCGCCGCCGCCGTCTCGCGATCCGGGGCGCAACCTTGGGCAAGCGCGACATAGCCTTTGGCGATCGTGTAGCGCATGGGATCAGGCGCCGGCACGACAGCGGCCTCCGCAATCGCTGGATGTTCGATCAGCACGCTTTCCAGTTCGAACGGGCTTAGGCGATAATCGCTTGATTTGAACACGTCGTCGGCCCGGCCGATGAACGTGATGGCGCCGTCGGCGTCGCGCGAGGCGACGTCGCCGGTCTTATAATATTCGCCCTCAATCGGCATGAGCTGCCCATGTTCGTTCTGATAGCCGGACATGAGTCCCACGGTGCGCGGACGCAAAGGAATCGCGATCTCGCCGCTGTCGCTCTCGAGCCCGTCAGCGTCGATGAGCGCCACGCGGTAGCCCGGCAAGGGCCGCCCCATCGAGCCGGGGACGATCCGCTGTCCGGGCGAATTGCCGATCATCATCGTGGTCTCGGTCTGTCCGTAGGAATCGCGCAACGGCAAGCCCCAGGCGCGTCGCACCTGCTCGATGATCTCAGGATTCACCGGCTCGCCCGCCGCGTTGACCTCGCGCAAAACGACCTTCCATTGTCTCAAGTCGTGCTGGATCAGCATCCGCCACACGGTCGGCGGCGCGCAAAACACCGTGACCTGATGCTCGACCAGCGCATCGAGCGCCGCGCGCGGCTCGAAGCGCAACGCGAGCGCGATGATGGTCGCGCCGGCGTTCCAGGGGGCGAACACGCTTGACCAGGCGTGCTTCGCCCAGCCGGGCGAGGAAATGTTGAGATGCGTGTCGCCGGGCCTGATCCCGAGCCCATACATCGTCGAGAGATGCCCGATCGGATAGCTCGCATGCGTGTGCACGACGAGCTTCGAGCGCGCGGTCGTGCCCGAGGTGAAATAGAGGAGCATCGGATCGTCGGCTTTGGTGGGGCCGTCGGGCGTGAAGACTTCGCTGACCAGCAGCGTGGCGTAACGCCGCCAGGAGGGCGGAGCCGGACCGACCGCGATGCGCTGGACGCCCTCCGCGAGCCCCGCAAATTTCTCCGCGTCGGCGCCATGCGCGACCAGATATTTGGCCTGGCCGCGCTCGATCCGGTCCGCGATATCGGCTTGGCCCAACGTCGGCATAGCCGGGATCAGCACGAGGCCGAGCTTCATCGACGCGAGCATCGTCGCCCACAGTTCCGGAACCACGCCCAGCATCATCAGGAGACGGTCGCCACGCTTGGCCCCGAGCGAGCGCAGACCGTTCGCGAGGCGCGACGATTCGAGGCGCAGTTCGGCGAAGGTTCGCGTCTCGACGCGCTCGCCGATGATCTTGAGCGCCGTCTTGCGCCCATGCTCTCCGGCAGCGAGTTCGGCGTCGAACCATTCGAGCGCCCAGTTGAACTCATTTGGGCGCGGCCAGGAGAAGGCGGCGCGCGCGCCGTGATAGTCGTCGCTGAGCTCAAGCAGCAGGTCGCGCGCCTCGCGAAACGTCAGAGGCTCCGGAACGGCGCGGGGCGAGGAGAAGGGGGCGAGAGACATGAGGCCATTGTGACTCCGGTTGACGGAGGGGACAATGCGCCGAAGCGCAGCGAGCGATCCACGCCCGGATCGCCGATTCAACCAGGACGCGAGCTCCCTGCAAGTCAATGCAAGTAAAAACAAGTAAAAAGGCTGGGATTTCCTTGTTTTTCTTTGGCCGAATCGGGACTTTTCAAAGGGTTACGGGAGAAAAAATAAAAAAATCCTTCTCGATCTAAGCTCGCCTCTCAGGTTGTAGCAAAA
>Ga0210406_10001746_pt1 | contig 25889 bp, 20 predicted proteins | sample IncBWC30MmetaG_FD_155454 | JGI IMG/M metagenome (GOLD analysis project Ga0210406, IMG submission 155454) | Forest soil microbial communities from Barre Woods Harvard Forest LTER site, Petersham, Massachusetts, United States - Inc-BW-C-30-M | ecosystem: Environmental > Terrestrial > Soil >... | reverse complement strand
GGGGGGTGTAGGCAGGTCCGCATTTCGTGGATTGGCCCGGCGAATATGGGCTCCAAATGGACACCGAACGCCGTTAGGGTCACTGTCGAAGGTGAACTGGTTCTGAGTTGCAGTTTTAGGTTCGATGCCTGGGATCGGCACATCGCTGAGTGGTACTAGCGGACTGCCGTCACGTCTGCGTCCAACCATTGCCGCTGCCAAATCCTCGAACCGTTCTGGTTCGGAGGCCGCTTGAGCCTTGACGAATTGCCAGAAGCCCTGAACGTTCTGCTTTAGCGTACGCAGAACAAGGTAACATCCGTCGCGTCCCAAATCCTTTGAACCGACCGCCTCCGCAGCCGCCAGGACAGAGGCATAAGGATCATTCTCTGCGACCATGGGACGATCCGTGTACCTGCCATACTCATTTGGATATCCAAGAAGCACTTCGCCCAGGCTGATTAGATTTGTATAGGTAATCTGATCCTCGCTGGCGCGAAGCTTCAGTTCCCAGTCCAAGGTCGGCTGGCTTATGCCATCCCTGAAGCCGAATGGCTCGAATCCACCGAGGTCTGAGGTTGGCAGACACGCAAGAAGTTCGAAGGCCGCATTCCACGCGGATCCCTTTACCGTCTCCGACCAAGCAGACAGGTGGCCAGGTTGGGCATACAGAAGCACCAGGATGTGGGGCATCTTTCCCTCTGTACCCCAGGCCCAATGTTTGGGGTCGCTCTTCCCCACGTCCCCCAGCATCCTTGACCGTCCAGGGATGGCGGACATGCCAGAGCGGAACTCGATCGAAAATCCGGCCAATGTGCTTTGAGAGAGACCAAGACACTCGAGTCCCTCTCGCGTGAACGCGATCTGCAGTGCAGTCTTAGGAGGGGTGTCCTGTTCGACCGCATTTGACACTGGCGCAAAACGCATCCATGCACGTGCTGCTTCGGCATCCCGAATAGTCACCAGCAGAAAAGATGCTTCCGTAAGAGAACCGTAGCCAAAACGAACTAGACCCTGTATCTGGCTGAAATCGACCGGTGCCATGGGCATACCTTCCATATTCAAGAACTCGTGATCTGCACTTCATGCTTCTAAAGCAGTGAGATCCATTCGCGGACTTCGTTGTCCGTCATCGCAGCCTTGTCGATTCCGGCGCGAATCAGGCTGTTGCGATGCTTGTTGGCGGCCGTCAGTCCAGGATGCGCGTTATACCAAACTTCCGTAGGCAATTGATGGCGCCGCAACACCCGCTTGAACACCTGCTCGTCTTTGCAGCCATCAAAAAGGAGCCATCTTGTCCTGGGATAACCAATGCCGTTGCTGAAGGTGATGTTTAAACCGAACCCCACTTTGTTGATGAAGTCATCCATGTAACTTTCGAGGCTTCCGTCGTAGATACTGGAGAACAACATGCGTTGCCCCCCGTCGAAGGGGACCCAGCGTGCGAAGTGAATGGTGGAGACCCGTCCCAGTCTGCCGTGATCGTAGATATGCCGTGCAGTGTAGCCGGTGATCCACAGAAAGAAGCGCAGAGACCAGAGGCGCAAACGTCCTGGTTTAAGACTGCCGAAGACGCTGAACTGATTGGTGCTCTCGTAGTTCTCCAAATCTTGAAGCTCCGCGGCATGGGTCGGGTCGAGTGGCGGCGCAACCTCCGGATCTGACCTCTCCCACCGCCGCAGCTGCAGCAGGAACACCGGAACGCAAAACACAACTAGCGGAGACAGCACCACCAAAATAAGAGGAACGGCGATCAGGTCCAAGAGATTCCTCACACGCCATCTCCAAGGCGTCAAACCCGGCGGCGTAAGCGTGAGCCTTCCTGTCCGCTGTTGTTCCAGTACAAATTTCCTTACGGTCACATGTAGTTCTTGTGGTTGCATACCGCGAAGCTGGACAACATTCTCGCTTACAAATGCTTCGAGGGCGCGGCGCAACTGCTCCTCTTCGCTCACCTGCAGCACCGTACGTCCAACCCAGTTCACGTAGTCCGCGGCCGATGAGATCCGCGACGAAGCGAGCCACGTTGCCAGATCCCCTTGCACATCGAAGCCGACACAATGCGAGAAGAGTAGACGAAGACCACTCTGCGCTGCTCCGAGTAGCTCTTCACGGAAATTCTCTTCGTCCCCATCAACCTCGCCCATCAGAACGAGGTAGTCCGGCAGCCCGGCTACACCGAGACCGTACATCGCGCGATCTGTCGCACCCAGATCGGTGACCACCAATACCCTCGCAAAATGCAGATTGCGAAAGCGCGCGAACGGTATTACGGAGTTCAGCGGATCGACTACCCCGGGAACACGATTCATTCCGGCAAGCAGGGAGCGCAGATCGTTCTCACGTCCCGGCTTGACCGGTGATGCGTACAGGAACGAAGCCTGCGGAGTCATGACAAACGATCCAGAACTTCATCGCCCGTCGGTTCATAATGGGGCACGGCATTCATGGACTGGCGCAGTTCTGCGAGCGCGGCATACATCTGCCGTCGCGCCCGGCTTTGATTGCCGAGCGGACGATGCTCGGGTATGCAATGCCAGGGGTTGTAGCAGAGCCGACGGGCAAACGCCAGCTGCGCCATATAGTCAGAACTCTGACGAGGCAGTCGAAGGGTGGCGACCGGAATCCGAGGTGAAAGTCGCTCCGGCCACAGGATTCCGGCATTCTCGATCGGCATCAGATGCGGGTCCGTCTGGATCTGCGCGCGCATCTCAAGCTCCACGTCCTTTTTTGCAAGCGCACCCGCCAACGCCTTCCGGAGATAGTCATCCGGAGGCCGCAATGGAAGCCGCGGTACGGGCGTTCGGTCATTCGAAGTTGGCCAGAACGAGTACTCCATCGCTTGCCCCAGTCCCAGAAGATAAGGAACACAGCTGAAGTACGGAGCCTCCAGCGGACTTGTCTGCGTCTTGATCCATAGCCCTTGCATGATCAGGTCCAGAATGTGCGGGTGCGTCAGATTTGCAAAGTAGAAGATCTGTGCATTCTTTACGCTTTCAAGTTGGAGCTGCGCGTTCGCCTCGACATTCGGCGTGACAAAGGTAGGCGTGGAGATTCCGAACATGTCCTGTGTAAAGTTCTCGTCGTCCATCAACTTTGGTCCGGGCACCTGCATCAGCTTGACGCTGATACTCATGAATCCAACATCGTCGATGTCCGGTGTAATGTACGGCCCCGGTCCGGAGAAACGTACCCATGCGGGGAAGACGCGGGGTTCGGCGAAGATGCCGTGACGCATATTCGCAGGCAGCCCCGAATGAACAATGAACTCGCCGCGCACCATCCCGTGGGTCTTTGTATTACCGCCTCGCTCGAAGCGGCCGGGCTGCCACAGGCCACGCATCTGCTGTCGAAATGAGTCGATGATCGACTGAAGATACAGCTCCTCGCCCGGTTGTATTTTTTCCTGCGCGAGTTGCAGATCCTCTCGAGGCCGTCGCGCATTTTGCAGCGACGTGACGAAGCGAGCGATCGGATCACGTAGCGTAGCGTCAAAGAGCGGACGCAAAATCGGGTCGAAGCGACGCTCGAACTGCACGAGCCTCGTCGAAGTGTCCGCGATCAGGTTCCGAACCGCCGAACCCGTGTTCGCGCGCGGCACCTGCTGATCGCGGTTCAGGATACTCGAGACGGTTTCAGGATTACCGCTCATAACGCAGGCTCTTTCACGGCTCAGGTGCAAAACGAATGGATGTGCGCGACCAAATTATCTGGTTCCTTCGCGGAAGAAATTGACCTTCACTTCTGCGTCGTCGGAAACTCTAGTGCGAAGTGAATCGTCCGCGTCTTGTCCCAATACACAAGTCCCAGGTACACGCCTGGACTAACCTCACGAATTTCATCCCGAACGTGCTTGGCAAGAAGGGAAGTCTTCGAATAGTCCAGTACGATGCATTCTTTTTGATCGAACCAACTCGCCCCTTTGTAAACCTCAGCGACAATCGCGTTCACTCCGAAAGCGGAGATCCGATTTGTCAGCGTGCCATGCGCGCCGTCAAATGTCTTCCCCTGCCAGTCGAAGATATTGATGACGGAAGCTATGTCAGAACTGAACACAGTACCGGGCGCGAGGATCGCCGTTCCGTGCGCCTCACCATTCGGGATGTCACCGGCGGGACTCGCACCAAATAGATTGTCGAGCTGGTCTTTCGGAATCGCTAGAAGTTGGGACGCGGTATAGGCCATAAACGAGTCTCCTGTCTTGGTTTGGAGATGGGGCCGAGGCACTGATGCTGCGAAAGTGTCTCCAACTATTACCGCGCCGCAAAATTTTGTCAATCCAGGAAGCGGCGGCACTACTCAGGTTTGGCGCGCAGAGGCCGGCTTAGATAGCCGTATCCCAACATTCGCGTCCTCTTCCTAAACATCCGCCAGAATGAGTTCAGCAGCCTTCTCGCCTATCATGTAGACCGCGCAGACCGGGAAGAATCCCGGAATGCGCGGAAACACGGACGCATCCGCCACCCGTAGGCCGCTTGTGCCGTATACCCGAAGCTTGCTGTCGAGAACTCCACCCGACTCGCGCGGCCCTATAGCGCAACTGCACGAGGCATGATGCCCCCAGGCCCGAGCCCGTATGTACTCCCGAAGCTCGTCATCCGTCTGTTGGGAAGCTCCCGGCAACTCCTCCTCCGCGATCAATCCCCGCCGCCACAGGGGTTCGCTTAGTTTGCGAGCGAAGCGGATACCCTCCACGACGGCCGCAAGGTCTTCATCGCGATCCGGAGTGCCTTCTTCGAAGTACGCGAAATCGACACTAGGCATGTCGCGCGGATCGCTCGATCGTAGCGTGACCCTACCGGCCCGATTGTTGGTGTGAGCCTTCAGCACCGCCCACGACAGATAGTTGAGATTCTTCGCAAAGAGGTCCGAGTATCCAGGGAAATATCCCTCGAAGCGTCCAAGAAACGCGACGCAAAACAGATCCGGCAATGGACGATCGGGTGTGGAGCGCTTGAACATGGAAAGCACCGCTCCATTTGTCGCATAGGGGCCGGTCCCCGATCTCTTCCACTCCGCAAACTGTGGGTCGGTCGTATCGAACTGAGCGCCGTCGAAGATCTCCCAACGATCGAAGTTCATCCGTTGAACGACACTGATCTCATAACGATCCTGAAGATTTCGCCCGACGCCGGGAAGCTCGACTCTCACCTCGATCCCGTGTTGCTCCATCTCTTCGCGTGGTCCGACCCCTGAAAGAAGCAGCAGCTGCGGCGTATTGAAGGCTCCCCCTGCCAAGATAATCTCGCGCGATGCAAAGATCTGCTTGAGTTCACCGCGAGCATCGCTGGGCCGGGCATGGGCGCGATAGAGTCGTTCCCCTTGTAGATACTCCACACCCGTTGCGCGATTGTCATTGTCGAATAGAACTCTTGTAGCCAGCGCATTCAGTTCAACGCGAAGGCGATTGGGATATTTTTGAGCGACATTCAGTACGCGTTCGCGAGAGCCCATTCGGATGTGATCGCGCGTGGTGAGTGGAATATAGCGAATGCCAAAGGCGTTTTCGTTTACCGTGCGCCAATCGTTCGGATCAAGCAATCCCTCCTTAAGCCAGCGCAATCGATCCGGAACGTCTCCGATTTCCGCAACCGCCGCGGCCGCAGAGTCGACGATCGTCTCGACCAGATCAAAGTTACCTGGTAAAAGCTGGGGGATCGACTTCTCTGTACTAAGCCAACCTCTGAATCCATGGCGACTTGGGTTATAGCCAAGCTCGGCTGCCAAACGCTCGACCTCACGATGATGGCAGTCTTCCATTCGTTCGAAGTGAGATCGCATCCGATCAGCTCGCCAGCTCTCATCGCCGGTAAGCTCAGCAATGCCATCCCAATCGGCATTATGCGGATACATAAGGATCATCGCGTTATGGGCTGTGCATCCGCCCAGCGCCCCCGCTCGAGGATAGAGGACGCCTTCGACCGGTCGACCCTGAAAGGTTTCACAGTAATGCGGATCGCGCTTCTGCTGTTCTTCGCTCTTGTAGTGCCGCACGAAGTAGTCCCAACGCAGAGCTTCGTTCTCAGAGGCGAAGGCATGGAAGCATGGAACTTGATAGTCCGCTGGCAGACGGTTCGTTGTTCCGCTTACGGCGTCTCCGCCCGATAGCTGATACGGATCGCCGCCAGCCTCCAGAAGAATGACCGAGTGGCCTGCCTCAGCAAGACGAGCCGCAACCGTTCCTCCACCTGCGCCGGATCCGACGACGATGTACTCGCATTCGGGCGGCGTGGCTGGGGGGGAAATCATTTCGCAAAACTCCGGTTAGCTTGCGGTCATGTCGCGGCGCGCGCGCCGGCATTCCTATGCCTCATAAACTTCGCGACACGCTGCCTTTGTATCACATGAGTCTGAGCGTCCGAGAATGACGTTGCCATCCTCCGCAATCGGGTGTGTTTCAAAGGTCAGTAGCGGGGCCTTCGCAGTTCTTGAACGGCGCTGCGCAAAGATGCTAGAATTTGGCCACTCAAAACGCCCCTTCCCATTGCGTGTTCAACACGCAGACTCCATCGAGCGTTGAGGTCGAACAGCTGCCGATCCTGTCCCAGAAAAAGCAACTGCTGCAAGCTAGCCATAGACCATCTCGGGCCCATCTCTGAATCGACGAGGACGGAGTCATGAAGACGCGCAATCGGCTCGTTTCATCTGCGTACTGCGGAACGCTCGCCGCTCTTCTCGCACTGACCGCGTGCCGCCATTCCCTAGAGGCCGGGCATGTCGAGGACGAGGCAACCCGGGCAAACCGGTCTCCGACCTCCTTTCCCGCCGCGGATGAAGATTACTTCCATGATATGGACAGCGCAATCTCTCTAACCAACGACGAGATCAAAGGCCGTAACATGTGGATCGTGTGGACGGGAGGCGATGACAAGCTCTGGGACACACTAGGCACAACTAGTCTTGGCACACTGGACTTTCTCAAAACCCTCTCTTCTGCGCCCGGACTGAAGGCGTCGCGTGCCAATCGCTGGAACTATCTCGGGCTTGTCAATGAACCCTGTTACAAGCAGGCTACCGGTCCGGATCCTAAACGCTTCGGCCTTTGGCTCGACTCGCGCGACCCTGCGTGCGGTCCGGAACCATTCGAAAACGAGAATAAATATCCGGGGGTGAAGATCGGCGCACGCGGTAGGAATCTCCCCGTAGGTTCCTACTATGGCTACGCTAGCGGAGTAGTTGGTCTGCGCCTCTTCCCCAATCCGGACTTTGATGACGCCGCCCAGAAGAAGTGGGATCCCAAACGCTACTATAACGATCCCAGTTATTACAACGACCGAAGCCTCGTCAGGCCATATCGAGTCGGCATGACCTGCGGATTCTGCCACGTCGGTCCGAGTCCGATCAAACCTCCGGAAGATCCCGAGAACCCGAAGTGGGAGAACCTCACCTCGAATGTGGGCGCACAGTACTTCTGGATCGAACGCATCTTCTCCTGGCAGTCGGATATGCGCAGCTTCCCCGTTCAACTCTTCCACACCTCCCGCCCGGGTACCCTAGACACTTCACTCGTCTCCAGCGACAACATCAATAATCCTCGGACGATGAACGCTCTATACGGCCTTCCGGCGCGCATGACCATTGCACAGCGATGGGGTCGCGAAACCCTTGCCGGCGGTGGCCTGAACAACAAGCAGCTGAACGATTACATCCATGCCGGTCCTCTCACACAGTTCTTTCATCCACCCGACGTCTCGCAGTCACCGCGTGTTTTGAAGGATGGAGCGGACTCGGTCGGCATCCTCGGCGCTCTGAATCGGGTCTACATCAACATCGGTCTCTTCAGCGAGGAGTGGCTGCTGCACTTCCGCGCGTTGGTGGGCGGCCAACCGGTAACCCCAATCGAAATCTCGGTCGCCAACAAGAACTCGGCATATTGGCAGGCAACGCAAATGCAGACTCCCGACATGGCGCTCTTCTTCCTGAAGAGCACCGTGCCGCACCTGTTGAAGGACGCGCCCGGCGGTGCCGCCTATCAGACCAAAGATCAATCTCAACTGAACCTAGGTAAGACTGTCTTCGCGGAACGCTGCGCTCGCTGCCACTCCAGTAAAATCCCGCAGCCTGCACAGGGGCTCGATCCGAACGGTTGCTCCGGCAGGGACTACATGACCTGCTGGAATAGCTACTGGAACTGGACTAAGACCGAAGACTTCAAATCCAAAATGCGAGTGATCGTGCATCAGCCGGACTTTCTCTCCGATAACTATCTCTCCACAGACCAGCGCGTTCCGGTTACCCTCCTGCGGACCAACGCCTGCAGTCCACTCGCCACCAATGCAATTGGCGGAAATATCTGGGACAACTTCTCCTCGCAAACCTACAAGGAACTCCCCTCCGCGGGCTCCATCACGGTCTACCAACCATACACAGGCGAGCCCAGCAGCTACACCCTGCCCGCAGGGGGACGCGGGTACACACGCCCTCCGTCGCTCATCAGCGTATGGTCCACCGCTCCGTTCCTGCTGAATAACAGCGTCGGAACCTTCGATCCGAGCCCGTCTGTTCAGGCCCGTATGAGGGTCTTCCAGGACTCCATCGAGAAGATGCTGTGGCCGGAGAAGCGCGATCGCGACACGGTGATTCCAGACAAAGTACCCGGTGTCATCGATCGCACAAGCGAGACCAGCTACATCACCATTCCTGCGGGCTTCCTTCCCGTCAGCTTTAGACCTCTGCTCAGTCCAGCGCATCGCCTCCTGCCCGCTATCTTCGGTGAAGAGGATATCGTGCTTGGCCCGATTCCGAAGGGAACTCCCGTCAGTCTATTGGCGAACCTCGATCTACTCGGAGAGGGGCTAAGCGGCGACGCAAAGATAAGGCACCAGGAAAAAGTGCTTGCGCTCCTCATCAAAATGAAGCACGACCTGGCCGCTCTACCCGAAAATGCGACCGATGATGACGCCCGACGTGTCTTCGCCAACCTCGTCCCCGAGTTACTCGCCCTCAGCAAATGTCCGGACTATGTCGTCAATCGTGGACACTACTTCGGGACCAGCTTCTTTCCGGAGGAGCCTCCACTGAGTGATACCGAGAAGCGAGCACTGATTGAATTCATTAAGACGTTTTGAACCCGAGCCTCTCTTCCAATGGCCGAGTCATCCATACGTAATCGGGTGCCGTCCGAATTATTGCTGGACCAAGGTCTTTACCCGCTTCACTCGAACATTCTGGAGACCGAGATTCAGACAGCTGCGCGCGTCGCCAAGCTGGTCTTCGATTCGGGGCTCGCCCGTGTCGAACGGCCGGCTGATATGGTTGCGTTCCTTCGCGAGCATGTCTATAAACCGGACTACTAACCGGAGTCGGCACGGTTGAGCATTGTGGCCTGACGATGCCCGTGCGGCGAGTGTAACGAGTTAGTGGCAATTTTGCCTCAAGTGTCAGCCGTTTGGCGCATCCTCGCGGCCCTTACTTTTCTCAGGCTACGCAAGCGTAAAGGAGGTTTGTGCTTTCGAACACGCGCCATACTGACATGTGGGTTTCCTTCGGGCTTGCCTTCGTCGGAGGATACAGCGATGCGGCTAGCTTCGTCCTCGCAAAGACGTTCACCGGACACGTGACCGGCAATTTAGTGCTAACGGCAATTGCAGTAGCGGCTGACGACTGGCGGGCTGCACTTGAACATCTCTCGGCCATCGTCACTTTCCTGATAGGGATCTCCTTGAGTGTTCTCATCATGCGTTCACTCAAGGCGTGGCCATCACTGCCCATCATGATGGGAATAGAAGTGATTCTGATTGTGGCCGCCTCTTTAGCGTTGTCATCAGGCATGGGCCACGGAGTTGCAGTATTCGTGGTTTTTTTGTCTCTCGCACTCGGATTGCAAAATGGAGCATTTCGTCGCGTCGGTGGCATCAGCGTCCACACAACCTATCTGACAGGGATGATTACGAGCCTGATCTCTGCGACGACCGAAAGATACGCATCGGAAGTGACTCCTGCGGGATCTACCGATCCAAAGATAGGCCTTCTCTGCGGAATCTGGGTCGCCTTTTTCCTGGGCGCCGGGACTGGAGCTGCGATGGCCCTACATTTTAAGGCGCTCGGGGTGATCGGAGCCGCGCTACTTCTGACCCTACTCATACTGCGTGAGGTGCAGTCTTGACGAAGACACAGCAGAAGGAACGAACGCGCCCGGGAGAGCGGTTGCACAGGACTGCTGCCCCGACGCCATATCCCCGTTCACACTCATCCGCTGCCCGCATTCCCAGATTCAACGAACATGCGTTCAATTGGTGCGCGTATGGGTCTTTGCTGCGCGGAGCGGTCCGGGAGGCTGGCAATCTAAGGGCGACGAAAAGCTATTCGACAGGGGTCCAACTCTGGTCCGGATTGTATGTGGTTCGTTTGGACACAGCGTTTGCTGTGTTGTCGCCGAAATCATTTTGATAGATGGTGCCGTCCTGATTGACCATAAAGGTCATGATGCCGCTAACTCCGTAGTTCGCCGGATAGGCGAGCAGAGCGAAGCCGCGAGCCAGTTTTCCGTTATCGAGATAGCTTTTCGCCCCGCCCGGCGCGTCGGCTCCATGAGCCTTGAGCAATTTGTAGGTGTAACCGTGATAGGGGTCCTTTGTCGGAACCGTTGTATCCCTCGGCTTCGGCGGCGGCAACTGCAGGGCCCAAAGGACTTGCGGCTGCCCGGGAGCTACTGGCCAATAGAGGCCGTCCTCTTTACCGGGACTGCTGGATATCTTCTGCGCGTAGGCTCCCGCAGCCTAGCCGTCGTGTCCCTGTGCCGCGTACTCCTTCTGGTTCCAGGGATGGTTTATCGGAAATTTTCGCAGAGCAGGCGGCAGAGTGATGCCGTTACTCGACAGGGGTTCTGTGCGGCGATAAGTTGGTACAGAGATGGCCTTTGAAACGAGCAAATCCCCGAATTCAGCACCTGCTTCGACAGAACAGCCTTTGAGCCGGCGGGCGTGGTTTGTCGGCATGACCAGCTTCCTGTTTATCGTGCTGCAGAGTGCCTGCACGGCGGTGATTGCGCTCAGTGGCGTTCGCGTCGCGATTGGCCTGAGTGCGCTGGGTGCAGCGACTTTTGGCATCCACGCTCCGGCGCATGGCTTTCATCGCGACGTGATTCGTATTCCGATGATGATCGCGGCGTTAGCAGGCTCTGTGATCAACCTCTACGTGATCTGGCGAATTCGAACGCTACGCGCGCGGCCTTCTTCGCAGTGGCGGACGCAGGCTGCGAGTCCGAAACAGCGTCGATCCGAACTCCTTCAGATTGCGCTTTCCATCCTCACACTGGCTCTAGTGGCCGCAGAGTGGATCACTCATCCAATGGTTCACCGGGTTCCTTAGAAAGGTGCTGAAGAGTGCCTCGCGAAGCCGTGGCCCTAAGAAGACCAACCTCTTTCAACAGCCTCGTTAGACCCGCTCTTTTCGTCTTTACCGTTCTCGTACTATTCCTTGTCGGAAGGTGCAGGCGCAATGCCTCGTATTTCGGCCTCGAGCCTTGCGTGGAGGCGCTCGCTGAAGCCAAGGGGAAGTTCAAAGACGCGCTCGTCCGCGGTGAGGATGAGGATGTTGCGCGTCGAATCGAGAATCGCGGAGCAAATTTCGCAGTGCTCCAGATGTTTTTGCACCTGCTCAAGCACCTCTGGAGAAAGTGTGCTATCGAGGTAGCCGGAGATGTGCTCCCAAACGTGCTTGCACTCTATGTCCATGAGAACCACCTCCGTTTTGGATTGACCTTCTTCAACTGCGGAACGAGCTTTTTCTGCAGCATAATGCGGGCTCGATGCAGCCGTACTTTTACCGATGCGATCGAGATGCCGAGCGCCTCGGCGGACTGGTTGACGCTCAGTTCCTCGACATCGCGCAGGAGGAATACTTCGCGGTAGATCAACGGGAGATCGGTGATCGCCTGCTGGAGCATTTGCCGGATCTCGTGGCGCTCCAATGCTTCGGAGGGTATCTCGCGCCAGTCACGCAAGAGCGCCGGAGTGACGCTTCCCTGGCCCTCGGGCGGTTCGTCGAGGGACTCCATCTTTACGTTCTTCTTGCTGCGCAGACGGCCGCGAGCTTCGTTCAGGGTGATGCTGATCAGCCAGGTGCTGAACTTTGATTCGCCGCGGAAGTTTGCGAGGTTACGGAACGCTTTGAGGAAGGCCTCCTGTGCGACGTCCTCGGCGTCGGCCTCGTTGTGAAGCAGGGAGAGCGCCATGGCGTAGACGCTTCGCTCGTGCGGGCGAATGAGTTCGTGAAACAGATGCGCGTTGCCGGCGAGGATGGAGGCGATGATTTGCGTCTCGTCGGTGCTTTCGGAGATTCCGGTCATTGCTTGTCAATCGCCAGTCATTGTTTGCATTATGTTAGAACCTTGGTTGGCGGATTGGTTACGCGAAATTGGGCGCGAGTTTTTTTTCCCGGGGGGGGTCGGCCTTTTGCGGGGTTTTGCGGGGTTTTTGGGTGGAAATGAGCTGGTAGAAGATGGTGTTTTGATGGTGAGTTGGTGTTGAATTGCGTGGTGGATGTGGTCGCTTAAATGGACTTTTCCATGCGCAGGCATTCTTCTACGTGGTTCGACCAAAGGCAGGTCCCTTTCGCTGGAAATCTATTCGGCTAGTTCTTTTCCACAAGCCGGCATAGCCGCTGCAGCGATTGCTGCCACATTCTGCGGCACCGGGCGCTTTCTGCCGGGTCGTTGAACCCGCTGTGCCTCAGGGCGAGGACACATCCGCCTGAACCTGACAGAAGCTTCATGTCGACCAGGGTTTCCGTGGTGTCGAGGAGCGAGGTTGTCTTCCAGATATATCGGACCTGATTGGAACCTACGACCCAGCAGGAGCCATCGACGCTCGCTTGAAGGGTTTCACCTCGATAAAGATCGATGCAGAAGGTCTCTTCCTCTATCTGATTGAAGACGAAGCGTCCTTCTGTATCCGGAGCCTGTAGCCAGGCTTCTATGTATTCGGGGATGCTGAGTGCGTAGAAGACTCGGCTACTGTCGGCCTTGAACTGGAAGGAAAGGGCGACGTCCCTCTCATGCTGGGAGGAAGTTGTAGCGATCATTCCAGGATCGAGCCTGGGGTCAATCCGGGTGCTCGGTTTTGTGGCGGTCAGTCCGTTCACTTTTAGCTCACCTCGTCCGCACAAGGAGAAGGCAAGTGGCCTTCCCTATAGCACTACCCAAGGAACAATGTGACAACGATGCGGTGTCTGGGATGAATGGATTTATAGGTGGGACCACCAGCGGGAACCTACCATTTCGCATAACGAGGAAGGCTTTGTGTTCTGAGCGGTTTTCTATGGAATTGCAGAAATTGCCGCGGAACCCGTCCATATTTTGAAATTCCGAGGTGAAGCGCCGCCCGATGGGAAGAATGGTGTGAATTGTTGGATGTTCAGCTCTGAACGACCCCCATGAGTCTGGCAAATCACGATTGTGCATGCAGAAATTCGTATCTCTGCTTAGTTATGCGTGAGCCAACCGTTGATGCGAGAGCGGTAGCCGCGGCTCATCGTAAGCTTTTCGCCGTTGACCAGCACGACAGCATATTCGCCGTCAGCTTCGGTGCGCACCTCTTTGACATGCTGCAGGTTGACGATGGAAGAACGATGGACGCGCAGAAACATGTCGGGGTCGAGCTTCTCTTCGAGACGGGCCATCGTTTCGCGGAGCAGATGGGTCTCGTTCTGCGTGCAGATGCGTACGTAGTTCTCCTCTGCGCTGATCCAGCGAATATCCGAGACGGGAAGGAAGACGATTCTTCCGCGTGACTTGAAGACGATGCGAGTGGTGTAGTGATTCCCGGTCTGACCGGTGGCACTGTTGCCAGTTGGCTGCTGACTGCCGAGGAGAATCTCCTTGCGCGCTCGCTCCACCGCATCGGAAAGCCGCTCCTGCGTGAAGGGCTTCAGCAGATAGTCCATCGCGTGAATTTCAAAGGCGCGCAGCGCGTACTGATCGTGCGCGGTGGTAAAGATAATATGCGGTTTCGGGTTGACGTTGCTGTCGGAACAGAGCTCTGTGGCGACATCGAAGCCATCCATGCCGGGCATCTGGATATCAAGAAAAAGCAGTTGTGGTTTGGTCGCACGGACCAGCTCGATCGTCTCTATGGCTGTGGCCCCTTCGCCTACGACGTCGATTTCGGGCTCGTTTCGCAGCAGCTGGCGCAGCTTTTGTCGAGCCAGGACTTCATCATCTGCCAAAACAGTATGAATCATCACACACCATATCCTGTGAGTTGCCTGGTTGGACGTTCTGAGAACTGCAGGGGCAGCGTTAACGCCACCCGGACTTTACCGTGTGCCAGTTCCTCGATAGTGAAAGCCTGGCCGTTCCCGTAATGCAACCGCAAGCGATCCTTCACGTTAGCGAGCCCGACACCCCGTCGGCCGGCACCATTCGAGCTCTCCGGGCGCAGGCCCCGTCCACTGTTGATCACGCTGATGGCGAGCTTTTCGTTGTCGCGGCGCACATCGATTGCGATCAAACCATCTCTGTGCAACTTTGAAAGACCGTGAGTGTAAGCGTTTTCGATAACCGGCTGCAGAATCATGGCTGGAACGAGCGCATCGTACAGATCCGGTTCGATGGAGACCTCCTGACGTACACGGCCGGTGAATCTTCGGTCCTGCATCGCGAGATACATCTCTATAAATTCCATCTCATCGCTGAGGGGGATCAATTGCACGTCGCCGCGTTCCAAGGTAATACGGAGAAGGCTGCTGAGTTGTTCCAACATTTTGTCGGCCGCCGTGATATCGGTCTGCATAAGGCTGGAGATGCTATTCATTGTGTTGAAAAGAAAATGCGGATTCAGCTGCATGCGGAGCGCCCGCAGCTGGGCGTTGGCGAACTGGGTCTCAAGCTGGACGGCCGCATAGGCGGTTTCGCGATAGAGCTGGTAGTAGCCGATGCCGCGAAGCAGAAAGAAGACCGCCCAAAACAGGACCAGGCTGTCGACGATGTCTGAGTCGAGGTGAAAGGCGAGGCGATGCCAATAGGTCATGCGTGGCATGCCAATGGGCAACTGCGGAAAGACCGCAACCCAAATCATCTCTTCGAAGACACTGACCGCCAGGCTTAGCGGCAGGATGCGTGTCGCCATGGAGAATAGGCTTGCCGTTTGGATATGGTGTCCCAGCCACCGCCAGAGCAGCCAGAAGATGACCCCTAAAAGGAAGTAGTGGACGCACCAGGCTGCGATCAAAAGCCGGAAGGTGATTGGAATGTGGCTGTTCCAGGAGTGGATGCTGACCCACTCCTGCAAAGCGAACGCCAGGCCCAGTAGTGTGAAGGCTCCCACGAAGACTACGGGGTGCAAAAAGGGAGATACAGTACGACCTTTGATCGTCGGAAACAAGTTCAGTGGCGAACCCTGCGCTTTCTATGCAAATTGTTTGGCCCAAGTTTCAGGAGCTGGAGAGAGGAAGCAATTGACCTGCAGAGGATCCATCCGTCGCGTAGGCTATGCCAGCTCTCGGAAAGTCACCTTTTGGAGCTCCTTCCTTATAGACGTAGAGAAGGGCAACAGAGTGACTTTCATGCCAGGCCTTCGCGGCGGAAGCAGCCGTCTGCGACTCCTCTGCGCTTATTTTCGCTGCGAGGGTATTGAGGTCATTTTTTATTACCTGTTTCGCCTCCGATCCCCCCTGTAGAACAGCGACCTGGAAGTGATAATACGCAGTCTTGGCATCAGCGGGTGTGCCGCGCCCGTCGCGAGCCAGAATGCCGAGCACGACAGAGGATTTCCAGCTGCCGGCGTTCGCGGCTGCTTCCATAAGTGTGCGGCTTTCCTGAGGACCCTGCTTTAGATCAGGGTGGTTGATCAGCAGAAGTCCAAGGGAATGCATTGCGGGCACGTATCCTCCGTCGGCTGCCTGACGCAGCAACTCCGCTGCCCTGGGCAGATCGTGGGGATGGTCGGGATAGACGGAGTAGAACGACCCCAGGTTGTATGCCGCCAGAGGATCATGCAGCTTCAAGGCCGATTCAAACCATCGTTCGGCGAGGACCTTGTCCTGTTTCACTGCGATTCCGAAGTAGTAGAGGTCTCCGAGATAGGTGGCGGCGGTTCCGTTGCCCTTCTGAAACGCTTCGTTCAGCAAGCGCACGGCGAGATCTTCATCCCTTCCGACCCCAAGCCCGCGCAGATAGGCGATGGCCAGATTGACCTTAGCCGGGACGCATCCTGCAGCGGCCGCGAGTTGATACCAATGGAAGGCGCGTTTGGCGTCTGCAGAAACTCCAATTCCTGCCTGATAGAAGTAGCCGATCTGGTTCTGAGCCTGCGGGCTTCCGTGCCCGGCGGCCTTTTCGTACCAGTAAGCTGCCATTTTCGGATCTCGTGGCACATCGGTTCCGGTAAAGTAGTCTCCGGCGAGCGTGATCTCATCGCGAATGGATCCTTGCTCGGCAAGCGCACGCACCGTGGTCAGGTCGGCTGTGCCTTCTGGGCTGGCGTAAACGGGGGAGGCGGTCCAGAGCGCGAAAGCAATGGGGAGAGCAGAGATTGCCGAGCGGCGAACGGTCGTCCAGGTGGTATGCATCATGGTTCCCTCCTAGAGTCTCGAGGCGGTGAATCTCGAGGCGGTGTGCTTTTGGTTTGTCTGGGGCCGACCGGGAGCGTGTTCGGTGCCTGCTAGACGTAAGCGCTACGCACGGGTAATCGAGATGGTTCCGCCATGTCGTGATGTCCACCACCAAAAGCAGACCCTATACCCCTCCTGCTTGCCGCTGGCCGAAGCAGTCTGTTCATTCGTCACAAATTTCAGATTTAAAAAACGAGAAGGGCCAGAAAAGGAACTTCTGACCCCTCGTGGGAAGCTCGTGAAAGCCCTAGAATCGGAACTTCGCCCAAAGCAGCAGGTGACGGAATGTAGGTTCGACCGCATTCTGCTTGTTCAGGTAACTGCTTGTTCCGATATGGTTCAGGTTGATGTCGAGCGGGGCGATGTTGTTATGGTTGGTAAAGTTCTGCGCTTCGACGCGGAAGACGAACATGCCGCGCTCGAAGTGCAGCCAGGTGGACGGAATGTCCTTCTCCGCAGCGATGTTCCAATACTGCGCGTCTGGGTTGACGAAACTGTTGCGTCCCACTTCCTGGGTGGTGAATTGCGGTCCGTGGGGTACAAGCCAATGCACCTTGTCAGCGGTGGTGGGGGCGTTGGTCACGGCGTCGTAGTAGACACCGGGAGTGAAGGCGGGATCAAAGTAGTAGTACCCGTCGAAACCGGCGGTGTCGATCGGTCTGCCTGGATTGCCAACGAGTGGACGGTCGTTCGCTGTGCTGCCGTCAAGGTTCATGTCTATGCCGCTGACGTTGAACGAACTGTGATAGCCAGACTGCAACTGTGTGGTCCCGGAGATGGTGATATGGCGCGTGAAGGCGCTTAGCAGGAGGTCTCCGGCCGTGTTACTGGAGCGGAATCCCGCGGGAGTCCATGCATAACTAAAGGATACGTAGTGACGGTGGTCCCAGACTGACGGTCCCCAATCCTGCCTGAGGCCGTTGGGTGAGAGGTTCGCGGAGAAGGAGGTAGGCGATGCAAAGGTCGCAAATACATCCGATGCGTCGTCGAGATCCTTCCCATAGGTGTAGGCCACACGGAAGAACAAGCCTTTTGAGAACTGGCGCGAGACCTCCGTCTGCAGGCTGTTGTATTCGGAATCAGCCCGGTTGCCGCGTATGTTGATGGCATTGCGTGCCGGGTTGATGCGCGATCCGTTGACGAAGTAGTTGAGCTGCTGGTTGGCGTAAAGCTTCTCGCCGTGGTTTCCTACGTAATTGACGGTGAGCTTGACCTGAGCGGGCAGCTGCCTCTCAACGCCGAAGTTCCACTGCCAGGTAAGCGGATTGACCAGGTTGCTTGAGATGCTCTGCACGGAGGACATGGGACTGAGGACGGGCGAGATGGTGGCTATCAGTGTTGTGGCATTGGCGAGGCCGCGGCCAGTGGTTGAGGTGAGGAGTCCTGTAGGCGCATTCGGGGAGGACTGCGCGCCGTTGGTGGCGATGTTGGTGAAGTCGGTGTCGTAGAAGGCGCCGATTCCACCGTGGAAGACGGTCTTGCCGTCACTGAAGAAGTTGAAGTGAGGGTTCCATGCGAAGCCAAAGCGCGGGGCGATGTTGTTGGTGTCGTTTTTGGCTTTGACGACGGTATTGATCGGCGCGAATGGATTGCTTAAGTCAATCGCGGGGTACTGAAGGGAGTTCTCTGGAGCGGTGAAATAGTCATACCGAATACCGGCGTTGATGGTCAGGTCGGATGTCAGCTTGACGTCATCCTGAACGAAGGCGCCGGTCTTCCAGGTGTGGGGATCGATGCGGGTTGGGCCGAAGGTTTTTCCGGCCTGACCCGATGCGCCGAGGAAGTTGTCGAGGAAGTTATCCAGAGGAGACAGCGCGCCGCCCTGGGCGAAAAGAAGTCCGCCGAGTGCGTTCTGCGCGACGACATCGGTTTCGATCTGGCGGCCTACGTCCGCACCGAGACGAACGGTTTGACGGCCATGAGTCAAAGTGAGGGTGTCTTGAAACTGATAAAGCTCTTCATTGGTCCCTTGCGGAATGTTCTGTGAGATGCCCAGCGGGTTGGTTCCACCGAAACCCTGTCCGAGGAAGGTGATGTTGTAGTTCTTCGAGAGGGGGTTGGCGAGGGTTTCGGGCGTGGCCTGGAAGAGGAAGTTGACACGGGTCTCGGAGGCACGTAGTTCGTTGAGCAGGCTCGCAGAAAATACGTGTGTCCATGTTCCCTGGGCGACTTCTGCAGGTCCGCCTACTTCCGTATCGAAGCCGGGGAGGCCTGAGGTGTTCAGCGCAAGATAGGGGTTGAAGTTGGAGCGGTCGTGGAGATAACGGAAACTGAACGTGTCCTTGGCTGAAGGAAGGAAATCTATGCGGTAGAGCCATTGGGTTTCGGGTTGCTGCTGCGCCACGGGAGGGCGCTCAAACAGCGATGTAGAAATAGAGCAGCCTGCAGTGCAGCCGGCGCGGGGGCTGATCTTATAAGCATTGGCTGCGCCTACGTTGGTGTAGGAGTTAAGGTATTGTCCTCCGGAGAGGTAGCTTTCGAGCAGGGCGACCTGGGGTCCGCCTATTGCATTCAACTGCGCATAGCCTGCAACGTCGGGGAGTTCGACTGAACCGGGCTGGGAATTGCCATAGAAACGCGAGAACTGCGCGCCGCCGAATCCGTAGAGCTTATTCCTCCAGATGGGTCCGCCGAGGGTAAAGCCAATCTGGTGCTGGTCGTAACGCGCCTTGGGATTGGAGGCGTAGGGCTTGCCTTGACGTGTAATTCCGTCGAGCGAGTCGAGGCCGGAACCTGTGTAGAGTTCCCATACATCTCCGTGATATTGATTGGTGCCGGCCTTGGTGATGAGATTGACGACGGCTCCGCCGGAGCGGCCGTATTCCGCGGAGGACGAATTGGTCAGCGCGGTCACGCTCTGGTAAGCATCGGGGATGTTGATGTTGAAAGCCTGGCCGCCTATGCCGACGTCATTGATGTCCTGGCCGTCCAGCATAAAGTTGTTGCTGCGAGGGCGTGCTCCATTCACCTCAATCTGATAGAAGTTGCCGCCAACACCACCGAGCCCGAGGTTTTGATCCACGATTTGAACGCCCGGTACGGTCTGCAGCAACTCAATCGGGTTCAACGTGACAATGGGGACGTTTGCGAGTTCCGCCGTGCTGACTGTGCTCGACAGCTGGCCATTTTCTGTATTGATGTTGTTGGAATTCGCCTCGACGTTTACGGCCTGGGATATTTCACCAACGGTGAGTACCGGGTCGTACGTTGTGACGATGGATGGAACTACGTTGATGTCACGCGTATTCGCTGTCTGAAACCCCCCGGCCTGCACGCTGACCGTGTAATGACCGGAGTTGACTGCATCGATGCGGTAGGCGCCACGCTCATCGGCTACTGCCGCGCGTGTCTCGCTTGTGTCCTGCGAAGTGAGAGTGACCTTGGCGCCAGCAATCACAGCACCAGTCTTGTCACGTACGACACCGGCGATGATTCCCTTGCTGGTCTGCGCGCTGGCCGGAAGGATGGTCGCAACCACCAGAGATAACACGAAGGCAGTGACAAAGAAGCGCCTCAAGTTCATTTTGTTCTCCTTGAATATCGGTACTGAGAGTTCGGCCGAATCGATGCATGCGGGAGCCGGCGGTGCGACTGCTATCTCGCTTCACCTCTCGTCCTGCTGCCTAAGAGGCGGAGTTGTATGCACCGGCTTTCCCGCACGCGTTGCTGCAGAGACTTCACTGGCCCCAATGCGGATTCACCAGGCAAGTGGCTGTCCGAAGTCGGGCAGGTATGGACGTATGTGACGAGAAGTACTTAGGATGTGACGAAATGTATTGTGTTGGAGAGGAGATGTGAGCGCGGGCTGAAACCTGCGACAGAAAACGGATAAAAATTCCAGCGATCTCCACTAAATCAGAGAATCAGCTGAACCTTCTTCGGTTATCTATAGCTGGGACGGACCCCGATTTTGCAGGGATGGATCTTGCAGAAGCAGTGACCAATGGATGACAGAGCCTCAGCGGTACGCGGCTGACCATTCAGGCGGTCTATTGAAATTGGAATTGATGTTTTTGCGTGGAAATCCTCTTTTTGTTTCATAGGGATATCGTGACATGTCCCTTTTCGCGTACGCTTTAACGAAAGGTAAATTTCTGAATGATAACGAACGTTGCTGTATCTCGCATGGTTCCTGTCGGGCTTCTGCGCTTTTCTCTCTCCAAGACACAGCTGATGGAAGCGAATCCTATGACCGGCAAACCCACGCAGTTTTCAACTGCGTTGCCACCCATCGGCAGTGCTTGACGAATGATTCCGATAGCTTATGTAGACAGGGCCGACCAGCAAGACCACAATTCAATTCAGGAAGCGCACCCTCATGAAGACTCGTTCCACACGTCGTACGTTTCTCGCAGGCCTCGGCGCCGCCGCCGCCGTGACTACACTGCCGTCATTCGCTGCAACCAACCGCTTGCCTGGTGTCCACTTCGGTTACGCCGCTATCACCTGGGGCAACGAAGAGCGGCAGGCAGTTGACGATATTGCAGCGGCTGGTTTTCACGGCATACAGTTTCGCGCCAATGCCGTCGCAGATTTCAAACCGGCGGAGGTCAAGGAACTTTTGGCCCAGCACAAACTTACCTTTGTGGCTCTTTCCAGCGGCGAAGTCTCTGTTGATGAGCCTGAGGCAGAGCAGATCGCGAAGCACGCCGCCAATGCGCAGTTCGTCAAAGATTCAGGCGGCCTGTATCTTCAGATACTGGATAAACTCACGACCTATACGCGGCCGGCCACTCCGGATGAGTGCAAGCGTCTGGGCAGGCTCCTAACCGAGTTGGGCAAACGAACTGCCGATATCGGCATTCCTCTCGGTTACCACAATCACCTCAATACGCTCAGCCAACGTCCGGCGAATCTGGATATCATCCTCGAAAACACAGATCCTAAATACGTCGGGCTTGAGCTTGATACCGCCCACCTGGTCGCGGGCGGAGGCGACCCGGCGAAGGCGATTGAAAAGTATCATGACCGTTTGCTCTTCCTTCATCTTAAGGACGTGCACGATATTCCCGCGGATACACCCAAAGCAAGATATCCCTTCGAGTTTGTCGAGCTTGGACGGGGCCGCGTGGACTTTCCTTCCGTCTTCGCCGCGCTGGAGAAGGTTAAGTTCCACGGCTGGGCGATCGTTGAACTCGATCGTGTTCCGGACAAGACGAGGACGCCGAAGGAGTCGGCCATTATAAGCAAGGATTATCTTGAGCAGAAGTTAGGGAGAACGATCTAGTGCTGGTGTTCCATGTACGGCTGGCTACTTGGGAGTCTTCTGCGGGCAGCGTGCATCGTAGTCCGCCTGCATTTGCCGCAGCTTCAGGACGCCATAGAAGACGGCGAACACCATGATGATGACCAGGGTTCCGGCGAACTTCTTTTCCAAAGCGTAATCGCCCTGGCGGTAGAAGACATAGCTGGCGATGATCAAAGCGAGAATGAGGGCATTGATGATCCAGTTCACTGCCTTTGATACGACGTAGTGCAGCGTGCCGAAGCCGGACAACTGATAGAGAAGGAACGGCAGGATCGCTACCATCGGGAGCAGTTCGGAGGCTCCGAGTGCAATGTCGACGGTCTGGGGCGCCTTGGCATGCAGGAGATTGCTGTGAGCGAGTTCGTGGAACAGCGAAGGTATCGCGCAGAGGAAGGGCACTACGGCGAGGAGTTCGAGCACGAGGCAACCGCTCCAGGTGCCGGTCCTGGATGAATCGTCGGCACCGGCGCCCGACGAGTCGGCGCCGACGTACAGGCCGCCAACGATGGCGGCTGCACTGGATAGCATGAGGAGCTCGATAGTGATGCCGAAGCTGGCGGGCTCGCCGGTTTTGATCAGCAGCAGGCCCATGAACCCGGGGGTGTAGAACATGATGCGCACTAGACGAGCCCAGACGCGCGCGTCGCGCTCCGGCGGCAGGCTTGGAAGGGGGAGTCCATCGGTTCCGACTGTCTGTCTTGTATCTTTCGCCATTTCAAGAGCCTCGACGAGCTTGAGATTGGATTGACTGGTACGCTAACACACTTATATCCGTTCCCAGCCTAGTTGCATTGGGCGAGGCGTCGAACTGGTATTTTTTTAGGGTTGGGTCTGGGTCTTTTTTCGTTTTGCGGGGGGAATGTGGTTCCCATTAGGAGAGTCGGCGGGACCTGCCGCGGGGAGGCAGAGACTGCGGACGAGTCTGGCGAAGGTGAAGACCAGAGCAACGGCTACGGCGAACCACACTCCATCGAGAACATGGACGACCCAGAGGGGGGCGACGCCGATGTGGCGCAGCAAGGACGGCAGGAAGTTCCATGAGGTGATGTGGGCCGCGTCCCAGGGATCCTCAAACATGGCGGGTGTGTTTAGGCCCCAAGCCTGTCGGCGGCCCAGCGCGAAGGCGGCGATGTTTTTGAAACGAAGAAAAACGACAAAGGTGTGATGGCCGAAGGCGTCCATCTGGTAGATCTCGAGCGGTAACCAGAAAGCGAGGGAGGCGCACTGGATAGCTACGCTGGCTGCGGTGATGGCGAGTCCGGCGTTCCAGATGGTTCGACCGAGTGTCTTTCGGTAACGGAGCAGAAGCGCGATGGCGAGCAGAGTGGTTAATTCAACTGCGCTTGAGATGTAGCGATCGCCCCAGGCGAAGTCGCCGGCCCACCAGAAGTAGTGGGCGTAGAAGACGATATAGGCGCCAAGCATGAGGAACGCGGCCGCAAGAAAGGCTCGCATCGCGGGCGTTAGCCGCTTCCAGAGGAGAGCGGTCAGCAGCAAAGCCAGCAGGAACATCGGGTCAAACAGGAAGACGGTCTTTGCGGGCGCGAGGAAAGGACCGAGGAGGCCGGAGTCGATTCCGCTGCGAATCCATTCTCCGTTGAACGGAAAGCTGGCGGGAAGGGAAGGGTCCATCTGCCGTTGTTCGCGCGCGAACATGTCGACGTAGGTGTTGGACCAGGAGCCGAAGCGGATGAACTGATAAAGGCGATCGAGAGAGAAGAAGACGGCGTAGATGGGAAGAGCCGTGCGCATGTAGGTACGGAGAGTGGGTTGAGCGGCGGGGTTTGGAGTCGTGACGGAGGCGGCCTGCTGCTTCGCGGCGTTGGAGATGTCCGCTTGTCGAGACGCTTCGGTTCGAGTGAAGAATAGTGCCAGCAGGATGAAACAGGCGGCTGCCAGAATGTCGAGAGCTGTGGTGAGGCGTGTGAGGAGGTTGAGGCCAAGTGCGGCCGATCCCCAGAACAGGGCAGGGCGGCTGCCGGTCACGAGCCACTTGTATTGCAGGGCGAAACCGGTGAGAGTGAGCAGGAGGATATAGTTGTTCTCCGTCATGTTCTGCGCATAGTGCAGGTGCGTGGTGGCGCATAGCAGAGCCAGTGTGCCGGCGACGGATTCCCGGGTGGAAAAGCCGAGTAGAGCGAGGAGATGGAAGGCTGCCAATGCCGTAAGCACATTGACGAGGATGTTGGTGCTGATGCTGACGATGATGCTGCGGATGGCTGGATCTTCTTTAGTACTAGCGTAGCTGCTTAGAAAGGGAAGATGGGTTGCGGCGGAACCGGCGAGGTCGGCTGGAAGCATGAGTAAAGATTGGCCGATGCCGTACCAGGCGTAGAGGCGGCCACCGCGGCCGTGAAGCCCGAACTCCGGATATTCGTCGGGAAAGACCTGGGGTTGGCTTGTCCACAGGGAGTGAGCTACCTGCAGGCGATGGGTGGTGTCGGAGGTGCCAAGTTCGCCGGACTGGATGAGGAAGGTGAAGAGAGCGGTGACAAGGAGGAGCAAGGAAACGGCAGGAGAGGGAGCGAGGCGGAGCATTGGTCTCTATGGTACTTGCGACGTCAGCTTTCGTATCCTCGGCAGGCTCGAGTGGCTTGGTCGACGCGGCGCCTAACGGCCGTTGTCGGTATCCAGCGTACCGGTGATATCGGGACTCTCTTCGTCCATCGCCTCGACCGTGCTGTCATCGGTTGCGGGACGGCCATCGCGGACGCTTTCCGCACCGAGAGAGTTTTCACTGCCAGCGGCTGCATTGGGATCAATTTTGGCGGGGGATTTTGTTTCAGGGGTTGCCGTCGCGTCCTTGCCTGGGTTCCCGGTGGTTTTTTCCTGGATTGCGGCCATGGTGCACTCTCCTCGTTTTACTACGAGATAGGATGCAGAGAAGGCGGGTGGTGTTGGGATTGGCCGCGCCGGTACACGCCAGCCAAAAAAGCCAGGCATCCCGGTCATGGAAGGCATCATCTATTTGTGCTGACGCGTCGGTTCTCCAGGTTGCGGCAGGGGCAGCTCTCAGGGCCAAAAGGGAGCTGCCCTTGCTGCGTTTGGGTTCTGGTTACGGATCGGGTGCACGGCTCAGTTAGTCAGTGCTTTGCAAAAGTCCTGACTCGCCGAGCGCTGCCATGCCAGTTAGAACGGGACGCCAAAGTCGATCACGAATTGCGCATAAGGCGTTCAGTTTGTTCATGTCGTCGCGTCCCACAGATACAATCAAGAGGCTTGGGATTCGAAGCTGCGTTTACTGCTAAGGGGAGAGAATGAGCGACATTGCAACGCCTGCTTCCAGCCTCCTCGAGGAACGCGCGATTCGCAAGATCACCTGGCGACTCATTCCGTTCCTGATGCTCTTGTATTTCGTAGCTTTTCTGGACCGGATCAACGTAGGGTTCGCCGCTTTAACCATGAACAAAGATGTCGGACTGACGTCGCAGATGTTCGGTCTCGGTTCGGGCATCTTCTTCCTTGGCTACTTCGTCTTCGAAGTCCCGTCCACGATCATCCTGCACAAAGTAGGAGCGCGTTTCTGGATCGGCCGAGTCATGATCACCTGGGGACTGGTGTCTATCGCGATGGCATTCACTCGAGGCCCGATCAGCTTCTATGTCCTCAGGTTTCTGCTTGGTCTTGCGGAAGCCGGCTTTTTCCCGGGAATCATTCTTTACCTCAGCTACTGGTTTCCTTCGAATCATCGCTCAGCGGTGACTGCGATGTTTATGGCGGCCGCGCCGGCCGCGGGACTTATCGGCTCGCCAGTCTCGGGTGCCTTGATGCAGCTCCATGGCCTGCTGGGTTTGCGTGGCTGGCAGTGGCTCTTTCTGGTGGAAGGTATTCCCGCATTGGTGTTGGGCCTGATTACCTTTCACTTCCTGACAGACCGTCCCGCCAATGCCCGATGGCTCACAGCGGACGAACGCGATTGGCTCTCCTCTACAATTCAGGAGGAACAAACGAATCTAAAAGATCCCCGCAGCCATAGCGCATGGCGTGCCCTGGTGGACTGGAAGGTCCTGGCACTCTCCCTCGCATACTTCGGCACCTCCGCCGGGCTGTATACGATAGGATTCTGGGCTCCGCTCATCGTGAAGGGCCTCGGCTTTTCGGTCTTCCGCGT
>Ga0210406_10001745_pt1 | contig 25895 bp, 27 predicted proteins | sample IncBWC30MmetaG_FD_155454 | JGI IMG/M metagenome (GOLD analysis project Ga0210406, IMG submission 155454) | Forest soil microbial communities from Barre Woods Harvard Forest LTER site, Petersham, Massachusetts, United States - Inc-BW-C-30-M | ecosystem: Environmental > Terrestrial > Soil >... | reverse complement strand
ATAGAATCCTCGCCAAGTTCTTGGCGTCAGTGACTCCTGCGGAGGCGCAGTCAACTGCTCTTATAGGATCACTTACGGGTGGTGGTAACAGGTTCCATTCCACAGCTATTCCACAACTTTCCAAAAAACGGCCCTGCGCCGCGACCGTCGAAAACCGATCTTCTCATCCCATGTGATCGGGATGCCGCTGAATAGGAGCGAAATCAGGCGGGGAGAAGCCCGAGTCGGGGTATCTTGCGAGAATCCTCTCCTCGTCCGGAAACAGCCTACTTTAAGGTTTAATGATCAGGAGCGATGCGTCTGATCTCCTCCACGAGACTCGCAGTGTTTTCGGGGGAGCACGAGTTGAGTTGCCCGATCCGGTCTGATTTCAGCAGGAACCGGTGCTCGACTTGGCTCCAGCACACTCTATGGTGTGTCTATATACTGGAGAATGTCTCGATAGCAGACGTGTGACTGAATCTTTTCCAGTTAAAACTCCTCTCCGATACGCTTTTGAATCAATGGCTTAGGCGATTCGCGTCCGGCGGTCGCTTACCTGCTTTATCGAGGGCGTGTGAATATCTTTCAGCGCAGAGAGACTGGAGTTGGCGAGCGGCCCTTCCCGGATAAGAACAGGCTACGACTTCTCGTCAAAGCGGTACTTGCTTCCGCCGCCTTTGTGTCCGTTTTCCTTCTTCTGGATGGCGCATCAACGACTGCTCAGAAGTGGGAAGGAGCACCTCCCTGTTACCTGCCAGTCGCGTTGAGCGTAGCTATCCTGGTCTGGGGCGGAACTCGTTACGTCCCTCTCATTTTGCTCTCCAGTGTCATCGCAGCCACGATCAACTATCATCGTCCGCTACTATCTTGGTGTGGTATACCGGGCGCGTGCGCGATTTACGTCGGCTACATCATCTGTGCGATTATTCTCCGAACCAGATGGCGGATCGATCCTCGCCTGAGCACGCTGCGGGACGTAGGGCGGTTTGTATGCGTCTTATTTGGCGGTGCTATTTGGAGCACCACGTTCGGTGTGTTAACTCTTTACCTGGACGGTCTCATTCATCGGACCGAGCTTCCCCATGCCATTATTGACTGGTATGCGAGCGACGTAATTGGAATCGTTACATTCACACCATTTCTTCTAGTATCCCTTGCCCCACGCGTGAGTTCCTGGTTGCATTCCAGCAAGCCGTCTCCTTGGTTCGAACTTTTCAGGTATCAGCTCGCGCCAGACGGAATACTCGAATCGGTAGCACAGGCTTGTGCCGCAGTAGCCGCAATCTGGGTTCTATTTGCGGTTGAAGCCATGAGGCCCTACCAGCCCTTGTACCTCCTGTTCGTGCCGTTGGTGTGGGCTGCAGTTCGGCGCGGGGTTCATGGTGCGGTCTTTGTCACGTTCGTGATGGGCACTGGAATGGCGGTTGCGGCAGGTCTAACGGGCGCTACCAGAGGTTCCCTGCCTCGGCTGCAATTGGCTGAACTGGTGATGGGACTAACGGGTCTTTGCCTTGGTGCGATTGTGTCAGAGCGTAAAAGAGCAGAGCGCGAGCTACGCCGAAACGAGAACAGACTTCGAGAGGCGCAGCGAGTCGCGAGTCTTGGTAGCTGGACTTTGGAAGTAGCCACCGGCGAAGTCACATGGACGGAGGACCTTTATCGGATGTTTGGTCTCGATCCCCGCTCCGAACCGCCGATGTTTCCCGAACAGGAACGGTTCTTCTCGTTGGAGAGTTGGGCGCGGCTCACCAGAAGTGTAGAGAACACAATGAGAACCGGCCAACCCTACGATCTTGAATTGCAAACTGTCCGCGCAGACCGAAGTGGTGGGTGGATTCGCGCAAGGGGAGAACTTCAACCCTCGTCCAAAAGCGGCCAGATCACCCTTTCCGGCATCGCACAAGACATCACCGAGCGAAAACGGGCGGAGGAAGCACTGGTGTTCAAAACCGCGCTGTTGGAGGCTCAGGCTGAGACAACCATTGATGGCATCCTGGTCGTCGACGAGTCCGATCGCATCGTCCTCGCCAATAAACAGTTTGGGCTCCACTTCGGACTGTCGGATGAACTGCTCAACACGCGAGACGATCGTATCGTTCGAAAGCGCTTGACTGATCAAGTCGAGGATTCCGACACCTTCGTTGAGAGAGTTCAGTATCTCAATAGCCATCCGAATGAAAAGAGCAGGGACGAGTTCAGGCTCACGAATGGGAAGGTGTTCGACCGATACTCTGCGCCGTTGATCGACTCAAACCTTCAGCATCGGGGCAGAATCTGGTACTTTCGCGACATCACCGACCGAAAAGTTGCTCAGCAGCGAATCAACTATCTAGCCTATTACGATGCTCTTACGGATCTGCCGAATCGGGTTCTCCTTCGTGATCGTCTTGCCACAGCACTGGCTGGAGCGCGGCGACGAAAAAACAAGGTTGCTCTGTTGTTCCTCGACCTTGACCGATTCAAATTCATCAACGACTCGCTCGGCCATTCCGTTGGGGACATTCTTCTCCGAGAAGTCGCTGTCAGGCTAAAGAGTTGTGCGCGTGAACAAGATACCGTCGCTCGCTTAGGTGGAGACGAATTCCTCGTTGTGTTGAGTGATGTAAATGCCGTCCCTGATGCAGTGATTGCCGCGGAGCGGCTCATGGATGCAATGACCCATGAGTTCATCATTCACGATCAACCATTAAATATCAGTTGTAGTTTGGGCATCAGCATCTATCCAGAACATGGTGGGGACGGCGAAACATTGATCAAGAACGCCGATGCGGCCATGTATAGCGCAAAGGAAAATGGACGTAACAACTTTCGCTTCTTCACCGACGGCATGAACGCACTGGCCATTGAGCGAATGGCTTTGCAGAGAGGTTTGCGGCTGGCAATGGGGAAAGACGAATTCTTCCTCATGTACCAACCACAGATGGACATCGCCACCGGAAGCATTAATGGTTTGGAGGCGCTGCTCCGCTGGCAACACCCTGACCTGGGTCTTGTGCCACCGGATAAGTTCATACCGATTGCTGAGAACATCGGCCTGATTACGATCCTCGGAGAATGGGTGCTCAGGACTGCCTGCGGTCAGGCTCGAAAATGGCAAGACGAAGGACTCCCCGCCATTTCAATGGCAGTCAACGTCTCGGCAGTCCAGTTTCGTCACGACGGTTTCTGTGCTCTCATTAGAGCTGTTCTCGAAGAAACTGGCCTTCCCCCACAATGCCTCGAACTTGAGCTAACAGAAAGCGTCTTGCTAGCTGATGTAGACGCCACCATCTCGGTTATTAAAGAGTTGAAAGCCATCGGGGTAACGCTGGCGATTGACGACTTTGGGATTGGTTACTCCAGCTTCAGCTACTTGAGGCAGTTCCAGATCAGCAAGCTTAAGATTGACCGCTCATTTATTCGAGATGTGGCAGTTAACCCTGACGACGCGGCGATCACAGCCGCCATCATCAGCATGGCAACCAGCCTGAGGCTAACCGTGATTGCCGAAGGGGTTGAGAACGACGCCCAAATGTCATTCTTGCGATCACATCAGTGCAACGAAATCCAGGGGTACTTTTTCAGCAAGCCCCTAACGGCTGAGAACGCTGCCGAGAAGCTGCGGAGTCTCGCGGCGAATGCGTTGCTTGCGAAGGGTGAGCGGGATAACGTCTAAGGAATCCCCGGGGCCTCTGCGTATAAGGAGTTTCTGACCTGCAGTCAGTTTCGGGTGGTGAACGCTTCTGATACCCCTACGCCGAAAAGAACGCGGGCAAAACCGCCAGTACGCCGGGAAAGACGCGGCCCCAAAGCGGGGCGATCGCGGGGGGTGTGCGGGGCGAGGAATCGCCAATGCTGACACGGCGCAACGGCAATTTATACCTCAGGGTGCCAGTTACCTTTACCGTTAGTCCTCTGCGAAAGTGAGAGTGGAGGTCGTTTTCCTTTGCGACGCCTGATTCCTTGGCTGCATACCCATACGCACCCCCATTGTTGAAGGCGAACCAAAAACCTTGTTTCCCTTCGCTGAGGATTCCCACTACCGCGAGCTTCTGTCCGATCTTCGGCATCATCCCGCCTTTGAACTTAATGAACGCCGCGCGTTCGCTCTGTGCGGCGGCCGCAGCTGCGCACGCCGACAGGGCCCATGCCGCGGTTGTGCAGCCGATGTTCAAAAGCATTGATCCCATGGCGAACACTGTTTCTCTTATAAGTAGTCTCAGTTTGTGACTAGAGGTTTGAGTTTGTCCAAGTGAGGAACGAATCAATATGCTCAGCCTCGCCATTTTCCGGATCATGCCACGTCAGGGCGGTCAAAACCAGGAAAGTTTAGGAATTTCATCCCTCACCTGATACGAAGCGCGGCGCATTGGCACTATGTCCACGAATGGCTGCACTGGCCATCTGGAAAAAGGCGAGCCGCTCGCGGGGCACTGGAGTGGCGAGGACCTGCCGTATCCCTGACCGGCAAAGCAATTCAACCACATCCTTGGAGAAAACAAATGAGCTTTCAAGTACACCACACCCAAAGATATTCACTGAAAGTATTGAGTATTTATGGCTGTGTCGCGGCACTCGCTCTGGTCTGTACATCGGTTATGGCCTGGAGCCAGCAATTACAGGTCTCTGGCTTAAAGGACCTGCCTGCCTTTACCAACACGCCACGACAGGTGAGAGAAGGCTCTGCACCCCTTGTCGAAGCGTACAATCCTGCCTCGAAACTGCGCCTCGCCATCTCTATTAAAGCTCCCAAAATGGCTGAGGAAGAAGCTTTCCTCAAAAAACTGCAGGATAAATCCTCGCCCAATTTTCACAAATATCTCTCGCCCGAGCAGTGGAATGCACGTTTCGCTCCTTCAGTTCAAGAGGAGCAGGCGGTCGTGGACTGGGTCACTAGCCAGGGGCTGACTGTCACCGCTCGCTACCCTAACCGTCTCATGGTGAACGTCGAGGGCTCGGTCGACACGATTCAGAAAGCCTTTAACATCCACATCAACAGGTACCAGGCAAATGGGACGACTGAGTTTTCGAATGACCGTGATCCCGTCATCCCGGCAAACCTGACCGGGATCGTGGAATATGTGGATGGCCTGAACAGCATCATGCGTATGCGCCCCGCCAACTCGGCGCTGAAGGGTATGCGCGGCCCCGACTATGCTCCCGGACCGATGCACCAGATCGGCAAGGCCACCCAGGTCGATGCCGACAAAGACGCTGCCGAGGCAATCAAGCGTTCCTCCGGCGCTCAAATCGGATCTCAGATCACCGACGGACGCTACGATCCCGCCGACATCTGGAGCCAGCAGGCCTACAACTACAATGGCCTTCAGGCCTTGGGACATTGCTGCAATCCGCTCCACAACGCCGGCCAGACCCCGCCGGAGACGACCATCGGCCTGGCAACCGACGGCGCTTTCGCTGATTCCGATATTTCGGGCTTCCAGAGTCAATATCCTTACCTTGCCTATCACTACAATTACATCTACGTTGATGGAACCCCCAGTTGCTGCGATGACGAGACGACCCTGGATTTGGAGTGGTCACTTGCGACCTCCAATAGCCGCGGCTCCTATGTCGACACCTCGTTCATCTGGGTCTATGAAGCTGCTCAGGGCTTCGGAGATTTCGGCACCGTCTTTCAGCAGATGGTCAACGACAACTATATTAGGGTCGTTAATATCAGTTACGGCCTACCCGAATACTGGTTTCTGGATAATGCTCCTAGCCTGCTAAGCTCCTGGCACTCCATCTTCAACCAAATGATCGGCCAAGGCTGGACGATTATGGCCGCCTCCGGCGACGGCGGAACAACCGCGGGTTGCACCGATGCAGTCGCGGTCCTCTATCCTGAGTCGGATCCTGATGTCGTCTCTGTCGGCGGAACGCAGCTCGAGCTCAATCCCGACGGCAGCCTGAATACAGAGGTGGCGTGGAGTGGTGACACATTCTCTGGCGCTTGCAGTGAAAATGACGGAGGAGGAGGAGGAGGCTGCAGCCAGGTCTGGGCAGCGCCGGGCTACCAGGTAAGTCCTTACTGTGGGAGCAGCAGCCGCAGCGTTCCCGACGTATCGCTAATGGCCAGTGCACACCCCGGACTAAACTTCTACTTTGACGGCGCCCTAGATTTCGTGGCTGGCACCAGCGACGCTTCTCCAATGATGTCCGGTTTTATCGCACAGGAGAACGCCTATTCTCTTAGCATGGGCAACGCCTGCGACGGCACTCACAACTGCGCCCCTATTGGCGAGGTCAACTACGACATCTACGCTGAAGGTGGATATAACAAAAGTGCTCCGCATTATCCCTTCTATGACATCACTTCGGGATGTACGAGCAACGACATCACCAACCTTTACGGCACGGGAGCTTGGTGCGCAGCACCCGGCTATGACGCCGCCACAGGCTGGGGCTCGTTTAACGCTCTACAACTTGCCTGGGCAATCAACTGGGAAGACAACCTCGCCTATAACCCACCTTCTGTGGCCTTCAGCGGTCCAGCGATAAACACCTGGTATAACTTTGATCAGATCGTCAGCTGGTCGGTCAACGCGAACAGCAACCCAACCGGCCTCGCTGGATTCACGCAAGGCTGGGATTCCATTCCGTCGGACCCGTACCTCGACTCCAATCGGAATGACTCCAATTCATTCTTCTCTGGGCCGCAGTATCCAAATGCCACTCTCGGCTGCCTCGACTTCACCGGAGCGTCCTGCACCGGCAGCGTGAGCCAGGGTTGCCATACTGTGCATGTTCGCGCCTGGAGCAATCAGGGCAGCACCTCCGGCGATGTCACTTACGGTCCCATCTGCTACGATACCGTGCCGCCAGTAACCACAGATATTCTGAGTGGCACTTTAATAAGTGGCACGACTTACAAGAGCGCAGTCACCGTCACGCTCAACGCCAGCGACCCAGCCCCGGGGAGCGGCGTAGCCAAGACGTACTACGAGGTTAACGGCGAGGGCTGGAAAACCTACAGCGGCCCATTTACCGTGAAGTATACGGGCCACTACACGGTTCAATGTTACAGCGTCGACCAGTCTGGAAATATCGGAACCACTCACTCGGCCAGCTTCGTAATCGACCCGGTCCTGAGCCTGTCTCCGGGCACCTTGAGTTTCGGTAATGAGGTGTTGGGCACTACCAGCGCGGGAAAGGTCGTAACTGTCACCAACATCAGCTCGTCGGCGGTGAGCATCTCGTCGATCGCCTCGAGCGGGGACTTTGCCATTTCCTCTAAGACCTGTGGCGCCTCGCTGGCGGGTGGCGGGAAATGCACTATCACAGTAACCTACAAACCTTCGATATTGGGAGCGGTTGCTGGAGATGTGACGATGGTCTATGGCGCCATAGGCTCTCCCGATCGACTCGGTCTTTCGGGCACGGGATTGGCTCCGCTCACGGCCTCACCCAGTTCCCTCTTCTTCGGAACGGTTGCGGTGGGCACCACCAGCGCCGCAAAGATGGTAACGCTAAAGAATGATAACCCGAGCACGGCTTTGAGCATAAGCTTCTCGGCCAACGGCGATTATTCTGCGGTGGCCGGGGGCGGATCTCCTTGCGGAGCGACGCTTGCGGCCGGGGCGAGTTGCACCGTCAACCTAACCTTCAAGCCGAAGCAAAACGGAGCGATTGACGGCGCTGTTACGGTCAAGGATGGTGTTGCATTGACCCCGCTGGTTGTGGGGTTGAGCGGCATCGGCAACGGTGGAGTCACTTCCCCACTCAGTTTCACGCCGGCATCGCTCAGCTACACCAATGCCGTTGTGGGGACGAGCACATTGAAAAAGGTGACCGTGAAGAACACTAGCGCCTCGTCGGTGACGATTTCGAGCGTTTCGGGCAGTGGCGATTACAGCGCGTCCGGCTGCGTCGGAGCCTTGGCCTCGGGAGCTTCATGTACGTTGACCGTTACCTTTGTTCCATCGACCACCGGATCAATTAACGGGGCAGTTGGAATAACGAACAACACCGCCGTTAGTCCGGAGGTTTTGGACGTTACTGGGACGGCCATCCTGCCGTTAACTATATCTCCGGCCAGCCTGAGCTTTGGTAGCTTTACGGTAGGCACTGCCAGCGGTCCTGCTACGGTGACTCTGACGAATCACCTCGCAGCATCGACCAGCATCACTTATTCAGCAAGTGGTGATTTCTCTGCCGTCGCCGGGGGCGGATCTCCTTGCGGCGCTTCATTGGGAGCTGGGGCGAGCTGTACGTTTGTAGTAGCCTTCTCGCCTACAACGACCGGAGCGGTCAGTGGAGTTGCAACCGTGACCAACACAGGTGGATTTAGCCCGCAGGAGGTGAAGCTTTCCGGCACCGGACAGTAAAGCGCCGGCTGTTTATGCGCAGTTGCCCACTTCAACCGCCAGCATGTCGGCAGTGCTGACGCAGGATGTGGCATACCTCAAGGCCTACCCGGTTGGTAGGCCTTTTTTCATGAGGAAGCACCTGACCAGTGTCACTGGAGTCGCAAAGGGATCCATATATGATATGGCTCGATGATGCGGTGGCGCGGCCTCAGCGGCTGCTGAATGCCACCCAGCGCGTCTAGAAGTTCCGTCTTCATTTCGCTGGGTTGGACCGGATGACTCCCTCCAAAGGAATGGGAGAGGAAGCCATCCGCTACGTGCGATACTGACGGGTCAAGATTCGATTGAGCATATCGCGAGTCCAGGATGGAGGAAGACCAAACGTGTGTTTTTCGGCGGCAGCGAATTTTACGGGCAGCGGAGTCTTGGCAACAGTCGGTGTCGCGACCTTGACCAGAGTGAAGCACCGGCGTGAACTTCTCTTTGCATCTCTCCCTGCGCTGTTTGCGATTCACCAGTTCATCGAAGGCTTCGTATGGCTCGGGCTGGATGGAATGTTGTCCCCTAAGATTACCCACAATATGGGCGCGGCGTTCATGCTGTATGCGCAAGGGATCCTTCCGTTTCTACTGCCCCTCAGCGTGCTTCTGTTTGAACCTAGCGGCCAAAGCCGCAAACGGATGATGCCGTTTCTGGGGATTGGGACGTTGACCACCCTCTACATACTTTGGGCTCTGGCGGCGTATCCCACCGAGATTTTCGCGAAAGGCAATAGCATCGTCTACATCAATCCGGCCACCAACAATACTACCGTGGCGCTCTTCTATGTCATTGCGACCTGTGGTTCGCTTCTGTTCTCAAAGGTAAAAGACATGGTGATCTTCGGAGTCGCGAATATCGTCATACTGCTGACCGTGATGGCGGTCAAGCGATACGCGTTCACATCTTTGTGGTGCGCCTATGCGGCGGTTGCAAGCGTGATCATCCTCGCCTACTTCTGGAAGAGCAGCAAAATGAGACCTTTTCAGTACGGCGCGGCGAAGTAAAAGGACGACCCTGTCAATGATATGGCTATATTTCGACAGCTATCCTGTCTTTGTACGACAATGGCGCCAATGAACCGGCCCTCCAAGTATTCACGACGGTTTCTTTGACGGCGTTTGCGTATCGGAGGAAAAGACCGCTCATTTATTCTGCGCACCAACGCCAGGGCAGCGCTCAACGGTCGTTTTGAAAGAGGTGGAACGCGTGAGGTTGGCGAACGTCATAGCGGGAAACATCATCTTCGACATTGTTCTTGTCGAACCAGCGAACCTGACGGTTGCGCACATCACCGAGGCTTATCAGCTCCGACCATCACAGGCGGAACTGGCGCAGCAGCTTCTCGAAAAGGCGCAGCAGCGAAAGCTACTGGGCTCGAAATCAATCCCTCATAGGGCGCTGAATGTAGGGCCCTTTTTCGAACGGTTGAGATATTGCCAAACCACATTCTGCCGAGTGCCATAGCCGACGTCTCAACCTAGTTGGCGTGGAGCCTTTATTGAAGTGCCTGACTCTCATCAATGCCTGCAGCAAATCGCATGACGGAACTTTTGAAACTTGCTCAGTCTGTGATGAGTGAAGACGTTGGCCGGAAGCAATTAGGCTCTTGAAGCAAAACTCTGCCCCTTGTCGAAAACATTGGGAGCTGTTGTGGAATCTTGGCTGCCTCTACTTCAAGCTCGTAAGCAGGAATGACGCTCGTAAATTTCTGGCAAGAGCCACGAAGCTCGCTACTGAGAATCACGCTTGCAAGTTCAATCGGAGCGAGAATGATCAACGCGAGGTCGGAAACGGCGGCCACGAAACCCGCCTTTCGCGATGCGTTGAAGTATCGCAGGTGCCTGATTCCCGCAGACGTCTTTTACGAGTGGGCGCGGATTGGAGAAGCCAGGCAGCCTTATTGCTTTGAAGCCAGCGATGGGAAACCGTTCGCGTTCGCAAGGGCTACGGGATCAGTGGCAGGACTCCAGCGGCAAGATCGTAGAGACGTGCTCCATTCTGACCACGTCCCCCAATTCCGTGACATCTACGGTGCGCGACAGTGATGCCCGTGATTCTCGATCCTAATGGGTATGATGCGTGGCTCGATCCTGGGATGGAAGACGTGGCCTCGGCGTCCGAGCGATTGAAACCCTTAGATGCCCGGTTGATGCGCTTCTATCCAATCAGCATTGGGATCAATCACGTGGCGAATGACGACGAAGAATGCTCGCGGCCTGTGGAACTTGCCCAACTTCAGCACAGTCTCTTCTGGTAAGGGGTTGTGAACCGAGGCAAAGCATCAAATCCGCTGGTCAGTGATTCAGTGATTCTCTGCTACCAGTTCTCCGGGCCGCTATTTTCACTGACACGCTCAGACACCACGGGCAGTTCGATTTGGTGCCAGGTCTTTAACGAATCGGTGAAGGCGTTCGAGGAATCCCTTCTCTCGGCTGCGATAGGACTGAGGGGCCGCACTTTGAGGGTTGTCTGTTTCCGGGCTTTTGTTCCACTCTCGTCTTTGGTCTGCGCCTCCGGTCATGCCAGACTGTTCGGAGTCCGCGCCTGCTTGAAGTTCGGTCTCAAGATCGTGAATACGCCTTTCTCTTTTGTTGTACTCAATCCTCTGCGCTCTGGAAAAGCCGCCGAAGACTTCGTCTTGCCGGGCCCTGCTCTGTAGCGTGTTAAGCCGCCTCAATTCGGACTGAAGTTTTTCATCTGTCATGATGGCCCCCCCGAAGCGGGAACAAGCTGCTGGCCCGAGGATCTTGGCACCCTCCAGCAGCACCCGTTACGCACTTTCGCTCCGGCATAACGAATACAGTATTCCCATCGGGACTGAATAACGATGAGCAAAAGTGAACATTTCTTAAATAAAAGTGTGAATAAATGCCGTTCGGCGCAGATGTCATATTGGACCTCACGATGCCGGACTGAGGCGTCAGCCTCGGACTCGCTAGTCCGAAGGAGGATAATAGTTCCTACAAGGAGTTCTGAAATGAGCGCCCTCACAATTCTGCAATCGCTGAAGGAAAGCATCCTCAGTCAAGCGAACGTGAAAGCAATTTACGGAGACCCCATCACAGCACACGGCAAGACGGTTATACCAGTCGCAAAAATAATGTACGGCTTCGGTGCCGGGGCAGGGACTGGAGGCGTGGGTGATACCAGTGCTCGCGGCGAAGGAGGGGGCGGCGGTGGAGGAGCACGGGCGATTCCCGTGGGCGTTATAGAGATCAGTGACCTGCGAACCTGTTTCGTTCCGATTACAGACCGCAAGAAGCTGACGGGAGCGGTGCTGGCGGGCGTTGGTCTCGGGATATTGCTGGGTTGGAGCGCACGGCGATGAATCCGTGACAACAATACATTGATTGAGGTCGGGGTTCTGCGAGATGGGTCAGAGGTTCAGCTTCCAATATCCGCTCAGAGGAGCCCGTTCGACTTTCTGTTCGTTTAGCAGCAAATTGAGCGCTGTGACTACGGCCTCCGAGCGGTTCCGAAGTTGTTCAGCCAAGTCTTCCTCGCTCACGACCACGTCTCCGGTCGGAAACGTCTGGTGGACATTCCTGCCGTAGCTCACAATTTTGTCGGCAAGCTCCCGGAGTTGTTTTTTCTGCTTGCGCCGTGCACGTTCGACTCGCGACTTCTCAGTTTCAAATCCGCGCACGCAAATGGGCGCAATCCCCAGAGCGCCGAGGATCAATACGAACCACCAGTGCAGTGCTATCCACGAACAGCTAGCGGCGAAGGAATTTGTCATGGGGAATCAGATGTTAGGATCAGATAGGAACCAGAATAGCAATCGGACCATGCGACAGGAAGATTACAGAAGACTCGTGTCGCCAACCGGAATGGCAAGAAACTGACCCAGATTCCCACCCCCTTTAGCCCGTCAACCGGCCCGAACCCCTACTTCAGTCTCGAATGAATCTTCCGTGCCGTGCGGTACCGACTGCGAGCCATGGTTTGACTGATCAAAATTGCTCAGTTTTATCAAATGATCTGCCGCTATACTGTGCGGACATAAAGCAGCGCCCAAGTGCGGTTCGTCAGTGTCCGCTACGTAACGCTAATCCACAAACCCCAATCAGAGGCCACCCAAGTTTCTGTTGCCTTACTAAGCGGAGCCCGACCGTGACACGAATTTTAATTGCAGACGATAGTCCGCCGATGCGATGCGGACTTCGCACTTTTCTGGAGCTGAATTCCGACTGGCAGGTTTGCGGCGAAGCTGTGGATGGTGCGGATGCCGTAAAGAAGGCACACCAGCTTGCTCCAGATTTGATCGTGATGGATTTCTCGATGCCGGAGATGGATGGCGTAGAAGCCGCCCGAGAGATCGGCAGATCGGGTACAGACATTCCTATCCTGCTCCTCACTCGGCACCTGTCACCTCAAATGATCGAATCGGCTCGCCGTGCTGGTATGCGGGGTGCGATTTCAAAAGCGGAAATAAGCAAGATGAGATATGCGATCAAGGCGCTTCAGCGCGGTGAAACTTTCTTTTACCCGGACTAGACAGGATTTTCTGAGGAGGGTGTCGTCGTGGCGGATGAACGCTACGACGAACTGATCGTCGAAGTCGCCGGCCCACAGGCAGGAATCAAGCTGATTCAGGGAGCGCCGTGAAGCTGCGCCCTAACCCGTCCGAAGCTGGAGCCCCAAACCATTCGCGGTACGCACCGTAGTCCGATCTGCCAGAGTCGTTTCTGTGCGGATGCTGCGACGAAAGTAGAGTATTGACGGTTTCGTTTCGGATTTTCGGAGATTTGCCCGAAAAGGAGCTGCAGTTCGCACCGTTTGAGCTGTTAGGACTCAACTCGATAGCCAACGAAAGGACCGCGTGCCGCTGAGCTTCTCCTATTCTGTAACTACAAAGCTCCCTCGTGTTCGTGTGTGGGAACTTCTCACGGACATCACGAACTGGAGCGTCCTCTCCGGCGTTTATTCCAATTTGCGCTGGGTTGGCAAACCGTGGGTCGCGGGAAGCCTGATCGTCGGTACTCTCCATTACCCGATCGAGGTTTCTGGTCAGTATATGATCAAGACCTGTCAGCCTCCCAGGTTGATTCGATATTTGTCGCAAACGCTAGAAGCTGGATTTGCGACCGAGAGGACCATCAGACTGGAGCAGTTGGGCGAGGGAACATTGATTCACGTGGACGCATATACCGTCGGAAACCCCAAGATTCAAGGTGGTGCGTTGGAGTTTCTAAGACAACTAACTACGCGCTGGTTTGATGAGTTTGCCCGATTCTGCGATGGTCAAAAAGAGAGAGCGAGCGGACAGCTGAGCGGTGCCGCGAATGGCGCGATTTCCAGAGTGGAAGAGTGGAAGTGAGTGGTTCTGTCAAAACCTGCCTGGCCTGAGTCGTAACCAGTCATTCCTTTCGAAGATTACGACGCTGCCGAAGGCATTCTAATGGAAGGCGTCCTTGACCACCGTCTCATCCCAATCATCGGGCGGCAGTTCGACGCCCCAAATATTCCGTGGCTCATCCAGTGCGATGCCGCAATGCCGGGGACTGTCGGGATCGACGTAGACGACGCGAGCCTTGGCACTCATTTCTGCCAGCACAACGTGAACCGCAATTTTCATTCCAACCCTTAACCTAATGGTGCTTGTGATCAGTGCTCCGTGAAGGTTGACGATGGCAGTCTCACCTTCACACGTCAGGCGCTCATCGCCAGCCTCGACCAAAATCTGCAATCTCAGGGAAACACGAGTGCTTCTCCGAGATTCGTGCGACATCAGGCGAGAGGGCATCGGCACAAGGATACACGTGCCGGATACGCAGAGGAGGCCTAACGGTCCTCTTTTACTTAAATTGACTGGTCAAGAAACGGCCTTTGACCTGCTAAGTGGTCAATTGTGCACAGCTTCTCAACCCTGCAGGCGGTAAGAATGTACGGAAGGCCAATGACGAAACCCAGAATTTTACTTGTAGATGACGATGCGTCCGTGCGCGATATGTTGCAATCAGCGATGGAGGGTGATGGATTTGAGGTTGTCCAGGCAAGCAACGTAACCGAGGCGCTGAAATGCATCGTTGCCCAAGACTTCGATGTGCTACTTTCCGACCTGCACATGCCGAACGCGGGAGATGGCTTCACGGTCGTGAGCGCCATGCACCACGCTCACCCCCAGGCCGTGACGCTGGTGCTAAGCGGTTATCCCGAATTGCAAGAGGCGATGTCCGCTATTCGAATGCAAGCCGATGAAGTCCTGGTGAAGCCGATGCAAATCGCATCCTTGAAAAAGCTGATTCACCAAAGACTCGACAATCGAGAGCCTCGAAAGGCGATCTCTACAGAAAGCGTGGCCGACATATTGGAACGCGACTTCGACGCGATTGTTAAGTTCTGGATGGGTCTGGTGGAAAAAGATGCGGAACTTACCTGTATCCCGCTAACTGTTGACGAACGTACGGGGCATCTGCCAAAGCTCATTCATGACCTAATCGTCCGCCTCCGCTTGCCAGAGGGTGCGAAAAACCCGACATCAATTGCCGCGCACGAACACGGAATGATGAGACGCAAACAGGGCTACACGATTCCCATGGTCGTGGAAGAGTCGCGAATCTTTCAGGTGAGCATCTTTCATGCGTTGAACAACAACCTGAGCACCGTGGATTTCAGCAAGTTGCTGCTGGATGTAATCACTATCGCCGACGAAGTGGATTCGCAGTTGAAACAGGCGGCGTTGTGCTACGTGGAACCCAAGGCCATGCGAGAGGTGGCATAGGGATTGAGATTCGTAAACTCTGAAAAAACACTCAAGAAATCTGGTCAATCTGAAAAATCATGAGCGGTTGATGGAACTCTTCGAACTCGGCTGCAAGGAACAGGATGAAAACAAATTGGGAGCCTATTTTGAAGAAATTCTCCGGCTTCTGGTAGCTACACCTACGCGGCGTGATATTGCCAGTTGATGGCCCGGCCACAGGTCACTAGTTCACTCGTGGTGTACCTGCTCGCCCAAACGTCGGGGGCGTCCCCCCAGCCACGGTTCCACGGCAGCTCACCAGAGCCATTCCTACACCGCCGTATTCGGCGAGTTGAAACCTGCGTGCGGTTACGTACCGACAACCTTCGTGATTGCCACTAAACTGGGGTGCGCGAAGCAGGAGGCTCTACATGGTGCCCTCGGATGCTCTGCCCAAGTCCATCAGAAAGTTCCTCGATAGTTGCGACAGTCAACCCAAAATCGAACATTGTCAGAATTGTGGTTCCTTGATGGAACTCAGAGTCGCAACGTTCACTTGCGACAATACCACATGGGAAATACCCATGCCTGTGTGTCGGAACTGTGAGATAGAGCCTTCGCAAGCGCTCGTGGCGTAAAGTTGGGTGGCTCTTTGCAGGATTTGGTCAGGAGATAAGTTGAACCACATCGTCAGGGATTGGGTCGGCATTTACAAAACCGCAGCGATGGAATTCAGCCGAAAACAAATCGCCTGCGAGCATCGACGTGGCTGAACACGCCATTCAAAACCTTTTGCGGGAATTGCCAATCGCAGACTCTAAAGCCTCAGTGGTCAGTTCAAAAGCGGCCATGTAGGGTCACTTCAAAACCGGCCATATGAACTTATCTGGGACAGCATTTGTGTTTACCTTGCTGCTTGATTGCAATGCAAGGGTAAAGGTAACGTGATGCCGATTCGCGCCGGGTTCGCGCCCGAGGGGAAGATCCAGGGCCGAGGCGACGGGGCTGGCTCCGAAGAATCGGCTGTTGCAGAACCCTCTGCGTGTAGGTCGCTAAACTCTTTGCAATCGGCCCGGTGCAGATACAGTATTTGCTGTAGAGACGCCGCTTGCGTCGTTTCCAGATAATCTAGCGCTGCTAACCGAAACTACCACAGGGGCCGAATGGATGGAGAGAGCTTTGTCAAATTCAAGCGTGCAAATCGTGCCCTCACTGAGCCACACGCCAGATCATGCTCGCGATGGGCACGTCGTTCAGTTGTATACGGACGACGTTTTTCTTACGGACGTCTTGTGTCGATTCGTCGGCGGTGCGCTCGCGGTCGGTGATGCTGCTGTGGTCATAGCAACGGCCGCTCATCGTATCGCGCTCGAAAGACGGTTGTCTGAGGTCGGGCTGGATACGGCTAAGTCGGCGCTTCAAGGTCGGTACGTAACTCTCGATGCCAACGAAACATTACCGCGATTCATGGTAAATGGGGCAGTCGATGAGGATCGCTTTCTCAACATTATCGGAGGTGTTCTGCGGCGTCTAAGAGACGTAGTTCATGGTGAGGCCTGTCGCATTGCTGCGTTTGGAGAACTTGTCGCATTATTGTGGGCTCAGGGAAAACCGCAAGAAGCTGTCCGAGTCGAGCAACTTTGGAATGACTTGGCCAAGAACTACTCGTTTTCGCTTCTTTGTGCGTACCCGATCACCGGGTTCGACAATCAGAGGCACATCGAGCCTTTCTTGAAGATGTGCAGCCAACATTCTGGCGTTGTGCCTAGCGAGAGTTATTTAGGATTGAGCAGCGAAAAGGAGCGACTCCGTACCATCGCTGAACTTCAGCAAAAGGCTCAAATCCTTGAAAAAGAAATGGAATCGCGGCAAGGGGAAGCTCAGTTCCGGTTACTCGTAGAGACCGTACAGGACTACGCAATTTTCATGCTCGACCCCTCGGGGAAAGTCAGTACGTGGAATGCGGGAGCGAAACGCATCAAGCAGTACACAGCCGGAGAGATTATTGGCAAGCATTTCTCGCAATTTTATCCGGAAGAAGACATACGAAACAGGAAGCCACAATGGGAATTGGAGGTCGCGCAGAAAGAGGGTCGATTCGAAGACGAAGGCTGGCGGATACGAAAGGACGGATCGCGTTTTTGGGCGAATGTCATCATCACGCCAGTGAGAGAGGCTTCTGGCAAGCTGATCGGTTTCGCGAAGGTTACTAGAGATTTCACGGAGCGAATGCAAGCAAGTCGACTCTTGGAAAAGGAAGTGGCGGAAAGACGTGAAGCGCAGCGGGAATTGCAAAAGTCTGAGGAATCTCTCCGAGAACTATCGCTTCATCTTCTTCGCACTCAAGATGAAGAACGAAGACGCATTGGAAGAGACCTTCACGACAGCCTCGGGCAATATCTTGCGGTGCTCAAGATGAAGTTGGATGGCGTTGCGACATTGGTAGCGCAAGACGACAAGGCAGTCGTTCAGGACGTTGCCGAGTGCATTCGCCTTACAGAGGATGCAATTAAGGAAGTGCGTACCGTTTCGTATCTTCTCTACCCTCCAATGCTCGAAGAGATGGGCCTGAAATCGGCCATTCCGTGGTATCTCGACGGATTTTCTACCCGAAGCTCAATTAAGACCAACTTTGCTGTCGAATCGGATTTCGGTCGTCTTGCCCGTGAGTCTGAATTAGCACTGTTCCGGGTTCTGCAAGAGAGTCTGACCAATGTTCATCGCCATTCAGGAAGCCGAACGGCTGATGTTCGACTCTTGAAGAAAGAAGGGTGGTGCGTTCTTGAAATTGAAGATAAGGGGAACGGCATCCCTAAACAGTTACTGGATCAGGCTGGCAAGGACTGGCTGGGTGCTCTCGGAGTAGGATTACGGGGCATGAACGAGCGCATGCGGCAACTGGGAGGCAAGCTGGAAGTTGATTCGAAGGAGAGCGGCACATTGGTGCGTGCGACTCTTCCTGCCGGACATGTGGAAACGTCCCTGCCGAAGTAGTATGCAGTCAACTTCGGCCTAGAGACCTCGTTAGTACGAATTTCAAACACTAAAGGTGCTCCCCCTGCCACCCACCCAAATGAGCACGAGGAAATATTTTGACTAGTGGCTGATGAGTGCAATGGTGCAATGGCGAGTAGAGTCGGGGCAGCGACTGTAGTCTCCCGGTGAGATTCGGTTCGGCTTTCGCCGCGCCACCTCAGTCCGGTTTGGCTTGGTCCTTTTTCCTGTTCCCGGTCATCGAATCGGACTGGCAGATTTCCCGCATCCGCTCTCGGAAAAGACTCAGCTTTCGCCCGAAGGCCTGCTGTGAGGTGTGGTAACTGGACCGTATCCGCACGGCCAAACACACGGTTGACGGCGGGCGGGGAGCGAGTTTAGAGATTGTCAGGCCCTGTTTCCGCGTTGTCGATCGAACAGTTGCGGGAGCGTATGCCCGCGCTACGTCAGCGCGAACAAGTGCTCCGCGCTGAGTTGCAAGCCATCGCGGACCAGGCTAATGATCAAGCGGCCCTCCTTCGTTTGGCGGAGACCCTCACCGCGTTCCTCGCTCCCTCGCTCGGCTACACGGTGCTGCTGATACGCTGAGTATCACGGAACGCCAGCGCATCGTGCGGCTCGTAGGGAAAGATATCCTGATCGGAGACGACACCATCACCATTCGCCATAGCATTTCCGTCCTCTCGGGTCCACCGCGAGGCGCTTCTACGCCGCCAAGCCAAACAGCCGGCTCAAATTACCTTTTGTGTAAGGGGAGTGACTACCCCTCCTTGTGGAGTGCCCCGCTCGGTCGGAAAGAGCTGCCCTTTGCCGTAGCTTCCCGCCTTGAGCATCGCCTTGATAAGGCGAAGCACTCGGCCATCCGCTACCCGCTGGGCTGCTAGCGTGAGCCGCGCGCTTCCTGTTTGTTGACCACTCGGGGTTGCGCCACTTTGCTCTACCCTGCGCCGTCGGTCAGGCGTTATTCGCGCGATGCCCCGACGAGAGTCCATAGTGCTGACTCCTCAGATAGGCGACCGTTGGTCCCTGGCCTCCCGGAAATAGCAGCGCGTACTCAAGGGGCGTGCATTCCACCACTTCCCCTGGAGCCTCATAGTGTCCTGGGAGTCTTGCGCGGACCGTAGGATCGGCGCCTCGCTCCACCAACAATTGGACAAGCGGAAGCCCAGCGTCCTCCCGCTGTGTCGCCGCGTGGAATATGGGTGTCTGGCCGCCAACGCCGGCTTCGTCCAGCATCGCTGCTGCATTGGCGTCAGCACCACGATCCAGCAATAGCCGTGCCGCATCGAGGCTTTGAAACTCGGCGGCCACGTGGAGCAGCGTTCCACCCCGCAGGGTGAGCATGCGAGCTGCCGTTGCACCAAAATCGAGTCCAGGAAATCGTTGGTGGATCAGAGCTGGACTTGCGTCCAGCAGTTCGGCCAATTCGGTCACGCGGCCGCGAATCACCGCCAGCACCGCAGGAGACTCATGCTTGGATTTTCCGCCGGCGCGAAGAAGGACTTCAATGCAGGCGCCCAGCACTTCGGGATCTCGGACGTAGGCGCCCAGCAAATAGTCGAGCGCCGTACCCGGGTGAGGGATGCCTCGTGCCCTCCATAACGCCTCGCTCCCGCAATTGGGATCCGCGCCATGCTCCAACAGCCAGTGTAAAGTCCCGAGGTTAAGCGCCTCGCAGGCGGCAAAGAGGATGGGATAGTCGCCGTGCCAGGCTGCGTTGAGGTCCGCGCCATGAGCCACGAGCAATTCCATCATCGGAATTCGTTCGCTGGAGAGTGCGGCGCGCATCAGGGGCGCATCGCCTCCCTGATGTACGTCTGACCCGGTCTCGATCATCCATTTCGCCATGGCTAAACGGGTCTGGTCCGGTGGTACCCGAGGCACTCTGCACTCGGCTACCCAGGTGAGCGGTCCGTCCTTGGCATAGCCCAGCGGAGCCTTATGCAACGCCGGATTTCGCAGCATCATGGATTGGACCAGGGGCAGATTGTTACGGTCGATCGCATCCTTAAGCTGTCCAGCTTCTTCAAGCGAATCGATGTGCGCTTTCAGTTTGGGCCAGCTCGGGAATCCGTATTCACGAGCGATTTGGAGTTGTGCATCGGAGAGAGCGCGAGCATTGCCCGCCTTCAATAGGTCCTTAGCCTGATCCTTCAGGTGACGGAGGTTGGGGCGATCAGGAAGGGCGCGCGCGGTGCCAGAGAACTGATTCGACATTGCGAACTCCTTTCATCGAGTGCCCGCCGTCCGCAATTTCGGGCTGAAAGAAGTATCGCGAAACCAGATTGAACTGCAGGTGGGCTTCTACCCTTTCCGCGGACCGGAAGCGTCCCTCACGCTTTTTCAAGCTTACCATACGGCCCGCGAGGTGTTGCTCCCGCCTGGTCGCGAAGCGTGGATCGATTGGCACAGTTCCGCTCTGACAGGCAAACAGGAAGTAATCCGCCCAGAACGAAAGCTGGATTTACCGCTTTGCCAACGCTGGACGGGGATAATTGGCGAAATCAAGGTTCCGCCGCCCCAAAAATTGCTGGTGAAGTGGTGAAGTCAAGCTGGCTGCGGATTCAATTTGTCAACCGTGTGTTTGGTCTGACACTTACTTTCCGCGAGTGGATCCAAGCTGTGGGTGTGAGTTCGGGGACGCGCTGGATGGGCGTGTTGGCGAGCCCGGGGAGGATGGTGCCGAGGTAGTCGAGCACCGGGATGAGCCGGCGGCAGCTTTCAACCGCCGCCAGGATGGCGGCCAAGAGCAAGCAGGCCACCGGGTGGGTCCGGCCGCTGGAAAAATGGAATAGATCCCGGGTTCCACGATTCGGGGCAAAAGCTGAGCAAGGCGACGCCTCCCTCAACCCTTATGAATTTGTCATAACACCGCCGTTACAACTCATCGACGGGTCGCTGAGCGCCTGTTCGCGTCAACCGATAGCCCGATCTTCGGAACATGCTGGGACTCGCGGGTCCTGGATCACCGTCAGAAAACCTGCCGGGCAGGTCTGCCAGAGCGTGCGGTCGCGCTTACAATGAAGGCTTAGTTACGAGATCTGCCTTCATGCTATTTCTCTTACTCTGCCTCGCCGCCGTGGTCGTAAACGCACAGCAGAGTGATAACGGCCAGCCCACCCTGACCGTGCGCTCCACTTTGGTGGAAGTACCGATACTCCTGAAGGCCAAGGGGGGAGAAGTAGTCTTTGGACTCACGGCTGACGACTTCCTCGTCACCGACAATGGCGTACCGCAGCACCTCAACCTTGATCAGGACACCGACTCGCGGCCGCTGGCGTTGGCGATCGTTGTCGAAACGGGGGGTGCCGGAGCGCGGCATCTTAGTGACTACCGCCAGCTCGATTCGATCCTCGACGCGCTGATCGGCAACGTGGAACACCGCATCGCCGTCATTGGCTTCGACAGCTTACCCCATCTTCTTATGCCTTTTACGCCAACCACGGCCGATGCCTCCCGGCAGCTTGCCGGCCTGAACGAAGGTGATCAGGGAGCAGCCATTCTGGATGGTATCGCATTGGCCATCGCGCAGCTGCGGGTACAGCCCCCGCGCTTTCGCCGTGCGATTCTGCTGCTCAGTGAAACCATCGATCAGGGCAGTAAGACAACGCTTGATGAAACTCTGCGCCTCATCAGCGACACCAATACAGCGATGTACAGCTTCGGCTTTTCCAGTACACGCTCTGCGGTCTCCCATGAGGCATCAAAGTTCGGGTTTGGGAGCACAGAGCCAGGGCCTGCGCACGGCTGCTTCAGTCGCAATGGAGCCGATTCCGAGTACGAAGGGCACTACAGCAAGCAGGTGCTCGACTGCATCAGCCAGCTCGCTCCACCTCTTCGGCTGGCTACCATGACCTTTCTGACCGCACGCGATGCGCTGCGCACCAAGACCGCCGAAGCGATCGCGCAGCTCTCCGGAGGCGAGTTCTTTCACTTCCACGATGCCAAGGATCTGAAGGCTGGTCTCATCGCGTTGTCGAACGATCTGCCCAACTATTATGTATTGAGTTTCCGCCCGACAACGCCCACGCCCGGACCGCATGCGCTTCATGTGGAGACCAAGGGTCGTCCGCAGTTGGTGCTAACCTCCCGACGCGAATACTGGATTGACGACGACGCGACGCGCTAGGCCCCCTGCATTCCTCGGAGAGCTTCAGTTCCCTGAGGAGTCCTTGCGTTCGTCTTTAACGTAAGGCCCCTTCCCTCCACCGGCACTACCCGGCTTCAGCGGTACTGCGAGCCCGTCCGCCACCCCACGCATCCGTAGCAAGATCGCGCAATTCTAGTGTGGCCTGACTCTTGGCGACCGTTACCGCACGCGCGACCAGCGCTCCACCGGGGTCGCTCACGGGGCCGGCGATCGCTCCGGTATCGGCTGTCTGGCCGTACATCGGGAGAGAGCAAAGAGCGAGCACGGAAGTCGAGAGGAAGGTGTGGAACGCGCGTAACCAGATGTTCCACATCACGTCGTTCCTCCAATCACCACAGCGGGGCGAGAGAACGAATCGAGCGTAGTAGAGTGCAGATGAGTCGGCGCTTTCGCTTACACACTTCTCTCACGCTTTCAAGGCTTCCGCGGCGCGGAAAAACTTTAACAAGAGAGAGCCATCTCTGTGGGGTTCACGCGGATACGATCGGCACGGTGAATCTGGCCGAGGCCATCAGATTCGACGGCGGCTCCGCCGCGAGAGAGTATTCGTGCTCAAGCCGCCGGAGACTCTCCACCGTCGCCATCAACCTGTGGCCCACTGGTTCGTGGCAGTGTTTTCAGGCGGACCAACGAGTCTGGCGCAGGTCCGTCCAGGTATCACCATCCTCGTAGCGCTCCGGATGGAGCACCTTCGACCGAGGATCTTCCGCGGTATCGAGTTGCAGGACCATCCACTTGGGATACGGAACGCCGGGGTCCGATACCGCGTCTAAGCGCCGGACGTCGTCGCCCGAGAGCTGCAGGTCTACCGCACGGACGTTATCTTCCAGTTGCTCGGGCTTCCGGGCGGCGATGATCACACTGCTGACGGCCGCCCGTCCCAATACCCATGCGAGCGCCACCCGAGCCGGGGTCGCGTCATGTCGATTGGCTACTTCCTTCAATTCATCTAAGACGCCGTAGCCCATCTCTCTGTCGAAGGGCACGAAATTGCCCGCTTCGGCGAAACGTGTGCCGCCGGGAGCAGGGTTAGCGCGAGTGTATTTGCCTGACAGAAATCCGCCAGCCAGCGGGCTCCAGACCAGGATGCCGATGTTGTGATACTCGGCAAACGATTGGAACTCGTATTCGAGACCCCGGCCAACGAGGCTGTAGTACATCTGCGCCGTTACGTATTTCTCCAACCCCAGCTGATCCTGCAGCATGACCGCCGTGGCTGCCTGCCAGGACAAAAAGTTGGACAGCCCGATGTAGCGCACCTTCCCCTGGCGCACAAGATCGTCGAGCGTCCGTAGAGTTTCCTCGAGCGGCGTGTTGCTGTCCCATCCATGGATCTGGTAGAGGTCGAGATAGTCGGTCTGCAGCCGTCGGAGGCTGGCCTCTACTTCGTGCATGATGTTCACGCGAGTCGCGCCGCTGCGGTTGAAATTCCCGTTCATAGGCAGTCGGACTTTTGTGGCAAGAACAATCTCGTTCCTCACGCCCTTCAAGGCATTTCCCACCAGAGTCTCGCTCTCCCCAAGGCTATAAACGTCCGCTGTATCGATGAAGTTGATTCCCCTGTCCAGGGCTAGCTTCACCATGCGCGTTGTTTCCTCCTTACCCAGATTGCCCATGTTCATCTTGCCACCGAACTGCATCGTGCCAAGTGCCACGCTGCTGACGATAAGTCCGGTATTCCCAAGTTTCCTGTACTTCATCTCGACGCTCCTTCTGATGAAACGAAGATTGCGATTGCGATATTCGCCACACCTCACAAGCTGAGTCCGTGTCTTGAAATTCGTTGCGGCGCAACTTCGGACCTGCCGTTCAAATCGATTGCCAGTTCAGATGAGCATTTTGAGCGCCACCTGCGTGAGTTACGAGTATTCACTACGTTGGAAGGCTATTGCTCCCTGCCGAGTCCATATTTTGACAGCGAGTCCCCATCTCGACACATCAACCGCTGCAGTAGATCGACCCATGCCGTTCATCGAGTGAGAACAGGCCTCTTCGACGAATTCGCACGCGATGGCCGTTGACGTCCTTTGGAAGAGGACATGCACTGGAATTGCATGGAGATTCAATATGTCCGCAACAACAAAAGACCGGGCAAAGGGAACCTCGATCTCAGGGGTGATGATCCCCGACAGCAAACTCGCTCGAGAAGCCACGGAGTTGGTGCATGACACCGAGTCTACGTTGCTGTTCAACCACTCGACTCGTGTGTATTATTTCGCCTCGCTTGCGGGAAAAAGGCGCCGACTGAAGTTCGATCCCGAACTGCTTTACGTTGCCGCGATGTTCCACGACATGGGGTTGACTCCGCGGTACAGCAGTGAGTCAGACCGGTTCGAAGTGGATGGTGCAAATGCTGCACGAGGGTTCCTGCGCCAGCGCAATATTTCTCAGCCGGAAATCGATACGGTGTGGACAGCCATTGCACTGCACACTACGCCGGGAATTCCGCAGTACATGCATCCGGTGGTTGCGCTATTGACCAATGGCGTAGAAATGGATGTTCTTGGAATTGCCTACTCGGAATTCTCCGACTCTGATCGCCAGGCAATCGTCGGCGCATATCCGCGCACCGAGCATTTCAAGGAAGATATCATCCAGGCCTTTTACGGCGGCATCAGGCAGAAGCCGGAGACGACATTCGGCAATGTAAAGGCGGATGTGCTGGCCGACAAGGACCCAGAGTTCCAGCGCATCAATTTCTGCAGCGTCATCCGCGGTTCGCAGTGGAAGGGCTGAGAAAAACCTGAGCGGGCGCCCAGAACGCCCGGGTTCCGTTCAAAATACCAACTTGCAATACAGAACTTCTGAAGTGAAATTTGATCATGTCAAAGACCGAACGCTTTACCAATGCAACTGGTTCACCCGTACCGGGCAACACAAATATTTTGACAGCTGGCCATCGTGGTCCGGCTCTTCTCCAGGACATCTGGCTGATCGAGAAGCTCGCACACTCTGATCGCGAGGTGATTCCTGAGCGCAGGATGCACGCCAAGGGGTGGGGCGCGCATGGAACTTTCACGACGACTCACGACATCACCAGGTACACCAAGGCAGCCATTTTTTCGAAAATTGGAAAGCAGACGCCCATGTTCGCGCGCTTTTCGACCGTCGCTGGAGAGCGCGGGGCTGCCGATGCAAAGCGCGATATCCGCGGGTTTGCTCTCAAGTTCTACACCGAGGACGGAAATTGGGACATCGTCGGGAACAATACTCCAGTCTTTTTCTTTCGTGATCCTCTGCGCTTCTCTGACCTGAACCACGCCATCAAGCGCGACCCTCGCACCGGTCTTCGGAGCGCTCAGAATAACTGGGACTTCTGGACGCTTCTTCCCGAGGCACTCCGTCAGTTCACAATTGTCATGTCCGACCGCGGAATTCCAAAGTCCTTTCGGCATATGCATGGCTTCGGAAGCCACACCTTCTCGATGATCAACGCCGACAACAGGCGCACATGGGTGAAGTTCCACTTCCGCACACAACAGGGTATTCAAAATCTCACGGACGAAGCTGCTGCTGTCGTTGTGGCAAAGGATCGAGAGAGTAATGGCCGGGATCTCTTCGTTGCAATCGAACGTGGAGATTTTCCGCGTTGGAGGCTCTTCATCCAGGTCATGACAGAGGAAGAGGCAAAGACACACAAGCACAATCCTTTTGATTTGACCAAAGTCTGGCCCAAGGCTGACTACCCGCTGATCGAAGTTGGCGTAATGGAGCTCAATCGTCATCCGGAAAACTATTTCGCGGAGGTGGA
>Ga0210406_10001744_pt1 | contig 25898 bp, 13 predicted proteins | sample IncBWC30MmetaG_FD_155454 | JGI IMG/M metagenome (GOLD analysis project Ga0210406, IMG submission 155454) | Forest soil microbial communities from Barre Woods Harvard Forest LTER site, Petersham, Massachusetts, United States - Inc-BW-C-30-M | ecosystem: Environmental > Terrestrial > Soil >... | reverse complement strand
GACAACCAATAAGGCCAGGCCCACCGATGCTACATAGGTATAGCGCTCGGCCATGCCCTGATAGATGAACACCATGCCGCAGAACGGCAACAGGCCGATTCCGAGCCATGCAAAACCAATGGATGATCTCGGAATCTTGCGATGCACAACCGTCCATGCAGCACCGGCGAGAGCCAGACACAGCCAGGCTGCAAGCGCCTGTCCGGACCATCCTGGCGACGGCGTGTCCGTCGATCGTTCCACGCTCATGTGGATTGGTAGAACCATCCAGCCGAGATATTTCCAGAAAAACAGCCCAACGGAAGCCATGGTCCCTTTTGCGGTGACTCCGCCGGTTGCGCCCGCAGCATGTCTTAACCGGAAGTAAAGCAGGATCGCCATGAGGGACGCGCCGAAGAGCATCCTGGCAGGTCTAGTTTTGCCTCTATGGTTTTGAATGATGAGCAGCAGCGTGAAAGCAACAAGCAGCACACCCTGTTCATGGGAGAGCAGCGCACAAAAAGCGGCTAAACAATAGCCGGCAAGATATTTCACCGCAGGACGCGACAGATACCGCTCTGCAAGCAACATCCCCAGCAACAGGAAACAAGCGGCCAAGCAGTACGACCGACCGGAGATCCACACAACCGCTTCCGAGTTGACGGGGAGACCTATCCAAAGTAGCGATGTAAGTGCCGCAGATAGAGAGGACATGAGAAGCTGCCGCAAGAGCAGAAAAAGAAGCAGGCCAGTCGACCAATGCAACAGCACATTCGTCAGATGAAATGCGACCGGGTTCAGCCCCCAAAGCTTTTCGTCGATGGCCAAGCTCAGCCAGAACAGAGGGCGGTAGAAGGACCCTCCGCTCCCGCGAAGGTCTGAGGCAAACGATACCGGAGATTGAAAATATTTCAGACTCCCGGTTAGAGAAGCTAGAGACGGGTTCTGTACGATCTGGGGTGCATCGTCATAGGACGCAAAACCCGTCGTGACCGCATGTGCATAGAGCGTGGTTGTCCAAAGAACACTGGCCAAGACATAGGTCGCGATCGGATGACAGCGGCACCACTGGGCCATGCGCGTATAGAGTCTTGTATTCATCATCCTATCCATTGGACGGTGCCTAGGGGTTCCGCGTTCACTTGCCGCCGCGGTTCGATTCCTAAGACCTGTCAGAGTGACGAAGGCGGTCCCGCCCCAGGTGACCAGCTGGACGTAACGGCGCGTACCGGCGTGCCGTTGATATTTCCGCTAGGACCCAACCAGAGCACCCGGCTCCGGATGTGCCGCCTTCCAGATCGTTCCATTGTTTGCTGTTGCTGCCTGGGGACCCGCAGTGCCCAAGAAAGCCCCTACCGAGCCTGCGACGCAGCTTCTTCGATCACCGCGGCAACCTCTTTCGGCCGGGAGACGTAGACCGAATGACTGGCGCCGGCGACCTCAACCTTGTGACTGTGGGCTCGTGTGGCATACCAGCGCTCGAGGTCCGGGTTGATGGTTCTGTCTGCTCCCGCTACCAACATCCAGCTCGGTTTACTCCTCCACGCAGGCGTGGTGATGACGGCTTTGAAATTGTCAGCGGCGTTGGGCACCTGCGATCGCGCCATGAAAGCGGCCTGTTCGGCAGACAAGTCGGCTGCGAAGTATTCACGAAACTGCGCGGGGTCGAGGTACGTGAAACCGTCTGCCGTTTTCTTTATCGCACCAGACTTGCTGAGGTCACTCGGGAAGCGCTTTCCGTCGTCAGCTTCATTTTCTCCGGCGTCCGGCATGTGGGCCGCAACGTACACCAGTCCGGCAACTGATGGATCCATCCCCACTTCCGTAATGACGGCTCCTCCATAGCTGTGCGCGACAAGAATGCACGGTCCATTTTGCTGCGCAAGAACGCGCTTCGTGGCGGCTACATCTTCTTTAAAGGACGTCTCCGGCTCCTGGACGATGCTGACGTTGTAGCCATCCTTGACCAGAATGTCGTGAACGCCCTTCCAGCCAGAACCATCTGCCCAGGCGCCGTGAACCAAAACAATATTCCGAACGCGATGCTCTTCGGTCTGCGCTGAGCGCACGCAGCAGCTCAGCAACAAAACGATGATGCCGAGGTACTGAATCATTCCTCGTACGACTTGCATAGGCATAATGGAATTACTCATCTTCGTGCTCCTTAGAGAATTTGACCTTACCATTAAATGGCCTGGAGCCCTCCACCCGTTGTGCGTGGTAGTCCCGTCTCGGGTGACCTGCCCGGCGTCGAGCAGCAAGCTCGTATTCATTTCAATGAGAACTTGGCGAGGGACCGGAGCCAGCAATTGCACGGCCTTCTCGAAACGGGCTTCCTTGCCTTTTCGACTTGTGCAGCCTCCGTGTGTGCCGTCCCGAACATCCTCAAAATGGCGAATTAGGCTGGTGATATGCGGGTATCGCACTTTCCTCCATTGCGTGGCTCCTAATAAGAATCAGAATGTTCGGTTCTCTGTCGTTTCCCACTTTATTCACTGGCGCTCGAGTACAAAGATCGCGTAGAGGACCAAGAGCAAGGTGATGAAGGTGGCCACGGCGAGTCCGCCGATCTGCGCGTAGCAGAGAGATCTCCAGCGGAAGCGTTGCACTCCGGCGCTAACCGAAAGGGAGCGTAGGGCGAATTGGATTTCGACATCCTGCGGCTGCCTACTGCATGTTGAGAAGCGCTTCCTTCGAGTAACTAGAAACACATTAGGATATTTTTCGAAGCCCTTGACGCTTTAAAGCGATACGTGTCGATCTTCAAGGAGGCCGTCTTTGAGTCTAAGGTGGATCGATGAATCCCCAGCTTGGTCGCCGCACCGGACGGTCCGAGCACCGGATCTCCACATTCGCTCAAGGCCGCCTCGATCATCTCTTTTTCCCGAGCAGCAACCTTTTTAGAGAGCTCAGACTGGCTTTTCGACTCTGTGGCAGGAGGCTGCTGTGGAAGCCAGCTCTCATCCACCGAGAACTCCTCTGTTTCGCACACGATCACAGATCGCTCAACGACGTTTTGCAATTCGCGAATATTGCCTGGCCAAGGATACGACTGAAGAGTGTCCAGGGTCTTTTTGCTTGGCCCCCGGATGTTCTTTCCTACTTTGCTCGCGAAGCGATCGATGAAGTACTGGACCAGCACGGGAATGTCTTCCGGTCGTTCCCGCAGAGAAGGAATCTCAATCGGGAAAACGCTGAGGCGGTAAAACAGATCGCTACGAAACGTGCCCGCAGCAATGGCCGCCTGCAAGTTACGGTTCGTGGCGGCAACCACTCGCACATTTGTTTGGATGGATCGAGTTCCGCCGACACGCTCAAACTCGCGTTCCTGCAGCACACGCAACAGAGCAATCTGGGTCTCGGCAGGAAGTTCTCCGACTTCATCGAGCAAGATCGTGCCTCCTTCAGCCAATTCAAAGCGGCCCAAACGCCGCTGAGTGGCACCGGTAAAGGCGCCCTTCTCGTGACCAAACAGTTCTGAAGCGATCAAGTCGCGCGGGATGGCAGCGCAGTTTACAGTCACAAAAGCGCGTGAGGAGCGCCGGGACCGCCTATGGATCGCGCGCGCAACCAGTTCCTTCCCCGTTCCGGTTTCGCCAGTGACCAGGACGGTTGCGTCCGTCGGAGCAACCTTGGATACAAGAAACAGCACACTTTGCAAGGCGGAAGAGGTTCCGATGATCTCGTCGTTCATTGGTTTCTTATCGACTTCCTGGCGCTGAGCGACGTTCTCGGGTTGCAGTCTCTGTTCAGACTGCTTTGCATCTCCGATGAATACTGCGGCGCTGGCCATGGGTTGTCCCCTAATCTGGAAACGTTGCACTCTTGTTAGTGCTTTTGTTCATTGCGCACATTATGGAGACCGCCCTGTCTGCTGGACAACCCCAGATGGAGTCGTCGTGCACACCATATCGGACGGAAGGAATTCCCTTTTTGAGTAGGTGAGGACTAACCCAAGAGAAGTATGAAACCTAACTCTTGCGATCTCGGGGAGCGATGCGCTTCCATCCAAAAAGGTAAGCATCGAACGACCAACCGCCAGGCCCGAGCAGTGCCAGCGCGGCACCGAGGGTCCCCAACAGGAGATAGATCCATGGATCTCCAGCTTGCGAGAAGATACTCCGCAGCTCGATGAGCGTCACCAGTGTCCCCGCGATGGGCGTCCATAAACCTGCGAGCAACAGTATTCCTGCTCCGGCCGCCGACACTTCAACTAGGACCGCTCCGATGGCAGCCTGGCCCTGGAGTGTCGTAACCCCATGAACGACCAATGCAATACCTGCAACCACCCTCATCAACAGAAGGCCGGCACCAGGCGAACCGCGGGCGAATGTCGAGAAAAGGCGTCTCAAGGATGTCAAGAAGCTGCCGCGTAACCCCATTTCGGGCTAATGGAATCAACGACTTAGGTGGGTTATGCAACGGCTTTCAGGTTACAAGATTCCCAACTCGACCGGGAAGCCTCAAAAGGCCCGCGCAAACCACCCTTTTGAGCAAACTAGAACTCGATGATTCCGCGTTTCACGCCAATCATCGCGGCGTGGGTTCGGTCGTTGGCGCCTAATTTGGAGAGGATGTTGCGGACTTGACCCTTGACCGTTTCTTCGCTGATAGAGAGCTGCGCGGCAATCTGTTTGTTGGCATTCCCTTCGGCAATCAGACGCAGGACGCGCACTTCTGCTGGGGTCAGCGCATCATCGGTGGCGTGTTCGGCAAGTTGAAAGGACACGTCTGGCGAAACCGTCTTTTTCCCGGCATGCACCGCCCGGATCGTTTCCAGCAGTTCCTTATGCAACAGATTTTTTAGTAGGTAAGCCCGCGCGCCGGCTTTGAGCGCGCGCAGAACTTGAACGTCGCCAACGTATGTGGTCAGTATGATGATTCTTGCCTCGGGGAATTCGCCACGAATCGCGATCGTGGCATCGAGGCCGTTCATTTCCGGCATCTGCAAGTCCATTAGGGTGATGTCCGGGCGGTGCGCACGGAACTGGTGAATCGCTTCGCGCCCATTCGATGCTTGGCCGACCAAACTCATGTCCGCTTGACCAGCGACGAGCGCAGCAATCCCTTCGCGGAGGAGGGCATGGTCGTCTACCGCCAGAATCCGAATCGAGCTGGAATCGGCAGTCATGACTTCATCTCGGTGTCTTTCCCAGGCAACTTCCCGGATAGTTTTTCAGTCAGCCAGGAACGGCGGCGAGCGGAATCCGGCTCGTAAGCGTGGGAGGCGGGAATGCTCAGCTCAACCTCCGTACCAGAATCGAGCTGGCTCCAAACCGTCAGCTTGCCGCCCGCAACCTTGGCGCGTTCGCGCATGCCATGCAACCCGTAGTGTCCCGCGCGCCCGTCTTCACTAAGCAGCTGCGGGTCGATGCCCTTTCCATCATCGCGCACCCGCAACCGAAGCTGCCGTTCGTCATACCGGATTTCCACTTCGATCCGCCTCGCCTGCGCGTGCCGGAATGCATTGCGCAGTGCCTCGCCCGCGATCCGGTAGACTTCGTCTCGCAGGATCGCATGGAGGTTTCGTGGCGTCCCCTCCACTGCCACATGAACCTCGGCAGAATTCGGGTTGCTTTCATCGCCCGCGAGTTCTTCACCCAGAGTGTTTAACGCCATGGCCAGATCGTTGGTCTCGATCGTGGAGGAACGCAGCCCCTGTACGGCATCCCGGCCCTCGGTGATCGCTTGCGCGGCCTGGTCGATGGCGCTATCGAGTTTTTGTTTGGGCTCGCCTGCAGGGAGCAGGTTAGAAACCGTTTGAAACCGCAGCAACAATCCGTGAAAGCTTTGCAGCAGCGTATCGTGCAGGTCCCGCGCGATGCGTGTGCGCTCGGTGACGCGCTCTTCCAGCCGAATGTTGAACTGCTGCGCCACCTGACGGAGCCGGAGTTGATAAAGGGCCCAGAGCAATGCCAGAAAGGTAGCCACGCACGACACGCGGAACCACCATGTCTGCCAAAACGCGGGATCGACTTCGAGCGAAATGGCAGCCTCGGAATCGTTCCACTGCCCATAGCTGTTGCTGGCGATCACACGGAAGCGGTACAAGCGCGGGCTTAGATTCGTGTAAACCGCTTCGCGGGCTGCAGTCGGCTCACTCCAACTACGGTCGAAGCCATCAAGAAAATATCGAAACCGAACGCGCTCCGGCACCGACAGGCTCAATCCCGAAAACATAAACGTTATCCGTTTACGAGAGGAAGGAATCCGAGCCAGCGTGTCAACAGCAATGGGGTTGTTATCCGCCATAATGGCCTCGACGTGAGGCAGTGCTGGAGCAGAATTGTTCGTGATATGAGACGGGTCAGCAACCGACAGGCCGCGAGTCAACGAAAACCAGATCCTTCCCTCCCCATCCGCAACCACGGATCTGCTTCTCTTCACTCCCGTTGCGTTTGGCAGACCATCGGCAGCCCCATACTCAGAAACCTCGGCCGAGCTTAAGACTCCGCTGGATAACTTCTGATTAGACACGCGCAATACGTGACCTGAAGTCGCGATCCAAAGCCATCCGTCCTTATCTTCGGACATTCCGAACGCTTCTTCGCGCAGCGAGTCCGGAGCATCGCGAGGAGCTTCGACGCGCCCCGATTTGAAGAAGGCCAGTCCCCGGGACGTTCCAATCCAGAGGACGCCGGAGAAGTCTTCAAAAAGGCAGTTCACACTGTTGGAGGGTAACCCGTCTCCCGTTGTATAGGTCGTCCAGTGCGCGTACGCCAATGAGCTCAGGCCATTCGGAGTGGCAAACCAAATCGTTCCGTCGCGTGTCTCCAGGATTGCCGAGACAGTGTTCGAAGCGAGACCGTCAGCCGTCGTGTATGTTACAAAACTTCCGTCTTTGAACTTACTTACGCCGCTCGTCAAGGTTCCGGCCCACACGGCCCTATCCCGGCCTTGATACACCGCAAATACACTGTTTTCGGCGAGACCATCTGCTTGCGTGTAGGTTTTGCCGCCTATCAATCCATCTCTGTATTCGAAACGTTTTAGACCGCTGTGTTGTGTGCCGATCCAAATCTCGTTCTTGAGGCCAGTAATGGAGTAGATCATTTCCTTATCAAGCAGGGGCGAGGTGAGCGCCTGAGTTCGGCCGTCCTTCATGACGTACAAGCCGCCTCCGGCGGGAGCGAACCACGTGCGATTCTCATCGTCTGCATAGACGGGCCCGTCTTGTTTGGAGGGCGGGCTTCCGGCGGCCAGCGGGTAGGTCACAAAGGTGCCGTCTCGGATGCGCTCCAGGCCACGTCCACCTCCCGCCCAGAGGTTCCCTTCGCGATCCTCAAAGAGAGCGTTGATGCCTCCGCTTCCGAAGTCGCCTTCATCGGAGAACGAAACGCCGGAGGCGTTGATGCGCAAAAGACCTCGCGTTGTCCCAGCCCAGACGTTGCCATCATGGTCCCGCAAAAGAGTGAGAATCTGAACGCCGGCCAGGGCTCGCGGCAACGTAACTCTGCTGAGTACAGTGCCATTCCATCGGTATAATCCTTTACTGGTACCTACCCACAATTCCCGGTCACCCCCGGGTAACAAACAATTGATTTTCCCATTTGCAACACCTGTGACGCGTGTAGTCCGCCCATCTGCGAAATAGAAGAGACCCACTAAAGTCCCTAGCCAGATTCTGCCGTCGTGCGTCTCCGCTATCCCTAAGACCAGTGACGGTGGAAGGACGGTACGGGGAGCCAGCATTTGGAAGCTTTCTCCTCGAACCCGCAGGATTCCATCCATTAGATCTGTGAGCAGCGAGGCCCCGTCCTCTTCTCGCCAGCTGCTTACGACTTCGAGGGTCGTTCTTCGAAGAATAGACGCCAGGTTCACAAATTTTCCATCGCGATAGCACAGCACACCCGCACCCCAGAAGATTACGCAAAGCCTGCCCTGGCCATCGGTGGTCAAACCCGAAACGGGATCGCCTGAGAATTCAGAAAACGATGAGGTCAGACGAAAGTTAACCCCATCGAAACGCACCAGGCCCTTTTCCGTTCCCATCCATAAATAGCCATCGGCCGTCTGCGTGATCGCGTCGATGGCTCCGCCCGGAAAGTTGGTATCCGTGGTCCATTGTTGACGCAAGTACTGCGACAAGGTGTGATTAGGATCCAGGGCGCGCGCTTCACCGACCAAGCAGAGTAGTGCTATTCCGGCGGCGAGCCATCGAGACGGACTTGGCATGCGGATCACGGATAGTATGTAAACTTTTCAACCACAATTTCGTTTTCGCGTTGTAGCGGTACTTTCCCCCATCCGTAGACGTACAGGTTTATGCGCGCCACCTCGCCACCAGCGGCCGGCACATGCGCGGTAAAAACATGCTGGTTCAGGGGATGAGCTCGTCCGGTAGCCTGCGCTCCGACGTCCGTCGTAAAGGTCACCTGCCCAGGCTCCCATCGGAACGCGTGAGTGAGCACGCCACCTGGCGCGTTAAACCGAACGATATTCGTTGGGATGTAATAAGGCTGCACCACGTATTGCGCATTGTCGTCGTTCGGGGCTCCCCACCGGCTCACTTCAATATCCAGTTCCTGGCGATTTTCGTCCGTGCCGACCATGCCATCCCAGGTAAACAGGCTCAGAACAGCAGAAGGCTCCAGGTGCGAAATGTCGCGCACCACGAACAGGTACGTCCCGTATCCTAGACTGCGCGTAAGTCGGACCTCTGCGCAACTCCATCCCTCCTGGCTCTTCCTTACGCGGAGATGTAGAGCCCCCTCTTCATCGGTCCAGGCGTTGGCCCGATCAAACGAGTTCATCGAGCCACCGCGGTAGCTTAGTAAATCGCGTACTAACCAATCGTAGCCGCTAAAATGAAGCATTTTAGGCGGCGAAGAAGGATCGGCAGTTTGGCCTTTGACGACTGTGACGGTCACGACCGCGCCACCTGTGGTGGGCAGCACTTCCGTAGCCTGTGGCGGAGAGTAGCTCGGATCAACCAACAAAGCGGCATACTCCTCGCCCAAATGGGTCACATTCTTCCATTTGGAATCCCCTTGGATTTTGGTGAATAACGGGTCTCGAGCGAACGGCTGTATCCACCAGCGACCTCCGCTCTTGGCATACAAAACGATCCGTTGTTCTGGGCGAACACCGATCACCCTGCCCTCGACGGTGTCCATACTGTCCAGACCGCCTACAGCCGCCACGGGAATTTTGGTGAATTCGATGGAAGGCTTAGAAGAGCCGTGTTGACAAGCGTCAACAAGGAAGAGGCAGAAGAAGAAAAGAACACTTCGTCGACCAGACCTGCTTAGAACCGTGGGTGCCGCGGACCTCAGCTCACATCGATTCAAGCGACGACCGCAAAGTCGCTGGCGCCAGGGAGCCAAGCTGGCCATTTAGACCTCGGCGGTGCGGCAGCTTCTGTCCGTCAGGAATTCTGGAATATTTCCCATTATTCGCCGCGTACCCCTTCCAGCGAACCTGGTATTCCCACAGCACCCTGATGTTAAACCAAATCGAACCGAAAGGACTAAGCACATTTTGGGCATCTGCCCACTCTCACAAATTTCTGACTGTGCTGCAGAGTGCGGCAGCCATATCTTCCTGTGTGCTCGCAGTCATCGTTCCAACCGCAAGGTGTTTAAGATGCATGGCAAGCACGGAAACCCCATAAAGAGATCTTCGCAAACTATTGATTTGGGACGAGTTACAATAGTGCTCGGCGGCCTACCGAATGTTTTTTTGGCAGGATTGCACTGCGGCCGTGCGTTTGAAGTGAAATAGCGATGGCGATGACAACGTGGCTAGTGCCATGTTCGATCGAGACACAGACAAATCCCAAAAGCGAGCGAACGGAAGAATCGTCGTGGAAGACCTCAGAAAGGTAAGTGCTTTCCATTCAGGCAGTACAAGCCTGTCATGGTTCGGACGTCCGTGTGCGCAGTTTCCGGCGCGTTAGTGCGCAGAGGAGGAAGGTGTGGCAAATCTTTGGCAAGACTTGCGATTCGCGTTGCGCATACTGGCGAAAAACCCTGGCTTCACCGTGATTGCGGTCTTGACGCTTGCGCTGGGGATCGGAGCCAATACCGCGATCTTCAGCGTCCTCGACTCGGTCTTGCTGCGCTCGCTCCCCGTGCCGCACCCTGAGCAACTGGTTGCACTCACGGATCCAGACGAGCATGGTTCCAGTTTTGGAAGTGAGGGCAGCGACCGCTCGCTCCTGGCCTACTCAGAGTTTGCATACCTCCGGGATCACAACGAGGTCTTCTCAGGAATCTTCGCTGCCGACAGCAGTCTTCCCCAAGTGGAAGTTACCATCCCGGATTCCTCGTCCGGCACAGTCGCGCAAAAAGAGCCCGCTCGCGTCCGCCTGGTCAGCGGAGATTATTTCCGCACGCTTGGAGTCATCCCTGCCGCCGGCACTTTCTTCACACGCGAAGTGGACCGCGCCAGGGGCGGCTCGCCGTTCGCGGTGCTCAGCTACCCGTTCTGGAAGCAACGTTTCGGCCTTGACCCGCTGGCGCTCGGCAAAACAATACAGATTCACCAAACGTCATTCCAGATTGTGGGTGTCACTCGCCCGGAATTTTTTGGAGAGACCGTCGGAGATCTCCCCGATCTCTGGATCCCCGCGATGATGCAGGACTCCGTCTACCCGGGACGCGATCTCCTCACGCCATCGAAAGATCTGACGAACATGCACATATGGCTTCAAGTGATGGCCCGGTTGCAACCTGGGGTTTCGCCGGAGCAGGCCAAGGCCAGCATCAATGTCGTATTCAAAGGCCTGTTGGAATCCAAGGTTGGCGCCTCGATCTCGCCGGATGAACGCCGTCATGATCTCGATCAGCGGATCAATCTGCAGCAAGCGGCGCGCGGTTCTTCCGTTCTGCGCGGGCATTTTGGTGAGCCACTGAAGATTTTGATGGCCATGGTGGGATTCGTGCTCCTCATCGCCTGCGCCAACGTAGCCAACCTCCTGCTCGCTCGCGGCGCGGCGCGCCAGAGAGAATTCGCCATGCGCATTGCCATTGGCGCGGGACGGGCACGCTTGATCAGGCAACTGCTGACAGAGGGCCTCCTCCTCGCCGTCTCCGGTGCCGCCGCAGGTGTGTTGCTTGCCCACTGGGCCGACGCGCTACTACTGCGCATGGTTTCCGGCTCGGCATCCGGGCCTCCGAGCGTGCACCTCGATCTGCCGTCTGACGCGCGGGTGCTCGGTTTCACCCTGGGCGTGACGCTGTTCACCACAATGCTCTTTGCCTTGATCCCTTCCTTGTACTCGACGCGCCTCGATCTCACCCCGGTTCTCAGGTCCACCCAAAGCAGTGCGTCCAGCGAAGCGTCCCACCGGCGCTTTCCTGCGGGGAAAATCCTGGTAGTTACGCAAGTCGCTGTCTCCCTGATTCTCCTGGTTTCTGCCGGGCTTTTTGTTCGTAGCCTCTCCAGACTCGGCGACGTAAAACTTGGCTACAGCCGGGAAAACCTGATTCTCTTCCGAGTCGACGCGGCCGCTGGAGGCTACCAGGGCGCGGCGATTCCCCGCTTCCAGCTCGATTTGCTCACCAGGATTTCCGCGGTTCCCGGCTTGCGTGGCGCTACGGTGTCCAAAGACGGCCTCTTCAGCGGCTCCGAATCGGGAGATCCGGTCGCCGTGGAAGGGTATACGCTCAAGGCCGGCGAGGACATGCATTCACGCATGGATCATGTCGGCCCGGGATATTTTTCCACGCTCGGAATTCCCATCCTGGTGGGGCGGGAAATCGAAACACAGGACGGTGGCGGCGGTGTTCGGGCCGCCGTCATAAACCAGACCTTTGCGAACCGATTTTTCCCCAACACCAATCCTATCGGCAAGCACGTCCGCGACACCTATCCTGGCAATCCCGCCGAGATGACGGTCGTAGGTGTCGTCGCAGATGCCAAGTACAACAATTTGCGCGAGAAGGCTCGGCCTCGCATCTACGCTCCCCTCGCTAATCCTATGTGGGAAAATCCTGCCGCCTTCTACGAAGTGCGCACGTATGCCGATCCTCAAGCCGTGGCTGCCGCGCTTCGCCAAGTTGTCCAGGAAACAGCTCCCACGCTTCCGCCCATCGAGCTGCGCACCATGTCGGGGCTGGTCGACGACTCTCTCGAAACCGACCGCTTCATCAAGCAACTCGCCAGCGCTTTCAGTCTGCTAGCTTTGCTCCTCGCCGCCATTGGCCTCTACGGCCTGATGGGTTATACGGTATCCCGCCGGACGAGGGACATCGGAATTCGCCTGGCGCTGGGCGCAGGGCAAGGGAACGTTGTTTGGCAGGTGCTTCGCGAGACGCTGGTGCTCGTACTGATGGGAATCTTCCTTGGTGTGCCTTTTGCACTGGGCGGAACTTATCTGGTGCGTAGCATGCTATTTGGTTTAGGCTTTGCGGATCCTGTGGCCATTCTGTTTGCGGCAACTCTTCTGACTATCGTTGCTGCCCTTGCCGGCTTTCTGCCGGCGTGGCGCGCTTCTCAGGTGGATCCGATGGTCGCGCTGCGATACGAGTAGCTCATGGTCCGCTCCGGGCACCACTACGAATCCGTCACCCTGGGGAGATACGATTGGATCTGCGGAAAGCCGCGTCCAGTTTCCGAAAGGTGGCGCAAGTGGCGGGGCAGCGATAGCAGCAACGTAAATGTTTTGGCCTGAATGGCAATAGAAATCAATGCTCTTCGCATTATTTTCATTTCTTTTCCGAGAAGGGAGCTGGCCAACGCAAACTCTGCAATGCGGTTTTCTTCGGCCCAGGAACAAACGACATGCCATCAATACTCCGCGAGCAGCCGAACCCACGCGTGTCCGGGGACCTGCACTGTGCTGCCAACGGACTTGCCATCCTGACCGAGATGAACGTCGGGCCCCTGCGCTGGCGGGATCGAGATGGAAGCCGAGCGGCTCTCAGCTGTTGGGTTATACAAAATGAAATTGAGCTGGCGAGGGGGAAACAGTTTTGCATCCAACGCATCAAGTAGATCGAGATTTACCAGCATGAGTTCCCGGTCGTTAACTTGACCAAGGGCCTCATACATCAGATACATCCACAAGGACTCCCCGGCACCGTAGATTTCCTTGCCTACATTTCCGGTTTGGCCGCCAAGTTCGAGAGTTCCGAGATTCTCGAAAGGAATAAATGCCATGGAGGCGTGCTGGCGGTTCCCGGTGCAATCCTGGAAGAAGTAAAAATTGTTGCGCCGTTGCTGATCCATAAAACGAAGCAAACCTTCAAAGACGATTCCGCGTTTCAGAATGCCGGTCCAAGGCAGAACAGCCTCGACATTCTCTTTGAACGCCGGATACAGGATGGAGGCCGCGGCCTGGACCATGCCACGTACGTCGTGGGACTTCTGGCTTGGATCGGAATACCAATAAAACATACGCAATTGTTGGTAGAGCAGATAGTTGGTCTGATCGCGCATACCGAGCTCTGCGGCCGCCAGCGCGCCGTAGGCAAGTTCCTGCGGTTCGTGGAACAGGCGATCCGACGGCACGGTGTACAGAACGTGGATCGCGCGCCGCGCTTCCTCCCGGTAGTGTTCTTCTGCGGTTAAACGGTGGGCGAGAATCGCAGCCCACGCGTAAAGGCCGCCTATGGCGTAATTCGTTCCGGCTCCTTCGGCAAGAAGGGTGGAAACCTGATAGTAGATCGGGAAGAGGTAGTCGTACTGGCGAGCCATTTTCCGCGCGGTCTCGAACGCTTTCAGAAAATGCTCCGTAACTTCTTTGTTCCCCGCCAAAGAACCTATAGCCGGGTACTTCACGAGCCCATTCTCAAAAGGATACCAAGAGTCAGCCCTTTCGTTCGGTTTGCGCACGAAGTCATTGCTGATGCTTTGCGTATCCTCGTGATAGAAGGCCGGCAGTGCCGCGAGAAGTTCATTGCACTCTGTTTGGTAGCTCGCCGAAGGATGCAACCGGAGATAGAGAAGCGACGGCCACAGGACATCCGCGACGGTCATGAGCTCGAAGTTGTCTCCAGGCTGCTGCCAGATTTCTGAGCTATCCTTGACATATGCCCGTAGACCCGAGTGACCATTCACCTCGACCCGAGTCGTACTCTTCTCCTGCAGATCCTCAACCGTGGCGGCTGCAAATTTCCTCCAGGTGGTAGCGCAGTCAGGCCATGAAAGCCGCTCCTCGAAAAGAGGAAGCAGCGCGGGCATCCAACGCTCGACCGCTTCCTGCTCGGTGACCAACCGGTTGAGCGGTCGCTGAAGCAAGAAGCAGGTGAAACGCACGTCGCCCGCCGGTAGTACATTCCCCGTTGCCTGATCAGCGATCAAGCCCACACCAAGACGCTGGGTTCCGTCACGGAGAATTTGCGAGATGGTTGAGCAGCGATAGACTAGAAATCGAGGAAGATTTTCAATCGACATCCAGCCCATCTCGCTAACGTCGAAATACATCATGGTTTCGATGCCCGCGTTCTGATCCAGAAGATAAACCGCAGGCAAATCGTTGCCGTAGGTGCCCAACGAGTTCCTGGTCGGCTGGGTGAGCGCCACGCGCCGCCAACTTCCTGACTGCCCTTCCATGAGAGTGGAAGTCGAATTCAGCCATGTGATGATTTGCGGTTCTATTGTGCCGTCCTGGTGCAATCGAATTGGCTTCGGAAGATGGAGCGTGGTTCGGAACCGAAACCATGGCTCACTGTGGCCTACGGCCAAAGCGCTGATTTCCGCAGTCCACTCGTATTCAAAACGCTTCCCATCCAGGCTCTCCGCGACAGCTTTCCCGTCACTGATGATTCGTTGCCCTTCGCGGCTTACGTGCGAGCTCACCATCGGGAACGAAGCACCGGTCACGAGCTGAACACCTGGCAGTGTCGCGGATTTCCATTTGCCCTCAGCGAACAAAAAGTTCTGGTACGTCAGCGGCGTGCCAACGGGCGAAAGCCGGAGTTGCTGCGCGCCACTTTCAAGAATCGTGAGGGAGGAAGAGGCTGTGTCAGCGAAGGTGGGGAGGGAGACTTCAGCACAGAGACCAGCGCATGCGTGTGAACCGCTCGCAGCTGTTGCCAAAAAAGTTTTAACGAAGCCGCGCCGATTGAGAAGCGTCATTTGGCTGAGACCTTGGGGGTACGAACCGCTGGCCCCGCCCGAAATCGTGCCCGGGCAGGGCCAGCGCAGTCTTAGTATTGGATCTTCAAGCCAAATTGAATGGTCCGCGGTCCGCTCGAATCGGTGATAGCGCCGAAGCCACAGGCGAGTGGTCCCGAACACCCGGGAGCTCTGGCAGGCGCAAACGGCGTCTGCAGACTTGGACCGAAAACGTTGCTGGGCGTGGAGTAAATATGCCGATTGAACATATTGAAGAAGGAGGCCCGGAAGTCGATGGTAGCCTTCTCGCCAAAGAGGCGCGTTTTCTTCCCTAGTGTGAAATCCTCATTTCGCCCCCCAAACGAGCGCGCGAGAGGAAGTGAGCGGGGCTCATTGCCAAATGTGAAAGGAGCCGCAGCCGTGAACGCGGCGGGGTTCCAGAACGGCATGGTCGTGGGACTGAAATTGGATTTGTTCGTCTGCGGCACTCCGGGAACGATGTTGACGCGGGATCCTGCTCCTGTTGTGTTGCATCCGCCAAACAAGACATCGCCCGCAGTATTCTGACAGTTACCATAAACCTCCGTGGGAGTTCCGGAGTGGTAGCTTAGGATGCCTGAAACGGACCACCCGCCTAAGACTCGGTCTGTCACGCCACCCGAATTCATATAACGCTTTCCGTGTCCGACCGGCAGTTCATAGAAGAAACTGGCCACCAAAGATTGCGGAGTATCGAGCTGGCTGACCGCCTTCTCCGCGCTCCGATTGTAGGAATTTTCACCGATGAAACTGTTCGTGCCAATGAAGCCAGATACGCCCGGTCCGGCTGAATCGGCATCGGTTATGTTCTTCGAAACGGTATAGGACACCAGAAAGCTTAGCCCCTGGGCAAAGCGCTTATCGACCTGCAACTGCATGGCATGGTACGTGGAGTTGCCCGTGCGATCTGGGGTGAATGAATTGTCTTCCTGGTTAAAGTTGCCGTACTGAGGGAAAGGTCGAATGGCTTGGTTAATATTTCCCGTAAAGCCCGCGTAAGGCAATTTGACACCGGCGGCAATCGAATTCGGACAGGTATGGGCAGCAAGACAAGACGCATTCATGGTCAATTCGCTACCTAGTGGGAGAAAGGAAGGATTCGCCTGGTTGGGGATGATGTTTAAGGCCGGCAAGTGGGTTCCTTTCGAACCCACATAGGCCACGCTCACCATCAGGTTGCTCATGACCTGGCGCTGTATGTCCAGGTTCCAGGTCTGAATGTCTGCCGGGCGGCCGGAGTTCGCAGGAACCAGAATGACGCCGCCATTGCCGTTTTGACCTTCCGGGGTAAACGGCCCGAGAGGCGGAAAAAGATGCGTCACGCCGTTATCGATTTGCGTCGGGCCTCCGTTTGCAACGGTCACCGTCTGCTTGTTGAAGAATCCCAATCCATCCTGGTCGGCAAAAGATCCTTCCTTCAGAGCCTCGTAGAAAATGCCATAGCCGCCGCGGAGCACGGTCTTGCTGTTGACGCTATAAGCGAAGCCGACTCGTGGACCAAATGCCTTATGGTAGGTGTCCTGCGGACGCTTTCTTCCATTGCGCCCCGTACCAGTCCCGAAGTAGGTGTAAGCTCCCAGGATGTTTCCTGCTCCGGGATTCGCGAGCGTGGGATCAACTGCGGAAAAGCGATTGAATGCTTCGCTAGCGGGCAGATCGATATCATAACGCAGGCCGTAGTTCAGAGTGAGGCGGGAGCTGAATTTATAGGAGTCCTGCCCGTAGAACGAGAAATCCTTGTATCGAACACCACTGAAAGCCCCATAGTTCAGTGTGGTGGTATCCGAAAGGCCGAAGAGTGAGCTGGCCACCGCGTCGCCCCCCACTCCCGTCGCGGTGCCGGTGCTGCTGGTCTGAGCGGGACTAAAATCAAACTCTCCAGAACCTTGGGTCAGCCGCCGCACGTTAAATTGGAGCATGCGGACTTCGCCGCCGAACTTCAAGTTGTGTTTGCCTTTGACCCAGCTCACGGAATCATTGACCTGGTAGACGTTGTCCGCAAATTCAGAATCACCGCAATTGTTCACGTTGTAATTGAAGCCGCCCCCCCACTTGATGCACGGAAAAGTAGCGTTACTGACACCCGTAAGTCCGATTTTTGCTGGAAACCCGAGGCCAATACTGTTCGAACCCTCGGCACGGTAACGGCGGCTAAACCCGAAGAGGAACTGATTCACGAGCGACGGGGTGAAAACATAATTGTCGCTGAAACGCGCGTAGCGCGTGTCCTGGGGAATGCTCTGGCCGAAGATGGGTCCGAGGTCAGAAGTCCCACCTGTCCTGGTGTTATCGTAATCAAATCCGCCGGAGATACGGTGCCTCTCAGAAAACACGTGATCGATCTTTACATCGAACAAGTTGGCTGTGGTGCTCGAAACGGTGTGGTCGGCTACGTTGTTGGTAAGGCTGCCGTTTGTGGGCGGCAGCAGTGCAAAAACCTTGGTCATCACCGCGCTCGGCTTGAAATTAGGGTCGTTCGTCAAGATGTTGCCAGGGATCGCCGCATGTGTGGTGGGATCGTAAAGTTGTACGGCGGGGAGCAAGGCGGAGAAGTTGCCCTTGCGGAAGTTTTCGTTAGGAAGGCTTTGCGTTCCGGTCCCTCCGTTTCTCAAGCGGAATCCCTCATAATCGAAGAAGAAGAACGTCTTGTCCCTACCATGATAAAGTTTGGGGATAAAGACAGGACCGCCTACGGTAGCGCCGAAGTCATTTTGCGTATCGACGCTCCTCGGTGAACCGAGGAGATTGTTTTTCCAGCTGTTCGCGTCCAGTGACTTATTCCGCAAATAATCGTACGCAGAGCCGTGTAACTCGTTGGTTCCAGATTTCAATGTGAGACTTACAATGCCGTCACCAGATTCCCCGTACTCTGGAGAAAAGTTACTCTGCAGCACCTTGAATTCCTGTACGCCCTCCGTTGAAACTCCCTTATTCCATTGCGTGTTCGCAGAGACCAGCGAGATAGACACGCCGTCGACCAGCACGTCGGTTCCACCTTCCTGACCGCCGTTCACCTTAAAGTCGTCACTCGAATTGCTTCCAGGATTGTTGGCAACGCCGCCCACAAATCCGGGAACCAGCTCGATGAACTGCACGGGGTTACGAATTGTACCGGAGACTTCTAGCGGCAAATTGGCCACCAGCGTCGACTGCACGGTTGTTCCGATGTCGGAGGTCGCGGTTTGAAGCTGACTGGCGTCGGCGTTAACAGTCACGTTTTCGGAGACCGTGCCAATCTGCATCTCCATGTCCAAGGAGACTACCGTGCCGGTTACGACCGTAACGCCTTCCCGAGAGTACCTTTTCAGGTTTGGCACCTCTACAACTACGGAGTAGCGACCTGGCGGGAGATTTGGCAGAGAATAAATGCCGGCATCCGTTGTGGTGGTTGTGAAGCTAAGGCCGGTATCCATATTTCGACCCGTCACGCTCGCTCCGACGACCGCAGCGCCGCTCGGGTCAGTTATAGTGCCCTGAATGCCACCATTTGTGGTCTGAGCGCGAAGAGACACGGTTGACACCATCAGGCAAAACGCGAGAGTGCAGATCAATTTTTTCACTGAATTTCTCCCCCCAACCAATTCGGATAAGTCTCTGCTTAGGGCGCAAGAGATGATGTTCAAAACTGTACACCCCAGATAAACCAAGATAATGGCGTGCCCGCAATCCAGTTATCTACTTTGCAGGCCTGGGAATTTCAAGGAAAGGGTCTAACACGTGAATTCATGGTGATTCACTGGAGGGGAAGGTCCTAAAGCAACCCTGTTAATGTTGTAAAACAACAGAAAAGAAGCGGGTTATTCACTTGTTTCCGGAAGGTTTGCATTCGCTCTTTCTTCCAGCGCTCGGAATCTTCCAGACTTTGCAGTGAATCGCCGGCATCTCTCCCGCCGGGAAATCATTTCGTGAAATGGTCAGGATCCATTTCCGGAGTCCGCCAGGCCGCCTGTTCGAGTGCTTGAAGGATAAACGAATTCCACGCAAAGACGCGATGGTAGCCAAAGAACGGGTGCGCCGCGTCGGTGGCGAGGTATTCCTGGCTGGTCGGGAAGTCGGAGGCAACATGGAGCTCTGCCCAGAGCCTGTTTCGAATGGCCTTCGTGGCGCCGCTCCATCCGTGAAGCTTTCCGGTAACGTATCCGCAGACTTCCATCCGCATCCAACTGCCTCCGTTGTAATAGATCCCGTCCATCCCGTGATTTATGTAACTAGCCGCGAAGGAATTGCTGATCATCGGGTGCCAGCGCTCGTTGAAGTAACTCCACCCCTGGCCTCCTTCCGGGAGTCCGATGAGAATTGGCCGCACCGTGCCAACGACCTCAGGATGCGGGCAATCTTTCCGCGACACCATCGCCGGAATGCGATCGAGATGGTTCACGACGATCTCGTCCGTGAGGATTTTTCGTCCGAACAGCCAAAGAGAAAGATATTCCGGGAAGATTTCTGCGAATCCGATGGCATCTGCTATGTGGCGCGCAGGGCGCAGAAACTTTCTGGCGGGGTCGTAGTAGCTGCGATAGAGTTCTTCTGCCTGGCCAAGAACTTTCTCGGAGATCGTTTCACTTACACCGGGAATCTGCAGTTCCTTGATCACCCGCAACGTGACCGCTAACATTCCCTGGTTTTCGCAGATGCTGGACGTACCCTCCGGGTATTGGATTACATCGAGCTGGCCCATGACGAACTGCGCCCAGCAGCGGCCTTCGCGGCGGGGATCGTATGTTCGAAGACAGTATTCCGCCGCTTTCCGCACCCTTTCCATCGGCAACTTGGTGCCGAATCGCCGACGATTCAAGAATGCCCACAGTAGCCAAAGGGGCGTCGAATCGTTCGATTTGCGCTCCACGTTGGCGAGATTGGGTTCCACCAGCGTGTTGATCGAGCCGTCCGATCCCTGATTCTCGCCCCAAAGGCCAAATACGCTTTCATTCAATTGCCGGTTGTGAATCCCGTTCAACGCGAAGAAACTGTCGCGCAGGTACATCTCGCCCGCCGCAGAATACCAGATGCTTGGTGCAAGGATCGGCCGGAAACTCTCGGGTCCGGCAATCCAACAGAGCATCATGAGGTCCGCGTAAACTACTTTTTCGGTTTCCCCGCCTTTGAAACCAAGACCTTCCGCCAGGTAAAGTTGACACGAGAGCCGGTGACCTCGCACCGTGTCTGGTATCGTTTCATCCGCAAACACGAATATGGTTTTCTCCTCGGCGTGATCCATTTCCAAACGATGGTATGGTTCAGAGCGGGTAGATATTTGGTGGACCTGCAACCCGCGTACCTCGATCTTTAGCAACCCGCCTGGTGCCTCCACTTTCAGGGCTTGCTCGGAAGGAGCAACGGAGAGGAAAAGAGCGCTGCCGTATCCTCGCGATCCTGGAACAAACACCGTCGTTTGAAATTCGGACCACGCCACTGGCGATTCCGGCACGCCATCGTTGTAGAGAGTGACATCGTCCAACTTCTGCAATTGCTCATCCACTCTCCAAACCCCAAGGGACATCGGAGCCGCCGACCGATACTCCATGCGTACCGAGAGGACCGCGGGGCCTTTTACCCCGAAGGGAATAATTGCACCGTCTTCGGTACTCCGTGCGGACAGGATGGCAACACCGTCGCCTTCGTCCAGACTGCCCTCGCCAAGTGTTTTCCAGGACGAAACCTCCGGCAGCACTATGGTTTCCGCAGAATGCTCTCCGGCGATCTGCTGCATAACTTCACCGAAAGTTTGCTGTACAAAGTAGTTGCCGCCACGGTGCTCCTCGGGAGACGAACCGGAATAAAGATTGGCATCGGGAATGCGTCGTGGCGCAGGCTTCACAGGCCTGCCGTCCCGGCGGACGATTCGCGTCCATTGATTGCGGTAGCCGGAGTCCGTCAGCAAGCCGACGCAAAGACCATTTTTCATGCGGAACCCGGCGGCTGGAAAATATTCGTGCAACGCTCCGCCTTGCCAGTCCAATTGATCGAAACTCCACAGCTTTGCGGGTCTTTCCTGGGGCTCCAGGCGATTGCTCAATTGGTAGTACAGCAGGAACATATCGGCTTGGCGGAGCCGGATCTTCTTTCGCACCAAACGGGGAGTGATTCGCTCATAGCTCACCTGCACAAACACCGTGGTGTTTAGATTCTTGAGCTTGCACTCACCGTCAAGGGTCAAGTGCGTGGCATCGCCCGTCCACGAGGCGGCCTTCCAATCGCTAATACGATCTTCCAGGCTGCGCTCTTCGTTTTGGAACACCGCCGAAAATTCTCCCCCGTGGTTGTGCCGCATAACGGGCTGGCCGTTGAAGAAAAGGAAGGCCCCATAGCCCTGTTTGGCGTCTCCCGCAACCTGTAACGTCAACCCATCCAGGCCGGGAGGCACGGCGCAGGCGGCTCCGCGTAAAGGTTCGGCTTTTAATCCCAGGCCAACAGCCAGACCACCCGTGACAGAGCTCTCGATAAACCGACGCCGCGAAATGAATCTGTTGTTCATACCTTGCCGCTATCCCTCGATGATTTAGACAAACTTGTGAGACTGCCAGTCTCGTATCGGTAAGGGTGGCCCGTCTACCCCGAACATTCGAGCAACGCCCAAAAATCCCATTACGACCGAAGCTAGCCCTCTGTCCGTTGAAAGTGGACAAATCGTGGGCCTCTCGAGTACCCAAAGGACAGGGATCTGGCCCGTCAAGCCAAGGTGATTCACCGGCGTTCGCCCCCCACGCAATCGGCGCGAAATCATTGGAAAGAAGGGTGTTAGTTACTTGACTTGAAAAAGCTCTGTGATAAAATTTGGGCCTTCAATTGAAATAAGAGTATGGGCTCACCGCAAACGAGCGTTTCACGCCCACCAGCCTCTGACGACCTCCTTGCCGATAAGCGTTGGCAGCTAGTGCAACGAATTGTATCCAGTCCACCCTTTCAGAAAAGCACTCGGCTCAGAGATTTGTTGCAGTTCATCACCGAGCAGACCATTCACGGGAATGCGCACGAATTGACCGAGCAACACATCGGCAACGCCCTGTTCCACAAGCCTTCCGATTACAGTCCGCTGGAGGACAGTTCCGTGCGGGTACACGCTCGGCAACTGCGCCTGAAACTTCACGAGTATTTCCATGAAGAAGGTCGAAATGAGCCGCTTATACTGGACATACCTAAAGGCTCTTACGCACCGGTATTCAGAACGGTTCTGAAATCTGACGACCTCCCGCCAGCAGTTGCATCTACGGTGAATTCAGTCGTGGCTTGGCGCCGCCGAGCGGCGGTTCCTTGGGTCCTATGCGCCATTCTGACCGCTCTATGCGCCGTGTTGTCCTACCGCGTCCTCACTCACCGGACCTCTGGCACGGTGCCTGGCACCGCTTCTTTATCTTGGCCGTCTTCTCAGATTTTCGATGCGCGACATCAGACGATCATTGTGGTAGCCGACAGCAACTATGGAATGTCCCGTATCCTCGCGAGTCAGCCAGGATCTCTCGACCAGTATCTCCGCCGGGATTTTATGCGGAGCACCACCGCCAGCAAGATGGGTGAAGCCGATTCTCGACTAAGTGAGTATATTTCGAACTCGACGCTCACTTCCTTCGCGGATGTAGCGGATGTCGTCTCCCTTTTCAAAATGGCGGGTGGACTGCAATCGCAGGTGTCCGTGCGCTATCCACGGGACCTGAGGATGCGCGACCTGGACCATAACAATTGCATTTTCATTGGAAGCCCTGGCTCTAATCCCTGGGTGACGCTTCTACAGGACAAGCTCAATTTCCGTGAGAGTGAGGTCATCGTCGGAAAAAGCCCCAAGGTATTTCTGAACAAGAGGCCTTTACCCGGTGAGCAACTACAATATGAAGGCCTGCGGTGGACAGGAACCATGGGAGAAGATTACGCTACGATTTCTCTTCTCCCAAATGCGACGGGCGACGGAAGCGTGCTGGCCTTCCAAGGTCTTCAGCAGGAAGGTACGGAAGCGGCTGGTCGGTTCCTTGCAGATGAGGACAATCGGCGTCAACTCATGAGCGCGCTCGGCATATCTGCCTCGGAACATCTCTCTCAAAGTATCTGGTTTGAAGCCCTTATTCGATCCCGGACGGTTTCCGGAGCGCCCAATTCTGCGACTCTCGTAGCGGTCCGCCGCGTCGAATAGCTGCCCGATTCCTACTTGTGTTTCGATGGCAGGAGTCCCGCGAAGGCACCACGCATCTCCAGGACGTTCCACAATGACTAGGCATGTCTTTTTCCGAGCTGAGTCGCAAGCGGATTGCTGTTCTTTCTGGTGTATTTTGTTTTGTTCTGAGGACCGCCGCTTGTATGCTGGGCAGGAACGAACTGCCGAGTGAGAGCGAGATGTCCCTGGCTATACGTTGGCGGTCATGTGATTTCCGTTTAAGCGCTTCTACCAGTTTGTGGATCGTTCTGACGTTCCTGATTGCCATTGTCCTTCCCGTACCGCCCGTTGTGGGCGCGCAAAGCGACGTTGGAGCCCTTCTCGAACAAGCGCGTGCCGTCGAGAAGACTGGAGATTACCAGGCGGCGGAGCGGGTTTACTTGCAGGCGCTGGCGCTGGCCCCAGGCAATCTTGAAACCCTCAAGCGTCTCGGCATACTTCAACAGACGGAACTGAAATTCGGGGAGTCCGTCGAGAGTTTCAAACAGGTACTGGCCCAAGATGCGCGCTATCGCGACGTGAATTTTTTCCTGGGCGTCTCCTATTTCGGCGAAAACAAAATCAACGAAGCGATCCGATGGTTCGAATTGGAACTCGCAAATTCTAAACCGCATCCCCGGTGCCGATACTACCTCGCGCTGGCTCTCCAGGCTGCCGGCCGGATCGAGGAATCCATCTCGCAACTGAACCGCGCAGTTGCTGATAATCCAAAGGACGCGGATGCTCTTTACCAGCTTGCCCGGATCTACAAGAACGCTTCGCTTCAGTCGATTGAGAGTCTAAAGGCGCTGGACCAGGACTCTTTCCAGCTGCACGCCCTGATGGGAGAGGTTTACGCGGATGAAGAACGACACGCTGAAGCCATCAAGGAGTACCAGGCGGCACTCGCGAAACGTCCGGACGCCACGGGAATTCATTATGCCATGGGAATAGCGTATTGGGTCCAGCATCAATTGGATGCCGCCGAGAAAGAATTTATGGCGGCTCTGAAGGAAAACCCGAATGACGCGCTGACCAACTTGTACCTCGGCGATATCGCGGTTCACGACCAGCGCTTTGCGGAAGCACATGGATACCTTAGCGTAGCGGAGAAGGGACAGCCCAACATACCGCAGTTACACGTGCTGCTCGGGAAATGCTACCGAGGCGAAAACGAACCCGAAAAAGCAAAGACGGAATTCCTGGCTGCCATCCAGGCGGATCCCATGGCTGCGCAGCCACACTACTTGCTGGCCCAGGTTTATCGCGAACTTCGCAACTCACAAGCAAGCTCGAAAGAGTTCGCAGAATTTGAAAGGCTTTCACAGTTGGAGAAGGACAAAACTCTTCAGCATGGGCCCCAGAACTGACATGGATTGGAAGCCTAGCTGGGGGGTTGGATGCAACTTATGAGTATCCTCCCTGGGTACCTCCGAACTCTCACGGCCGCCGGGAGTGGTTTTGTTGCCATCGGTCTACTGCTCGCCGCCAGCCCTTCTCAAATCGCGGGACAAACGGACGCCTCGCACCTGGCAATTGCTTCAACTGTGGAGGCGCACTTTGCCGCTGCGCAACAGGCCCAGAAAAACAGTGACTATGTCACAGCAGAGCGAGAATACCGAGCCGTGCTTGAAATAAGGCCTGATTTTGCCGAAGTTCACATGAATCTCGGACTGGTCTACCAGCTGCAAGATCAGATTTCCGTCGCGATGACCGAGTTTCAGCGTGCGCTTCACCTTAAGCCCACGCTGGCCGGTGCGAATTTTTTCCTCGGGGTTGACTATTGCAAGAATGGCGAAGGGATTAAAGCTCTCCCCTATTTGAAGGCTGCAGCCAAGCAAGATCCTCGACGACCCGACATCTGGTCTTGGTTGGCGACGGCCCAGGAAATGTCCGGTGAGTTTCATGCTGAAGTAACGACCCTTCGAAAAGCACTCACTCTGCAATCCCAAAACGTTGATCTGCTTTATCTGCTTGGTCAGGCTTATGAGCGTTTGGGAAAAGACGAGGTCGCGCGACTCCAAAAAAAGGCACCACACTCTGCGCGCTCCGAGCAACTGCTAGCAGAAAGCTACGCCGCGAGCGGTGAGTGGCCCTCTGCTGTGATTCATTTTCAGAATGCATTGGATGCTTCGCCTAATACTCCAGGCCTTCATGTGGAGCTGGGTGAGGTGCTGTTGCGAGCAGGAAAACTTACGCGAGCCGGCCATGAATTTGAAGAAGAACTACACCTTACGCCCAATAGCCTGCGGGCAATCGTGCGCCGGGGCGAGACCAAACTCATCCTGGGCGAGGTCGAGGGTTCTCTCCAGGACTGGGACACCGCAATGGTCAAGGACGACCTGCAGGCGGAAAGAGTCCTCGGCATCCGAGAGACGGCATTAGGCGATGCTGCTTTTGAGCTGCTCCCGGATGCCCAGCGCGAAGACATCGAGAAACTTGCCCCGGAATTCGAGCGACGCAACACTCCGGTCGCTCACTTAGCGCTCGCATTTCTCGCCATGCAAAGCGGGAACTCTTCATCGCAAGTTTCCGAGGGCGAACGCGCCCTTTCTTCCTCCGAGGCCGTGCCCTCGCCGATGGACTGTTCACAAGCCAAGATCCAACAGGCGCTCATGCAAGAGCAATTCACAGCTTTTGCTCATTGCGCGCCACAGGTTTTGGCGTCTCGGCCGTCCGCGAAGTCCAGCTACGCTTTCGCTCGCGCACTGTTTGAAGCGGGGGATTGCGAAGCGTCTCTCAAATTGCTTTCCGG
>Ga0210406_10001743_pt1 | contig 25903 bp, 25 predicted proteins | sample IncBWC30MmetaG_FD_155454 | JGI IMG/M metagenome (GOLD analysis project Ga0210406, IMG submission 155454) | Forest soil microbial communities from Barre Woods Harvard Forest LTER site, Petersham, Massachusetts, United States - Inc-BW-C-30-M | ecosystem: Environmental > Terrestrial > Soil >... | reverse complement strand
AACGGTGGTCTCCTTCGTTGTCTAGATAAGAGACAACCGCACCTTCACCACTAAAACCTCTTTTAAGCGCGATGGATCGGTCGTCGATAAAATAAAGACACTTGCCAAGTATGACGCGTTGCTCGCTACCATGGCACGTACTCATAAATCGAACTCGATTGGTGCGGGCTTGGCCAATGTTGGCTATGCCCCCGGTAGCGACCAAATTCCGCATCGCGCCGCTCTGCTTCCCTGCGATGACGGCGCGCGCCCCGCAAATAAAAAAGCCGAACGTGAACCGCTTCACATGTCGCCGACGCTTTAAGACGTAATAAGTCGGTTTATTTAATTGGCCACCCGCGATTACTCGGGTCGCCGCTTATTCGATCACCGCCGCCACCGCGGCGGATCACGAGTCGAGCCGATTGCATCACGCTATCAGGAGGTGATCCGCACCATTTTGCCTTGAGTCTGCCAGTGGGGAGGTGCCCGATTCCCCGATTTGAGTGACAGCGTGGGTGCCCGGGCGGCCTTCTCTTCTTTTGGCGTCACAGCCTCAACCTTTATCAAAGGAAGAAGTGCCATGAACATGCCGCAACGCATTGCCAACACCTGTCCTCCGCTCATCAATGTCATGAGAATTTCCGCCATCGGCGCAATGGTCGTCTGGCTCGCGAGTAGCGTGTCGTCGCTCGCGATCGCGCAACAGGCCGGCACCGCAGCCGCTGCACAATTCCCGGCCTTTGCTCCCGGTATGATCGATCACCTGCAGGCCATGCGCCGCTTTACAGACCCCGATCAGAGCGTTCAACAAGCCCCGCCGATCATCCCGAGATTCCAGATCGACGGCAATCTGGCGGGGGCGGTCGCGACCTTCCAGCCCGCCGGCGCGACGTTCCCGGCCAACGATGCGTTCTTCCAGGATCTCGGCACCAACGGCCGAAGCTGTTTCAGCTGCCATGAGCCGCAGAACGGCTGGAGCGTCAGCGCCGCCGGCGTTGCGGATCGCTTCAGGGACAGTGACGGCACCGATCCGATCTTCCGTCTGGTCGACGGCGCCGTCTGTCCGAACGCCGACGTTTCGACCCCGCGGGCGAAGCGGCGGGCCTATGCGCTGCTGATCAACAAGGGCTTGATTCGCATCGGCCTGCCGATACCGAGCCCGACCCAATTCGCGGTGACCGCTGTCGATGATCCCTATTCCTGCACTACGAATCCCGTGACCGGCCTCACCAGCCCGACGACCGGCATCGTGTCGATCTACCGGCGGCCGCTGCCATCGACCAATCTGGGCTTCCTCAGCGCTATCATGTGGGATGGCCGCGAGCCCAGTCTCGCCAGCCAGGCGAAGGACGCCACCCTCGGCCACGCCCAGGCAAGCGCGGCGCCGACCGACGCGCAGGTCGCCCAGATCGTCGCGTTCGAGAGCGGTATCTTCACCGCCCAAGAGATCGACCACATCGCCGGAGTGTTGCACCGCGACGGCGCCCTGGGCGGGCCGGTGGCGCTGTCGCTGCAGCCGTTCTTCATCGGCGTGAACGATCCGCTCGGAAAGAATCCGACCGGTGTGCCATTCACGTCCAACATCTTCGACATCTACCGGCCGTGGCTGAGCGCGCACGGAGAGGATGAGGACGACGTCGAGCGCCGCCTGTCGATCGCGCGCGGCGAAGAGTTATTCAATACGACGAACATCAACATTGTGGGCGTTGCAGGCCTCAACGATGCCCTCGGGATCAAGAGCATTCCGGGATTCTGCGGTACCTGCCACGACACGCCCAATGTCGGCGACCATTCCGTCAAAGCGCCGCTCGACATCGGCATCGCCGATGCTGACGCGAAGAGCCCGCCGGCGCTCGACATCTCCGGATTGCCGGTGTTCACCCTGACCTGCACGCAGGGGCCGCTCACCGGGCAAGTGTTTCGGGTCACCGATCCGGGACGCGCGCTGATCTCAGGGCAATGCGCCGACATCGGCAAGGTCAAAGGCCCCATTTTACGCGGGCTCGCTGCGCGCGCGCCGTATTTCCACAACGGTTCGGCCGCGACCTTGCTCGATGTGGTGAATTTCTACGACCAGCGATTCGGCATCGGATTCACGAAGCAGCAAAAAACTGATCTCGTGAATTTCCTGAATGCGCTCTGAAGCACGATGAAATCCAAATCATCCGGCTTTGGTCCATTAAGACAGGAGACCCCCGCCAATCCGAGGGTCTCCGCCTTGGGTCATTCGCGATGGGGTCAAGCCGCCAGCAAGCCCGGCCATGTCCGCTATGCCGCCGCAGCGGAAGACAGCCGCACCCTCGCCATTAAAACCTCTTTTGAGCACGATGGACCCGACACTCTCAATGTCGTGACGATGGCTGCAATGCATCCGGGCAGGCCGCTGACATTCAGCATTCGCCTTGGTGCGCGGCATCGGTGCGCACGATTGAGCAGGCGATGTTGCCTCATCGGGTACTGGCCGAAACAGGCCACTCGCGGTTTCAAATCAGGCCGCTCTTCTCAAGAATAATTGAATGGGAATCGGCGGGTTCCAAAACCACATCAGAATCGTGCCGGTGCCCTCGCCGGCACTTCCTCCCTGCGGCTCCGGCCCGCCCCCGTGCCGGGGCCGCAGAACAAATACGAGCAGTGCCAGACCGATTTGGGGAACTCGCAACCAGGCCCCAAGGAACCAGATTCGAAGGAACCAGATTCGAGGAACCAGGTTCCAAGACCGGCCACGAAACCATTATGCCCGGCTGATGAAGCGGTCGTGAAACAAATACCGGCTATTGGACGTTCTCAGTAGTAAGTTAGGAGTATCAAAATGATTGAGGCAGTCACGGCAATTCTAGGTCTGTTTAGCGCCGGCATCTTCGTAGCTCACACGGTGGACGCTTATCGCGCGCCATAGGCGAGCTGGGGGACGCTGAGATCAAGCGGCGACGGTAGGCCAGCCGTCTCACGAGCGGCTTTTCTCGCGAGGCCTGCGACCAGCCATTACGCTGGCAGCAAAACGCGACGCCTGGATGGCTCCATCGAAGATTCGCTACTGCAGTCGATAAGACCGTCGATCAGACCGTCCATCAGATTCTTGGGCGCGCTTCAATCGAAGCCAGCGCAGCCGCACGATCTGAGCCGCACGGCTTGCGAGCCGCCGCGACGCTTTCCAGACCTCCAGCGATTCGACCAGGTCCATCATTCGCCGCCACTGCTTGTATCCGGCGGCAAACGCGGGAATTGACAGGAGCTTTTTTCGATTGAGCTCAAATAACCGCTCGACGCAGGTGAGCTTTAGCACTTCACCGGTCACGAACGTCATTGCACCGGTGACCAAATGACCGGTTGCCACGAAATATCCGGCCAGGGGTTTTACCGGCTCGAGGATGACCACCGGCAGCGCGAAAAGCGCCAGCGAAGGATAAGGTCGTAACGAAACGATCCAGCGCTGCATCCGCTCGAAAATCCGCATCCTGCCGAGCCAGGCAACGAGCGGTCGCGTGACATACGAAAACAGTCCGTCGAGCACGAAATATGCCGTGGCAAGCACGAACAACGGGGTTTTCCAGATGCGTGCCATGGTTCGCCCTCCCAAGCCTAGAGCATGATCCGGAAAAGTGGACACCGGTTTTCCGAAAAGATCATGCTCAAACAAAAAGTGAGAAGCGGGATGACGATTCGAAGAAAAGTCATCCCGCTCTAGTCAAAGCATGAGCCACCAATCGGTTCCCAACGCTGCCTCCAGTTTCCGGATCGATATCGGTCGAGGGTTCCGCCGACATCCCTTTGCCGCGCGCCGGTCACGACTTCCGCGCCTTTCAAAGGCAAACACCTGCCCATGCCAACTGCGAAAGGCCGTGCGTTCACGATCCTCGGTGAGTTCGAAAAAGCCCAGGCCGAGCTTGTCGGCAAAGCCGTGATCCTCACCGACGGAAAGGCCGGCACGGTGGAAGGCGTTTGGCTCGACGAAATGCACGGACTGCGAATCTCGATCCGCGGCCATGATGGGAAATGGCCGATCTCGACCATCAAGCTCGCCGAGAGGGGGTGAGATGGTTCAAATGGGGCGGAACTACCTCTTAGACTCAAGATAAGTGGTCCATACGGCGCTGGCTAAGGTCTGCGACGTTTGCTGAGCGCATGTCTTTTCGACTTCGGTCACTATCGCCGCCACGTTAATTTTCGCCTGCGTTTGATCACTTGCTGCGGCGACATAGTTGAGTCCCGTCCAGAAACCGTAGATCCAGATGGTTCCCTCCAGTCGATGCTCTTGCGTCGATCGCCAGTGCGCGCAACTCATGGCGCCTATTCCGATCATGTCAACGGAAACTTTGGAATCCTGCGCTGAGACCGGGCAGGCCGGAGCGGCAAAGACCAGCGCCGCAAATAGAGTTCGCTTTATCATGCGCCAAAAATCCGAAGTCCCTCACCCGATCGCCAGAAATTCGCCGTAACGCGTTCCGCGTTTGTTAGCTAAGGGAAAACCGGTACCCACTTTTCCGGATCATGCTCTAGCGATTATTGGAGCGAAACGCGGACCACGCCGGCTCCCATCATGCCGAGCGCGCGCGCCGCGCTGACCGACACATCGATAACCCGGCCCCTGACGAACGGTCCGCGATCATTGACGCGGCACTGTATTGAATGATTGGCGCGCGTCACCGTGACGATGCTTCCCAAAGGCCGGGTGCGATGCGCGCAGGTCATCTCGCCCCGGTGACCGCGTCCGCCATAGTAGGAGGCAAGACCGCTTTCGGCCTTGGCCGCGTGGGCGATGGAAAGCAGAGCAAGGGCAAGGAAAGCACATCGATACATGGTGAGCCCTCGCGCCGCCCCGGCAACAAAGCCACCGGGACGGTGCAAAGCAATCGCGGCAAAAACTTGTCCCTTCAAACACGGTCAATCGCGCCCCCTTGCGAATATTGATGTTCAAACCGGCTCGCTTGTCGGGCGTCCGGCACGAAGGAGGTCCACCTGATGGTGAATAAAGGCTATTTTGGCGACAGCCGACCCGACGAGAGGCTTGGACGGTTGTTGGCTACGTGGCTTGGTTCAAAAACGACAGGTTTGTTGACTCTTCTCGGTCGCCCTCGCGACAAGTTTGCTGTTCCTCTCTCGGAACAGGATTTTGAGCCGCTCGCAAGCGAACCTCAGATAAACTACAAGAAACCGGGAGTTGCGCACTCTTAATCCCAACCAACAGGGCTCATGTCCAAATGGCTTAAACTGTTTCTGCTAGGGATTTGGGGTCTTCTGCTGATCCCCCTGGTCATGCCTATTCTCAAAAAATGGTTGGAGGAAAACCTCTTCTCCGATCCTCACGGTCTGGCCACGACGATTTTTCCAAACGCTGGGGTCACGACCGCCTTCAACAACCTCCTCGCACTAGGCGAGCAGCGTTGGTTCAAATTTGCGTTGGTATTTTTGACCGGAATCGTCATCGGCGTTTTGCTGGAGTGGTTAAGCCGGAAGTCGGACGACAAGAAAGCTTTCGAGCTCAAAAGCCTCGGCACCAAATTTCGCAGTCTGTCAGATCACATCAAAGTCCGGACCGCGTCGTCAGGATGGCCCGACAATGTGCGTGATCTCAAGCCTGCAATCCTGTCTGTATTTATCTCTGGGAAGAAATTCGATCTGTGGGTACCGAATGAGCACGTCTACCAACTGCCGGATGCGTCATTCCTGTGCGAATACTTCAGATGTGTCGGGACGCTTTTGGAGGATGGACATTTTGACAAGGCCACCAGTGAGGCGCTCTCCTGGAAACCTTTTCTCGATAAAGTGAAGCTGTCTTGAGTTTCAATCGCGTTATTGGTGCCGCAAAAACGAGCAGAGAATCGCAGGGTTCTCGGCCCCAGTGAAATCAAGATTTCTCCTAAATCGAGGCGGTGATTGTCGCTTTTTAGACCTCGATAACAGGGTACTGGACGACCAGAACAATAAGAGGAGGCATCAGCCAATGCCGACGAAGGACGGAATTACTCCGGACCATCCTTTGCCTGTCTTTCTCTCCGATGCCGAAGAACCCGAGCAGCCGGGCATCTGGAGAGCTTGGGACACGGCGCTTATCTCGTCGCAAACCCTCAAGACCAGCATTTTGGGTGTAGCGGCGGCAGCGATCGTGTTCGCGCTTCTATTGGTGGGAAATCCGCTCGTGCTGTTTGCGAACGCCCCGGCCCTCCTGGCTGACTTATCGGCGCCCAAGCCTGGCACCGACGCGTCGACGCCAACCATTCAACCAACCGCCGGCACGCAGGCTTTACCGCCGACGGCAAGCGAGGCGCCGACGGGCGACGAAACTGCTGCCGCATTCAAGACTGCCTACCAGAACCAGGCGGAAATCCGTCAGCCGCTAGCCGAGTCCTTGTTGAATCAATTCCAGGCTTGGGCGGCCGAGGAAGATGCACGGGCACAGGCCGCACCTGCACAGCCGGTACAAGATGCCGAACCACAGCCCGTAGCAGATGCCGAACCACAGGTCAGGCCCATGCGGAAGCACCGACAGGTCCGGCGCGTGCAAAATGCGCGGGCTGAGATCCAGGCCGAGCAAAATCTGCTGGCAAAGCTCCGGCGGAAGCCAAATGCACAGGGACAGGTCCGGCCCGTGCAAGACGCTCGAACACAAGACCGGCCCGTACAAGATGCCCAGGCACCGTCGCTCTGGCAAAGCCTCGGTTTGCGCAATTAGAGCCTGATGGTCCCCGCACGATCCCTGAATAACTCGGCGTCGCGGACGCGGCCCGTCGGAGGCATTTTTTCGGTCGGCCGCCGATTTCCAGGGCCTGATCGTGCACGAAGATCCGCGGGGCGCATCGCTTCGCGCGGGAGAGGTCCAGGGTTCGATCCCGCCATTGCGCCGAAGCGGCGCCTCAAATCCCGCCGAAGCGGCGCCTCAAATCCCGAGAATCCAGACCGCGACGATGGCACCGAGCACGGTCAAGCCGGAAATCGTCCAGCCCGTCGCATAACCGGCACCATTGGTTTCCGGCCGCTCCACCATCGTATCATGCCAATGGGTCATAACCGCCTCCTGGCGATTGCCTCTGGTGGATAGGTCTCCGCCAGCGGTCCAAGGTTCAACACAATAATCGCCAGGGGAAGCTGCGGGTTCCGTGGAACCGGCCGCCGACAGGCAAAAAAAAGGCCGTTAGATGGCCGGCTGGCTCACAATTTACTGATCCCTGGATTGATCAGGCTCGTGGAACCGGAACCGCGCGGTTCCGTTGAGGCGCGCCGGTGCAAAAAAACTGGAGGTTCATCTCATGCGCAAACTGATCATCGCTACCGCCGCCTTTACCTTTCTCTCCTCGGCCTATCTCTCTTCGGCCTTTCTCTCCTCGACCGCTTTCGCCCAGGACAAGGCCGGGGGCACGGCGGCACCCGCGGCGAAGAGCGACGACATGTCCAAGGACAAGATGAGCAAGACAACAGCCAAGAAAGCGAAGAAATCCAGCAAGATGAAGAGCGACGACGCCATGAAGCAATAGGCGCCGCGAACGCATTTCAGAAAGGCCGCCTTCGGGCGGCCTTTTTCATTGGGCACTGCGGCTCGCGACGGAACCATTGTGCGTCCTGAAACATTGTTGCCGTTGGCTCTCACTGAATGGTGGGGAAGCGTAATGAGTGGCGGGGAAGCGTAATGTTGAATTTGCTCAGGCATTCGGAAGAAGCCGATATTGAACGGATCCTTGCCCGACATTCCGCGATGGAGTCGGGTGCGGCGGATAGCACCGTCGCGGATGAGCAGTTTCGCGACCTGCTTCAGGCGCTGCCGGCCGCGATCTATACGACCGACGCCGGCGGCCGCATCACATTCTTCAATCAGGCCTGCGTCGAGTTCGCCGGACGTCCCCCGAAAATAGGCGACATGTGGTGCGTGACCTGGAAGCTATTCTGGCCGGACGGCACCCCGCTGCGGCACGAAGACTGCCCGATGGCCGTTGCGCTGAAGGAAAACCGCCCGGTCAGAAACGTCGAGGCGGTCGCCGAGCGGCCCGACGGCTCGCGCATCTGCTTCATGCCCTATCCGACGCCGCTGCGCGACAACTCCGGCAGGCTGATCGGTGCCGTGAACATGCTGGTCGATATCACGAGCCGCAAGCAGGCCGAAGAACGCATGATGTTGCTGACCCGCGAGGTCGATCACCGCTCCAATAACCTGCTCGCCGTGATCCAGGCCATGCTGCGATTGACGAGGGCCGATACGGCTGAGGAGTTTCAAGCGGCGTTCCAGGGCCGCTTAAGCGCGCTCGCCAACGTGCAGCGGCTGTTCTCGGTGTCGCGCTGGACCGGCGCCTGTATCAACACGATCATCGAGGAAGAACTCAGGCCCTATGCGGCAAGCGATACGAAACGAATCAGTATCGTTGGCCGCGACATCCGGCTGCCTGCGGCGCTTGCCCAAGCCATCGCCGTCACGGTGCACGAACTCGCGACCAACGCCGCGAAATACGGGTCGCTCTCCGAGCCATCCGGCAAGATCGTGATCAACTGGCAAACCGATGCGGCAGACAATCTCCTGCTGCGCTGGGTCGAATCCGATGGTCCGACCGTCGCGGAGCCGGAACGGCGCGGATTCGGGGTCGATGCGATCGATGGCCTGGTTCGAACCCTGAGCGGCACGATCAAACGACATTGGAAGCCCGAAGGGCTGATTTGCGACCTGTCCTTTCCAAGCGTTGCGGCCCGTTAGCAACTTCGCGCGATGTTCGCCAATCAGTTCTTGGCTGGCGTGGTGGACGCAACGTTTTCCGGCGCGGCCGCGGTCAGCAACGGTATGGACGACGAGCCTTCGTCCTCATCAAGGAACGCCTGGACCTTGGCCTGAATGGCGGCCTTGACGTTGTCGGGACCGCGATCGCTGAGTTGATTGTGCTGAAATTCGGTCCTGACCACTTCGATGCCGGCCTTGGCGCAAATCTCGTCACTGGGAACGACGCCGGGATCGGCCTTGAACACCGGATCCTTTGACCGGAAGGAGAGGATCTTGATCTTGCCGTCGGTGACAAACGGAACCCGCAGATTGTCGAGCGTCACGACTTTCTTGACCATGTCGGGATGCAGCTTGGCAAAATACATCGAGATGTCGCCGCCATTGGAATGCCCGATCAGGGCCAGGTGACGATAGTCCGCGTTGGGGTATAGCTTCTTCAACTCGTCGACGGCGAACATGATGTTGAAAATGCCGCGGTTGTACTGCATGCGGCGGCCGACATATTCCTCGCCCGCCTTCGTCACCATCGGATCGTCGGTTTCGAGGTCGTGCTGGATGCTGACGACCATGTAGCCGCGGGCGGCAAAAACATTGGCGAGAAACGAGTATTCGGTATTCTTGACGGTATTGCCATGGCTGAGGATCGCGACAGGCAAATCGATCATCTCGGCGATCGACTCCATTTCCCGGTCGCGGCGAACGGCGAGGTCAACCGTGACCGTTCGGCCGCTGCGCAAGGGGTCAACGAATGTCAGGGTTTTGTGATGGATCGCCCATTTGCTTGCGGTGAAATAAGCGACTGCGATCGCAGAGCAAATCGACAAAACGATGATTCCGCGCTTCATGTTCGTCTCTTGCAAATTAGAAGTGGCGAAAAGCCCGCTAAATCCGCTGGTTTCCTTTTGCTTGATGTTTGTCACGGCGACATGACAGATTTCTGAAACGCGCCTTCCGCGGCGCGCGCGGGCGCAAGCAGGCTTTGCCAGGGTGTCACGCTCACCCCGTGACTGTCAGCCTTGGCCCAAGCCCACATCCTTCAGCCGCCCGGCGAACCAGGCCGACAGCGCTCGGTCGAGGCTGCCACCGACATAGACTTCCGATGACGCGACGTCATTTCTCGCGAGCGTCACCAAGAGCCCGATCCAGTAGGCGAACCACAGATGCGGATCGGTCAGCGCCCGCAGCTTGTGCTGATCGTGCTCCGGCGGCTGATGGTTGGCCGCCTTCCTGACTTCGATCGCGAGCAGATTGTTGGGGATCGCGCGCTGGTGCACGACGATATCGGGATAGATCGATTTTCCGAGCGTGTCGTCGGTCGAGACGATCGTTCCATGCGGAAGCCGCAGCGTGCGCTCGCCGAGCCGGTTGTAGTCGCAATCGACCTCCCAGCCGGGAAACTGCCTTTCGACATGCACCGCAAGCCGATGCGTCAGCGTGCGCTCGCCGAGATCCTTTTCAAACAGGAAGCCCTCGCGCGCGTAAAACTCGGTGAGAGCCGCGACAACCTTGTTCAGCTCGGTCTGCATGTTGCCTCCCCTCCGTCATTCCGGGGCATGCGAAGCATGAACCCGGAATCTCGAGATTCTCAGATGTGCAAGAGCACATCGGAGTTCGCGTCTTCGACGCGCCCCGGAATGACGCCGCCGCCCGCGCGTCGCCGCGCCGTCCTCACACCTGCACTTCGATCAGCCGCGGCCCCGGCTCGGCTATGGCTTCCGCAAGCGCCTTGTTGAAGTCGTCGACATTGGCGACCGAGCGGCCGGGCACGCCCATGCCCTTGGCGAGCGCGACGAAGTCGATCGTGGGCCGGTCGATCTTCAGCATGTCGAGCGCCCGCTGTCCCGGCTCGCCGGCGCCGACGCCGTCGAACTCGCCGCGCAAAATTTGATAGATACGATTGGCGAACACGATGGTCACGACATTGAGGCTTTCGCGCGCCTGCGTCCACAAGGACTGGATCGTGTACATCGCACTGCCGTCGCCGACCATGCAGATCACCTTGCGATCCGGGCAGGCGACCGCAGCACCGGTCGCAACCGGCGTCGAGAACCCGATCGAGCCGCCCATGTTCTGCAGCCAGTCATGCGGGTTGGCGGAGGCCGTCGGCGGAAAGAAGCCGCGGCCGGTGGTGATGGATTCATCGACGACGATGGCATTTTCGGGGATCGCGATGGCGAGCGCCTGCGCGATCGAGGCATGGGTCAGCGGCCCCGTCGGCTTTGCGATTTCAACGAGCTTCTGCGGCTTGACGTCGGCCGGCTTGGCGCCGAGCGCATCCGCCAGCGCCTCGAGGGCCGCGACCGAATTCTCACCCCACTCGGTCAGGCGGTGGACCTCGCAGCCCTCCGGCTTCAGCTTGCTCGGCTTGCCCGGATAGGCAAAGAACGCCACGGGATCGTTGGCCTCGACCAGAATGATGTTCTTGAAATCCTTCAGGAGCGGCAGCGCCTGCTCGATCACATAGGGGATACGGTCGATCGAGAAACGCCCGCGCCCGCGCGCCATCCGCGGGTGATAGGTCTGGCCCATCACCTTGCAGCCGGTCTTGCCGGCGATCTGCTGCGCCAGCGCCAGCCCCTTCTCGGTCAGCGCGCTGCCGGTGATCAGAAGCAGGTTTTGGCTGCCGCCGCTGTGCATCGCCTTGGCGGCGGTGTCGACGGCCTCCTGCGAAAAACCGGGGCGCTGGCTTTGCGCCGGTAGCTGGGCGATGCCGTCGGCCTCGTTCCACGCGGTGTCAGCCGGCAGGATCAGGGTTGCGATCTGCGGCGGCGAGCTTTTGGCCGCGGCGATTGCGGCGGCGCCGTCGGCGGCGACGGATTTTGCGTTCGGCGACGTGCGCACCCATTCCGACATCGGCCGCGCCAGACCCTCGATGTCGGAGGTCAAGGGCGCGTTGTAGCCGATGTGATAGACCGCATGCTGACCGACGATGTTGACGATGCCGGAATGCGCCTTCTTGGCGTTGTGCAGATTGGCAAGACCGTTGGCGAGCCCGGGGCCGAGATGCAGCAGCGTCGAGGCCGGCGTGCCCTTCATGCGGAAATAGCCGTCGGCGGCACCCGTCACCACGCCCTCGAACAACCCGAGCACGCAGCGCATGCCCTCGACCCGATCCAGCGCTGCGACAAAATGCATCTCGGAGGTGCCGGGATTGGAGAAGCAGACGTCCACGCCACCCGCGACCAGGGTCCGCACCAGACTTTCTGCACCGTTCATTGTTCCACTCCCGTTCGCGGTCCTTGTTGCGAAGTAGAGATCAACCATTGTTCGCGGCATCAGTCAAAGGGGCGCGGGGCATTGCTGCACCACGCGGCAAGGCAGAGCTTTTTTAACCGCGCCTTTCGAAATCGCCTCGCTCACGCCGGCTTGGCTTGCGAACTTGCGCCTGATATGGCCAGTCTTGACCTATCCGATTTCTTGGCGAGGATGAAAAATGATCCGGACGTTGGCTCTGCTGGTTGCGGCGGTAGCGTTTTTGGCCGGCACCGGCCCTTTGCGGGCGCAAGGCGTCGACATGCGCGACATCATGGGCGGCGGCCCCGGCTTCTTTGAGCGCGGCGGCGCAAGCCCTATCCCGCGCGAGACGGTCTACAATCCCACCAACTACGCGCCGGGCACGATCTTCATCAACACCGCCGAGCGGCGGCTCTATCTCATCCTGCCCAACGGCCGGGCGCTGCGCTACGGCATCGGCGTCGGCCGCGACGGCTTCCGCTGGAGCGGCGTCCACCACATTTCCGCTAAAAAGGAATGGCCGGGCTGGACGCCGCCTGCCGAGATGCTCGCACGGCGGCGCGACCTGCCGCGCCACATGGCCGGCGGCATCGAAAACCCGCTCGGCGCCCGCGCGCTCTATCTGGGCTCGACGCTCTATCGCATTCACGGCTCCAACGAGCCGGAGACGATCGGACAGGCGGTGTCGTCCGGTTGCTTCCGCATGACCAATGAAGATGTGACCGATCTTTATAACCGGGTCTCCGTCGGCGCCATGGTGGTCGTGAAGAACTAGGGTGGACATGTAGCCCGGATGGAGCGAAGCGAAATCCGGGGTGACGCCGGTTCCCGGATTTCGCTTCGCTTCATCCGGGCTACGACGTGGTACATGTTGCGTGCATGCAGCGATTTTTCACGATGGCCGCGGCTGCTTTGGTGACAATCGCATGCGATGCGGTTGTCTGGCCGCAACCTGTTTCGGCCGAAATCCCGGCAATCGCGTCGCGTCAGCGCGCCGAGAAGAAAACGTTCACCGACAGTGAAATCATCGACGGGTTTCTAAAAACCGCCTTCGGCGCCGAATACCATCTGGCCGGCCGGGTCGATCGCATCCGGAAATACGACATCCCGGTGCGCGTGTTCGCCGATGGCGCGCGCGCCGACCGCAAGGCGCAGCTTGCAAAAGTGGTCGCCGACATCGGCGCGCGGATACAGCATCTCGATATCGCCATGGCCGAGAGCAGCGAGGCCGCCAATGTCGTGGTCAAGCTGGTGCGCGACCGCGATCTCTACCGCACCATCACCACCTTCTACGGCGGCGAGCGGGCACGCGAGATCAGGACCTCGCTCGATCCGCAATGCCTGTCCGGCTTCCGCAAGAACGACAGCTACCAGATCGAGCATTCCGACGTCATCCTCACCGTCGACAACGGCGATTTCATTTTCCTCGACTGCGCCTATGAAGAACTGTTGCAATCGCTCGGACCGATCAATGACACGAGCTCGGTGCCCTGGACCATGTTCAACGACAATGTGTCGATGGGCTTCTTCGACGTCTACGACCAGTACATCCTCAATTTGCTCTACGACCCGCGCATCAAGGCCGGCATGACCGTGGAAGAGGTCAAGGCCGTGCTGCCGGAGGCGATGGCGGACGTCCGCGTTTGGGTGAGGAAGGTGAACAATCTGCCCGAATAGCGCTAGCTCTTCGAGCCGCAGATCGCCTGCAGCGCGGTCCATTCGCCGGGCATCAGCAGCGGCGCCCCGGTTGGCGGGCGGTCGGCTTCGCTCATCTGCTTCAGCCGGTCCTCGGTCAGGGGATGGCTCGCCAGGATGGTCATCTCGCTGTCGCCCTGTTTCCCGGTCACGCGAAACAACAGCTCGCCCATCGGCTTGGGCGAGCGGCCGAGCTTTCGCATCACGTCCATCGCGAATGTATCGGCGCTCTGCTCGACGTCACGCGAATAGGACGACGTCACCAGCGTGCGCGAGGCGAACACCAGCGCGCCCGCGCCTGTGATGTCGCCGAACAACAGGCCGACCAGGAACGAGGTGCCGCTGTCGTGGATCAGGTTGCGCATATTGTCACGGTGCTTCAGGTGCCCGAGCTCGTGCGCCAGGACGCCCGCGATCTCGTCCGGACTCTTGGCCTTGGCGAGCAGGCCGCTGAACAGAATGACCTTGCCGCCCGGCAGCGCCAGCGCGTTGGGAACCGACGTCTGGAGAACTTCCGAGGCGACCGCGGTATCCAGACCAGCAGCCTCGCGCAAGGACCGCAGCAATTTGTCGAAAGCCTTTTGCCCGGACGCGGCATTGCAGGTCTTGTTGCCAAAGATGGTCTTGATCTGCACCTCGGCGGCATCGCCAAGGCGCCGCTCGACGCCTTGCGGCACGATCGGCGCAAGCCGATCGGCGGCGAGCGGTATGGCAAACATCACGAGCGTCACGATGGAGATCACCGCGGCCAGCGACCAGCCGACGATCTTTGTCACCGCGCGACCGTCGATCCTGTTCTCGGTGAGCCGCGGGCAGCGCGAGGCCAGCTCGGCCGCCAGCTGCGTGTTGCGGATTTCGATCCGTGCCAGCGGCGGCGCGGAGAGACACATTGCGCGCAACGTTTCCTGCGCGCCATCGACCTGACGGATATCGGCATAGGCCCACAGGATTGGCGCTGCGCCGTCTTCGCTGATCTCGAGTTGATCCTTGAAGGCGAGGCATACGGTGCGACGCCGGCTCGAGCGGCCGTCGAAAAAGATGGCGGTGTCGCTCGATCCCGGCGTGGATGCGTCCTGAACAGCGCTATCCGTCACGGCGGCGGCTCATGCAACTAGAATCCCGCGACGTCGAGGCCGTCGGCAAAGCCTTCACCGAGCGCGCTTGCCAGTTCGCCTTTGGTCGCGACATCCGCCACGGCGGAAAGACCGTAGAGGCGGATGGATTGCACCACACGCTCCCAGATGTCGCGCACGAGATAGACCCGGATCACGACATTGAGCGAAAGGATGAGCGCGAGATAGCCGAGGACCGTCAGCACTAGAAGCGGAATGCTCGTCGAAAGCGCTTGCGCGCCTGCGGGTTGGCTGAGATTTGCTCCGCTCAATTTCGCGACAACGAGACCAGCTGTTCCGAAATAGGCTCCCGCGATGATGGACAACAGCCAGTACCAGCCGATCACCTTCCAATAGAGCCCGTGCAGGGCGGAGCTCTCCAGGCCAGATTCCACGCGCACGTCGCCGAAGCGAATGCCTTCGAGCCACCAGCGCCACTCGGCCGCCTTGAATTTCGAGTAGAGCAGAGGAAAGAACGGAAACAGCACTAGGGCAAAGGGCGCAAGCAGCCACAAATGCCAGACGCGCTTAAAAAACTCAAAGCCCTGCCCCTCAAAGCTACCTTGCAGATCGCCATAATAGGTGTGGCCCATCTTGTAGCGCTCGAGCGCCGCCTCGCGCCACGGCAGCGCCAGGCCGAGCGTCAGTAGCGCCAGCAAGCCCCAGAGCATCGCGCGCCAGGCGTAAGCCCAGCCCGAGCCATCCATCCAGAACCGCACACCGCGCCAGACCGTGCGCGTCAGGCGGTAGCGCCGCGCGCGATAGATCGCGAATTGCCCGAAGGCGTAGAAGGCAAGCACCAGCGGAACGCTCGCAAAGCCTTTCAGCCGTTCGGCTTCGACGGTGATGAGGAAATACACGAGATAGATCGGAACCAGAATCGCGAGGGCAAACAGGAAGCCGATCAGAAGCTCCCTGCCGCGCCCGGTATATTCCGCGGCATCGCCGTCGATCACGGTGTTCGACCACAGATGCCGGCGGATATCGGTCGCAAGCCAGAAGCGGTAGAAGCCGGCGGTGATAAGCTCCAGCGCCGCCCCCTTCGCGACCAGGCGAAAGAACTCGCCGCGGTCGCCGGAAAACGACACCGCCGCCGGCGGCAGCGGCGGCGGATGCAACGGCACCGAACTCATCTGATTCACGCATCAACTCCCAGGGCGAAAGGAACGGCGAGATGAAACTACAGATAGAGTACCTGTACAACCAAAACACGATGCGGTTGGATAGACTTTTACGCCGATTTCTCGAATAGCTCGCGTCCGATCAGCATGCGCCGGATTTCGCTGGTGCCGGCGCCGATCTCATAGAGTTTTGCGTCGCGCAGCAGGCGGCCGGTGGGATAATCGTTGATATAGCCGTTGCCGCCGAGCAACTGGATCGCGTCAAGCGCGCATTGCGTGGCCTTTTCCGACGCATAGAGAATGGCGCCGGCAGCATCCTCGCGCGTGGTCTCGCCGCGGTCGCAGGCTTTTGCCACCGCATAGACATAGGCGCGCGAGGCGTTCATCGTGGTGTACATGTCGGCGATCTTGCCCTGCACCAGCTGGAAGGTGCCGATCGGCTCGCCGAACTGTTTTCGTTCATGCACATAGGGCATCACCACATCCATGCAAGCCTGCATGATGCCGAGCGGTCCCGCCGCCAGCACCGCGCGCTCGTAATCGAGGCCCGACATCAGCACATTGACGCCACGGCCGACTTCGCTGAGCACGTTTTCTTCCGGGACTTCGCAATCCTCGAACACCAGTTCGCAGGTGTCGGAGCCGCGCATGCCGAGCTTGTCGAGCTTTTGCGCGGTGGAAAATCCCTTCATGCCTTTCTCGATGATGAACGCGGTGATGCCGCGCGGCCCGCCGGCAGGGTCAGTCTTGGCATAGACCACGAGCGTATCGGCGACCGGACCATTGGTGATCCACATCTTGCTGCCGTTCAGCAGGTAGCGATCGCCCTTCTTGTCGGCGCGCGTCTTCATCGACACGACGTCGGAGCCGGCGCCAGGCTCCGACATCGCCAGCGAGCCGACATGGTCGCCCGAAATCAGTTTTGGCAGGTATTTCCGCTTCTGCTTTTCGTTGCCGTTGCGGCGGATCTGATTGATGCAGAGATTGGAATGGGCGCCATAGGACAGACCGACCGCTGCCGACGCGCGGGAGATTTCCTCCATCGCAATGCAGTGCTCGAGGTAGCCGAGCCCTGAGCCGCCATATTCCTCCTCGACCGTAATCCCGTGCAGGCCGAGCGCGCCGATCTTCGGCCAGAGGTCGCGCGGAAACTGATTGCTCCGGTCGATCTCGGCGGCGCGCGGCGCGATCTCGTTGCTTGAGAAATCCTGCACTGTCTCGCGGATCGCGTCGGCAGTCTCGCCGAGATCGAAATTGAACGTCGGGTGCGCGTTGGGGATCATCGGCGTCATGCCTCCGGGCAAATCATGCTGCTGGGTAACAGCCTTATTCTCCGGCAATCAGCTTGTCACGGGTGCAACGGGCGGAGAAGGGGGCGCGCGTTCGCGCCGCAATACGCTTTTATGCAGCCCTGTGCGGCAAACTCTCCCTTGCTCCGGCGCGCGCAACGGGCTGTAATTCACCCACAATATCGCCCGCAGGCGGACATTGGCGGGTGGAAGCATTCAGGGAGCCGGCCCATGCATGGGACCATCGATCTCGCCCAGGACGCGACCCAAAAGGCCGCGCGGGAGCGCGCTTATTCGATACCGCTCGACGCGTTCGACCCCGGCGATCCCGAATTGTTCAAGACCGATAGCTTCTGGCCGTATTTCGACCGGCTGCGCCAGGAAGAGCCGGTGCACTACTGCAAGGACAGCATCTTCGGGCCCTATTGGTCGGTGACCAAATATAACGACATCATGGAGATCGAGACCAATCATGCGGTGTTCTCCTCGGCGGCTTCGCTCGGCGGCATCACCATCCGCGACGTCCCGCCCGACCTGCGGCGCGAAAGTTTCATCGCCATGGACCAGCCGCGCCATGGCGCGCAGCGCAAGACGGTCGCGCCGATGTTCACGCCGACGCATCTCGACCAGCTCGCGATCAACATCCGCAAGCGCTCGGCGGAATGCCTGGACAACCTGCCGAAAAACGAGGTGTTCGATTGGGTCGATCGGGTCTCGATCGAGCTGACGACGCAGATGCTTGCGGTATTGTTCGACTTCCCCTGGGAGGACCGCCGCAAGCTGACGCGCTGGTCCGATGTCGCAACGACGCTGCCCGGACCGGGCGGCGTCGTCGCCACCGAAGATCTGCGGCAGGTCGAGCTATTGGAATGCGCAAGGTATTTTTCAAAGCTCTGGAAGGAGCGCATCGATCAGCCGCCGAAGAGCGACCTGTTGTCGATGATGGCGCACAGCGAAGCCACGCGCGACATGGACCCAGCGAATTTTCTCGGCAATCTGGTGCTGCTGATCGTCGGGGGCAACGACACCACCCGCAACACGCTGTCGGGCAGCATCTATGCGTTGAGCCAAAATCCGGATCAGTACAGCAAACTCCGCGAAAATCCCGACCTGATCGACAGTTTCGTGCCGGAGGTGATCCGCTGGCAGACGCCGCTGGCCCATATGCGCCGCACGGCGCTTGCCGACATCGAGTTCCGCGGCAGAAAGTTCAAGAAGGGCGACAAGGTCGTGATGTGGTACGTGTCGGGGAACCGCGACGACGAGGTCATCGAGCGCCCTTACGAATTCTTGATCGATCGCGCCCGGCCGCGAACCCACATCTCTTTCGGATTCGGCATTCATCGCTGCGTCGGCTTGAGGCTTGCCGAACTGCAATTGAAGATCATCTGGGAAGAGATCCTGAAGCGCTTCGACAAGATCGAGGTGGTGGGCGAACCCAGGCGGGTATATTCGAGCTTTGTCAAAGGATACGAGACCCTGCCCGTCCGCATTGCGGGCTAGCGCGTATTCCGCCAGAGTAAGCGCCGGCTTTGCGAATGGAACAATAGAATATGCGCAAGACCATAGATTACCGCGTCAAGGTACCCAGGATTGATCAGCGATGAACGTTCAGACCGCCATCCGGCCCGATCAGAACGAGCGTCTGCGCCAGGCGCGCGAGGAAGCCTATTCGACGCCGCTGAAGGATTTTCACCCCGGCGCCCCAAAACTGTTCCAGGACGATACGCTGTGGCCGTTTTTCGAACGGCTGCGCAAGGAAGAGCCGGTGCACTACTGCACCAATGCGCCGATCGACCCCTATTGGTCGGTCGTCAAATATAACGACATCATGCATGTCGAGACCAACCACGGCATCTTCTCCTCCGATGCCCGCCTCGGCGGTGTCGCGATCCGTGACGCGCCGGAGGGCTACGACTGGCCGAGCTTTATTGCGATGGATCAGCCAAAACACTCGGCCCAGCGCAAGACGGTGGCGCCGATGTTCACGCCGACCCATCTCGACGAACTTGCCGTCCTGATCCGCGAGCGTTCGGTCCGGGTGCTGGACAATTTGCCGCGCAACGAGACCTTCAATTTCGTCGATCTCGTGTCGATCGAGCTGACCACGCAGATGCTGGCGACGCTGTTTGATTTTCCCTGGGAAGAGCGCCGCAAGCTGACGCGCTGGTCCGACGTCTCGACCGCGCTTTCCAAGAGCATGATCGTCGAATCGCCGGAGCAGCGCCGGGCCGAGATGGACGAATGCAGGGCCTATTTCGCCAATCTCTGGAACGAGCGCGTCAACGCCGAGCCGCGCAACGACCTGATCTCGATGATGGCGCACAGCGACGCCACGCGTCACATGGACGGCGACAATCTGATGGGCAACATCATCCTTCTGGTCGTCGGCGGCAACGACACCACCCGCAACACCATGAGCGGTTCGGTGCTGGCGCTCAACGAGCACCCCGACCAATATCGCAAGCTGCGCGACAACCCGGCGCTGATCGATTCCATGGTTCCCGAAGTCATTCGCTGGCAGACGCCGCTTGCCCATATGCGGCGCACTGCGCTGGTCGGTACCGAGATCGGAGATAAAAAGATCAGAAAAGGCGACCGCGTCGTGATGTGGTACGTGTCGGGCAACCGCGACGAGGAGGTGATCGAGAACCCGAACGAGTTCATCATCGATCGCGCCCGCCCGCGCAGCCATTTGTCGTTCGGCTTCGGCATCCATCGCTGCGTCGGCATGCGGCTTGCCGAGCTGCAACTCAAAATCGTCTGGCAGGAGATCCTGAAGCGCTTCGACCGCATCGAGGTGGTAGGCCCGCCGGAGCGGGCCTATTCCAGCTTCCTGCGCGGCATCGTATCGCTGCCGGTTCGCATTCCAGCATGATGGTGGGCACGCTTGCGCTTGGCCCACCCTACATGCTGACATCGTAGGGTGGGCAAAGGCGCCCTTCGCGCCGTGCCCACCATTCGCCGGATCCAACATGAGCAGACCCGCACCTTGAGCACTGAGCTGAACCCACCGAGCCTCGCCGAAGCCGTTAACGCAAAGGGTTTTTCCGCCGCCGCCGGCTTTCGCATCGTCGCGGTCGAGCCCGGCCGGGCGGAACTTGCGCTGGCGCGCCGCGACGATCTGGTGCAGTTCTTCGGCCATTTCCACGGCGGGGTGATCACCGCGCTCGCCGATCAGGCCGCCGGCGTCGCGATCACGTCCGGTTTGCCGAAGGGTCGGATCGGGGTCACCGTCGAGCTGAAGGTGAATTTCCTCAGCGCTGCCGACGGCAACGAGCTTGTAGCGCGCGCCAAAACCTTGCAAATGTCGGGCTCGATCGGTGTCGCCATCGTCGAAATCTTCAGTAAGGACGACAAGTCCGAACGCCTTTGCGCATTTTGCACGGCCACCATGCGCGCCCTCGATCTGCCGGCCGAGTTTCGATGACCCAACAAGAACAACAAGACGAATATTCCGACATCCGGGACGCGGTCACCAAACTGTGCCAGCAATTCCCCGGCGAATACTGGCGCAAGCTCGACCGCGAAATGGCCTATCCTTCGGCCTTCGTCGACGCGCTGACGCAGGCCGGATATCTTTCGGTGCTGATCCCCGAGGAATTTGGCGGGGCGGGCTTAAAGCTATCGGCGGCGGCTGCGATCCTCGAAGAGATCCAGCGCGCGGGCTGCAATGGCGGCGGCTGCCATGCCCAGATGTACACCATGGGCACGCTGCTGCGACACGGCAGCGCGGAGCAGAAAGCGACATGGCTGCCGAAGATCGCCAGCGGCGAGTTGCGCCTGCAGGCGTTTGGCGTCACCGAACCTTCCAGCGGCACCGACACCTCCTCGCTGAAAACCTTTGCCAGGCGCGACGGCAACAACGGCTATATCGTCAACGGCCAAAAGATCTGGACCAGCCGCGCCGAATATTCCGACCTGATGATCCTGCTCGCGCGCACCACGCCGAAGGAGAGCGCGAAAAAACGCACCGACGGGCTGTCGGTGTTCATCGTCGATATGAAGGCGGCCAAGGGCAACGGGCTCACCATCAGCCCGATCCGCACCATGATGAACCACTCGACGACCGAAGTGTTCTTTACCGACATGAGGGTGCCGGCGGAGAACCTGATCGGCGAGGAAGGCAAGGGCTTTCGCTACATCCTGTCCGGCATGAACGCCGAGCGCATTTTGATCGCGGCCGAATGCATCGGCGACGCCAAATGGTTCATTGCGAAAGCTGCCGCCTACGCCAGGGAGCGCGTGGTGTTCGGCCGGCCAATCGGCCAGAACCAGGGCATCCAGTTTCCGATCGCCAAAGCCTATGCGGCGATGCGCGCGGCCGAACTGATGGTGAGGGAGGCGACGCGCAAATACGAAGCCGGGCTCGATTGCGGCGCCGAGGCCAATATGGCCAAGATGCTGGCGGCCGACGCCTCCCGGGACGCGGCCAACGCCTGTATCCAGACCCATGGCGGCTTTGGTTTCGCGGAGGAATATGACGTCGAACGCAAGTTCCGCGAGGCGCAGCTCTATCAGGTGGCGCCGATCTCGACCAATCTGATCCTGTCGTTCGTGGCCGAGCACGTGCTGGGCATGCCCCGCTCCTACTGAGAAGAAAAAGATGCTGCCGCTTGAGGGAATCAAGGTTATCTCCGTCGAACAGGCGGTCGCCGCACCATTCTGCTCTTCGCGGCTCGCCGATGCCGGCGCGCATGTCGTCAAGGTGGAACGGCCGGAGGGCGATTTCGCCCGCTTCTATGACGCCACCGCCAAGGGGCAGAGCAGCTATTTTGTCTGGCTCAACCGCGGCAAGGATTCGGTGGTGGTCGATCTCGCGGCCAAAGAGGGCCGCGCGAAACTGGAAGAGCTGATCGCCGGCGCCGATGTTCTGCTCCAGAATCTGAAACCCGGCTCGATGGACAAGCTCGGCTTTTCGCTGGAACGGTTGCGCAAGGACTATCCGGCGCTGATCTGCTGCACCATTTCGGGCTATGGCGACACGGGCCCTTACGCCGATCGCAAGGCCTATGACCTCCTGATCCAGGCCGAGAGCGGGCTCGCCTCGATCACCGGCGGGCCGGAGGGGCCCTCGCGGGTCGGCATTTCCGTGGTCGATATCGCCACCGGCGCTACCGCACATGCGTCCATCCTCGAGGCGCTGATCGCCAGAGGACGCACCGGCAAGGGCGCCGATATCAGGATTTCGATGTTCGACGTCATGGCCGACTGGATGGCGGTGCCACTGATCAATTCGGAAGCCGGCAATCCGCCCAGGCGGATGGCGCTGGCCCATCCCTCGATCGCGCCCTATGGCGTGTTTCGCTCGAAAGACGGCAAGGACATCCTGATCTCGATCCAGAGCGAACGCGAATGGAAGAAACTGTGCGCCGAGGTGCTGGGGCAGCCTGATCTTCCCAGTGATCCCAGATTTGCGAACATGGTCGAGCGTGTGGGCAACCGAAAGCTCACCGACAAGGCGGTCGGCGATATCTTCGCCACGCTTTCCCGCGACGACCTCCTGAAGCGATTGGCGGATGCCGACATCGCGTTCGCCGAGGTCAACACCATGGCCGACCTTTCAGCTCATCCGCATTTGCGCCGCATCGAGGTGGCGACGCCGAACGGTGTGATGAGCTATCCCGCGCCCGCCGCCATCTTCGTAGGCGAGCCGCGCCATTACGGCGCCGTGCCCGCCATCGGCGAGCGCACCGACAGCCCCAGAACCGGGTTACGGAAATCGTCATGACCGAGAAAATCGCCGAAAAGCTCGACTTGGACCATTTGCGGCAATGGATCGGCCGCACCGAGGAAAAGACCGACATCGTGACCGCGCAGCTGGTGGCGGGATTACGTTCGGTATTGTTTCTTGACGTCGGCAAGCCGAAAGACGGCGATGCGGCTCCTCTCACCGCGCACTGGTGCCTGACGCTTCCGGTCGTTCCAATGTCGGAGGTCGGTCCCGACGGCCACCCCAACCGCGGCGGATTCCTGCCGCCGGTGCCGTTGCCACGCCGGATGTGGGCCGGCGGCGCGATCAACTTCGCAGAACCCTTACGCGTCGGCGACGTCGTGACCCACACATCGACGATCAAGGACTTGACGCTGAAGGAGGGCTCTACCGGCTTGTTGTGCTTCGTCTCGGTCGACCATGTTTACAGGACGCCGCGCGGCGTCGCGATCCGCGAGCGCCATGACATCGTCTATCGCGAGATGCCCACGGGCGGACAAAGCGCTACGCCCGCGAAGCCGCCGGCGGCGCCAGCAGCGGCCCAACATTCCGAACGGCATCTCGCCGATCCGGTGCTGCTGTTTCGCTATTCGGCGCTGACCTTCAACGGCCACCGCATCCATTACGACCGCGACTACGTCACCAAGGTCGAGGGCTATCCCGGCCTGATCGTGCACGGCCCGCTGCAGGCGGCGCTCTTGATCGAGCTGGCGGCGAAGCTCAACGGCGGAAGAGCGCCGGCGACGTTTGTGTATCGCGGTCTGCAGCCACTGTTCGACGGCAGCGAATTCTCCGTCAACGCTTCCGAGATTTCGGCCGGGCTCGACCTGTGGACCGCCAATGCCAAGGGTGAGCCGACCATGCGGGGCACCGCGTCGTGGTAATGCTCACCAAGCCGTCATTGCGAGGAGCAAAGCGACGAAGCAATCCATGCTTACTGCGCGGTTGGATGGATTGCTTCGTCGCTCCGCTCCTCGCAATGACGGTGGTTGCATTTCGAGCTATTCGCTAAGGTCACGCCGCATTGTCCCGGAAATCTGCAAGCACCAACGCCCCCACCACCGTCAAGCAGGCGACGCTCGATCTGTTGCGTGCCTTCGGCATCAAAAAAGTGTTCGGCAATCCCGGCTCGACTGAATTGCCGTTTTTGAGCGACTGGCCCGATGACATCGACTATGTCTTGGGCTTGCAGGAGGCTAGCGTGGTCGGCATGGCGGACGGCTATGCGCAGGCGACCCGCAACGCCGGCTTCGTCAATCTGCATTCCGCCGCTGGGCTCGGCAACGCGCTCGGTAATATCTATAACGCCCACCGCAACCAGACCCCACTCGTGATATCAGCGGGCCAGCAGGCGCGCAGCATTTTGCCATTGCAGGCGTTCCTCTATGCCGAGCGCGCCTCGGAATTTCCCCGGCCTTACGTCAAATTCTCGGTCGAGCCGGCGCGGCCCGAAGACGTCCCGGGGGCGATCGCGCGCGCCTATTACGTCGCCATGCAGCCGCCTTGCGGGCCGACCTTCGTCTCGGTGCCGATCGATGACTGGACCCATTCAACCGAGCCGCTACAGGCGCGCGACGTCAGCCGCGAGATCGGCCCCGATCCGGAAGCCATGAAATCGCTGGCCACGGCACTCGCGGCGAGCAAGCGCCCCGCGCTCGTCGTCGGCCCAGGCGTCGACCGTGCGCTGGCCGTCGATCTGATGGTGCGGGTCGCCGAGAAGGCGAAGGCCGCCGTATGGGCCAGTCCGTTTTCGGCGCGCTGTTCTTATCCCGAGCGGCATCCGCAATTTTTTGGCTTCCTGCAGGCCTCCCCGGCGCAGCTCTCCGACGCGCTGCGCGGTCATGATCTGGTGGTCGTGATCGGCGCGCCGGTGTTTACGTTTCACGTCGAGGGCCAGGCTTCGATCTTCGATGGTTCAACTACGATCTTCCAGATCACGGATGATCCGACTGCGGCTGCGGTAACGCCTGTTGGCACCAGCATCATCGCCACCATGAGGCCGGCGCTGAAAATGCTGCTCGATCTGTTGCCCGAGACTTCGCGCGAAGCGCCGACCGGACGCGTGCTGCCGCCGGCGCCGGCCGCGGGCGATCCGATCCCGGTCGAGTTCCTGCTGCACACGCTCTCTCGCGCAATGCCTGACGATGCCGTGCTGGTCGAGGAAGCGCCATCGCATCGGCCCGCGATGCAAAAATTCATGCCGATGCGCGGCCAGGACAGTTTTTACACCATGGCAAGCGGCGGGCTCGGCTATAGCCTGCCGGCCGCGGTCGGTATCGCGCTCGGCAAGCCTGGCATCAGGACGGTCTGCCTGATCGGCGACGGCTCCGCGATGTATTCGATCCAGGCGTTGTGGACGGCGGCGCAACGCAAGCTGCCGCTCACCGTCGTCGTGACCAATAATTCCGGCTACGGCGCGATGCGCTCGTTCAGCCAGGTGATGCAGGTCCGCGACGTCCCCGGGCTCGATCTGCCCGGCATCGATTTCGTCAAGATCGCGGAAGGGCTCGGCTGCGATGCAGTCCGGGCGACAAGATCATCCGAGCTTAGGCCAGCGCTCGAGCGCGGCCTTGCGCACAAGGGCGTCAGCCTGATCGAGGTGGTGGTGGATTCCGCGGTGCCGCTGCTCTACGCGCAGAAGAACTAGCCCGCAGCCGACTGCGCCGCGCCATCGCGCCGCAACGCGATGGCGCGTGCGTCAAGATGACCCGAGCCGACCTTTCAAGAATGGATTTTTTATCGGGGCCCACGTGTTATCCAGAGCGGACGTTTGCAACGCTCAGCGGAGCAGGGTCATGGCGGCGGCCGACAAACTATTCGCGGGATCGATCCCTGAGATCTACGACCGGCTCCTGGTTCCGCTTATCTTCGAACCCTACGCGCGCGACATGGCGGAGCGGATCGCCGGCACCAAGCCACAGGATTTACTGGAGACCGCCTCGGGAACCGGTGTTCTTACCCGGGCAATCGTGTCGCGTCTGCCGATGCATAGCCGGATCACGGCTACCGATCTCAATCAACCAATGCTTGATCGCGCTGCCGCGAGCAAAGCTCTCGAGGGC
>Ga0210406_10001742_pt1 | contig 25914 bp, 21 predicted proteins | sample IncBWC30MmetaG_FD_155454 | JGI IMG/M metagenome (GOLD analysis project Ga0210406, IMG submission 155454) | Forest soil microbial communities from Barre Woods Harvard Forest LTER site, Petersham, Massachusetts, United States - Inc-BW-C-30-M | ecosystem: Environmental > Terrestrial > Soil >... | reverse complement strand
TTCCACGAGCTGACGCATCAATTGCTGTATGTGCCGAACGATGCCTCTTTCAACGAGGCGCTCGCGACCACCGTGGCAGAAGAAGGGGTGCGACGCTGGCTGCAACAACAGGACCGTGACAAGGACCTGGCGGAGCACGTCCTGCAGCAAAGGCGCTACCTCGAGGTGATCGCGTTGATGAACGAGACGCGCGAGCATCTGCGCGCGCTGTATGCTTCAGGTTTGCCGCCGCCTCTGATGCGTGAACGAAAGGGCCAGACATTCGAAAAACTGCGTCAAGCCTACGCCGCTCTCAAAGTGCAGTGGGGAGGTCATGCCCCGTTCGATGCTTGGTTCGCGGCAGAGGTCAACAACGCCCATCTGGCCTCCATCGCCACCTACTTCACCTGCGTTCCGGGGTTCGAGCGGGAGCTGAAGGCAGTAGGCGGCAACCTGCCTGCCTTCTATCGCCGCGTGCGCGAGCTGGCAAAACTCGACCAACGGCAGCGGGACGCACTGGTCTGCGCAACGCCGCAAGCACCTTAAGCCATCACCAGTGAGAACTGAATCGCGGCCGCGATGGCGGATACAATGGTGACCGCAAGAAGACCCTGCACCAGTCTTGCGACAAGGAATAAATCGTTCATGATATGTGCTCCGTTGAAGAATTGAATCCACGGTGCATACATTGGCCTTCGCGCCGGATCCGAACAAATTCAATCCCTGATCAAACGTTAAGGAAAGCTTAAAGTGCCATCCGCGTACGACCGATTGCCTTTGGGATCTTTGCGCGTATTCGAGGCGGTTGCCGCGCACTTGAGCTTTTCGGAAGCCGCTGATGCGCTCAATGTCACGCCGGCGGCAGTCAGCCAGCAGATCAAGACGTTGGAGGCTTATATACAGGTGCCGCTGTTCCGGCGTAGCGGGCGGCGCGTGGAGATCACCGAAGAGGGACTGGAATTGCTGCCGGCGGTCAGATCGGGATTGGAGAAACTCGAGTCTGCGCTGCAGCAGATGAAACATCATCGCCGCGCGGGACCCCTGCAAATCAGCCTGCTGTCCTCGTTCCTGCAAATCTGGCTGCTGCCGCGCATCCGTTCATTTCGCCGCAAATTTCCCGACATCGAATTGCGATTTCATACATCGCGCGACTTGGTGGACTTCTCGCGCTCGGAAAATCACATCGCGATCCGCTTCGGCCGCGGCAATTACCCCAACATGCACAGCGAAAAATTGCTGGACGATTGGCTGGTGCCGGTTGCGAGTCCCGATCTCATCAAGCAGCACGGCATGATCGAGCGCGGCACCTCCTTGAGCAAATTTCCGCTGCTCGAGAGCGGCGATGAGCCCTGGCACGTGTGGGCGCAGGCGACCGAGGAGGCCGCGTGGCATTCCAGGGCGCCCAGCATCGAGGATTCTGCGGGCCTGCTGGCCGCAGCGGAGGAGGGATTGGGTTATGCGCTGGGACGCTGGACGCTGGTGACGCGCTCGCTGCAGAAGGGCACGCTCAAGCTAGCCGGCACGGGGGCGGTGCCGTACGCGTCGGCCTATCACTTCGTCTGTCCGAAAAGTTTTCTGGCGCTTCCCAAGGTGGCGCATTTTCGCGAATGGATCTTCGCCGCGGCAAAGGCCTTTCCGGGTCCGCCTGGGCGGGATACTTGAGCGCGCGCTCGCGGCCACGCGGAATACTTCAGACAGGCTGCTAGGGGCTTGTCCTGGCGCGGCCGGCTGCCGCGCGATTTTGGCTGAGGCGGGCATTGTCTTCTTGGGCGCCCAGGAAAAGGCGCGCTGCAGCTGCCATGGACTGCGGCTTGATGCCCAGCTTGGCGAAGCCATCCTCGCTGCATACGCTGTCGACCTTGAGCGATTTGTAGTTATCGCTGGAGAACGGGCGGCCGGGCACGAAATTCATGAAAAACGCCTGCATTCGGCCTAAAAAGTTCGGCAGGCCCATGATCCAGCGGCGGCGATGCGTCAGTTTCGCCGCCAAACTGACAATCTCGCGCAGCGTGTACACCTGCGGACCGCCGAGTTCATAGGTTTGACGGCTGCTCGCGCCGCCATGCAGGCAGAGCCGCATGGCATTCACCACATCGTCCACCGCTACGGGCTGAAAACGAGCATTCGGTCTTGCCAGCGGAAAAACAAAGGGAATTGCCGCCAGCAACCCCGCAAATCGGTTCAGAAAGGAGTCGCCTGGGCCGAACATCACCGACGGCTGAAAGATGGTCCAATCCAAAGTGGTGTTCTGGTCACGAATCAGCTTCTCCGCCTCTCCCTTGGAGCGCAAGTAGTAGCTGGGCGCGCCGGTGGCTGCCTTCAAGGCGGACACCTGCAGCAGCCGGGTAACGCCCGCGGAACGGGCGGCCTGTAGGACAAGTTGCGTGAGTTCCGTGTGCGCGCGGCGGAATCCCGCTCCCCCGAACCAGCGCTCATTGAGGATGCCCACCAGGTTGATCACAACATCTTTGCCGCGCAAGCGCTCGCTGAGTTGCACACTCTGGTAGACATCACAGTTCTCCAGCGTGAGCCCAGGCAGGACCAGCAGGTGTTTGTGCTGTTCCCGATCTCGCGACAGCACCGTGACCTCATGGCCATCCTTGATCAGTCTGGCAACCAGCCGGGTGCCCAAGAACCCCGTGCCGCCGAGAACCACGATGGATAATGGGCGCATAAATTTTAGCGGATGGGAAGCAAAAGAGTGTCGCTGCCGCGACGAACTCGAAGCAGCAGAACGGTGGCTCCCTTCACGGCTTCCCGGAAGGACTTCATGTTCGTGATCGGCGTGCGCCCCACACCCACGATGACATCGTTGGCGCGCAGTCCCGATTGGGCCGCGGCGCTCGCTTCTTGAATCTTGTTCACCACAACGCCGCCGCCGTCCGGCGCATCGGCCAATTCAGCGCCGTCGAGACCTCGATTGATCTCGGCGGCGCTCGCGGATTCCACCTCGCCGCGCTCGGCGATCAGCGCGGTGACTTTGCGAGGCTTGCCATCGCGCAGCAGACCGAGTTCGACCTTATCTCCGACATGCAGCATGCCGATGGCATTGCGCAGCTCGCCCGAGCTTTTCATGGTGGCGCCATTGAGGGAAGTGATGATGTCGCCGGTTTTGATGCCTGCGCGTTCCGCGGCCGACCCCTGAGCCACACCGGCCACGAGCGCGCCGGTCGTCTCGGTCAACCCAAATTCCTTGGCGATGTCCGCGTTGACGCTGTAGAGCTGGACGCCGAGAATTCCGCGTTTGACCTGGCCGTATTTAATGAGCTGATCCATGACGCTGTGGACCATGTTCACCGGGATGGCAAAGCCGATGCCGATGTTGCCGCCCGTCCGGGACAGAATTGCAGAGTTGATGCCCACCAGTTCGCCGCGCAAGTTCACCAGCGCGCCGCCCGAATTCCCGGGATTGATCGAGGCGTCGGTCTGAATGAAATCCTCATAGCCGCCGGCCTCCGGATTGATGCCGCTGCGCCCCAAGGCGCTCACGATTCCTGCAGTCACCGTATGCTGCAAACCGAACGGGTTGCCGATCGCGACCACGTAATCACCGACCTCCAGCTTGGTCGAATCGCCCATGGTCATGGCGACCAGATTGGGCTGCTTGGCCTGCAATACTGCGACGTCCGCGCCTTCATCGGTGCCGATTACTTTGGCGGTAAAGGTTCGGTCATCCAGCAGCGTGATGGTGATCTCGCTGGCATTCTCGACGACATGATGATTGGTGATGATATAGCCGTTCTTGGCGTCGACGATGACGCCGGATCCGGCGCTTTGGAATTGCCGCTCACGGGGCTTCGAATCCGGCGGCGCATCGAAGAAGCGGCGGAAAAAGGGATCGTCCAACAGAGGATTGCGTCCGGGCTGCTCTTTAATGGTACCGCGGGTCGCAATATTCACCACGGAAGGGGAGACCCGCTTGACCATGGGGGCCAGCGAGGGCATGGGAGCAGCATCGGGTGCCGGCGTGGCGGCGTAAAGCGGCCCGCTGATCACAGCCGCAGCGAGTGCGGTTGCGGCAAACTTAAGACGCAGATTCATGCGCAGTCCCTTCGGAGTACATGGGCCGGCGAGCAAGCGAGGCCGGACGTATGGTCCGGCCTCCTCGCCAGTATCGACGCGATATTACACGCAAGGACGAGCGAAGGATCCCCTTAAGCAGCTTCGACCTGTACCTTTAGCGGTTGCACCTGAGCCAGCTTGGGAATTGAGACTTCCAGCACACCGTTGGCGACCTTCGCCTTGATGTTTTGAGCGTCCGCGGTCTCCGGCAGGCTGAAACGCCGCTGGAATTCGCCGCTGATGCGCTCGACACGGCGGAATCCTTCGCGGGACTCCTTGCGTGAGTCCTCGCGCCGTCCGCGAATGGTGAGCACGCCCTGGTCGGAAGTAATTTCAACAGCCTTCGGATCGACGCCCGGCAGATCCACGTGCAATACGAACTGGTTCGCTTCCTCGTGGATGTCCACCGGCGGCAACCACGCGCCGGAATCGGCAGCCGTCGTCAACGGCGCGCCAAATAAACGATCAACTTCTTTCTGGAGCCGGCTGACGAGTGCCCATGGCTCATAACGTACGACGGTCATCTGAAACTCCTAAATAAAGAGATAAAAAAATGGGTACAAATTTCTGTGAATCGAAACTCACGCGCGTGAGTGGGGAAATTGGGTCTTGGGAATCGATTTCAACTCGTGAGCCCCTTGGGCTGGGGCTTAGGACCCAAGTTTGCGGCGGCGGAAAAGTGTGACGCAGTTCAAAGTCAATGGAACATAATGTGGATATCGTGTGCAAACACGTACAAACACAATATCTTGCGATTCGTACTTTTTCCTCTTGACCTCCGCTTCCAAAAGTGTAATCAGCTAATTTCTCGGGACGTTTCGCTATCCTATTGATATATCTGTATTTTTTTGACCGAAAATACTATGAGAAATGTCTTGACGCTGCTTGCCATCGCGCCGTACCCTCTCGGCTCAAACACAAGATGTTGTGTTCGGCTGGTACTTGAGTCCCATCAGTTTTACGTTAAGTCCACCAACGCTTTTTTTTCGCGAAAACACCCCAATTTGTGTTCAAGTTTCAGCTCGATAATTATAAGGGAGCGGCGTAGATACCCATGAATACGGTGGTCAAAATACAGCCCAAAGATGTTGGCAGCATTCCTTATCAAGAAGCGTCCTTCGACATCTGGGATAAGAAATACCGGCTGACCGCGAAGGACGGTTCGCCCGTCGACAAGACGATGGACGACACCTACAAGCGTGTCGCGCGCGCGCTTGCCGATGTGGAAGGCGAGGACTTGCGCGAACAGTGGTACGAATCGTTCCTTTGGGCGTTGCGCCACGGCGCGATTCCCGCCGGCCGCGTCACGTCCAATGCCGGCGCGCTGGAACACAAACCGGCGACGTCGACCATCAATTGCACCGTTTCCGGGACGATTCGCGATTCCATGGACGATATCCTGAAAAAGGTCCATGAAGCCGGCCTCACGCTCAAAGCGGGTTGCGGAATCGGCTATGAATTCTCCACCTTGAGGCCGCGCGGCGCGTACGTGTCGGGCGCGGGAGCCTATACGTCGGGTCCTCTGTCGTTCATGGATATCTACGACAAAATGTGCTTCACCGTGTCTTCGGCCGGCGGCCGGCGCGGGGCTCAAATGGGCACGTTTGATATAGGACATCCCGATGCGCTGGAATTCATTCGCGCCAAGCGCGAGAACGGCCGGCTGCGCCAGTTCAACCTGTCCTTGCTGGTCACCGACGAATTCATGAAGGCGGTGAAGAGCGACGGCGATTGGACGCTGGCGTTTCCCATCGGCCGCCAGGAATTTGAGGCTGAGCAGCCTGATCTTGCGGACGCCGGCAAGTTCGTGTGGCGCGAATGGCCCTACACGGAAGGCTATGTCGCGAACGAGGAGGGGCTCGTAGCCTGCAAGATCTACAAGACCCTGCCGGCGCGGCGCGTGTGGGACGTGATCATGACCTCCACGTATGATTTTGCCGAGCCGGGCTTCATCCTCATCGACAAGGTCAATGAGATGAACAACAACTGGTGGACGGAAAAGGTCCGAGCCACAAATCCTTGCGTGACCGCGGACACTCGTCTGGCAACGCAATTCGGCATGGTGCGGATCGGGGATCTGTACGAGGCAAGAGTCGATATTCAGGCGACTGTGGATACCCGCGCCCTAGGCGAGGACTTGGGCGTCGCGGTGCGGCCGGCTGTTCCGGCTTTCATGACGTCATCATCCGCGGATGTTTACCGCGTCGTGACCAAGGATGGCTACGAGATCAAGGCGACCGAGTGGCATGACTTCTACACGAGTCGCGGCAAGATCAAGCTGAAGGATCTCAAGCCCGGCGATGAGCTGCTGATTCAGTCCGGCAAAGGGCAATTCGGCGGCAAAGGCAATGCAGAGCTTGGGCAGTTGTTGGGCTTGCTCACGGGTGACGGCCATTTCACGAATCGCGGCAAGGGCAAGGAGGCGGCGGTCATCAATCTGTGGGGAGCCGACCGCGCGCTCGCCGCCTCTGTGGTTGCAAGCGTCAACTCGTTTATCGCTGGATTTGCCGCGCGCCCGAGAAACTACCACGTGGGCGCAGTCGCGATCCCAGAGCGCAATCTGGTGATGATCCGCTCGGTCATTCTCGCGCGTGTACTGGCGTACTACGGATTTACTGCGGACGCCAAGCTCAAGGTTCCGGAGATTGTCTGGCGCGGAAACGAAGAGTGCGTCAAAGGCTATCTGCGCGGGTTATTCCAAAGCGACGGCACAGTGAACGTCTCTGGCAACGACGGCACCAGCTGCTCCGTGCGGCTCGCGTCCAGTCAACCGTCGCTGCTCAAAGACGTGCAGATGCTGCTTGCTAATTTCGGCATCTTCGCTCGTGTGTTGAAGCGTCGCGAAGCCGGCGCTCGTTTGTTGCCCGACGGCAAGGGCGGCAAAAAGGAGTATCCCTGCAAGGCGGACTACGAATTGATCGTCGATGGCGAGTCCCGCGAGTTGTTCATGGCGAGAATTGGATTCCTGACCGAAGAGAAGAACGCGAAATACGCGAAGTGGGTGGAAGGAAAGGCGCTCAATAAATCGCAGCGATTCACGAGCCGAATCGCTGAGATCACTTATGTTGGACGAGAAGCCGTTTTTGATACGACTCAAGCGGACAACAACACCGTGATCTTCAACGGGCTGGTAACAGGGCAATGTGGCGAACAGCCGCTTCCGGCCTACGGCTCATGCCTCTTGGGCTCGGTGAATCTCACCAAATTCGTGGTCGATCCGTTCACCGACGATGCGCGATTCGACTGGGAAACCTATCGCAAGGTGGTGAAGATTTTCACCCGCATGCTCGACAACGTGGTCGAGGTCAACGGCCTGCCGCTGGCGCAGCAGCGCGAAGAAATCTTGCGCAAGCGCCGTCACGGCATGGGCTTCTTAGGGTTGGGTTCGGCCATCACCATGTTGTGCATGAAGTACGGGTCGAAGAAGTCGGTGGCGTTCACCCAGAATGTCTCGCGGGAAATGGCCGTCGCAGGTTGGGAAGCGGCCCTGGATCTTGCGAAAGAAAAAGGTCCGGCGCCCATCATGAACGAGGAGTTCACGGTGACGCGCGAAATGCTGCGCAAGCGCCCTGAGATGGTGAAAGATGGCTGGCGCGTGGGTGCGCGCGTACCCGGCCGCGTGCTGCATGCACGCTACAGCCGCTACATGCAGCGCATCGCCGAAGCCTCGCCCGAACTGGTCGATGAACTAGCCGAGGTCGGTGCGCGCTTCACGCATCACACCTCGATTGCGCCGACGGGGACCATTTCCTTGTCGCTCGCCAACAATGCCTCGAACGGCATCGAGCCGTCGTTTGCGCATCATTATTTTCGCAACGTGCTGCGCGAAGGCAAGAAATCCAAGGAAAAGGTCGATGTGTTCTCCTTCGAGTTGCTGGCCTACCGTGAATTGATCAATTCACGCGCCATGGCGAACTCGCAAGTTCCCGCGGAGAAGCTGCCGGACTATTTCATTTCCGCGGACGACATCGGGCCCAAGGAACATGTGGATATTCAGGCTGCGGCGCAGCTGTGGATCGATTCCTCGATATCGAAGACGGCGAATGTGCCGACCGATTACAAGTACGAGGATTTCAAGAACATCTACATGTATGCCTATGAACAGGGCCTCAAGGGCTGCACGACATTTCGATTCAATCCGGAGGCCTTCCAAGGCGTGTTGGTCAAAGAGGACGACCTGAAGAATACGACCTATGTGTTTACGCTCGAGGACGGCACGGAGGTCGAGGCGCGCGGCGATCAAGAGATCGAGTACGACGGTGAGATGCATACCGCCGCGAATCTCTACGATGCGTTGAAAGAAGGCTATTACGGGAAATTTTGATCATGGCCCACATCAAAATCGACAAGAAGATCGCCAAATATCGCGTGCAAAAGCCCGAAGTGAAGGAGGCGGCCGCGCCCGCTCCTGCGCTGAAGGCTCAGGACAACGTCATTTGGATGCACGAGAAGCTGGAACGACCCGAGGTCCTGATCGGTTCGACCTACAAGATCAAGACGCCTGTTTCCGATCATGCGATGTACGTCACCATCAACGACATCGTCCTCAATGAGGGCACTCCGCATGAGCAGCGCAGGCCGTTCGAGGTGTTCATCAACTCGAAGAACCTCGATCATTTTCAATGGATCGTCGCGCTGACCCGGGTCATTTCCGCGGTATTCCGCAAAGGCGGCGATACGACGTTTCTGGTCGATGAGCTCAAGGCGGTATTCGACCCGAAGGGCGGGTATTGGCAGCCGGGCGGCAAATTCATGCCCTCGACCATCGCCGAATTAGGCTATGTGATCGAACGGCACCTGCAGTCCATCGGATTGCTCAAGAAGCCCGAGCTCGACGCCCATCAGAAAAAATTGGTGGACGAGAAGCGCGCCGAGTTCGAGGCCCGCACCAAGCAAACCGATGCATTTTCAAAATCGCATTTTCCGGAAGGTGCGCAGCTTTGCGCGAAGTGCAGCACCGCGGCCGTGGTGATGATGGATGGCTGCAATACCTGCCTGAATTGCGGCGATTCGAAGTGCGGATAAAGTCGATCGGAGGCAATTTGATTGTCCGAATGTGGGGGACCCATAAGTTGCAACTTCGTACCCCATAAGCTGTAACTACTAACGCTCGACGTTTTACTGACAACCGCGATCGCCCAACGCCACGCGCAGTGCGACATCCAAGGCCTCGATCGCGTACGGTTTGCATAAGATCTTGATGTCTTCCGCTTCGGCGTCCCGAACGGCGGCTCCGGCATATCCGCTCGTCAGCAAAACCGATGCGCCCGGCCGCCTGCGCCGTACCTCCCGCGCCAAATCCATGCCGTTCATGGCGCCGGGCATCACGATGTCGGAAAACACCAGATCGATTTCGCGCTCATCCGCCAATGCACCGAGTGCGCTTTGGGCGCTCGCGGCGCGCGTCACCCGATAGCCCAATTCGCGCAGCATTTCGGAAACGAGCATCGCCACTTCATCATCATCCTCAACGAGCAGGATCGAACCCAATCGGTCACTATGCCTTTCGCGGTTGTCGGCCCGGGACGGCGCGCGTTCCGCGGTTGGACCGGCGGCTCGCGGCAGCAGCAGGGTCACGGTCGTGCCTTCCCCCGGCACGCTGGTCACTGTGATGGTCCCGCCCGACTGCTGCGTGAATCCGTAGACCTGGGGCAGGCCGAGTCCAGAGCCCTTGCCGATTTCTTTGGTGGTGAAGAACGGCTCGAAGATATGCGTGAGCACGTCCGCGGACATTCCCGTGCCGGTGTCGCTAACGCTGATCATGACGAAATCGCCCGCAAGTTCGCGCTGCCGCACCTGCAGCGCATTTCTTGCGCTTATGGTGATGACTCCGCCGCCAGGCATCGCATCGCGCGCATTCACGCACAAATTCAATACCACAAGCTCCCATTCGGCCGGATCGACCTTGATGTTCCACAGATCGTCGGCGAGTTCCGTCCTCACCTGGATGTCACCTCGCAAGGTGCGATCCAAGATCTCGCGCATACCGCTGATCTGCCAGTGCAGATCCACCGGCTCGGGATTGAGCTGCTGACGCCGTGAAAAGGCCAGCAGTTTTCGGCTCAAGGAGGCGCCCCGTTCGGTGGATTGGCGCATTTGAGCGATGACGCGCTCGCGCCGTTGCGCGTCCCCAGGGCGCTCGAGCAGGCTCAGGCCACCGGCGATTACCATCAGCAAGTTATTGAAATCGTGCGCGACCCCGCCGGTCAATTGACCGATGGCATCGAGCTTCTGGGACTGCCGAAGCAGCCTCTCGGCCTCGATCACGCGAGCCTGATCCCGAAGCTGCTCCGTGAGGTCCGTCACCACGAGGCACATGCCGCTCAAAGCGGATCCCGGCACGGCGATGGCCGATACCGTCGTCGGCGTCGTGGTCCCATCGTTCGCGTGGAGCAGCAGTTCCAGCCGTTCGAGGCCGTCACTCAGCAACGCAGTCAGGGCCGGGTGGTCCGCCGCATCCACCCAGTCGGCGAAGGGGCGGCCCACCACCTTCTCCAGCGGCATGTGGATCAATTCCGCAAACCGGCGATTGCAGTAGTGGATGGTGCCTCCGGGGGTGAGAATGACGGCGCCATCCTGCATACGCTCGATGAGGGTTCGATAGACATACTCGGCTCCCTCCAAGGTGTAGACGCGTTGCCCGTCCGGTGAATCGACGACTAGCGCATCGACGGCGCCGTTTTGAATGGCCGCAAGCGTTTCTCGCAGCTCCTCGAGATGCGCACGCAGCGATTCGTTGTCCTCGTGGCATTGCGCGAGCGCTTGATGCAGGCCGTCTGAAGTCGTTGGCTCCATGGCGGCTACGGTTGTACCGCCGGCGCCGGCGCCGGCGCGACGCCCAGCACGAGGAGGATCCGCCCCGGATCGCTCAAATCCCCGATCACCCGGCGCAGCGGAAGGGGCAATGTTTTGACCAAAGTGGGGGCGGCGACGATCTGCGCACCTTTGGCCAAGCCGGGCTGCTGGTAGATATCGATGATCTCCAAATCGTAGCCGTCGAGGAGATTTTCCCCGCACAGCTTCTGCAAATTATCAATCGCCCGGCGCGAGCGGGGCGTCATTCCGCTGACATACAGCTTGAGCACGAAATGTGCACGCGGATTGGCGGCCACGGCTCGCTGAAAAGCCCTTGCCGAGATGCCGAGACCGATTTCGCTGCTACCTTTGCTTTTGTTGGGCATGGAAATCCACTGCTCGCTGGATTCTGTCTACGCCTGAGGGCGAAGATCCAACCCGACCAGCACTCGTTCGGTGTTGGACAAGTCACCGATGATTTTCTTGATGGGCTCCGGCAACCGCCGGACCAGTGTGGGAAGGGCCAGAATCTGATCGCCTTTGGCGAGCTGCGGCTGTTCGATCAGATCGATGATCTCAATTTCATATTGGCCTCTCAGGTGCTCCTCGCAGATTCGCTTCAGGTTCTCGAATGCGGTGATGGACTTAGGTGTTCGGCCGGCGACATAGAGACGCAGGTTCCACGCAAGGCCGTTCCTGGCGGCGGCAGCGGGCTTGAACCGTGCCGGACCCTTCATCGTCACTTTCGCGACTCCTTGCCGTTGCCTCGCGCGCCGGCCGAGTCCGCATTCCGGCTCACGGCCATGGCGTGCCGTTCCAGCTGGTCCCGCGACTCGTTCGCCTGGCTATCGGCAATCAGGTGTCCGGTCGCCTGGTCCTGCGCAATGATCTGCGCCTGCAGAGCCGCGATCCGCGCCTCGAACGCTTTTCGTTTGGACAGCATCACCGCCTGCTGGCGTGTCACATCGCGCCGTCCGGCAGTCTCCCGCGCACGCTCCTTCGCCGCTTGCGCGATCCGCGCCGAGCCGGTGAGCATACCGGCCGGGCCCAGGTACACGTCCACCAATTCGATTCCTTGCCGGCCAAGCACGAACTCGCGGATTTGGTTGGAGTGGGCCATGCCACGCGACTTGAGGATGTACATTCCGCGATTGCGCTCCCCGCCCAGCTCGATATCGCGCACGAACAGCCAGGTATCGATGAGCGAGGAAATCTCCACTTCGTCTTGTTCTATTGAGTTCCCGTCGTGAACAAGGCTGTTCATGAAGACGGTGATCTGCAAACCCTTGAGGTAATCGATCAACCGCAAGAGCACCGAGCGCGCGTCGCGCGCGAGACCGGCCGTGATCATACTCGTGACCGGATCAATGATTACCACCGAGGGTTTGAACGCCTCGATCTGCCGGTGCATCACCGCCAAGTGCGTTTCCAACCCGTAAAGGCTCGGGCGCGACGCGTGAAATTGCAGCAGCCCGCGGGTAACGAAAGGCTGCAGCTCGATGCCGATGGAGCGGACGTTGCGCATGATTTGCGCGGGCGATTCCTCGAACGCAAAATACAGGCAGCGCTCATTGTTCTGACAGGTAGCCCGCGCGAAGCTGCAAGACAGACTGGTCTTGCCCGTGCCGGCTGTCCCGGACGCCAGGATGCTCGAGCCCCTGAAGAAACCACGTCCGCTGAGCATCGTGTCGAGCCGCTCGACACCGCTCGAGATTCGCCCCGTACCCGCGGCGTGTTCGAGCCCCACGCTGGTGACCGGCAGGACGCTGAAGCCTTGCTCGTCGATGATGAACGGATATTCGTTCGTACCGTGCGCGGAGCCGCGGTATTTCACCACCCGCAGCCGGCGGGTCGAGAGTTGCTCGTGAATGCGGTGATCGAGGACCACCACGCAGTCGGAGACGTACTCCTCAATGCCGTGTCGCGTGAGGGTGCCTTCGCCTTTTTCGGCGGTGATGACCGCGGTGACGCCCTTGTCCTTCAGCCAGCGAAACAACCGCCGCAGCTCCGCCCGGAGAATCCCAGTTTCGGAAAGTCCCGAGAACAGCGATTCAATGGTATCCAGGACCACCCGCTTGGCTCTGACCGAATCAATCGCGTGGTTCAGCCGAACGAACAGACCTTCGAGATCGTAATCGCCGCTCTCTTCGATCTCGCTACGTTCGAGACGCACGTAGTCCATGGCCAGCTTCTTGCGCTTTACCAAGTCGTCCAGATCGAAGCCGAGAGAACGGGCGTTGTCGGTGAGTTCTTCGGTCATTTCCTCGAATGAGACGAACACGCCGGGTTCATCGAATTGGGTCGCGCCGCGCACGATGAACTCGAGCGCCAGCAACGTCTTGCCGCAGCCCGCTCCGCCGCAGATGAGCGCCGGTCGGCCGCGGGGCAAGCCGCCATGCGTAAGTTGATCCAGTCCGACGATGCCGGTGGGGCACTTGGCGATGCCGCTGCTGGCGATGCCGCTGCTGCGCGCCTTGCTAGATTTTTTGGCGACTGACATCAAGCGCGCTCGGCGCAGCAATCGCGCACAACCAGCCGCGGCCTCTCGATAAGAAGATCCGCAAGTGATTGACAACGAACGTCATTTCACCGTGTTCGATACAGATCTCCCCTTCCTGTCGGTTCCGCAAATCGCGCGCAGCAGTCGAATCCTGCGCCTCACAGACCCCTCCGTCGGTGCGGTGGGATACATTGCCGGACTCACCACAAGTCTCCATCGCGCTGTCATAGGATTTCGTCAAGGCACGCATTTTCCCGAAGGTGCGCAGCTTTGCGCGAAGTGCAGCACCGCGGCCGTGGTGATGATGGATGGCTGGGGGCTTACCGCGTTGCGCGCGGAAAGAATGCTACGATTTAGTTGGGCAATCACCCTAAGATCCCGGGTTGCAAAACAAAGAGATTCGTATGATGGGAAAGCATCGGCGGATAGCCACATTCTCATATTTGAGCCTCGGCCTTCTCGCGGTCCTAATCTTGAGCGCTCTCTCCTACCGCGCAATCCGCCAGCACCAGAATGCCCTGGCGCTTGCCATCCACACGCCGAATGGCGTTGAGGAAGCATTCTTCGTTCGCATCGGCGGCATTGACCAATTCGTGCAGATCAGGGGGGAAGACCGCAGCAATCCGGTGATTCTCATTCTGCATGGCGGCCCGGGTGATGACTTGGTCGCCTTCACCCCGATCTTTCGCGCGTGGGAACAGCCTTTCACGATCGTGCAGTGGGGCCAACGCGGCGCCGGCAAGACCTACGGGCGCAATGGAAAGCACGAAGGCGAGCTAACCATCAATCGGATGACGAATGACGGGATCGAGGTCGCGGAGTATTTGCGCACCCGCCTGCATAAAGACAAGATCATCCTGCTCGGCGATTCCTGGGGCACGATTCTCGGGATTCAAATGGTCAAGCGCAGGCCTGACCTGTTTTTTGCCTACGTCGGCACCGGCCAAATCGTCGACACTCGCAATCGCGAAGCGATCTTGTATTCAGCACTGCTGGACAAGGTTCGCGGGGCTCACGATGTTGACGGAATCCGGAAGCTTGAATCCATCGGACCCCCGCCGTACAAAACCTACGCAGACTTAGGCGTCCAACGAGCAGTGTCGGGGCGCTATGCCGTCGAATCCGATCGCGGATATCGCGCCCTTGTTGAGCCTATCGTCCTATTTGCACCGAACTACTCGCTGGCGGACATCTATGATCTGGCCAACGCATGGCGGTTCTCAGGACCGCGCCTCTACAAGGAGTTCGAGGCTTACGATGCCACCAAGCTCGGCCTCAAATTCGATATTCCAGTTTTTTTCTTCGAAGGAGAGCGAGACACGATTACGCCGGCCGAGCTGGCGGAGCAGTATCTCCAGTCGATTGATGCTCCTGCGAAGGGGTTCGTAGTGCTGCAGAACGCTGGCCACTTCGCTATCTTCACGCAGGCCAATGTCTTCCTAAAAGAGCTGGTCTCAAGGGTGCGGCCGCTGGCCACCCTGAGACCTTTCGGCTAAGTAGTCCGGAACAAGTCGTCATTGAGGCTGAGTCTCAGCGTGAGTTTCCAACGCGAAGTGCCGGTATCGCTCCGAAGAAGACCTCTCGGACGTGAAAGCATGTGAGGCAGCAACCTGCACGCTGGTGTTTGCAGATCGCACGCGAGGCCGTTCGCGTCGATGGTGCAGCATGGGGCTCTGCGGCAATCGGGCGAAGCAGACTGCCCACCGACTTCGGTTGCAAGCGTCGCGCCGAGCGCCGCGCTTGAAGTAAGGCGGCTAAACGCCCGTTGCAGAGGGCTTGCGGAACAGGGTCCAGGCGGCCGCTGAGAAAACCAGCACGTTGGCCACGATGACCGGCGATGAGTTGATCAATACCCCGTAAGCGAGCCACAACAGCGCGCCAAGCATCTGCACGCTGCGCAGCACCGAGGGGCGGGCGGAGAAGTACGATCCCACAAACACCGCGGTCGCAGCCCAACCGACACACTCAGTGAGGACATGACTCATGCAGCTTCCACATCGGTTCCCGCCGGGGCGGGAACTTCGGTGATTTTCACGCGATCCGTGCGATCCTTTTCCCACTCATTCAGACTCAACCCGTAGCGCTCGAACAATTCCCGGATGTCGCCCGTTCGCCAGTGGAAAAGCTGATCAAGAACGGGAACCATGATGCTGAAGGCGTTATCGCTGATGACCGTGCTCTTGGCAATTCGGGCCAGCTGTTTATTTTCCGAAACCGCAATGGTAAATCCGTCATGGTTGTTCACATGCAGCATCACGTGAACGTCGGAACTGCCGTCGCCGACATAGATGATCCGATCGGCGGTAATGCCCAGTTGATGCTCGAGCTCCTCCAATACCGCAACCTTGCCGTAGCCGGCGGGCACGCGCTTGATGGCGCGAACCTCGCCGGAGCGAGCGTCGAATTCAAGTTCGGTACCGTAAATGCGTTCCGCAGGCACGATGCCGTCGAGCGCGGAAATGACGATTTCGCGCGGCGCCGCGGATATCACGAAAAATGAAAATCGGTACCCTTCGGTACCGCGCTCCATGAAGTCGACCAGTGCGGGAATCGCATTCTTGAGACGCACGCGACGGCCCGCCTCCACCAAGTGTTCGCGGCGCACGCCGCGAAATTCCGGATCGTGACGAATCAAGTACGCAAGCTCGCCGCCCTGTTGCACCAGATTGCTGCGCGCCAGCCCGGCCACGCGCGCCTCGAATCCGGATATTCCCAGCAATTCGCTCAGCACGAGCCCTGAATCGTTGAAACTCAACGTTTGATCGAAGTCTGAGGCCAGCAGATAATGCTTCAGCGGTGTCTCGGTCATAATCAAAATCTCCTGCCCGTCTCTCAAGTTAGAAATGCCCGGATACCATAATCCAGTAGTTAACGAAAGATGTCAGGCGATAAAGATTCGTGGGGTGGGCAATTCTTTTCATCCATACCCGGGTAAAACTGTGACGCGGGCCGAATTAGCGGGCGAACAACGGTGTAAGGGGCCCGAAAATCTTCCCGCTTGCAGACGCCATGGGCGGTGTAAGCTTTTGGGGGCACGCACTGCGCAAGAAAGTGGAAGATTCAGTGTGTATTAGGGGGGAAGTCGCAGCTAATGCGTAAATTGAGCAGCGGTCCTTGGGCTACCGCACGAATGTCGTGACACCAGCAGCCAAGCATAAACAATACGACGTCATCGTCGTGGGCTCTGGCGCCGCCGGCGGACAGACCGCTTATACGCTCAGCATGGAAGGAGCCAAAGTGCTCATGCTGGAGGCGGGCCGCAACTACGTGCCCGAACACGAAACCCCCATGTTTCAAACACCGGATCAGGCGCCATTGCGCGGCGCGGCGACGCCGGAAAAGGGCTTCGGATTTTACGACGCAACCGTCGACGGCGGCTGGACGGTTCCCGGCGAACCATACGCGCAGAGCACCGATGATCCGCGCGGACGCTTCGCGTGGTGGCGCTCGCGCATGCTGGGCGGTCGGACCAATCACTGGGGCCGCATTTCCTTGCGCAACGGGCCGTACGATTTCAAGCCCCGCGGCCGCGATGGCTTGGGCTTCGACTGGCCGATTTCCTATGACGACGTGGCGCCGTACTACGATAAAGTGGAAAGACTCATCGGTGTCTACGGTTCCTCCGAGGGGCTGGAGAATACGCCGAATTCCCCGGAGGGCTGTCTGCTGCCTCCCCCCGCACCCCTCATCAGCGACTACCTGGTCCAGCAACGAGCCCGGCGCCTCGGGATTCCCATCATTCCGGGGCACCGCGCCGTTCTCACGCAACAACTCGATTACAAGCGATCGCCCGCGCTCTTGCACCCCGGCAACCTCAAGGCGCAGAAGATCATTGCTGCGCACATGCAACAGCGCGCCGCGTGTTTTTGGGCGACCGACTGCGGACGCGGCTGCTCGATCCGCGCCAACTATCAGTCGACGACCGTGCATCTGCCGCCCGCGCTCGCGACCGGCAACCTCGACATCGTCACCGACGCGATGGTCAGCCAGGTCGAGCTGGGCCCTGACGGCCTGGCGAGCGGCGTGAAGTACATCGACAAAATCAGCGGCAAGGAAAGACAGGCCGGCGCGCGCGTGATCGTGCTGGCCGCGAGCGCCTGTGAAACGGTGCGAATTTTGCTCAACTCCAAGAGCGCGCGGTTCCCCGAGGGGCTTGCGAACTCGAGCGGTAAGGTCGGCCGTTATCTCATGGACACGGTGGGCAGCAGCCTGCGCGGCCAGGTGCCGTTGCTCGAGAGCCTGCCGCCGCAGAACGAGGACGGGGCCAGCGGACACGCGTTCTATGCGCCTTGGTGGGGATATCAAGACCAGCAAAAAGGCCGCTTGGGTTTTGCGCGCGGGTATCACATTGAGTTCGGCGGCGGCAGGCGCATGCCGGATTCCGGCACTTTGCGCGGCCTCGAACGCTTGACACACGGAAGCTACGGCAAGAAGCTCAAAGACGACGCGCGGCGCTATTACGGCTCCTTCGTGGGATTCGCCGGCCGCGGCGAGATGATCCCGAACGAGAAGTCGTACTGCGAAATTGATCCAAGCGTGAAGGACAAGTGGGGCATACCGGTGCTGCGCTTTCACTGGCAATGGTCCGACCACGAGACCCGCCAGGCGGCGCATATGCAGAAAACCTTTGCGGGAATCATCGAGGCGATGGGCGGCCGTGTGATGGGTGCGGTTCAGACCGATGGCGCAGAAGCGATTTCCCCGGGAGGCTTCATCATTCACGAGGTCGGCGGCGCGATGATGGGCGCGAGCCCCCAGACTTCGGTCACCAACGAATGGTGCCAAACTTGGGACGTGAAGAATCTTTTTCTAAACGACGGCGCGGTGTTTGTTTCCAACGCGGATAAGAATCCAACCTTGACCATCATGGCGCTCGCCTGGCGTGCGTCCGATCATATTGCCCGGCTCATGCGCAGGAGGGAGTTGTGACGGATCGACGAACGACGATCAAGTGGATGCTCGCCGCGGCCGCCTCAATGCCGCTGCTGAATCAGCGCGCGGTAAGTGAAGAGGTTTCGGCGTGGTTGCCCGCGGCGAACGGCTATGGCGGTGACCCTGAGCTGACGAAGCAGTATCGCCCCGGCGATGTCTGGCCGCTGACCCTGTCCGCGGCGCAGCGGCGCACGGCGGCGGCTCTTTGCAACGTAATTTTGCCCGGCGATGACCGCTCGCCCAGCGCGGAAAGCGTGGGGGTCGTCGGTTTCATCGACGAATGGGTGAGCGCTCCGTATCCGCGCCAGCGGGAAGATCGCCCGATCGTGCTCGAGGGTCTGGCCTGGATGGACGCCGAGGCGTTGCTGCGCTTCGAGAAATATTTCGCCGAGCTCGATGAACCCCGGCAGCACGCGATCTGCGATGATATTTGCTACGAACCCAACGCTGCGGCGAAGTTTGCGCGCGCCGCGGGGTTCTTTGCCCGTTACCGCGATCTCACGGTCGGCGGCTACTACTCGACCCCCGCGGGCCATCAAGATCTGGGCTACATCGGCAACGTTCCCCTGTCCCGGTTCGACGGGCCGCCCGTGGAGCTGCTGCGCAAATTGGGACTTGGTCCGGAGCCGGCATGAGCAACAACCTGAATTACCCGGTACAGGGCCGGCTCGGTGTGGGTTTCGTCGGCAGCGGCTTCAATGCGCGCTTCCACATGCAGGCCTTCCAGGCCGTGCGCGATGCCGATGTGCGCGGCGTGTGGAGTCCGAATCTGGAGCATACGAGCTCCGCGGCCGCGCTGGCACGCAGCCTGGACATCGGCAGCGCGAAAGCGTACGCGTCGATCCGCGATATGGTTGCCGATCCGTTGATCGACGCGCTTTGGCTCACCGGACCCAACCATTCGCGGCTCGAGAACATGGAAGAAATCGTCCACGCCATCGAGGGCGGTGTGGGAACGCTGCGCGGCATCGCCTGCGAAAAGCCATTGGCACGGAACGTTGCCGAGGCCAAGCGCATGGTGGAGCTCATGCGGCGCACCCAAGCCGCGCATGGCTATTTGGAGAATCAAGTATTCGCGCCGCAAATCGAGACCGGCCGTAGCCGGCTTTGGGCGCGCGGCGCCGCAAGCACCGGCCGGCCCTATCTTGCGCGTGCATCCGAGGAACACAGCGGGCCGCATGCCCCCTGGTTCTGGCGCGGGGAGTTGCAGGGCGGCGGCGTGCTGAACGACATGATGTGTCACTCGGTATTGCTGGTGCGTCACTTGCTGACGCAGCCCGGCGCGGCGCGCTCCTCGGTGCGGCCGGTTCGCATCACAGGGCACATTGCCAGCCTCAAGTGGTCGCGGGCCCCGTACGCTGCAAAACTCGCCGCCACCTTTGGTACCGAGGTTGATTACGCAAAACGTCCTTCTGAGGATTTTGCGAGCGTCATGATCGAGTTTGAAACCGCCGATGGCCAAATCTTGATCGGCGAAGCCTCGACATCCTGGAGTTTCGTGGGCGCGGGGTTGCGTCTATCCGCTGAGCTGTTGGGCCCCGAGTACTCGATGTCGTGGAATACGCTCAACAGTGGACTGAATCTGTTTTTCTCGCGCGAGGTACGCGGCGCGACCGGCGAGGATCTGGTCGAGAAGCAAAATGCGGAAGTGGGCTCGATGCCGGTGATCGCGAACGAGGCTGCCGCCTACGGCTACGAGAATGAAGACCGCCATTTTGTGCGGGCGTTTCTCGGCAAGGAAACACCGCTGCTGACTTTCGACGACGGACTCGAAGTGGTGTCACTGCTGATGGCGGCATACCAAAGCGCGGAACTCGGCAAGACACTCGACTTTCCGCCGCCCGGCCTGGATACGTTTGTGCCCGCGGTGGCGCGGGGTGTGTGGAAGGCTCCTTGAGGAATCGGCACTGAACGCGAAATCGCGCAGGATGGAATATGCACAACAGGTTACTTGGCAACGCCGTGCTCCTCGTCAGCGCGCTGTTGATGGCTCTCGGGATGGGCGCTGATGCGGGCGCAAAGGATCCGGCGCCGACGGCAGGGTGGCAAACCCTGTTCGACGGCAAGTTGCTCGATACCTTTCGGGGTTGGCGCTCGGACGGCATGCCTCAGGGCTGGCATGTCGTGGATGGAACGCTGGCGAAGGAAGGCCATGTCGATGACCTCGTCACCCGCGATCAGTTCGGCAACTTCGAACTCGAGCTGGAATGGAAGATCGGCCGGGCCGGCAACAGCGGAATTTTTTACCGCGGCACGCGTGAATACGATGAAATTTATTGGAGTGGCCCGGAGTACCAGCTGCTCGACGATGCCAACGCGCCCGATGGGCGCAACCCGCTGACCTCCGCGGCATCGGCCTATGGTCTCTACGCTCCGCCGGCAGGCGTGGTCAAACCGTCCGGTGAGTGGAACAAGACGCGCATCGTCATCAAGGGCGATCATGTCGAGCATTGGTTGAACGGCCGGAAGGTGGTCGAATACGACCTGGGCAGTCCTGAGTGGAAGGCCAAGGTCGCCGCGAGCAAATTCTCGCAGTATCCCCACTACGGACTGGCGAAGGCAGGTCTGATCGGCATTCAAGGGGATCACCCCGGTTCACTGGCGCTGCGCCACATTCGAATCCGCGTGCTGCCATGACCCAGGTGCGCCTGGCGCTGATGATGTTCCTGGAGTACTTCATCTGGGGCGTGTGGTTCGTCACCATGGGCACCTACCTCGGTCAGACCCTGCATTTCACCGATTCGCAGATCGGCCTCGCGTACGGAGCGACTGCCATCGGCGCGTTGCTGTCTCCCTTCTTCATCGGAATCGTCGCGGACCGCTGGTTCGCGAGCGAAAAGCTGCTGGCCGCGCTGCATTTCATCGGTGCGGGCCTGATATGGATGGTGTCGAGACAAACAACGTTCGCGACGTTCTATCCGCTGCTCATTCTCTACGCGCTGTGCTACATGCCGACGCTGTCGCTGACCAACTCGCTCGCCTTTCACCATTTGAAGGAGTCCACCAGCTTTCCCTACGTCCGTGTGCTCGGCACACTGGGGTGGATCGCGGCCGGCGTATTGGTCGGCAAGCGTCTGCACGCGGATGCCTTGGTGCTGCCGCTGCAAATTGCCGCCGGCGCATCCCTATGCATGGCGGTTTATGCGCTGCTCCTGCCGCACACCCCGCCGCGGTCGGGGAAAGCGCCCTTCAATCTGCGCGATGCCCTGGGGTTGGACGCATTGCAGCTTCTGAAGAAAAGCGACTTCCTCATCTTTGTGCTCGGATCATTCCTGCTGTGCATTCCATTGCAGTTCTACTACACCTTCGCCAACCCGTTTTTGAATGAGATCAAAGTGCCGGAGGCCGCATTCATTCAAACCTTTGGGCAGGTTTCCGAAGTGGGCTTCATGTTGTTGCTGGCCTTCCTGCTGCGCAAGTTCGGCATCAAGGTCATCATGCTGGTCGGCATGCTCGCCTGGGGCTTGAGATATTTTGCCTTCGCCAACGGCAACGCAGCGGCCGGCATGTGGCTGATCTACGCCGGCATCCTATTGCACGGCGTGTGCTATGACTTTTTCTTCGTCGGCGGCCAGGTGTACACCGATCAGCGCGCAGGAGAGAAGATCCGCGCTGCCGCACAGGGATTGATCAATTTCGTGACCAACGGACTGGGCTACTTCGTCGGCGCCTTCGTATCGGGCGCCATCGTGAATCGCTTCGCCATTCACGATCCGTCGTGCAGCGATGCGGCATCGGCGTTGCATGCGTGCCTGCAGGTAAGCCACGACTGGCACGCGATTTGGGTGATCCCCGCCGCCGCCGCCCTCGGCATCTTTTTGCTGTTCGGCCTGGCGTTTCGACCCGCCAAAGACTTGCGCGGCAGCGCCGCCTAGCTTCAGCGGCAAGCGGAAAAGACCGATGCGCGGATCGTGGATGAGCACGGGCTAGACGGCCGCCTTTATTCTGGGGAACTTATTGGTCTCTGGTTGGGTTTAAACTAAAAGTGGTGTACGACTTTGTCGCGGTGGTGTGAGATTCTGCAAGGGGTCTCGTAGCGCGGATTGGCAGGAGGACTCCCGAAAACATGCAACCCGCAGAGGTCAAGGAGCTTTGTGACCAATTGCGCGAAGTCATTGCAGCCGGGCCCGGGAAAAACGATCTCGCACTGCAGGAGGCGACGGGAATCGTCAGCATGCTGCAACAGGCCGCACCGTGGAACGGGCCACGTGACAAGCTCGTGACAATTCGAGGCTGGCTCGCCATCTGGTTCAGTCAGCGACTCTGGCGCCAATACGGGGATGAGGGCGAAATCTGCCGGCAAAGTCTGTTCAACGATATCCTCGTCGTCGAATCCTACTGGGAAAGAAGAACCGCGCCGGCGTGACCGGCATGCATGGCGAAGCTATCCCGACGCACATTCGTCACGGGCGCAGGTCTCTCGGGACTGCTGCGCGCGGCATCGCCACAGGCTCTCAGCGCACCTGCGGATTCGAAGGCCGCCGATGGAACACCCGAACAAATCCACCTGACCTGGGGCGAGGATCCGGCCGGTAGCGTTTGCATCTCCTGGGTGTCCGCCGCGCAAGGCTTGAACCCCCGAGTTCACCTGAAGGCATCCTCCAGATCGCGCACGGTTCACGCCGTGCAGCGCACCTACACTGACGGTATCAACGGTCAGACGGTATTCACCTATCACGCGAACCTGACCGGGCTTGAAGCCGATGCCGAGTTTCACTACTCGGTGACGGCGGACAATGATCGAAATCGCGCGCGACCCTTCAGCGCAACTTTCAAGACGGCGCCCAAAGGACGCACAGCGTTTCGCTTTAGCAGCTACGGCGATCTGGCGACGCCCAATACGGCCTGGACACTGTCCTCGCCGCAGAGCGCGTTCGCGGTCCAGGCGGTGGAACGCTTTCAGCCGCTGTTCCACTTGCTGAACGGCGATCTGTGCTACGCGAATTTGAATCCCACCGCGCAACCCGCCGTCTGGGCGGACTTCGGCAACAATGTGCAGGCGTCGGCTTCACGGCGTCCGTGGATGCCCTGCCCCGGTAATCATGAAATCGAGTTCGGCAACGGCGCGCAGGGCTTTAACTCGTATCTGACCCGTTACGCGCTCCCGTCCAACGGAACGCCGTTTCCCGGTTTGTGGTATCGCTTCCAAGTCGGCTCGGTGTTGTTCATTTCGCTCTCCGCCGACGATGTCATCTATCAGGATAGCGGCGCCTTCGTCACCGGACCCTCAGCGTTGCAACCCTCGCCCAGTACCGGCAATCCGCCGATCGCGCCGGGCACTTCTCTTTATATACGTGGCTATAGCGCGGGCGCACAGACCCGTTGGCTGGAAAGCACCTTGGCGGCCGCCTCGCGCGATGACACGGTCGACTGGATCATCGTGCAAATGCACCAGGACGCCTTGAGCTCCTCGAAGAATGGCAACGGGTCCGACAAGGGGATTCGCGAGGCGTGGCTGCCGCTGTTCGATCAGTACGGAGTTGATCTCGTGCTCTGCGGCCATGATCACGATTACGAACGCAGCTGGCCGGTACGCGGCTGTAATCACAACGTGGGGCGCGATGCGGCGAGCGGCGCTTCGGTCGACACGCTGCAACCCAAACCGGTCATCTCGAATCCGGCGAACGGACCCTTTGACACCGGCCTCGGTACGATTCACTTCATCCTCGGCGGCGGCGGCACCAACGCACCGCTCGACGCCTATGGTGTGAACCCCGATAGCGGCGCGCCGCAGGCGAAAGTCATCACGAAACACAATCGCCCGCTTCCTGCGAAAGCTCCGGGAACATTCGCGAAGGCCGGTGCGGATGCCTTGGAAGATGCGGTCTGGTCGGCGCGCCGCGATACGGGCACCGGCTATGGCATTGGGGTTTTTGATGTGGATCCAGGCACCCCTGGCGGCAAGACCTCGATCACCATTTCCTACTACCACGCGCTCGGCGCCGATTCGGCGGCAACTTCCAATTACGAACTGTTTGAAACGGTCGTGCTGGCCAAGGCGCGGCGCCCGCAAGGCTAGCCGCCCGGCGGCTTGCGATCGCGGTACGGGAAGAACCAGGGTTTGCGCTCCATGACCCAGTCCAAGTGCACGTGCTTGGGCTCGCGGAAAGCGTCGAGCCCCTCGGGCCCGAGCTCACGCCCGATGCCGCTGTGGCGCATGCCGCCGAAGGGCGCCGCGTCATTGTCGGTCAGCGGATCGTTGATCCAAAAGGTGCCGGCTTTGATCGACTCCATCGCCCGCATCGCCGTCGCGAGGTCCCTGGTGTAAATCGAGGCGCCGAGACCGTACTCGGAGTCGTTCGCAAGCCGGATCGCCTCGTCGGCGTCGGCCACCGTCGTGATCGACAGCACCGGCCCGAAGATCTCCTCGCGCGTCGCAACGCTGCCGTGGCGCACGTTGGTCAGGATGGTCGGCTGGAAAAAGTGTCCGGGCAGTCCCGGCGGCCGCAACGCTGCGCCACCAAGCTTGAGGGAGGCGCCGTCCTTGAGCGCGCGTGCGACCTGGTCTTCGACCCGCCGCGCCGCCTCCTGCGAAATCAGCGGACCCAAGTCGGTGTCCGGCGCCATGGGGTCACCGACCAAGAGCCGCGCGACGTACTCTTGCATCCTTTCCATGAACTCGGCGGCGATGGGCCGCTCGACATAGATGCGCTTGCTCGAGGTGCAAACCTGGCCGGCGTTGAGGAGCCGCGCCCAGGCAACGCCGGGGACAGCGACGTCGAGGTCGGCGTCCTTGAAGACGATGAACGGATCGATCGAGCCGAGCTCGAGGTTGACCTTCTTGAGCTGGGCGCCGGCGGCCGCGGCGATCTTGCGCCCGACTGCGTTGGAGCCCGTGAAGGCGATGAGGTCCACGTCCGGATGCTCGATGAGCGCGGTACCGGTGTCGGCCGCGCCGGTCACGACGTTGACGACGCCCCCCGGCAGCAGGTCGTAGACCTCGGCGAGCATGAGATTGGACAGCGGGTTCTGATGCGGCGGCTTGCAGATCACCGCGTTGCCGGCCGCGATGGCCGGCGCCACTTTCCAGGCCATCAGCAGCAGCGGGAAATTGAACGGCACGATCGCAGCGACCACGCCGTACGGCTCCTTGATGGTGAAGTTGAGCTGGTGGGGCGCGACCGGCGGCACCGAATTGCCATAGGATGAGCGCGCCACCTCGCCGTAGTACTCGAAGCACGCTGCGACCCAGTCGATGCAGTCGGTGGCCTCGCACAGCGGCTTGCCGGTCTCCTGGGTCATCAGGGACGCGAGCGCGTGCTCGCGGGCGCGGATACGGGCGCCGATCTCGCGCAGCAGCTTCGCTTTTTCGACGCCCGGCACCTTCCACCAGCCGCGCTGCGCAGCCTTCGCCGCCGCGACAGCACGCGCGACATCCTCAGGACCGCAGTCCGGTACGCTGCCGAGCAGCTTGAGCGTCGCCGGATTCTCGATCTCGCGGCTCTTGCCGCTGAGCGCGTCGACCCATGCGCCGTCGATCAGGATCTTGTGCATGCCGCTATGATGCCTGAGCGGCCCCAAGCCCTGATAGCGCCGCGGACGCGCGCGCAGCAGAATAGGCAATGTCCTCTACGCCCGCCGCTACGGCCCTGCTCGCCTGGCTGACCCCTTCGATGTTCGCGCTGCTCCTGTATGGCGTCGGCCAG
>Ga0210406_10001741_pt1 | contig 25917 bp, 25 predicted proteins | sample IncBWC30MmetaG_FD_155454 | JGI IMG/M metagenome (GOLD analysis project Ga0210406, IMG submission 155454) | Forest soil microbial communities from Barre Woods Harvard Forest LTER site, Petersham, Massachusetts, United States - Inc-BW-C-30-M | ecosystem: Environmental > Terrestrial > Soil >... | reverse complement strand
GCCGAGCAGATCGGGCCCGCGCAGGGCGTCCCGATTTTTGGGCTCGACGGGCTGAGTTCCGCGGCTTACGGGCCAGAGGCGGCTCTCAGTCTGTTGCTCCCGCTTGGGCTGCTCGGCGTCCGTTACATCGTTCCCGTCAGTGCGGCGATCATCACTTTGCTGTTGATCGTCTACTTCTCTTACCGGCAGACAATTGCGGCGTATCCCAACGGAGGCGGGTCGTATACCGTTGCGCGCTTCAACCTGGGGGCGGGGGCTGGGTTGCTGGCTGCAGCGGCGCTGCTTGCAGACTACATTCTGACCGCGGCGGTTGGGATCTCGGCGGGTGTGGGGGCCCTGATCTCAGCAGTGCCAAAGTTGCTGCCGCATACTGTTTCACTCTGCCTGGGAATTCTGGTTGTCATCACCATCATGAATTTGCGGGGTGTGCGTGAGGCGGGAACGGTGTTTGCGATTCCTACGTATTTGTTTGTGGGCACGCTGCTGATTACGATTGCGGCGGGTTTGGTGCGAGTGCTGCTCGGCGGGGGGCATCCGACGGCGTTAGTTGCGCCTCCGCCGCCTCCTCCTGCTATGACGGCGGTGGTGAGCTCCTGGCTGCTCCTTAAAGTGTTCGCGAGCGGGTGCACGGCACTTACGGGAGTGGAGGCGGTGAGCAATGGCGTGAAGGCGTTCAAGGATCCGACCGTAAGGAATGCTCAGCGGACGCTGACCATCATTATCTTTTTGCTCGCCGTGTTGCTGGCGGGGATTTCGGTGCTGGTTAAGCGCTATGGGATCGCGGCCACGGATCCGGGAGCTGTGGGATACCAGAGCGTGCTTTCAATGCTGACGGCGGCGGTCTTCGGTAAGGGTTGGTTTTACTACCTGACGATGGGTTCGGTGCTCGTCGTGCTTTCGCTCTCGGCGAATACGGCCTTCGCCGACTTTCCGCGGCTGTGCCGGGCGATCGCACAGAACAACTATTTGCCCCATGTATTCGGCTATCGCGGGCGGCGGCTGGTTTACACCTACGGCATCATGGTGCTGGCGCTGCTGTGTGCCGGCGTGTTGATTCTTTTCGGCGGCGTTACGGACCGGCTAATTCCCCTCTATGCCGTGGGCGCGTTTCTCGCGTTCACGCTTTCGCAGTTGGGAATGGTGGTGCACTGGCGGAAGAATCGCGGTCCAGGGTGGGTGCGGAGCGCGTTCGTCAACGGCTTGGGCGGAGTCGTGACCGGAATCACGACCGCGGTTGTGCTGGTAGCGAAGTTTGCCGAAGGTGCGTGGATCACCCTGATCTTTATTCCGTTCACGATCCTTTGTTTTGCCGTTGTGCGGCGGCACTACCACTCTGTGAGCATGCGTACCAGTTGCAAAATTCCAGTCGATGTGGACGGTTTGAGTCAGCCGCCGATTGCAGTCATTGCCATCGATCACTGGAGCATCATCGCGCGGCAGGGAATCGAGTTCGCGGCGCGACTGTCACCGGAAGTGGTGGCTCTGCATGTGGACCCCACCGAGCACTCGGAGTTGCTGCGGGGCGATTGGGAACGGTATGTGGAGCGGCCGTTTCAGGCAGCGGGAAGGGAGCCACCACAGCTTCATGTGTTACCTTCGCCTTACCGGTTTGTGATTCTCCCCATCGTGCAGTTCGTGCTGGATCTTTCGAAGAAGCAACCTAAGCGGAACATTGTGGTCGTGATTCCGGAGTTGGTTGAGGACCGGTGGTACGAGTATTTCTTGCACAACCAGCGCGGGCGGTTGCTCGAGTGGGTGCTTCTGGCGCGCGGGAATGAACGGATTTTTACGGTGAGCGCGCCCTGGTACGTGGGAGCGGGAAGGAAGTAGTTTCTTGGTGGAGTCCAGTCAGCCAGCGAGATGTCGGCGAAAATTCCTAGACGTAGTCGAACAGAGTCATGAAGCCGAAGTCCATGTGAAGCTGGTGGTGGCAGTGAAACAAGGTGAGGCCGGGATTGTGGGCGAGGAAATCGATCTCCGCCTCCTGATAGCCGCCGACCATTACCACATCTTTGAAGGTGCCGGAGGTCGGTTGCCCGGCGATTCGCGTAAGTTCGAAGCTGTGGCGATGAAGATGGATGGGATGGATGTCGTCGCTCGCATTGCGCATGCGGATGCGATAGCCTGCCTTCATGTAAGTGGAAGGATGGCTTTGCCGACATCTGATCGGCAGGATAGGCAACGCCGTTGATGGTCCATTGATTGAACCCGTCGAGAGCGGCGTTTTGTTTTTCGAAAAGCATTTCGAAGACTTCATCGGGTTGCGCGGAGGAGGGAATCGGGTCGCCGAAGTGGGCGTAGTTCCACTTGAAGGGCTTGGGCGTGATCCATTGGGGCTTGCCTTTTGAGCCCGCGTACTCGATCACAATGCCCATGCCATGATGACGATCGTCGTCGGCGAGATCGCCCATGATCCACACGCCGGGATGATTCATTTCTACGATGGCGGAGATGCGCTCAGCGGTGCCGAGCCAGAGGCCGGGCACGCGGACTGGCTTGGGGAGCGGATTGCCGTCCATGGCGATGACCGAGAAGATGTGGCCGGGCAGCGCGAGACTGCGGATCTCAGTGGCGCTGCCGTTGAGGATGTGGAACAGCGCACGCTGGCCCGCTTTCACGCGGATGGGTTCGCCGTGACCGAGCATGCGGCCGTTGACGGTAAAGGAGTCGTAGCCCACCTCGTAGCCGTGCGGATTGCCTTTGGCTAGAGATGCTTTCATGCGGCGTTCGCCGGAATCTTTCAACGCGGCCACGGTTTGAGCCGGCGACAGAAAGTCCTGAGCCATGTCGCCACCACGGCTCTGCGTGGGTTGGAATTCTTTGAGGGTCAGGAAGATTTCGCGATCATAATTGCCGGGATCCTGTTTCGGCTCGATGTACACCGGGCCGACGAGACCGTTGTACTGGCCATTCGCGAGGTTCGCTCCGGCGCGCACGTGTGTGTGATAGAAGCGAAGGCCGGACGGCCTGGGTTCAAACGAGATGCTGCGGCTGCCATGGGGCGGGATGAAGGGCGTGCCTTCTTCGGCTGCGCCGTCGATGTCGGTGGAGACGAACTGGCCGTGCCAGTGCAATTGCTCCGGCGTGTCGGTGTCGTTGTGGACGTCGATCGTCACGCGATGGCCTTCTTTGAAGCGAAGAAGCGGGCCGGGAAACTGGCCGTTGTAGGTGGTCAGCGAGAGGATGCGGTTGGGCGAGAGTTCAATCGGTTTGGTGGCGATGGTGAGCGTGTAGTCGGCGGGACCGGAGTTGGGTAATGCATTTTGCGGTGGGGTGGTTCGGCCCAAAAGTCGTGGCAGCGCGACTGAGCTTCCCGCAGCAACTGCGACGCTCTTCAGGAAATCGCGGCGTGAGGTATGGAAGCGATTCATAATCGTCGGGGTGAAGGATAGCGATGAGATGCCGGGATTCCTAGCGAGATTTAGCGGATTTCACGAAGGTTGAGCAGCGATGCGGGTGCGGAATGCGACGCTTGCGGACGTACCACGGCTTGTGGAACTCATGCGCGCGAATGCGACTGCGGCGCAATGGTCCGAGCAGCAGTTCGCGAAGATGGTCGAGGAGGGGGACAGGTGGCGGGTCATTCTGGTGGTTGAGGCTGACCTAAGGGCTGAGAGTACAGGAGCTGTCGCCGAAGAGCGGATTCCTCGCTTCGCTCGGAATGACAACCGTACAGGACCAGGCAAGCCTCTGCGAGATGCAGACGACGCTCGAGTGGAAGCGTTCGCGGTCGCGAAACGAATCGAGCCCGAATGCGAGATTGAAAACATCATTGTGAACCCGGAGCGACAGCGGCGCGGTTTGGGAGAACGTTTGCTGGGCGAGTTGCTGAATTGCCTACGGGGAAAGGCGTGTGAGGCGGTGTTTCTCGAGGTACGGGAATCGAACCTTCCAGCCCGCGGATTGTACGAGAAGTTCGGATTCCGGGAGGTTGGCCGAAGGGTGAAGTATTATGTGCAACCTCAAGAAGATGCAGTGGTATATCGATTTTGCTGGACCTCGATTGCATCGGGAATGGTGCAGACTTAGGTCACCCCTCCGAACGTGACAGTTGAGGAAAAAACGTCCGCAAAGGGCATTGAAGGCATGTGAATGCTGTGTTACGTTGGTGGCCTAAACCCGGTTAGGAGGTCTGTTGGATGGAAACTCCGAAAGACCAACTTCTGGCCAGTCACGATGAGTTTCGTAAACTGGCCGTTGAGCACACGCAATACGCCGAACGCCTCGAATCACTCACCCAAAAACGTTATCTTACCGAAGACGAAAAGATGGAAGAAGTTCGCCTGAAGAAACTGAAGCTGCGGCTAAAAGATCAGATGGAGTCCATTCAGCGAGAGTACCGGACTCAAGTCGCGAATCAGGTAGCTTAAGTTTTTAGCCGGGCGTGCCGCCCAATCGAACTGGCCACAGTTTCCGAGGGATTTCCACACGCAGCACCGAGGCGCGAGTAAGCGCCTTTTTTATTTGCACTTAACATTGGCGGGCGGAAGCAGGGCGGTGAACTATAATCCGTAGAGCTTCCCATGGTTCCTGACGGCTATTACTACGCAATTCCCTTTGCGCTGGCGGGGGTGTTGGTCGGTTGGTTGACGGCACCCGTGTGGGCCGTGCCGGCGTTTCTGCTGGCGGCATTCTTGCTGTGGTTTTTTCGGGATCCCCAACGAGCGGTGCCGACGGCCGAGGGTGCAATTGTGTCCCCGGCGGACGGCAAGGTCACTGATGTTTCGATGATCCAGGTGGACGGGACTCCGCGGCAGCGAATCAGCATCTTTCTGAATGTGTTCAACGTGCACGTGAATCGCTCGCCGATTTCGGGCGTGATTCGCGACGTCCGCTACCAGAAGGGTAAATATCTCAACGCGATGAATGAGCAGTCCGCTTCCGACAATGAGCAGAACATCGTTACGGTTGAGGGGGATGGGCAAACCGTGATCTTCAAACAGATCGCGGGATTGCTGGCGCGCCGAATTGTCTTTACGAAGAAGGTCGGCGACACAGTGGCGCGCGGCGAGCGGGTGGGGCTTATCAAGTTTGGATCGCGCGTGGATGTTGAGCTGGAGCCCGGAGCGCGAGTGCGCGTGAAAGTCGGCGACGTGGTGAAGGGCGCATCCTCGGTGCTCGCAGATGCCGCGGCGCAGGCGCAGCTCATCGGCGCGAACGCGGGATCGAAGGAAGGAGTTCGCCGATGAACTCAGGCCTGGCGGAGGTTCCGCGGCGCCGGAAGAACGATCGGGATCCGCGACGGATGCGCAGGGGCATGTATATTCTGCCGTCGCTGTTTACGACCGCCAATCTCGGCGCGGGATACTACGCGATCCTGCAGGCGATGCATGGATCGGCTGCTGAGCCGTGGCGCTTTGATTTCGCCGCTAAAGCGATCGGATTTGCTGTGTTGTTCGACGGGCTCGATGGGCGCATTGCGCGACTTACCAATACAAGCAGCGATTTCGGGCGCGAACTGGATTCGCTCGCGGATGTAATCACTTTTGGTGTTGCTCCGGCACTGCTGGCGTTCGTGTGGGGGTTTCATTTTCTGGCGATGGAGCCGTTCCCATTGATGAAGGGGTGGCCAGGGCAGTTCGGCGCGATTAGCAGTTTTCTGTTTCTGGTGGCGGGAGCCAGCCGACTGGCGCGCTTCAACATCACCAGCAATCCTCAGCCCTCGAATCCGGGCAAGCCCGACAAGAAATACTTTGTTGGGATGCCGATTCCAGCTGGGGCCGGAGTTTTGGCAGCAGTGGTTCACTTTTCGCTGGGCGAGCCATTGGCATCGCATTGGATGGCGATGGTCTGGTTGCTGCTCGTGGTAGCAGTGGCGTACTTGATGGTCAGCACGTGGCGGTTCTACAGTTTCAAGGACCTCCACTTCAACTCGCGGCAGCCGTTCCGGATGGTGCTGTTGCTCGCGGTAATCTTTGTGGCGATCTGGTCTTTCTCGCGATACGTGCTGTTCGGCATCGCTTTGACGTATATGTTTTCGGGCGTTCTATGGCGCCTGCAGTGGATTTTCCGGCGCCGGCCTCCTGCGCCGCCAGCTTACAAGGAGGCATCGCAGCCCTCATGAGTTCTCCATATAAATCCGCGGGAACAACCGCCGAAACGCAGCGCGGCAATCTGTATCGCGTGGCGATCGTGGGCGCGAGCTCGCTCCGCGGCAAGGAAGTTGCCGAGGTATTAAATGACCGGAACTTTCCGGCGGTGGACGTGAAGTTGCTCGATGACGACGATGCGCTTGGACAGCTGGAGACCATGGGGGACGAGGTAACATTCATCCAGAGCCTGCGTAATGAACAGTTCGATCATCTGGACTTCGCATTCTTCGCCTCGGATGCGGTAACTACCAAAAAGAATTGGAAGACGGCCGCGCGTGGCGGAAGCGCGATCGTGGATCTGTCGTACGCACTCGAGGAAGAGGCAGGCGCGCAAGTGAGATCGCCATGGATCGAAAAGCAACTCGGCCACACTCCGGCATTTGAGTTGCAGCCCGGGCCCTGTGTCGTAGCTCATCCCGCCGCCGTCGTGCTCGGTTTGCTGGCCCTGCGAATTCAGAAGGCAGCCAAGTTGCGAAAGATGATCGCAACCGTCATGGAGCCGGCCTCCGAGCGCGGGCAGAAGGGCATGGACGAGTTACATGAGCAGACTGTGAACCTGCTTTCCTTCCAGGAGTTGCCGAAGACGATTTTTGATACTCAGATTGCGTTCAACATGGTGGCGCGCTATGGACCGAATGCGTCGCCGGCGCTCGAGATTGTGGAGCGGAGAATTCTGAACCACTACGACCTGATCGTAGGCAAGGCTGCGATTCCACCCTCTCTGCTGCTAGTGCAGGCGCCCATCTTCCATGGCTACGCATTCTCGTTGTACCTCGAGGTGGAAGAAGCGCTCGAATTGGACGCGCTCGCGGAGACGCTGAGCGGGGAGCATGTCGCGATCGCGAAAGGGGACGATTCGCCAAGCAACGTCAATGCTGCGGGTCAAGGGGATGTGCTGATCTCCCTCGCGGGTGATGACAACGAAAAGAATGGATTCTGGATCTGGGCCGCGGCCGATAATTTGCGGGTAGCGGCGACGAATGCGGTTGAGTGCGCGGAGACCATGACTCCGACGCGGCCGCGCGGGAAGATCCAGTGAAGAACTACTGTTTGCGTTGGGGCAGGAGGCCGGTATTCGCACTGGTGATCGGCCTCAGCGTGGTGGCGGGTGGCTGCGGCTATCACACTGCAGGTCACGCGATTACTGTTCCGCAAAATGTCAAGGTGTTAGCAATCCCGAGCTTTGTCAATCAGTCGCAGACATTCAGAATTGAACAGGCCCTCACCCAGGCAGTGGTGCATGAATTCACCGCGCGGACGCATTATCAAATCGTGAATCAACCTAGTGAGATGGCGGATGCGACGCTGCGTGGGACGGTGCTTGCGACGTCGGCCTCGCCCCTCACTTATGATTCGAAGACGGGCCGAGCGGAGAGTGTATTGGTAGTGGTGAGCATGAAGGTTTCACTCACAGATCGGGATGGCAAGATTCTTTACCAGAATCCGTCGTACTTGTTTCGCGAGCAGTACCAGGTGTCGCAGGAGCTCTCGAGCTTCTTTGAGGAAGATTCTCCGGCCTTGGGCCGCCTGTCGCGGGACTTCGCGAAGACGCTCGTATCGAATGTGCTGGAGGGCTTCTAGTGAAGGCGTTCGCCCAGGCAGAGCGCTTTGTGTCGGAAGTCGAAGGGAAGAAGCTGCGGCCGGCCTACGTGTTTGTCGGCGATGAAGGGTTTTTTCGCAAGCGGTTCCGGGAGGCGATTCTTGAGCACCTGATTCCGAAGGATCTGCGCGATTTCAGTTGGTTCGATTTTGACCTGGCGGACACGGATCTGACGGAAGTTCTGGATCGGGCGAGAACTCCGTCGTTGATGGCGCCTTTTCAAGTGTTCTTTGTGCGCGGGGTCAAGACGCTTTTTGGGCGCGGATCGAACGAGGATAAGCTGGCTGCGATTGAAGCGTACTGCAAGGATCCAAATCCGGATGCGCTGTTGGTCTTCGTTGCCGATCACATCAGCATTCCGGCAGACGTGCGGCGCATGGAGATGCAGGACAAAGAACGCTACGAAAAAATCCGCGAGGAAATGGGATCGTTTTGTGGGATCGTCGAACTGGCCCGAGTCGAAGAGAGTGAAGCTGTGCGCTGGATCGGCGAGTGCTGCAACGCGCAGGGAGTCAAGATGGAAACCGACGGCGCGCGTGAACTGGTGGATGCTCTGGGCGGCGACATGATGATGATCTCGAACGAACTTGAGAAGCTGATTCTGTACGTCGGTGAAAAGCAGCGCATTACGCTCGGCGATGTGGAGACCATGGTGCTCGCCGCCAAGCAACGCTCGCTGTACGAGTTGACCGATGCGATTTCCGCGAAAGACCGCGTTCGCGCACTCGAAGTACTGGACGCGATTCTCTCAACCGGCGATGGGGATGAGGCTGCCATCGGGCATCTTTACATGCTCGCGAAGACCTTCCGGCAAATGCTCGTGATCCTGGAGCGGAATGTGCGCGACCAGCGGGCGCTATGGGCGGCCTTGTGGCAGGGATTTCGCGTCCCGCCGTTTGCCGCCGAAGACATCATCCGGCAGGCGCGGCGCTACAAGTCGAAACGGGAACTGACAGGGGCGATTCGGTTGATTGCGAAGGCGGATCTTGCGCTGCGTTCGAATCCGCCGACCAAACGACTCGTGCTCGAAAAACTGGTCATGGACTTGACGGCGGAACCGCGGCCCGAATCACCGTGGCAGCAGGACGAGCTGCTAGTGTGAGGGCAAGCGTTGGTTGGGCATTGGTTGTGCTTAGTAGTCGCGGGCAGTGCATCTTCCCAAACATAACGCTCGGTAGTCATAATTCTGAAACAGAGAAATGATATCGGATGAATGGGATGGACTCGTCCGCCTATCTCGCGCGTATTGGTTATACGGACTCAACTGTTCCAGGAGCTGAAACGCTGCGCAAACTGCATTGGGCGCACATGCTCACCGTTCCATTCGAGAATCTGGATATTGGATTGCAGCGCAAAATCGAGTGCGAAGCGGGCGCGTCTGTCCGCAAGATCGTCGAGGCGCGGCGGGGAGGGTTCTGCTACGAATTGAATGGAGCTTTTGCATGGCTGCTCCAAACTCTGGGTTTTCGCGTGACTTTGCTATCGGCCCAGGTGGCTCGCGCAAACGGGACTTACAGCCCCGAATTTGATCACCTGACACTACTCGTGGATCTGGCTCAGTCATGGGTAGCGGATGTCGGCTTTGGAGACTCGTTCGTGGAGCCGTTGCTGCTGAGTCCGGGAGACGAGCAGGAACAACGAGCAGAGAAGTTCCGTATCACGCAGCAAGGCGGAGACCATTTCCAAGTGGAGCGTGTCGATTCGGCGGACGCATGGAAGGTGGAATACAAGTTTTCTCTGGTACCGCGCGAACTCTCTGACTTTGCCCAGAGATGCCATTATCACCAGACCTCGCCCGACTCACACTTCACGCAAAACCGGATCTGCAGCATTGCCACGCCGCAGGGCCGAGTGACGCTAGCGGGTCTCCGGTTGATCATCACCGAGAACGGCCGGCGCGAAGAACGCGAGCTAACGGAAGCGGAATGGTGTCCGGCTTTGCAGAGGTACTTTGGAGTACGCCTGTGAGGTTCGGGCGTCGTCGACCGGCCATTGCGGGGGTTGTTTTCTGTTGCGTTTGCTGTTGCCTACGTGCCCTCGGCCAATCCCCGAACAAATTCGACGAGGACATTCGCGCTTATGTGCGCAACGACGATTTCAGCGGATCGGTGCTCGTTGCGCGCGATGGACGAATTCTGTTCCGCAAGTCGTATGGCATGGCGAACTACGAACTCTCCGTGCCGAACAACGAACGCACGCGGTTTCATATCGCGTCGGTCAGCAAGACCTTCACGGCAGCGGCGATTCTGGTGCTGGAGAAGCAAGGGAAGCTGAGGCTGACCGATCCCCTGAGTAAGTGGCTGCCCGACTATCTGAACGGCGAGAAGATCACGGTCGAGCAAATGCTCGCCCACCGGTCAGGCTTGCCGGATTATTACTCGCTGCCCGAGTACGCAACGAAGAAATCGCAGCGCGTTATGCTCCCCGACTTGATTGCGTGGGTCAAGACCAAGCCTTTGGACTTCCTCCCTGGCAGCGAGTTCCGCTACAGCAATACCGGATACGCGTTTCTGGCATACATCGTGGAGCAGGTCTCGGGCAAGCGCTATGAGGAATTTGTTGCCGAGGAATTGTTCAAGCCCGCCGGGATGAAGGACTCGGGGATTTTTCGCGATGATGTGGTGATTCCTGAGCGGGCATCTGGATACCAGCCGTGGGTGGGTCCGCAAAGAATCCGGAACGCACCCGCGTACGACAAGACGATCCTGATTGGTGCGGCGTCGCTGTATTCGACTACCGATGACCTATACGCTTGGTGCCGCGTGCTGCAGGAGAAGAAATTCTTCGACTTGAGCAAGCTCACGTATCCCTACGGCTGGGGGCAAGGGGAATCCACCGCGCCCGATGGAACCAAGCGGAAGTACTTCGAGCAGGACGGCCGGGTCCCAGGATTCGTGTCGCATCTAACGATGTACCCAGAAGGAGAGCCAGTCGTCGTCATTCTCGGAAATCTCGAAGATGGAGCTGTCAATCGGATGGCGGAGGACCTGGCGCGGCTCGCCCTCGGAGAGGTGGTCACGCCTCCTTCAGTTCGCACAAAAGCGCGCCCACCCGAATCGAGCGGGGAGTACGCGGGTCGCTACGAAGTCCGCCCCGGTTTTCTGATCGATGTGAAGGAAGAGGGAGCAGATCTATTCCTGAGGGGCACCGAGGGCGATTACCTGCCGCTAGAGCCAGCTGGGAAGGACGCCTTCTTCTATCGCCAGTTTTATCTGTTGGTGCGCTTCCAGCGTGATAAGACGGGAAAGGTAGACCGCCTGGTGTGGAAGAACGATTTCCCGTGCAAGAAGGTTTCTGACAAACCGCAACCGTAGTGGGGGCGACCAGGTCGCTCGCAAACGCTGAGTAGATGTGGCGGAAGGCAGAGAGACGTGGCGAGCCACGTCTCTACCAATGGTTTGTGGTTGATCGAAACAGGAATTACAGGAAACTACTTCGATCCGACTGCCTTTACCCGTGCACTGAGGCGGGACTTGTAGCGGGCGGCAGTGTTCTTATGCAGTACGCCCTTCTGGATGGCCTTGTCGAGGGCGGAAACCGTTTCGCGGTAAGTCTTTTGGGCGGCCGCCTTGTCGCCTTTGGCGAGGGACTCGCGCATTTGGCGCAGCGAAGTGCGCAGTTGGGTAGTGTTGGCGCGGTTTACGGCGGTTCGTTTCTCGGTTTGACGAGCGCGCTTAAGCGCCGAAAGATGGTTTGCCATTCTGCTTCGTTACCTTCGTTTCTACGGTAGAGATATTCGAGTACGTCCGAATTCATTATTCTACGGGAGCAAGTCCAAGGTGGTCAACCGGATATGGACAAAGTCCTAGAACGCCTGAAGGTCTTAATGGATTCCTCCACGCCCATCGTGGCCATGGAGACGGTCGAAGAGGTGCGCGCAGTCCGCATGGTCCGTGCGGCATGCACCGCGCTGAACCTGGCAGCCTTCGAATGGACGATCGCAAGTGGGTTGGCACGCAGTGGCGCGGCAACCGGAGATGGCGCGTTCGAAAGCGGCGCACTACCTCCGGGCGGCTACGTTGGCCACACGCCGGAAGCGGACAACGCGAAGGCGCTTTACAACAGTCGCGAGCCAGCACAGATGCTGGCCAACCTGGAAGCGATCTCGATCGAGGCGGCGTTCATCCTGAAGGATCTCCACCGGCATATGGAGGACGCGGTGGTCGTGCGGCGGCTTCGCGACGTTGGACAGAAGTTCGCGACCAACCGGCGGACGCTGGTGCTGACAGCCCCCAAGATTTCAATTCCGCCCGAACTGGCGAGCCTCGTCGAGTTTCTGGAGTTGCCCCTGCCGGATCGGCCTCGGCTGCGGCAGATCATAGATGAAGTCCTGGTGCGGGTCTCGCGGGCCCACACTTTGCAACGCCGCCTCGATGCCAACGGCATGGACGCGATCGCCGAGAACCTACGCGGGCTAACGGAGGAAGAGGCAGAGCGTGCAATTTCGCAGGCGCTGGTTACGCGGTACGCGCTCTGTCCTGAGACCGCCGGCGATGTGCTCGAAGCGAAGAAGACGCTGTTGAGGCGGGAAGAGATGCTCGAGTTTGTGGAGGCCTCAGACACACTGGGTGCTGTCGGTGGGCTAGACAACCTGAAGCGCTGGCTGGGACAACGGCGCGGCTCATGGGAAGAGAAGGCTCATGAATTCGGGCTGGACGCCCCCAAGGGAGTGATCATTCTGGGCGTACAAGGTTGCGGTAAAAGCATGTGTGCTCGCGCTATCGCCGGCGAGTGGCAGTTACCGCTCGTGAAATTCGATACAGCTGCTGTCTACGACAAGTACATCGGAGAGACGGAGAAGCGGATCCAGAAAGTCTTTCGGGTGGCGGAAGGATTGGCGCCGTGTGTGTTGTGGATTGATGAACTGGAGAAAGTGTTTGCAGGGAGCGGAGCCGATTCGGCATCGGCCGATGCGGGCGTTTCGTCGCGTTTGCTCGCTGCCTTCCTGTCCTGGATGCAGGACCGCAAGGCACCGGTATTCGTGGCGGCTACATGCAACAACGTAACCGTCTTGCCGCCGGAACTCATTCGAAAGGGACGGTTCGACGAATTGTTCTTCGTCGACCTGCCGAACCAATCGGAACGAAAGCAGATTTTCGGGATCCAGTTGAGCAGGCGAAAACGGAATCCGGCCGAGTTTGATCTGGGCAAGCTCGCAGCGGCAGCTCGCGGTTTTTCGGGAGCCGAAATCGAATCGATCGTGCAGACTGCCCTCTACGCGGCTTACGCGCAGAAGGTGCAACTCACTGCACAGCACCTCCTAGACGCAACTCGGAGCACTGTTCCTTTGTCGACAACTCGGGCAGAAGAGATCGCAGAGCTGCGGGAGTGGGCCGCAAAAAGAGCAGTGCCTGCGTCTGAGCCCGAGGTGCGCGGCGAGGGCGCCTGAACAGTTGTTGTGTGGGCACCAACAGCAGCCTAGAAGCGGCTACGCCGCGGCATTGACGCGCCCGGCGGGGCGGGGTAGGCTACCTTTAATGGTTGTAGCTTGCGTTGCGAGAGCGAGCATCCCGGCGGGTTCCGTCTTCATACAGATGATTTTTGCGCCATGGAAGCCGCGGCTGGCGTCCGCCTGCCCGCGGAGAGAGTGTGGCTGTTTGTCTTGCGCTTTCGGGTAAGTCGTCAGTCGTTGCGGTGAGGAACTTTTTCTAGGGGGAAGAGCGTCGGATTTCCAAATGAAGAAGACCATCGAGATCAGTCCCAACATTGAGACGTTCTTTGGCACGCGCGATGAGAATCTGCGCGTCCTCGAGGACGGACTAAATATTTCGATCGACCTGCGCGCTAACGGGATTGAGTTGGAGGGTGCGCCGCGTGACGTGGCGCGCGCTGAGCAGGTGTTTGCTGACTACGAGCACTTGCAGAAAGCCGGCCACCAGTTCAACAACGGTGACTTGAATAGCATGCTGAAGGTGCTTGCTTCTGACCCGAAAGTGACGCTCCGAGGCTTGGCAGACGCTGGCCGGCAGAGATCGTTTGGTCGGCGCACGGTGCAGCCCAAGAGCAGCAACCAGCGACGCTATCTGGAAGCCATCGAAACGCACGACATGGTTTTTGGCATCGGGCCGGCCGGAACCGGGAAGACCTATCTCGCAGTCGCCATGGCCATTTCGGCGCTGATCTCCAAGCGCGTGAACCGGATTATTCTGGCCCGGCCGGCGGTCGAGGCGGGCGAGCGGCTCGGGTTCCTTCCCGGCACCTTGCAGGACAAGATCGACCCCTATCTTCGCCCGCTGTATGACGCGCTCTATGACATGCTCGATCCAGAGAAGGTGGACCGCTATCTCGAAAAGAACGTCATCGAGATCGCGCCGATCGCCTTCATGCGGGGGCGCACGCTGAACGATTCGTTTGTGATTCTCGACGAGGCGCAGAACACCACGTCAGAACAAATGAAGATGTTCGTGACGCGGCTGGGGTTCAACTCGAAGGCGGTGATCACCGGCGACGTGACCCAGATCGATCTACCAAACGCTCGGCGGAGCGGACTGGTAGAGGCTGTGGATATCCTGAAGCCGGTGCAGGGACTGGCGTTCGTGCACTTCGATGAAGGGGATGTAGTGCGGCACCATCTCGTCCAGCGGATTATTCGCGCCTATGACGACCACAAGAACCGGGTTGCAGAGGAACAAATACCACTGTCGCTAGGAGCGAAGAATGCCGAGCCTCGGGCGGCCTCCAATCGCCCTGCAGAAGTTCCGGTTCCTGCGGAAGGCGTTTTGCCAAGCCGTCCCGGTGATCCAGACGATCGCATCGTTTCGTTTCCGGGAACTCGCGGCGAAGAGTAAACTGGCGGAAACATTGCAGGAGGGCCCGGACAAGGGCCCTCCTGTTTGCTTTTGAGCCGATGGCTGCAAACAATGGTGATTGTACAAAAGCCAGTAGCGCAGTTGAGCGAGGCCGCGTTGGAACGCTTCTTGTCGCGAGCCAAGCGGGCTGTCGGTCTCCGCGGCGTGGTCAATGTTCTCTTGACGAGCAGCGTTGAATTGCAGGCGCTCAACAAACGCTTTCGGGGAAAGGACCGTCCGACCGACGTATTGTCGTTTCCGCCGCTGGTCCAGCATGCGGGATTTGCAGGAGACGTGGCGATCTCGGTGGACATTGCGAAAGAGAATGCGGACCGGCTGGGACACGCAGCTGCCGACGAAATTCGGGTGCTGGTCTTGCACGGAGTGCTGCACCTCGCAGGCTACGATCACGAAACGGACAACGGAGCGATGCAAGCGAAGGAAATGCTGCTTCGCAAGAAGCTGCGCTTGCCGGTAGGGCTGATTGAGAGAGCGCAAAGTAAAGCGATCCTCGCCTCGGTGAAAAAGAATACGAGCACTTCGCGTTCGCTGCCCAAGGACTCGGGCAGTAGTGCCCGCGCCACACGAACCTCGAGGCGTTCGCGATGAACATCGCCGTCGGCTTTGTGTTGCTGTTGCTGGCCGGGGTGCTGACTCTGGCTTCATACGTGGACCGGCTTTACACGGAGATCGGGAAGTTCCTGTCGCGCGAATTCCAGGACAACATTGATTCATTCGAGCAGTTGGTTGAACCGCGGCTGAAAGTCAGCCGGACGAGAGCCTCATTGTCGGTGGCTGTGCTGGTTCAGCTCACCATGGCCGCGATCGCCATGCTGGTCGGCTTCACGGTCTTCAGCGATCACGCATGGAGCCTCCAGGAGATTCTTCAAGCCACCCTGAGCCTGGTGTTAGTAGTGATCGTCTGCAACCGTTTTTTGCCGTACGTGTTCTTCGCACGAACGAATGGAGCCTGGCTGGTGCGCTGGACGCCGCTGTTGCGCGTCATGATTTACACGCTTCTCCCCGTAACGCTGGTGCTCGGTTTCCTGCAGTCGGTCACGTCGCTGACCAGGCAGCAAACCGAAGAGCAGCCGGAAAGCCCCGCCGAAGCGGTAGACGCTTTGATCGAGGCCGGTCAGGAAGAGGGCATCATCCAGGAAAGCGATCGCGACCTGATCCAGTCGGTCGTGGAATTCAGCGGCAAAACCGTGCGCGAGGCCATGAAGCCTCGCCCCGACATGACGGCCGTTCCCGTGGATTTGACGCTCGAAAAATTTATCGAGCTGCTGCGCGCGAAGCCGTTCTCCCGCGTGCCGGTGTATCGGGACTCGATCCACAACATCGTTGGAATTCTGCACGCGCAAGACGTATTGCAGGTGCCCGACAGCGAAGCGCATGTGCGTACTGTGGAGTCCCTGATGCGCCCTGATGTGTACTTCGTGCCCGAAAGCAAACTCGGTAGCGACTTGCTGCGCGAAATGCGGAAAAACAACATCCGGATGGCAATCGTGGTTGACGAATATGGCGGGGTTGCTGGGCTCGTCACGATAGAAGACTTGGTTGAGGAGATCGTCGGCGAAATCGGCGATGAGCACGACAAGGAATTAGTTAAAGAGGGCGAACACACCTACGTCGTTCCCGGGAACATGGACATCGACCACCTGGACGAGCTCTTCGGCGTTCGTCCTGAAGGGAAAGATGCGGCGACGGTCGCGGGGTTGGTCAGCGAACTGGCTGGACGCATTCCCCAGAAAGGCGAAGTGATCGAAGAGGATGGGCTACGCTTCGAGATCTTGGAGTCGACTGACCGGCGCGTGGAGCGCGTCCGCATCACGGCCGTGCAGCCGCAGCAGATGAAGCTCATTGAATAGTTGCGCACCTGGACAGCTTTCACTACCATCGGTGCGGGATGGCACTCTTCACTCGGATCCACAATCAACTTCCTGTTTGGGTTTTGTTGGCCAGCCTGCTTTCTCCCAATCTCTTGCTGGGCGCTCAGTCCGCAACGCCCGACGGCGACTGGTGGCAGAAGAGCTCTGCCGCGGAGCAGGAAGGATTCATTCTTGGATATGGCGCGTGCTACGCGTCTGCCGATAGCAGCCGAGTCCGAGAGATCAGCGATGAAGCTGACATCCGGATCGCGGTGAGCACCTACTATCAAAGTCACGCCAGCGAGCGGCACCGTCCCACCGCAAAAGTACTTCAAGATGTTTGGAGCGGGCATATCGCGATCAGAGGTTCGAAGCCCGCGCGCGAAGGCGAAGGTTGGCGCGAGCGTCACGGATTTCTGGATGGCGGTTGGTGGAAAGGATCAAACCCCTCGGAGCAGCTGGGGTTCGTCGAAGGGTACGTCACCTGCCACAACGCGGAACAAAAGCACCAGCCGCCCTTACGCCACTTGCCGAACTTGTACGTGAGTCAGGTCAGCACTTGGTACGACCAACCAGGGGATGAAGATGCAGTTGCGCAACGGCGTGCTACCAAGATCCAGGAAGTGCTGGCCCGGATTGAGATGCCGGCCGTTGCCGGGAAGCGATAACGATGTCTTTTCATTCGGGATTTGTCTGCATTCTCGGCCGGCCGAACGCCGGCAAATCGACCCTGCTGAACGCACTGGTAGGCGAGAAGCTGGCGATCATCAGTCCCAAGCCGCAGACCACTCGCAACCGCATCCTGGGAATTGTTCATTTGCCCTCGAAAGGCAAACAGGCCGGCGGACAGATTGTGTTGATCGATACTCCTGGAGTCCACAAGCCGGACAGCTCTCTCGGCCGGAAGATGATGATCGAAGTGAAGGAAGCGCTGGAAGGATGCGACCTAATCCTCCTGATCGCCGATGTCACGCAGCGCCTAAGCCCGAGCGATCAGTTCGTGGTTGACCTCGCAAAACAGGCGGAAACACCGGTGTTTCTCATACTGAATAAGGTCGATCTCCTGAAAGAAAAGGCCAAACTCCTGCCGATCATCGAAAACTACCGGGAAAAGCATGAGTTCCGCGAGGTACTCCCAGTCTCCGCGCTCAAGAAAGACGGCCTCGATACGCTGGTCGCGAGTGTCATTAAAGCCTTGCCTGCTGGGCCGCGCTACTTCCCGGAGGATCAGATTACCGACCAACCCACCCGGTTCATGGCAGCCGAAATCATCCGGGAACGCATCCTACTAGAGACGAAGGAAGAAGTACCCTATGCAGTCACGGTGATTGTCGATCAGTTCGATGAGGGCAAGAAACTCACGCGAATTGCGGCAACTATCTACTGCGAGCGGGACGGCCAGAAAGCGATCTTGGTCGGCCGCGCCGGTTCGATGTTGAAGAAAATAGGCACCTCCGCCCGGCTGCAGATCGAGCGGATGGTTGGAACAAAAGTGTTTCTCGAGTTATTTGTGAAGGTGCAGCACGGCTGGCGAGACTCGCGGGCATTCGTTGATGAACTGGACTGGCGCCGCCAACTCGAGCATCTCTCCGGCCTGGGACGGGCCGTGGGGAAAGACGATTGATCGGTTGGTGTTTGCGCAGCGGGCAGGGTACAGATAGAATCGTGATTCTTTTGGACGGCATCTAACCGGGCAGTAAAGGATGTTTTCTCTATGGCGGCTGAGTTTTCATCGGGCTGTAACTTTGAACCTGAAAAGCTGGTTCTGAAGCTGAAGGTGACGCTAGCCGCCGACAAAGATGCCATCGACCCAGTCGTACAAAGCATTATGGACGTGGTCCGCAATACCAATTGCGCAACCGGCAAAGAAGACGCCATCGAACTCGCCCTGAGTGAAGCGCTGGCGAATGCGGTGGTGCACGGCGCGAAGGCCGATCCGAAAAAAATTGTCGAATGCGACGTTATGTGCGACGAGACGCGCGGATTGTTGATCGTGGTGCGCGATCCGGGGCCCGGGTTTAATCCGGAGAAAATTCCAAGTCCCTTAGTCGGCCAAAATATCTATTCGAACCACGGCCGCGGGATTTTCTTGATCAACGAACTGATGGATGCCGTCGAGTTTAAGAACAACGGCAAAGAGATTCATATGCTGAAGCGGTAGACCATCGAGAAGCCCGCTTCCCGTCCGTTTCCAGCCTGGAAGTTATCTCACAAACAAACTGCCTTGGCCGTTGTCATGTTGGGGAGTTTTTCGTTAAGCGGAGAACAGTCATCGCGCGAGAAGAGTCATTGACCGCCCCGCCTCCGTGCATCCGATATTACACAGCGCAAAATACAGGCCTCCCACAAAGGCGACGGGCTTGTTGTTCTCCCTTAGGGGTTTGAATTTCCACTGGCGGACAGCGTCCTCAACGTCTTTGAGCACCATCGGGTGCCCCAAGAAACCTATGGTACAGATAACTGCTCCATCGGGGCCGACAAGAACATCCACGCCGACATTGCCGCGAATGTCGCGTTGCTTGGCAGAGCTAGAAAGGTCAGCTCGATGTGTTGCACGAGCCTTCATGGCGTCTGAGGACATCGTAAATGCCGTGTTGGGATACTTCCTTGAGACTGCCCCAGCGTATTCGCAAGGAAGGTGTGGCTGTTCCTTTGTGCTAAAGCTGATTCCTGACAATGTCAGTACAACAAAGAGTAAGTGCTTGAATCCCATGTCCATGCTGACACCATGAAACCGCAGATTGTTCCAGGCGATTGAACGAATCCGTAGGCGACCAGTTGGGCGTTTACTTCATATCTCGCTAGTCCTTTACCGCAATGCCCAAGGTCTTCATCTTCCGATACAAGTGACTCCGCTCGAGGCCGAGAACTTCGGCAGCCCGTGTGACATTGCCGTGGCTTTCATCCAGCTTCTTCAGAATGTAGTCGCGCTCGTATGCATCGCGGGCTTGGTGCAGAGTGGAAAACTCGGTCGTTCCTGAACGTCGGCTGCCATCGCGGTAAATCAGCGGTGGTAGGTGCTTGCGTTCGAACTTGGTGGTGGTCGGGTTCATGATCACGATGCGCTCGATCACATTGCGCAGTTCTCGCACGTTCCCGGGCCAGGCATAGCGCATGAGAGTTTCCACGGCGTCGTCGGTGATTTCGCGGGGACGGCGCCCGTAAGCTGCGGCGAATTCCTTCAGGAAGAACCGTGCCAGCAGCGGGATATCCTCTTTACGCTCGCGCAGTGCCGGGACAAAGAAAGGAATCACATTCAGCCGGTAAAAGAGATCTTCGCGAAAATTGCCTTTTGAAATCTCTTCTTCCAGATCTTTGTTCGTCGAGGCGATCACACGCGCGTCGACGGTAACTGCATCATCACTGCCCACTGGTGTGAAGCGCTGCTCGTCGAGCGTTCGCAGAACTTTTGCTTGCGTCTTCAGGCTCATGTCGCCGACTTCGTCGAGAAAGAGCGTTCCCCCGTGAGCGTTGCGGAACTTGCCTTCTTTGTCGGTGGTGGCGCCGGGGAACGAGCCTTTTTTGTGCCCGAAGAGCTCGCTCTCGATCAAATCTTCCGGAATTGCCGCGCAATTCAGCTCGATGAACGCCTCATCTTTGCGCAGGCTTTTGGCGTGAATCGCATGCGCAACTAGTTCCTTGCCCGTCCCCGACTCCCCGTAAATCAACACGCGCCCGTTGGCGGGAGCCATGATTGCAATCTGCTGGCGCAGTGCCTTCATGGGCACGCTATCCCCGGCGATCACACTCTTCGACTGCAGCTGCCGCTTCAGATCACGATTCTCGTTGCGCAGCTTCTTGTTATCGATCGCGTTCTTCAGAACAATCAGCGTGCGGTCGATCGAGAGCGGCTTCTCGAGGAAGTCGTAGGCTCCAAGTTTGGTCGCCCGCACCGCGGTTTCGATGGTGCCGTGGCCCGAGATCATGATGACCTCTGGTGGGCTGTCGAGGGCGCGAATCTTCTGCAGGGTCTCGAGACCATCCATGCCCGGCAGCCACACGTCGAGCAAAACAAGATCGACCGTTTGCGTGCGCAGAGCCTCGAGACAGTCTTCCCCGGTGGCCGCTTCCGAAGTCGCGTAGCCTTCGTCCTGCAAGACGCCGGTCAGGGAGTCGCGCACGCCGGGTTCATCGTCAACGATGAGAATCTTATGCATGCTGTGGGGTTGGGCTCACTGGAGCCGGTTCTGGAACCAACGGCAACTCTACGATGAATCGGGTCCCGACCGGATGGTTCTCTTCGATGCGGATCGAGCCGCGATGGTCCTCGACAATGCGGTTTACAATCGCTAGGCCGAGACCGGTGCCGCGGTTCTTGGTCGAGAAATAAGGCAGGAAGAGCTTCTCCTTGAGCTCCTGAGTGACGCCGTGCCCGGTGTCCGCCACCACGATCTCAACCGCGTCATGGCTGGTCACCAATCCGGTGGAAACGTGGATCTCGCGAAGCATCGAGCCTTCCATCGCTTCCGCCGCGTTGTCGACGAGGTTTGCGAGTGCACGCTTGATGGCATCTTCGTCGGCCATCACTTTCGGGAGATCAGGCGCGAGGCTCGACACTAGCTGGATGCCGTCGAGGCGCCCATCAAACAGCTTCAATGTGCTCCCCACAATCCCATTGAGGTCCGCAGGTCTTGGATGAGACGCCGGGAAACGGGCGAGCGTAGCGAATTCGTCCACCAGCGTGCGGACAGAATCGACAGAGCTGGCGATGGTTTCCGCGCAATGCCGAATGATTTCAAGCGAGCCCGGGTCGGGTTGGAGGCCGCGCTCTAAATGCCGGCGGATTCGCTCAGCCGAAAGAGCGATCGGTGTCAGCGGGTTCTTGATCTCGTGCGCAACCCGCCGCGCCACTTCTCGCCAGGCTGTCTGCTTCTGCGCCTTCAACAGGTCGGAAAGGTCCTCAAAGATCAGCACGTAACCCAGGCGTTCGCCCTGGTGCTGCAGACTCGCGGCAGTGAGAGCGACGTTGAGGTGCGTGCGGTACACCATCATATCGACCTGGCTGGTCGTGACCTTCATGCGGTCGGCACGGCGCAGGAGAATGCCGATGTCATCCAGCACGTCAGCTGGAAAAACGTCCGACAGATTCGAGCCAAGCATATTTGAATCCAAGTCCGGCCCGCTGGGATGAAACATGCGCAGCAGCGCTGGATTCACATGGGTAATACGACGATTGGCGTCGAGCGAGAGCACACCGGTCGGGATGGTCTCGAGGATAGTTTCAATGTGTCGACGGCGTTGTTCGAGAGCAATGTTGGCTGCGCCCAAATCGCGGCTCGAGGCCTCGATCTGCTCGCGATTCGACTCCAACTCCTCGGCCATGCGGTTGAACGAACGGACTAGATCGCCGATCTCGTCCGCGGCACGCACTTCCACGCGGTAGTCCAGTCGCCCGCGCGAAATCTCCTCAGTGGCTTCTGCGAGTGCAACGACCGGGCGGGTGACGAGTTTTGAAAGAAAGAGTGCCAGCCAGGTCGTAGCAAACAGCACCAGCACCGTTAGCAGCAGGAGCAAAATCATGTACGTCCGGCGTACGCTTCTGCGTTCGCGGTAGAGTTCGAAATAGCGCTTCTGGTGTGCCTCCAGCGCTGCCACCGTCTGCGAAAATTTCTGTGGCAGAGGCATCGCCACAAGAATCTGGCCATCCGTCCCGACCGGCGCGGAGCCGAGGATGTATTCGGTTTCATTCCACGTGAAAGCTGCGGGCGCGCCCGAGGAACCTGCCACCGGGACTCTGTCTTTTAATTCGTCCCACGAGGCCGGAGCGCGAAAGATCGACATTGGGGTCCTGTCGCGGAGCGCCACCGCGAATCCGCCCTGTAGGGTTTCACTGTGCCGCTCGAACTCGCGGTCCAGCGCCGAATAACTGTTGAACGCGAACGCGCGCTGAGTCTCCGGAGCATTCGCCAGAGAAGTCGCTTCCGACACTGCATTTTGCTGCGCGTAGGTCTGCATCAGCGACGCCATCGCTGCCGTGTCGTCACGGACTTCCTCCACCGGGCGCGAGAACCACTTGTCGATCGACCGGTTCATGAAGCCATACGCGAACCAGAACATCACGATCACCGGCAGGAACGACAGCAATAGCCCCGCGACCACCACGCGTGTACGAAACTTCGATCCCGGTACGCCCAGCCGGCGTTCCGCGAACAGCTTCAACAGATTGCGGAACAGAACAAACGTCATGACCACGAACAGCACGGAAATCAGCAGCGTCGTGGCCGCGAAGAACAGCAGTTGCTGGTTGGTGTCCGGGTTCAGAAAAGGCGGCAGGTCAAACGAGGATTGCGAAAGCAGAATGCCAAACAGCAACGCGATCCCCACCGCCAGAAAGCCGATCAGCTTGCTGCGGCGAGTCTCGGCGGCGGAATCTTGGGGTGAAGTCGGCACCGGGTTTGTGTCCCGCGTTGGGTCGAAGAGTCGCGGGCTTATTCGCCAATTATAGCGGTGCGCCGCGCTTATCGAGAGTTGAGCGATGGCGGGGTTGGGGGAGCCAGCAACCCATCGCGAACCCCGAAATAAGCTGGTTTGGGGACGTAGGCAGCGTCAAACAGCAAGGCGTCGCCCTTTGCTCCGTGGGTAGAAGACCGGATCCAGGAGTATTTGTCGGTGAAGCCCCAGGTTTGGAAGGCCGTGCACCGGGGCTCCGAGAAGCAGATCGAAGCGATCTTTCGGTAGATCCCGGCTTGCCGGACCAGATCACTTGGATTGCGCGGCTGACCGTCTGCGTTGAGGGGCACAGCTGCATCCATCTCTGTGATGTGAACCAGCAGACCAAGCGCCGCAAACCGACGGATGTTGGCCGCGATGCCCTCGATGTCTGGATTCAGGTCGAAGATGTGCATCTGCAATCCGATGCCATCGAGAGGAATCTTGCGACGCTTGAGATCCTCCACGACTTTGTAGATGGCGCCGGACTTATGATTCACTGTTTCGCATTCTGCATCATTGATAAAGAGCAGGGCATCCGGATCGGCCGCATTAGTCCAGCGCAGCGCCGTTTCAATGAAAGAAACACCCGGCCCAGTTCCGATCCCCGGCGCGTCAGACCAGATCGTCGAGCGGAGTTGGCCAGTTTCATCGGAAGCTTCATTCACGACATCCCAGGCAAAAACCTTTCCACGGTAGTGTTCGACGACTGTCCGAATGTGCTCTTCGAGCATGTGATGCAGTTGAGCCGGCGAAAAATGTCCGGCAGTGAGCCAGGCAGGAAGCTGCCGATGCCACACCAGCGTGTGCCCCCGTACTCTCATGCCATGCATCTGGGCGAAGATGACGAAACGATCAGCAGGCAGAAAGTCGAAGGTCGTTGAGCCGGGGTGAATCACCTCCCACTTCAACTCGTCTTCGGGTTCGAGTAAGTTGAACTCGCGGGCGAGAGTTGCGGCGTAAAACGGCTCGTTTAGTTGGGATGAGCGGGCCGCCGAGCCCACCAGCCGGGTCGTGGGAGCGGCCCGGTTACGCAGGGTTTGCGCATGTGCAACGCCACTCCATGCGATCAGCGCCAGCTGAATCCGAAGCACACACCCCCAAAGGATCCGATGAGTCACAGGTCAGCTTTAAAGCTGAAATCAGGCTGCGCCAAGGCAAACGGTCATAGCTCCGGTGTGATGTCCGCCATTGGCGACCGAGGAAAGGCTCCGAGCTCCCCTAGTGCCGAGTGGGCCGCTTGGAAGGTCGGGCGATGTACGAAGGTGCATGCACTGGCGGAGCACTTTGTAAGAACAATGCCAGAGTTTTCCGAGGATTGCGAGATTTTCGAACGGCGAGGGCTCACCTAACCGCTTCACCGTGAAGGACAAGCACCAAAGTTACTGGTGAAGAAACCGATCTCGCATGACAATTTGTGTCAACGCGAGTTGGCGACAGGTTCTCCCCCTGAAACCCGGCGACTTCGCGCGCAGACTCGGTGCTGGTCGCTATTCCTCGGTTGATTAGATAGGAGACCGAACGTATGTCGCAACGGCTGGGCGATCTTCTCGTAAAAGAGAAGGTGATTACCCCAGAGCAGTTGGAGCAGGCCACGAAGGTCCAGAAGGAGTCGAACTGCCGTCTGGGCTCGGCGTTGGTGAAGCTTGGTTTCTTGACCGACGAGGATGTCACTAACTTCCTGTCGCGCCAGTATGGCGTGCCCGCGATTAATCTCTCGTATTTTGAAATCGATCCCGCAGTTGTAAAGCTCATCCCGTTCGAAACTGCCAAACGCTACCAGATCCTGCCGTTGAGCCGCGTAGGCGCCTCGCTGACCATCGCGATGGTCGATCCCACCAACGTCTTCGCCATGGACGATATCAAGTTCATGACCGGCTTCAACATCGAACCGGTGGTGGCATCGGAAAGCTCGATTGCGGATGGCATCGAGAAGGCCTACGGGAGCGCCAAGGAAGAAGACCTTGAGCAAGTGATGCAGTCGATGACGGAGCAGGGCGAGGCCGACGTCGAACTGCAGGCTGAAGAAGAAGAGATGAACCTCGGCGATCTGGAGAAGGCCGCCGATGAAGCTCCCATCGTGAAGCTGGTGAACCTGGTGCTAACCGACGCGGTGAAGCGTGGAGCCAGCGACATTCACATGGAGCCCTACGAAAAAGAATTTCGCGTGCGCTTCCGCATTGACGGAATTCTGCAGAGCATCATGTCGCCCCCCTTGAAGTTGAAGGATGCAATCACCTCGCGTCTAAAGATCATGGCGAAGCTCGACATCAGCGAAAAGCGGCTTCCGCAAGACGGCCGCATCATGCTGAAGATGGCGGTCGGCGGCAAGAAGAAGCAGCTCGATTTCCGCGTCAGCACGCTGCCCACTCTTTGGGGCGAAAAGATCGTCATGCGGTTGCTGGACAAAGAAAACCTCCGGCTCGACATGACCAAGCTCGGCTTTGAACCGGAGTCGCTGGTGAAGTTTGAAAAAGCGATTCTGAAGCCTTACGGCATGGTGCTGGTTACGGGGCCCACGGGCTCCGGCAAAACAAACACGCTGTATTCATCGATCGCTCGCCTGAACCAGCCCGACACCAACATCATGACCGCCGAGGATCCGGTCGAGTTCCAGTTGGGCGGTGTCAACCAGGTCCAGATGAAGGAGCAGATTGGCTTGAACTTCGCGGCCGCCTTGCGCGCCTTCCTGCGGCAGGATCCCAATATCATTCTGGTGGGTGAGATTCGAGACTTCGAAACGGCCGAGATCGCAATCAAGGCCGCGCTCACGGGTCACCTTGTACTTTCGACCCTGCACACCAACGGCGCGCCCGAGACCATCACTCGCCTCATGAACATGGGCATCGAGCCCTTCCTGGTTGCTACATCCGTCCACCTAATCTGTGCTCAGCGACTGGTGCGAAGAATCTGCAAGGAGTGCTCCGAAGTCGTCGACGTGCCTGTACAGACGTTGATCGAAGAAGGCTACACACCGGAAGAAGCGAAGACGGTCAAGATTTACAAGGGCAAGGGTTGCGGCGTCTGCAACAACACCGGCTACAAGGGCCGCACCGGGTTGTACGAAGTCATGGAAGTGGACGACGAGATCCGCGAACTGGTGCTGGTCGGTGCGTCGGCCGTTGAATTGAAGAAGA
>Ga0210406_10001740_pt1 | contig 25922 bp, 24 predicted proteins | sample IncBWC30MmetaG_FD_155454 | JGI IMG/M metagenome (GOLD analysis project Ga0210406, IMG submission 155454) | Forest soil microbial communities from Barre Woods Harvard Forest LTER site, Petersham, Massachusetts, United States - Inc-BW-C-30-M | ecosystem: Environmental > Terrestrial > Soil >... | reverse complement strand
ACCGCGCGAGGTCACCGCGGCGACGGACGTGACGCTCACCCTGCGCAAGGGCCGCACGCTCGGCATCGTCGGCGAGAGCGGCTCCGGCAAATCGACCGTCGCGCGCTGCATCGTGCGGCTGATCGATCCGACCTCCGGCGGCATCCGCCTCGTCGGACGCGAGATCTCCGAATTGTCGCGCCGGCTGCTGCAACCGCACCGCAAGCGCATCCAGATCATCTTCCAGGACCCCTATCGTTCGCTCAATCCGCGCGTCACCGTCGGCGAGAGCATCGCGGAAGGTCCGATCAATTACGGCATGAAGCGCACCGAGGCGCTGGAGAAGGCGCGCGAGCTGTTGGAACTCGTCGACCTGCCCGCCGACAGCGTCTCGCGCTATCCGCACCAATTCTCCGGCGGGCAGCGCCAGCGCATCGCGATCGCGCGGGCGCTGGCGCTCGATCCCGACATACTGGTCGCGGACGAAGCGGTCTCCGCGCTCGATGTCTCGGTGCAGGCGCAGGTGCTGGAACTGCTCGACGAAATCCAGCGGCGGCTCGGCATCGCGCTGCTCTTCATCACACACGACCTGCGCGTCGCGGCGCAGATCTGCGACGAGGTTGCCGTGATGCAGCATGGGCGCGTGGTCGAACAGGGACCCGCGGCAGAGGTGCTGACCCATCCACAACAGGCCTACACCCGCGCCCTGCTCGACGCCGCACCCGGACGCGGCTGGGATTTCGCGAATTTCCGGCCGGTTGCGGCGATGGCATGACATCCTCCGTCATTCCGGGCGATGCGCATCCAAGTCGGCTGTTGCCGACTTGAGCAATCATATTTGCCGAACTCGGGTAAACCCGAGTTCGGGTATCGAACCCGGAATCACGACATCACACGCGTGGTCACACGCTCGCGCAATGACGGGAAGCCCATGCAAAACGGAATTGCTTCGCGGCTTGCGCTTGTCGCGCAGCCCAGTCTAACGTCCCGCCCCACAACACCTGCGCTGAGACCTTGTGAAAATGACCCGTATCGCCGTTGGCGCCTTTCTGCACGAGACCAACACCTTCGCGCCGACGAAGGCAACTTATGATGCATTCGTTCATGGCGGCGGCTGGCCCTCCATGGCGTGCGGCAACGACATGCTCAAGGTCATGCGCAAGATCAATGTTGGGCTCGCGGGCTTCGTCGATGCCGCCGACGACAATGGCTGGGAGCTTGTGCCGACGATTTCCTGCGGCGCGAGCCCATCCGCGCATGTGACGCAAGACGCCTTCGAACGCGTCGTCAAAGTGATGGTGGACGGCATCGCGTCCGCCGGCCCGATCGACGCGGTCTATCTCGATCTGCACGGCGCGATGGTGACCGAGCATCTCGACGACGGCGAAGGCGAAATTCTTGCGCGCGTCCGCAAGGTGATCGGCAAGGACTTGCCGCTGGTCGCAAGCCTCGATCTGCATGCCAATGTGACGCCAGAGATGGTCACGCATGCCGACGCGCTGATCGCCTACCGCACCTACCCTCATGTCGACATGGCCGACACCGGCCGCGCCTGCGCCAAGCATCTCGCGCTGCTCCTGAAGACGAAGCAGCGCTTCGCCAAAGCTTTCCGGCAGTTGCCGTTCCTGATTCCGATCTCCTGGCAGTGCACCAACGATCAGCCCACCGGGAGCATCTATGACAAGCTCGCGGCGCTGGTGGGCGCGGCCGTGCCGACGCTGTCGTTTGCGCCGGGATTTCCGGCCGCGGATTTCGCCGGCTGCGGGCCCAGCGTCTTTGCCTACGGCAAGACACAGGCCGCCGCCGATGCCGCGGCGGACAGGATCGCGAGCCTCGTCGCAAGTCACGAGACCGATTTCGACGGCCGCATCTATTCCCCCGACGAAGGCGTGCGCCATGCCATGGAATTGGCGAAGTCGGCGACGAGGCCGATCATCATTGCCGACACGCAGGACAATCCCGGCGCCGGCGGCGATTCCGACACCACGGGCATGCTGCGCGCGCTGGTGCGCAACAGAGCGAGCCGCGCCGCCATCGGCGTGATCTACGATCCGCAATCGGCCAAAGCGGCGCATGAGGCCGGCATCGGCGCGACCGTGACGCTTTCGCTTGGCGGCAAGTCGGGCATTGCGGGCGATGCGCCCTACCAGGAGACCTTCGTCGTCGAGAAGCTCTCGGACGGAAGGTTCGTCGCACCCGGCCCCTACTATGGCGGCCGCGACATGGACATGGGGCCATCGGCGTGCTTGCGGATCGGCGACGTCCGCGTGGTCGTCTCCTCGCACAAGGCGCAGCTCGCCGATCAGTCGATGTATCGCTATGTCGGCATCGAGCCGACGGAACAGGCGATCCTGGTCAACAAGAGCTCGGTGCATTTCCGCGCCGATTTCGAACCAATCGCCGAGACGCTTCTGATCTGCGCCGCGCCCGGCGCGATGCCGGCCGATCCCGCGACCTTGCCCTGGACACGCCTGCGTCCAGGCATCCGCATCAGGCCGAACGGCCCTGCTTTCACTCCCGCAACTTGAAATACCGGACAACAACAGACATGCCCCTGATCGACCGCATCGAAGGTTTCGCCGACGAACTCACCGCCATTCGCCGTGATCTGCACGCGCACCCCGAGATCGGCTTCGAGGAAGTCCGCACCTCCGGCATTGTCGCCGAGAAGCTCGCGCAATGGGGCATCGAGGTGCATCGCGGCCTCGGCGGCACCGGTGTGATCGGCGTGCTCAAGGGCAAGGGCTCCGGCGCAAGGCGCATCGGCCTGCGCGCCGATATGGACGCGCTGCCGATGGACGAGAACACCAACCTGAAATGGCGCTCGACCATTCCCGGCCGCTTCCACGGCTGCGGCCATGACGGCCACACCACCATGCTGCTCGGCACCGCGCGCTATCTCGCCGAAACCCGCGACTTCGACGGCACCGTTCATTTCATCTTCCAGCCCGCCGAGGAAGGGCTCGGCGGCGCGCGCGCGATGATCAAGGACGGACTGTTCGAAAAATTCCCCTGCGACGAGATCTATGGCCTGCACAATGCGCCAGACTTGAATCACGGCGAGATCGCGATCCTGCCCGGACCCGCGATGGCCGGCGCCGACTTCTTCGACATCACCATTCACGGCTATGGCGCGCATGGCGCGATGCCTGAGCGCTCCAAGGACGCCGTCGTGATCGCGTTGACGCTCGGCCAGGCGTTGCAGACCATCGTCAGCCGCAATGTCGATCCATTGCATGCGGCGGTGCTGTCGATCACCCAGATCCATGCCGGCTCCGCCTATAACGTCATTCCGGGCGAGGCGAAGCTGTGCGGCACCGTGCGCGCATTCTCCGATGATGCGCGCAAGCTGATCCGCGAGCGCATCCGCACCATCTGCGCCGGCATCGCCGCGACGTTCCAGGTGGAGATCGAAGCGGACGTGCGCGACACGTTCAGCGTGCTGGTCAATCAGGAAGAGCAGTCCAGAGTGGTGGAGGACGTCGCCCGCACCGTCGTCGATCCGGCCAAGGTCTTCACCCGCGCAACCCCGAAGATGGGCAGCGAGGATTTCGCCGACATGATGCAGGCCGTGCCCGGCGCCTATTTCTGGGTCGGCCATGACGGCTCGGTGCCCGTGCACAATCCCGGCTATGTGCTGGACGACAAGATCCTGCCGATCGGCGCCAGCATTTTCGCCCGTATCATCGAAACCCGACTCCCGGCAGGTTCCCATGCATGAAACAGCGCAAGAAGCGATCACCTCGCTGCACGACCTTTCCGCCGTCGATTTGATCGCGGGTTACCGCGCCAAACAGTTCTCGCCGTCGGAAGTGCTGGACGAGGTGCTTGCTCATGTCGCGGCCTGGGAGCCGCACATCAAGGCGCTGTATCTTCTCGATGCCGACGGCGCGCGCGCCGTCGCACAAGCCTCGACCGAACGCTGGCAGAAGGGCGAGCCGGCCGGCGCGCTGGACGGCGTGCCGGTCACCATCAAGGACAATATCGCCACCAAGGGCCAGCCGATGCCGCTGGGCGCGGCCAGCGTCAAGCTCGTTCCCTCGCCGGTCGACGCGCCGCCCGCCGCACGGCTGCGCGAGGCTGGCGCCGTGATCTTCTCCAAGACCACGATGCCCGACTACGGCATGCTGTCGTCCGGGCTGTCGAGCTTCCATCCGCTCACCCGCAATCCTTGGGATCTCAGCATGAACCCCGGCGGCTCCAGCGCCGGCGCCGGGGCGGCGGGCGCCGCGGGCTACGGCCCGCTGCATCTCGGCACCGATATCGGCGGCTCGGTGCGGCTGCCGTCCTGCTGGTGCGGCCTTGTCGGCCTGAAGCCGAGCCTTGGGCGCATCCCGGTCGATCCGCCCTATGTCGGCCGCGTCGCGGGGCCGATGACCCGCATCGTCGATGACGCGGCGCTGATGATGAGCGCGCTGTCGAAGCCGGACCGACGCGATGGCATGAGCCTGCCGCCCGACAATATCAACTGGAAGGCGCTGGAAAAATCGCCGCGCAAATTGCGGCTCGGCCTGATGCTCGATCTCGGCGTCGGCCAGCCGCTGGAGAGGCCGGTACGCGAGGTCGCGGTGAAAGCCGCCAAGGCCTTCGAGTCGGCCGGCGCCGTCGTCACCGAGGTCAATGGCATCCTGACACGCGAAATGCTCGACGGGCTCGACAATTTCTGGCGCGCGCGGATGTGGGACGATCTCGAAAAGCTCACGCCCGAGGAGCGCGGCAAGACATTGCCTTATATCCATCAATGGGCGGAGAAGGCCGCGAAGCTTTCCGGCATCGATGTGATCCGCGGTTTCAACATGACCATGGCGATCCGCGCCGCGGCTGCAAAATTGTTCTGCGATCTCGATTATGTCATCTCGCCGGTCTCGCCGGTGGTCAAGTTCGGCGCCGAGCTCGCCTCGCCATTTCATGATCCTGCAAGGCCGTTCGAGCACATCTGCTATACGGTGCCGTGGAACATGGCCGAAAATCCCGCCGTGTCGATCAATGGCGGCTATGACGCCCAGGGCTTTCCGATCGGCGTTCAGATCATTGGCCGCCGCTTCGACGATCACGGTGTGCTGGCGCTGGCGAAAACCTTCGAGAGCCTGCGCGGACCGCAGCGGCCGTGGCCGAGCCCGCCGAAGAAGTAGAGCATGATCCGGAAAAGCATGTCCTCGGGCGACGACCCGACGGGTGTGTAGCGGTTTTCCGAAAAGCATGCCCTCGGGCTTGACCCGAGGGATCATGCTCAAACAATAAGCTGGTACGGCATCAACACTGTCGTGCGCGGGCTCGACCCGCGCATCCATCATCCTCATAAAGGATGGATTGCCGGGTCAAGCCCGGCGATGACGAAAATAATAGCGGAGGAACATCCATGGCCTACGAGACCATTCACTACGACGTCTCCGAACATATCCTCACGATCACGCTGAACCGGCCGGACAAGCTCAACGCCTTCAACGCGACCATGCAGAAGGAGCTGATCGACGCCTTCGATCGCGCCGACAAGGACGACGACGTCCGCGCCATCATCGTCACCGGCGCCGGCCGCGCCTTCTGCGCAGGCGCCGACCTGTCTTCCGGCGCCGACACTTTTGATCGCGACGCACGGCGCGGTCCGGTCAAGCGGCTTGCCGACGGCAAGGTCGATTACAGCGATCCGAATGTGCGCGACGGCGGCGGCCAGGTGACCTTGCGCATCTTCAAATGCCTCAAGCCCGTGATCGCCGCGGTGAACGGGGCTGCCGTTGGCATCGGCGTCACCATGCAGCTTGCGATGGATATTCGCATTGCGAGCGAGGGCGCGCGGTTCGGCTTCGTGTTCTCCCAGCGCGGCATCGTGCCGGAGGCGGCTTCAAGCTGGTTTCTGCCGCGCATTGTCGGCATCTCGCAGGCGCTGGAATGGTGCTACACCGGCCGCGTCTTCCCCGCGCAGGAAGCGCTCGCCGGCCGGCTCGTCAGCAAGGTGGTGCTGCCGGATGAATTGCTGACGACCGCGCGCGGGCTCGCCAGGGAGATCGCCACCAAGACCGCTCCTGTGTCAGTCGCGCTGATCCGGCAGATGATGTGGCGCATGCTGGGCGCGGACGATCCGATGGAAGCGCACAAGGTCGACAGCCGCGGCATCTATGCGCGCGGGCAATCCGACGACGTCAAGGAAGGCGTGATGGCATTCCTGGAGAAGCGCCCGGCCGTGTTCAAGAACAAGGTCTCGGCCGACATGCCCGATTATTTTCCGTGGTGGGACGAGCGGGACTACAAATAACGTTTCCTCCGTCGTCCCTGCGAAAAGCAGGGACCCATAACCACAGGACTTCGTTGTTACGAACGTTGCCTGCTCCACGGGCCTATCGATAGATTCCGCGGTATGGGTCCCGGCGTTCGCCGGGACGACGAAAAGGTTTCACTCCATCACCAGTGCCACGCGGCCGATTGCCTTGCGCTCGATGAGAAGCCGCATTGCGCGCGCGTAGTCTGCAAGTGGCAGCCGGTGCGAGACGTTGGGCCGGATCTTGCCGGCCTCTGCCCATTCCAACAGCGCCTTCAGCCGCACCTCGCCGAGCGCGGGATTTCTGCGCACGGCTTCGCCGGCACGCACGCCGAGCACGCTCGCGCCCTTGATCAACAGCAGGTTGGTGCGCGCCAATCCGATGCCGCCGGTGAAGCCGATCACGAGCAGCCGCGCGCCCCAGGCGATGCAGCGCACGCTCTCCTCGAAGGTCGCGCCGCCCACGGGATCGAACACCACGTCGGCGCCGCGCCCGCCGGTGATGCGCTTGACCGCATCGCGGAACGGCTCGCGGCCGTAGAGCACCAGATGATCGGCGCCCCTCGTCCGCGCCACCTCGAGCTTCTTCTCTGACGACGCCGCCGCGATCACGGTCGCGCCCAGCATCTTGCCCATTTCGACCGCCGCCAGCCCCACACCGCCGCCCGCGCCATGCACCAGCAGCACCTCGCTAGCCTGCAGCGCGCCGCGATCGATCAACCCGTGATAGGCCGTGCCATGCGCGGCAAGAAACGTCGCGCCCTCGGCATAATCGAAAGTCGAGGGCAACGGCGTGAGCTGCGATTCCGCCGCCACCGCCTCGTCGGTGTAGGCGCCATGACGCATCTTGACGATGACCTTATCGCCCACCGCGACGCCGCTCACCGCGGCATCGACCTCGACCACGTCGCCCGCGGCCTCCACGCCCGGCGTAAACGGCAGCTCCGGCTTGAGCTGGTATTCGCCCGCCGCCATCAATATGTCGGGGAAATTGATCCCTGCCGCGCGAATGGCGACGCGCACCTGCCCCGCCTCAAGTGGTTTCGGCGCAAACGTCTCCAGCCGCAGCCGCTCCGGCGGGCCAAGCTCGCGGCAGACGACGGCCTTCGGCATCAGGCAGCGCTCGCCTTGCGGCGCGCCAGCGCGTCGCGGACCAGCGGCAGGCGGTCGTTGCCGAAATACATATCGGTCTTGTCGAGGAAGATGGTCGGCGAACCGAAGCCGCCGCGCGCCATCACTTCGTCGGTATTGGCCTTGAGCTGGTCCTTGACCGATTGCCGGCCGATGCCGGCGAAAAACTCTTTCGCATCGACGCCGACGCGTCTGCACACTTCGGTCAACACCGCGTCCTGCGAAATGTCCTGGTCCTCGCCCCAATAGATCTGGAACACCGTTCGCGCGAACGGCACCATCTCCTTGCCCAGAAAGATGCAGCCGCGCATCGCTTTCACGCTGTTCACCGGGAAGACCGTCGGGCGCATCTTGATCGTGAGCCCGGCCGAGCGCGCCCAATCCGCGATGTCCTTTTTCTGGTAGGTGACCTTGGCCTCGACCGGATGCTCCCGCGAGGCATAGACGCTCGGATTGATGGTGTTGAAGATGCCGCCGACCAGGATCGGCCGCCAGGACATCTCCTCGCCGAACTCTTTCGCCAGCGGCTGGATGTTGTGGAAGGCGAGATAGGTCCAGGGACTGGAGCAGTCGAAGAAGAACTCGATCATGGCGTTTCCTGCCGGTGTCTTTTGATGATTGGTCTTGCCGCCATTGCGAGCGGCAATGGGCCTTTCCAGCCTCATCCCATGGGACGAGCCTTGTTGCTCTGTACCTGGACCATAAGACATGGCAGAGAGGCGCTCAACCAGGACCGACCGGGAGGCTTCCATGCTGTTTCCAACCACCATCGCAGGTTCGCTGCCGAAACCGGAATGGCTCGCCGAGCCGAACATGCTCTGGGCGCCCTGGAAGTCATCCGGCGCCGAGCTGGCGCGCGCCAAGCGTGACGCGACGCTGTTGGTGCTGAAGCTGCAGGAGGATGCCGGCATCGACATCCTCACCGAGGGCGAGCAGTCGCGCCAGCATTTCGTTCATGGCTTCCTGGAGAAAATCGAGGGCATCGATTTCGCGCACAAGGTCGAGATGGGCATCCGCAAGGATCGCTACAAGGCGATGGTGCCACAGGTGGTAGCGCCGCTGCGGCTCAAGGGCCGCGTCCACGCGGATGAGGCCCGTGCCGCCCGCGCTCATACCGCGCGAAAACTGAAATTCACGCTGCCCGGCCCGATGACTATCATCGACACGATTGCCGATCGTTATTATGGCGACCGCGTCAAGATGGCGTTCGCGTTCGCCGAGCTGCTCAATCAGGAAGCCAAGGCGCTGCAGGCCGACGGCGTCGATCTGATCCAGTTCGATGAGCCCGCTTTCAACGTCTACATGGACGAGGTCAACGACTGGGGCATCAAAGCGCTGGAGCGCGCCGCCGAAGGGCTCACCTGCACCACCGCCGTCCACATCTGCTATGGCTACGGCATCAAGGCCAATACCGACTGGAAAGCAACGCTGGGCAGCCAGTGGCGCCAATACGAAGACATTTTCCCAGCTATCGACAAGAGCACGATCCAGCAAGTCGCGATCGAGTGCCGTAATTCCAAGGTGCCGTTGGAGCTGTTGTCGCTGCTCAAGGGCAAGATCGTGCAGGCCGGCGTGATCGATGTCGCCAGCGACACGATCGAGACCGCCGACGACGTCGTGGGCGTGATCGATGCCGTCGCGAAATTCGTGCCCAAGAGCAACATCATCCCGACCACCAATTGCGGCATGGCGCCGATGCGCCGCGATATCGCCGAGGCCAAGCTGATGGCGCTGGGTGAAGGCGCGAAGCTGGCGCGGCAGCGGCTGGGCTGATCTCATTTTCGGATGTGCGTCGAGCAGGCTCGGCTGCGTGACGCGCAGAGCGGCAACCCTCATGCACCGGCGCTCGGATGCAGCACGGGGCGGTATCCCGCCGCGAGCGCACCCAACGTCGATGGCGGGGTTAGCAGCATCGCATCCGCGAGCGCGGACTCTGCGTCAGAGTAGCCTTCCGGCGACCATTTCAGCGCCCTGCCCCGCGCGATCAGGAAACTCTCCTCGCCCTGCCACACCATGGCCCCGTCAGGCAGCTTGGCGACCGGCATCGGCAGCGGATGCAGCCGCTTCCGCCCGCGATCGAGACGCTCGCGATGCAGCACGGCATCCATCTCTTTCGCGCGCACGCCGCTCATGCCATGGCCCGTTGCCCACGCGGCGCGGAAGCGCTTGGCGTCCTCGCGCCGGCAGTAGAAGCACGGGCGATGTCCGGCCGCGAACGAAGTTGCCTCGTCGAGAAAGAACAGCTCGGTCCAGCTTCGCCCGCCCATCACCTCGCGCCAGCGACCGCGGAATTCGCAGAGGCAAGTGATCCAGGCCGGGCTCGACCAGCGTCTTTTCAGCAGCGTCTTGGTCGCGGGGTCATGGATGATGCCGCGGTTGCCGGTGAACAGGCCACGATGCGGTGTTGCGATGATCTCGCCAGTCGGCGTGACGCGGTTTTGCAGCGGCATCCGCCGCTACTTTGCAAGCGTGGTGGTGACGCGCATTTTCCAGAGATTCCAGATGCGATCGAGGACCGCCAGGTTCACGGCATCAGCCTTGGCGCCCTCTTCCGCCGTCAAATAGTTCACCTCACCACCGAGCGCCACGGCCTGCGACTGCAGCCTTGCATTGACGTCCGCGTAGTAGGCCCGAAACACCGCCACCTTGACGGCCGGTCCGACGGCGACATCGCCATGGCCGCGCATGAGCACCACCGACTTGTCTCCGAGCGTCAGAGCCAGGCTCCGGCCGATCGCCGCGTTGCGAACCAGCATATCGGTTTCGCCGAAATCCTTTCGGATGTCCCATACCGGCGCACCGGCCGCCAGGAATGCCCCGTTGTGAAAGACCGGCCGTAGCGGGACCTGGCTGATCGTGAACGGAATGACGCCGGGCGAGTGGGTATGGACCACCGACATGACGTCCGGCCGGCTCCTGTAGATTTCAGCATGGATGAAGCGCTCTAGGAACAATGCCCGTCCACGCGCGTCCACGGCGTTGCCGTCCAGATCGAATTCCATGATATCGCCCGCAGTGACCAGCGCCGGTGCGAGCGAGCGCGACATCAGAAAGCGATTGGGATTGTTGGGATCGCGGGCGCTGACGTGGCCGAAACCATCGAGCACGCCGAAATCCGCCAGGACCCGGCTTCCGGTCACGATGTCATCAATCACCGCCGCGCTGCCCGGACCAGGATCGCCCGAGGTCTGGGTTTGGGCGCGGACCTCACCCAAACCGAACGGCGCTGCGAGAGCAGTCACCAGGCCGAACATGATCCACCAGCGGCAGACCCGGTTGGTCACAAAGCCAATGGACGCAGGACGCACCATCAAGCCGCACCATCACGCCGCACTATCATGCCGCGCCGTCGCGGATCGGCGGCTGGAACGACAGCGCGGTGTCCCAGGGGAAGAAGATCCAGGTGTCCTGCGACACCTCGGTGATGAAGGTATCGACCAGCGGCCGCCCCTTCGGCTTGGCATAGACGGTGGCGAAATGCGCGTCCGGGAGCATCTGGCGCACCAGCGTGCCGGTCTTGCCGGTATCGACGAGATCATCGACGATCAACAATCCCTTGCCGGTGCCGCCGCCAAGTTGCGCCGTGTCGGCGGAAACGCTCTTCAGTACCTTCAGGTCGCCCTGCTTGGTGTGATCGTAGCTGGCGATGCAGACCGTATCGATCACGCGCACGCCAAGCTCGCGCGCCACGATCGCCGCCGGCACCAGCCCGCCGCGGGTGATCGCGATGACCGCATGAAACGGCCCGACCTCGTTGAGCCGCCAGGTCAGCGCCCGGCAATCCCTGTGAAACTGGTCCCACGAGACCGGAAAGGCCTTGCCCGCGCGCTCCTGCGCGCTCAGTTCCGGCATCTCACTCATCGAGAAAATCTCCTTAACGTCTTGCCGATCGCGCTGTTCGGAGGCTGTCCTAGCGGCTCACATTCAGTTGCGCCAGCATCTCTTTCACTGCGCTCATCGCGGCGTTGAGCTTTTCCGAATCGCGCGAGCGGACCACGAGATTGGTGTTCGGCTTCTGGTTCTCATCGAGAAACGGATAGCTGCCGATGATCGTGTCGGGATGCGCATTTGCGATCTCGCGCAGCGGCCCGCCGATATCGCCCTCCCGCGCATTGGCGCGCACGGAATCGGACAGCATCTTGACGCCGGATCTCAGCTTGGGCGCGACGATATCCATCATCGCCTGCATGATCGATGGCACGCCGGCCATCACGATCACATTGCCGATCTTGAAGCCCGGCGCCATGATGGTCGCGCTCTGGATCAGCTCGGCGCCGTCGGGAATGCGCGCCATGCGCAGCCGGGCTTCGTTCAGCTCGCCGGGATTCTTGAAGCGTTCCTTGAAGCGGGCGACCACCTCCGGATGATGGTCGATGCCGACACCGAACGCCTTGGCAACGCTGTCGGCCGTGATGTCGTCATGGGTGGGCCCGATGCCGCCGGTGGTAAAGACGTAGGTGTAGCGGGAGCGCAGCGCATCCAGCGCCGCGACGATGTCGTCCTCGTCGTCGGCGACAATGCGCACTTCCTTCAGGTCGATCCCGATATTGGTCAGGTACTCGGCAATGAAGCCGATGTTCTTGTCCTTGGTCCGCCCGGACAGGATCTCGTCGCCGATCACCAGAATGCCCGCGGTGACGATCTCGCTCATGACTTCTCCTTGCCCTTCCCACCCCGCTTTCACAATGTATCGCACATTGCGCAATCAAGCCCTTGAAGTCACGGAGTTTTGCCGCCGAATTGACCAGTCGCCCGCCGCTTTTTCGGGCAACGGCGCAAAATAACCCCGGCCAGAGGCCGGCGGCCCTGCATATCGCGCTGGCCCGGCCCTTGCTACCATCCCGTGAAGTCATGCACTGTCCCCTCACGTGATTTCGGAGACAGCCCGGTTCGATGGCAGTCGCGTTCGATGAAATGAACGGCCCTGGCGGCGACCTCCGCTCGGCCTATGATGAACTCTCCCGCTGGCTAAAGGAGACGCCGCCGGAGGCGCTGGAATATCGCCGGCAGGAAGCCGAGCTGCTGTTCCGCCGGATCGGCATCACCTTTGCCGTCTATGGCGACGCCGAGGCCCAGGAACGGCTGATCCCCTTCGACGTGATCCCGCGCATCCTGTCGGCGAAGGAGTGGGCCATCCTGGAAAATGGCCTGCGCCAGCGTGTGCGCGCGCTGAATATGTTCCTGCGCGACATTTATCATGGCCGCGACATCCTCCGCGCCGAGATCATCCCCGACGATCTGATCTTCCAGAACCCGGTATTCCGCCCGGAGATGAACGGCCAGAGCGTCCCGCATGACGTTTATGTCCACATCGCGGGCATCGACGTCGTCCGGGTCGATCCAGAGAATTTCATCGTGCTGGAGGACAATGCGCGGACTCCCTCCGGCGTGTCCTACATGCTGGAAAACCGCGAAATCATGATGCGGCTGTTCCCGGACCTGTTCGCCCGCCACCGCGTCGCTCCCGTCGAGCGCTATCCGGACGAGCTGCTCGCCGCACTGCGATCGGTCGCCCCGCTGAGCGCGGCCGTCGAACCGACCGTGGCGCTGCTCACGCCCGGCGTCTACAACTCCGCCTATTACGAGCACTCGTTCCTCGCCGACAAGCTCGGCATCGAGCTGGTCGAAGGCCGGGACCTCGTCGTCAGGAACGAGGAGGTGTTCATGCGCACCACCGAAGGACTCAAGCGCGTCGACGTGATCTACCGCCGGGTCGACGACGACTTCCTCGATCCCCTCACCTTCCGGCCCGATTCCGTGCTCGGCGTGCCCGGGCTGATGTCGGCCTATGCGGCCGGCAACATCACGCTCGCCAACGCGGTCGGCACCGGGATTGCCGACGACAAGGCGATCTATTCCTACATGCCGGACGTCGTGAAATTCTATCTCGGCGAGGAACCGATCCTCAAGAACGTGCCGACCTGGCGCTGCCGCGACGCGAAGGATCTGTCCTATGTGCTCGACAACCTTGCCGATCTCGTCGTGAAGGAAGTTCACGGCTCCGGCGGCTACGGCATGCTGATCGGGCCGGCCGCGACCAAGGCGACGATCGAGGCGTTCCGCGACAAGCTCAAGCGCGAGCCGGAAGGCTTCATCGCCCAGCCGACGCTGGCGCTGTCGACCTGCCCGACCTGCACGGCTTCCGGCCTCGCGCCGCGCCACGTCGATCTGCGCCCGTTCGTGCTGACCGGCCGCAACCGCGTCACCATCGTGCCGGGCGGCTTGACGCGGGTCGCGCTGAAGGAAGGCTCGCTGGTGGTCAATTCCAGTCAGGGCGGCGGCACCAAGGACACCTGGATACTGGACGAATAGAGACGAATTAGAGAGAGCAAATCCCGCGCATGCTGTCGCGAACCGCCGAAAACCTCTACTGGCTCGCCCGCTATGTCGAACGGGCTGAATATATCGCGCGCACCATCGATGCGACGCTGCGGGTCACGGCGCTGCCCGCCGCCTATATCGGCAAGACCAATGAGTGGGAATCGGCGCTGTTGACCGCCGGCGTCAGCCAGAGCTTCTACGAGACCTATAACGACGCCGACGAGAGCAACGTCGTCGACTATCTGTCCTTTGCGCCGGAAAATCCCTCCTCGATCAGGAACTGCATCGAAAATGCGCGGCTGAACGCGCGCTCGGTGCGCACCGCGCTGACCAGCGAGATGTGGGACACGATCAACAGCGCCTGGATCGAGCTGCAGGAGGTCTGGAGCAAGGGCACCAGCAGCCGCGAGGAGCTGGCGAAGTTCCTGCGCTTCGTGCAGGAGACCTCGCTGCGCTTCGACGGCTCGGCCTACCGCACCATGCTGCGCAATGACGCCTACTGGTTCTCACGGCTTGGGCTCCATCTCGAACGCGCCGACAACACCGCCCGCATTCTCGACGTGAAGTATCACGTGCTCCTGCCCGAGGAGGAGCATGTCGGCGGCCCGCTCGATTTCTACCAATGGACCTCGATCCTGCGCTCGGTCTCGGCACTGACGGCCTATCACTGGGTCTATCGCGAGACGCTGAAACCATGGCTGATCGCCGATCTGCTCATCCTCAACGACACGCTGCCGCGCTCGCTGGCGAGTTGTTACGGCAATCTGGTGCGCAATCTCGACCAGATCGGCGTCGCCTATGGCCGGCAGGGCCCGGCGCAGCGCCACGCGCGCGGCATCCGCAACCGGCTGGAGCACAGCCACATGGACGACATTTTTCAGCATGGCGTGCATGAATTCATTCAGGAATTCATCGCGGACAATTCGCGGCTCGGCGAAATCATCACCAAGCAATATCTGATCTAGGCTATAGCGTTTGAGAAAACGCGTCAGACAAAGAACCTTGATTGGACGAGCCGATCGGACAACGCCATGCGCCTGCGAATTTCCCATTCCACCACCTACCGCTATGAGCCGGCGGCGACCGGGGTCATCCAGATCCTGCGGATGACGCCAGGCAGCCATGATGGCCAGTATGTCGCCGCGTGGCAGATCGACGTCTCGACCGACTCCCGGCTCAGCACGCATGAGGATGCGTTCGGCAACGTCACGCACGTGATCACCCACGGGCCGATCGCCGATCTGACAATCTCGGCCGAAGGCTTGATCGAGACCCATGACACCGGCGGCGTGCTGCGCGGCGCCAGCGAGCGTTTTCCGCCAGGGCTGTTCCTGCGCTCGGCGCCGCTGACCGTCGTCAATCCGGCAATGGCGACGTTTGTGCGCGAGCTGCGAGCGGAGTCGGAGAACGACACGCTCGGCTTCCTGCATGCGCTGATGACTCAGATCAACGAACACATGACCTTCGACGAGGACCCGACCAACAGCGGCACGTCCGCGGTGGAAGCGTTCGCGCTGAAGCGCGGCGTGTGCCAGGACTATGCGCATGTCTTCATCGCCTGCGCCCGTGCCGGCGGCGTCCCGGCCCGCTTTGTGTCCGGGCACTTCCTGCGTTCCGACGGCATGGTCAACCAGCAGGCGGGCCATGCCTGGGCGGAGGCCTATGTGCCGGATCTCGGCTGGGTCGGCTTCGACGCGGCGAACTGCATCTGCACCACCGATGCCCATGCCCGGGTCGCCATCGGCCTCGATTATCTCGGCGCGGCGCCCGTACGTGGCACCCGCTATGGCGGCGGCGCGGAGACGCTTACGGTCACCGTCCAGGTCGAGCAGGCCGCCCGCCCCGGCCAATGGCAATCGCAATCGCAGCCGTAAGCCTCACCGTCATTCCGGCACTCTTCACCGTCATTCCGGGGCGAGCGAAGCGCGAACCCGGAATGACGTCATTATCACTTGTCCAGCCACACATCTTCGAAGCGCAGATTGTTGTATTGGCTGTTGTCGTGCGGCTTGAAGTTCTTCACAAAAGGCTGCCAGCAGTTCGCCGCGGTCTGCCACACGATGCTCGGGCGCGCGGCGTCCTCGACCAGCAGCCGCTCGATTTCCCAGACGATCTTCGTTCGCGTCTGCTTATCGAGCTCGCGCGATTGCGCGGTCAGCAGCTCGTCCACCTTCGGGTTGCAATATTGCGTATAATTCCGCTCGGATTTGCAGGAATAGTTCTCGACGATATTGCCGTCGGGATCATCGACCGACACGCCGGTGACGTTGAGGCCGATCGTGTAGTCCTTCTTCTGAAGCCGGGCATACCAGCGCGGCGTGTCGAGGATGTCGAGCTCGGCGTTGATATAGATCTTCTTGAGCTGGTCGGTGACGATGACGGCGGGATCGCGGTAGGTCGGCAGGTTGCGGGTCTGGATCTTGATCGGCAGCGGCTTGGCCTCGCCATAGCCGAGCCTCTGCATGATGGCTTGCGCGTCCGCGATGTTCTTTTCGCCGTCGGGACCATAACCGGTGAGCTGCGACACCATCTCCGGCGGCATGCCCCATTCGCCGACCGGCTTCGGCAGCATCGCCCCGCCGAGCAGCCCCTGTCCCTCCATCAGGATGGTGTTGAACGGCTTGCGGTCGAGCGCGAGCGACATGGCCTTGCGGATGTCAGGATTGTCGAAGGGCGGGTTGACGCGATTGACCATCAGATTGACCTGCGTTCCCGACGGAACGATCTCGCATACCGCATTCGGCGCGCGTGCCTTGATGTCCTTCACCAGGGGCACCGTCACATCGGAGGGAAAGGTGATGTCGAAGTCGCCGGTCGAGAACGCCAGCATCCGCGTGGCGCGGCTGTCGATGACGCGGAAGGTGATCTCGTCGAGATAGGGCCGGTCCTTCTTGAAGTAGTCGGGATTGCGCACGAGGCGGATCATGTCGCCGCGCTTGAAATCGACCAGCTTGAACGGCCCGGTGCCAATGGGCCGGGTGCGCATCACCTGCTGTGGAACATGGCAGGGATAGACCGGCGAGAAGGCGCTCGCGAGCAGCACCGGCAGGCTCGGCTGCGGCTCGCTCAGCTCGAAGGTTGCCTCATCATCGCTATTGATCGAGACATCCTTTAGCTTCGAATACCAGACCTTGCGCGGATTGCGGTGAAAGTCCTGCGTCTCGCCCTTGCCGATCAGCATGCGCCAGGTGCATTGCACATCCTTGGCGGTGAAAGGCTGGCCGTCATGCCATTTGACGCCCTGCCGTAATTTGAAGGTCAGCCTGGTGTTGGTCGCGTCCCACGACCAGCTTTCGGCCAGATCCGGGATCACCGTCTCCAGGCTCTCATGCGGCTTCGCCGGATCGAACACGACGAGATTGTTGAAGATCGCGGCGAACGGCGTCACCGACGCGATGGTCGATTCCTCCAGCAGCGAGGCACTGGGCGGGGTGTCGTTATGATAGAGCCTGAGCACGCCGCCGCGCTTCTGGGCGGATGCAGCCGTCGCAAACAGGAGAGCGATCCCCAGCAGTGCCGCGGATCGAATGAGCTTGCTTGGCAGCGAGCCGGCTTGCATTTTTCGCCTCCCAGAATTTTTTGCTTTGGACCTGCAAAACTTGCCGGAGGCCTGCTGCTTATTCAATAGTTGCAATCGCGATCAGCTCGGGCTTCGCAGGCAGACCGCCACGATCGCGCGCGGATTGACCTGATCGTTGCCGCAGAGGCGATTGCCACTGGCGAAGCGGCGCGGCAGAGCCGTGCTACAACACCAGCCGCGTCACAACAAACCAGCGGAATGGACCATGGCGACCGTAAAGTTACTTTCCGACAATGAACTCTCGCCCGAAGCGCGCGCCGTCTTCGACGATATTCGAAGGACCCGGCAATCCGATTTCGTCAACAACTTCTGGCGCGCGCTCGCGCATGATCCGAAAACCCTTCGTCGGACCTGGGAGAGCGTCAAGGAGGTGATGGCGCCGGGCGTCCTCGAACCCAAAATCAAGGAAATGCTCTACGTCGCGGTTTCGATTGCCCACGGCTGCACCTATTGTATCCATTCCCACACCGCGAGCGCACGTGCGAAGGGCATGACGGACGCGGAATATGCCGAGATGATTGCGATCGTCGGCATGGCCGCGGAAACGAACCGGCTCGTCACTGCGCTGGGCGTGCCCGTCGACGACGCATTCCTGGTCGACCCCTCGCAGGACGGAACGCGGAATTTGTGACGGCACCGGCGTTCCCGAGCGCATCATGCCGGCCGGGCCTTTTTGCCGCGCCCCGTCGGCCGCGCGCCGCCGGCAAAACGGGGTTGGATGAGCCTGCGAAATTCGTTACTAGTTTACGGCCGGTAATTCGGACGGTTCGGGGATTGGAATGACCTATTGTTGCGGGATCCTGGTGCGAGACGGGCTCGTCATGATCGCGGACACCCGCACCAATGCCGGCCTCGACAACGTTTCGACCTTCCGCAAGCTGCATATCTCCTGCAATCCGGGAGAACGCATTCTGGCGATCGCCAGCGCCGGCAATCTCGCGATCAGCCAGTCGGTGCTCTCGACCCTGACCGAAGGCATGGAAGACCCGAACACGGGCGAGGTCGAAACGCTGATGAATGCGCCGACCATGTTCCAGGCCGCCCAGCGCATCGGCCGCGCCATCCGCGCGGTGCACGCAACCGAAGGTCCCGCGCTGAAATCGGAGGATGTCAGCTTCGATGTCTCGTTCCTGTTCGGCGGCCAGATCAAGGGGGCGCGGATGCGCCTGTTCATGGTCTATACCGCCGGCAATTTCATCGAATGCACCACCGATACGCCCTATTTGCAGATCGGCGAGCACAAATATGGCAAGCCCGTGCTCGACCGCGCGATACATTACGATGTCGAGCTCTATGAAGCGCTCAAGACCGGCCTGATCTCGATGGATTCGACCATGCGCTCCAATCTCGGCGTCGGTCTTCCGATCGACGTGCTGGTGGTGCGTTCGGACACCTGCGACGCCGACCTCAATCATCGCATCGAGGCCGGCGAGCCCTATTTCCACGATCTGCGCTCGCGCTGGTCGGCGGCGCTGCGCGCGGCGCATCAGAACATCCCACGACCGCCGTACAAGATGGACAAAGACGGCAAACCATAACCAACCAACAAGGCGAGGAAACAAATGGCCGAAACAACGAACAAGATCGCGGTCGTGACTGGCGCCGGCACCGGCGTCGGGCGCGCGGCGTCGCTCGCGCTGATGAAGGCCGGCTTCACCGTGGTGCTGGCCGGACGGCGAATGGACAAGCTGGAGGAGACCCAGAAGCTCGGCGACAATGTCGGCAAGAGCCTGCCGGTCGCCGCCGACATGACCGACCCCGGCTCGATCGCCGCGCTGTTCGCCAAGGTGATGCAGACCTATGGCCGGCTCGACGTGCTCTTCAACAATGCCGGCATGGGCGCGCCGCCGGTGCCGTTCGAGGATTTGAGCCTGGCGCAATGGCAGGCGGTGGTGAACACCAACCTCACCGGCCCGTTCCTCTGCACGCAGCATGCCTTCCGCATCATGAAGGACCAGACCCCGCGCGGCGGCCGCATCATCAACAACGGCTCGATCTCCGCGCATGCGCCGCGGCCCTTCTCCGCCCCCTATACCTCGACCAAGCATGCGATCACCGGCCTCACCAAGGCCTCCAATCTCGACGGCCGTGCGTATGACATCGCGGTCGGCCAAGTCGATATCGGCAATGCCGCCACCCCGATGACCGACCGCATGGTCGAAGGCGTGCTGCAGCCCGACGGTCGCAAGGTGCCGGAACCGCGCATGGATGCCAAAGCCGTCGGCGACGCGGTCGCCTACATGGCGACATTGCCGCTCGACGCCAACGTGCTGTTCATGACCGTCATGGCATCGAAGATGCCGTTCGTCGGACGGGGTTAACTGTTCTCCCCGGCTCCGCGCGGGCAGTGCTGCCCCGCTGGAGCCTTTTCCGTTCCGATTGAACCGGAACGGAAAAGGCTCCAGTCTCTTCGTTCTGACACGTTTTCTTCACGCGAACCGGTACCCACCCCCGGATCAAGTCCGAGGGCATGCTTCGCTCGAAAACGCTCTGGAACCCCTGGCTGCGCCATTTCCAGCGCGGTAGAGTGTTCACATGACCGTGACGGACATTGCGAGCAGGACCTATAATCACGGCTGGCGGCTCGACCCGATCGTGCGCAGCCTGCTCGATACGGATTTCTACAAGCTGTTGATGCAGCAGATGATTCGGGAATGCTACCCGAACCAGCAAGTGACCTTTTCGGTCATCAATCGCAGCAGGCATGTGCGTCTTGCCGAGATCATCGACGAGAGCGAATTGCGCGCGCAGCTCGATCACGCCCGCACCATCCGCTTTGCCAAGAAGGAACTGATCTGGCTCGCCGGCAATACCTTCTACGGCAAGACCCACATGTTCTCGCCGGACTTCATCAACTGGCTCTCCACCTTCCGCCTCCCCGAATATGAGCTACACAAGGTCGAGGGCCAATATGAGCTGCATTTCCACGGGCCGTGGGCGCATACCACGATGTGGGAGATCCCGGCGCTGGCCATCCTCAACGAGCTGCGCTCGCGCGCCGTCATGAAGGGCCAGGGACGTTTCGCGCTCGACGTTCTCTATGCGCGCGCCAAGGCCAAGCTGTGGACCAAGGTCGAGCACCTGCGCAAGCTCGAAGGATTGCGGCTCTCTGACTTCGGCACGCGCCGGCGGCATGGCTTCCTGTGGCAGCGCTGGTGCGTCGAGGCGGTCAAGGAAGGACTCGGGCCGTCCTTTACCGGCACCTCGAACGTGCTGCTCGCGATGGACAATGATCTCGAAGCGATCGGCACCAATGCGCATGAAATGCCGATGGTGGCGGCGGCGCTCGCAAAGGACGATGACGAGCTGCGCTGGGCGCCCTATCGCATCCTCGACCAGTGGCGGCACACCTATGGCGGCAATCTCCTGATCGCGCTGCCTGATGCGTTCGGCACCAAGGCGTTCCTGCGCGACGCGCCGGAATGGGTCGCGGACTGGACCGGCTTCCGTCCCGACAGTGCGCCGCCGATCGCGGCCGGTGAAGAGATCATCAATTGGTGGAAGCAGAAAGGCCGCAATCCGAAGGAGAAGCTGCTGGTGTTTTCCGACGCGATGGATGTCGGCTCCATCGAGGACACCTACCGCCGCTTTGCCGGGCGCGTGCGCATCAGCTTCGGCTGGGGCACCAACCTGACCAATGATTTCGTCGGCTGCCCGCCCGACGGCTCGGTCAATCTCGATCCGATCTCGATCGTCTGCAAGGTGACGTCGGTGGACGGACGGCCCGCGGTGAAGCTCTCCGACAATCCGGAAAAGGCGACCGGCGACCCCGCCGAGCTCCAGCGCTATCTGCGCGTGTTCGGCGACGCCGGCCGCGTGCGTAGTCCGGTCTATGTCTAGCGATATTTTACTCCAGCCGCTCGACGTCGCGCAGCGTTGGAAACAGTTTCATCCATAGCAGCGCAATCGCGACCGTCGCGACGCCACCAAGCGCGGCGGCCGGGACCGTGCCAAACAGCGCCGCGGTCGCGCCGCTTTCGAACTGGCCGAGCTGGTTGGAGGCATTGATGAAGAGAAAGTTCACCGCGCCCACCCGGCCGCGCATCTCGTTCGGCGTCGCAAGCTGAACCAGCGAAAAGCGGATCACGACACTGACAGTATCGGCCGCGCCGAGAATCGCAAGCGCGAGCATCGACAGCCACATCCAGTGCGAGATCGCGAACATCAGCGTTGCCACGCCGAAGATGATCACGGCCTGGAACATCCGCATTCCCACGCGGCGGCTGATCGCATGCCTTGCCAGCACCGCGGTCATCATGAGCGCCCCGACCGCGGGTGCCGCGCGCAGGATGCCGAGACCGAGCGGACCGGTCTGCAATATGTCGCGGGCATAGATCGGTAACAGCGCGGTGACGCCACCGAACAGCACCGCGAACAGGTCGAGCGAGATCGTGCCGAGGATCGCCGGATTGCCGCGGATGAAACTTACGCCTGCAAAGAGATCGTCCGACGCCGCTTCCTCTTTTGCCTTCGGCTCGGCCGGTTGCGCGAGCCGGATGGCGCCCGCGAACGCCATGCCGAACAGCCAGAACAGCATCATCACGCCATAGGCCAGAGCGGGAGAGACAGCATAGGCAAGGCCGCCGAGCGCGGGGCCGGTGATGGTCGCGACCTGCGCCGAGCCGCTCGACAGGGCGGTGGCGCGCTGCAGCGACCCAGCCGGCGCGATCAGCGGCAACAGTGCTGCCGTGGCCGGACTTTCGAACGCCCCGGCTGTTCCGAGCAGCGCGGTCGCGATGAAGATATGCACTTCGGTGAGCCAGCCGGCATAGGAACCCCAGCCGAGAAACAGCGCCGTCAGCGCCTCGGCAAGCTGGCAGGCCTGCATGACCCGCTTGCGCTCGTAACGGTCGGCCGCCTGCCCGGCGACGAACACCAGAAGCGCGGTGGGCAGAAACTGCACCAGCCCCACCAAGCCGAGATCGAGCGCGCTTCCGGTCAGGTCATAGATCTGCCAGCCGATCGCCACCGCGCCGATCTGGCTGGAAAAACGCGACAGGCTGCGCGACAGCAGAAACAGCAGAAACGATCGTTCGGTGAGCAGCGCGCCGGCGCTTGCCGGCATGACGGTGGACATCTATCGGCCAACTCCCCCTTCGATCACCTTGTCGCTGCCACGGCGTGGCCGATGGTCCCTTTGTTGTCAATGGCAGCTCTTCCCGCGGCGCATGGCATTGCGCTCCGATGCGTCGCCCGGTCCTAGAGCACGATGGGGACATCGCGCTCTAGCTTTTTGATTGAGCATGATCTTTTCGGAAAACCGCTACACACTTTTCCGGATCATGCTTAAATGGCACGGGCCTCGGGGGATCTATGCTGCAACTGCAATCGGCGTTCGGTATCTTCGCGTTGCTTGCGATGGCGTGGGCGCTTGGCGAGAACCGTCGTGCGGTTTCGATCAGGCAGGCGGCGATCGGGCTTGCCGTCACGCTTCTCACCGCGCTCGTCCTGATCAAGCTGCCCGTTGTCGCGCGCGCCTTCGGCGCGATCAACGACGCGGTCGGGGCGATTGCGGCCGCGTCCCGCGCCGGCACCTCCTTCGTGTTCGGCTATCTCGGCGGCGGACCGCTGCCGTTCGATCCGAAGACGCCGGGCGCGGATTTCGTGCTGGCCTTTCAGGCGTTGCCGATCGTGCTTGTCATGAGCGTGCTGACCACGCTGCTGTTCTATTGGCGCGTGCTGCCGCCGGTCGTGCGCGGCATGGCCTGGCTGCTGGAGCGCACGCTCGGTGTCGGCGGCGCGGTCGGGCTGTCGACCGCCGCCAACATCTTTCTCGGCATGGTCGAAGCGCCGCTGTTCGTCCGGCCATATCTGGCGCAGATGACGCGCAGTGAATTGTTTCTGGTGATGACCGGCGGCATGGCGGGCATCGCCGGCACCGTGCTCGTGCTCTATGCCACCCTGCTCGCGCCGCTCATTCCGGACGCGGCCGCGCATTTCGTCATCGCCTCCGTGCTCGGCGCACCGGCGGCGATCCTGATCAGCCTGATCATGGTGCCCGAAACGAGCGACCGGCTGACCGGCGGCGCGCTGGAAGATCCCGACATGCACGCATCCAGCACCATGGATGCGATCGTCAAAGGCACCACGGCCGGGCTCGAACTGCTGCTCAATATCGTCGCCATGCTGATCGTGCTGGTGGCGCTGGTGCATCTCGCCAATGCCATTCTCTCGCTGCTGCCGGAGGTTGGCGGCGCGGCGATCTCGCTGCAGCGGCTGCTCGGGCTCATCATGGCGCCGGTGTGCTGGCTGATGGGATTGCCGTGGCCGCAGGCTGTCACCGCGGGCAGCTTGATGGGCACCAAGACCGTGCTGAACGAGCTGATCGCCTATGTCGACCTGTCGAAGCTCGCGCCCGATGCGCTCGATCCGCGCTCGAAGCTGATCATGCTCTATGCGATGTGCGGCTTCGCCAATTTCGGCAGCCTCGGCATCATGATCGGCGGGCTCGGCACCATGGCGCCGGCGCGGCGCGAGGAGATCAATTCGCTCGGCCTGAAATCAATCGTCTCGGGCACGCTCACGACCTGCCTGATGGGCGCGATCGTGGGCGTGATGACTTAAGGCCGTCGCCCCGCACCAGCACGCTTCACGTCGAGATTTCGACCGTCTTGAAGTCGGCGGGCAGGATCACTTCGAGCAGTTCGACGTCGTCGGAATAATCCAGGACCATGTGCCGGATGCGGGGCGGCTGGGTCCAGGCGCTGCCCTGTTGCATGATCGTCTCGCCCTGCCCCTCCATGTAGGTCTTCACCCAGCCCTTCAGCACATAGACCATCTGGAAGTCGACATCGTGGAAGTGCAGCTTCGAGACTTCCTCCGGATTGCATGGCCCGACCAGCCGGATCACATGGGCCTGCGCCAGGCCATCCGTCGCATCCTTGATGCCGAGGTCGCGATATGTCGCATAGGCGCGCAGGCCGTCGGCCTTGAAGTCTTCCTCGCGGTGATGGCTGATCGCAATGCGCTGCCTGGGTCGCGCAGGCTTCGCAGGCGCTGTCGCGCGTCCCTTGCTGACAATCTTCTTCCGGGCGGCGGATTTAGCTGCGCCCTTGCGTGCGGACGACTTCTTTTGCGTGGCGCTCTCTTGCGCGACGGTCCTCGCAGTGGTCTTTCTTGCAGTGGTCTTTCTTGCAACGGTCTTGGCCGCGGCGCGTGAGGTCGGCTTCTTGCGGGCCATGGTGCTCTCCTTCGGTTTCCCTGCGCAGGAGCGTAGCACGACTCGGCCTTTGTTGGGTGGGCTAAGCCACTGGGTCGCGTTAAGCGCGCCCGATGACAGGCTCCGCGAGCCCACCGCTTCCGCACCTCCAACCTGATCGGTCCGCTCAGTGCAGCGTGAACACGCCGTTGACGGCGCGCAATTCAGCCGGCTTGATCAGCCTGGAATGGGCCACGGTCACCGAGAAAAGGTGGCCATCGAGCTTTTCCTGCCAGAACTGGAGAAAATCCTGCAGCACGGGAAATCTCGGAAACAGGTCGTAGTTCTGCCAGACATAGGTCTGCAGCAGCGAGGGATGATCCGGCATCCGATACAGAATCTGCGCCGTCGTCAGCCCGTAACCCACCAGTTGTTTCCGGAAGTCTTCGGAAATGCCCGCAACCCGCGACACCATGCCAACCTCCATTGCTGGAGCGCATTTTCCTAAGGTGGCGACCGGAAGAGCCACCCCGGTGGAGATGCGCTCACATGTGAGAAATGTGACGCACATGACCAACCTATCACAAGCTCAAAAGTTTAACGGGCTGTTGAAATTTCATGCTTTAGCAGCAACTTACCGCATGTGCTAATACCGGTTTGGCGGTCCGTTCCGGCCTATTAACGATGCCGGACAATTCTGGCAGGCCCTCGATCGGAGTGCTAATTTTTCTGCTAGAAGCCCTTGCCCGCCGCGCGAGTCTCGATTATTTCCAGCGCGGCATGCTGGCACTCGCCAGCGCAGACTGCCAAGCCCTCAAAACCTGACAACACTTCCAATACCTTAGGAGGACTGCATGAAATTCCGTCCGCTTCACGATCGCGTCGTGGTCAAGCGCATCGACGCCGAAGAGAAGACTGCTGGCGGCATCATCATTCCGGACACGGCCAAGGAAAAGCCCTCGCAGGGCGAAGTCATCGCCGTCGGCCCCGGCGGCCGCGACGACAGCGGCAAGCTGATCCCGATCGACGTCCAGGTCGGCGACCGCGTGCTGTTCGGCAAATGGTCGGGCTCCGAAGTCAAGATCGACGGCCAGGACCTGCTGATCATGAAGGAGAGCGACATCATGGGCGTTCTCACCGAAACCTCGTCCAAGAAGAAGGCCGCCTGAATCACGCCACGCATGCTCGCCCGCAAGGAGCGCCGCTGGCGCCGCCGCGAGGGTGAGAGATCAAGACCAACCCAGGGAAACCCACTATGTCATCCAAAGAAGTCAAGTTCGGCGTCGAGGCCCGCGACCGCATGCTGCGCGGCGTGGAGATCCTCAACAACGCCGTCAAGGTGACGCTCGGCCCCAAGGGCCGCAACGTCGTTCTCGACAAGTCGTTCGGCGCTCCGCGCATGACCAAGGACGGCGTCACCGTCGCCAAGGAAATCGAGCTTGAGGACAAGTTCGAGAACATGGGCGCGCAGATGGTGCGCGAAGTCGCTTCCAAGTCGGCCGACGCGGCCGGCGACGGCA
>Ga0210406_10001739_pt1 | contig 25942 bp, 18 predicted proteins | sample IncBWC30MmetaG_FD_155454 | JGI IMG/M metagenome (GOLD analysis project Ga0210406, IMG submission 155454) | Forest soil microbial communities from Barre Woods Harvard Forest LTER site, Petersham, Massachusetts, United States - Inc-BW-C-30-M | ecosystem: Environmental > Terrestrial > Soil >... | reverse complement strand
GATGCTCATCGAAGGCGATGACAGTCTGCTTCGCCAGGAACTGGTGCAGAAGCGCGGCTTGACAGACAGCATTGAGGGCGGCATCAACATGCTCGGGAACATGTTCAACTACAAAGGACCGATGCTGCTCGCCGCGGACGTCACATACGACCCTACGACCAAACCGGAAACGGTGATCGAAGCCATCAACGCCGTGGTTGAACCACTGCGCGCCAAGCCCATCGACCAAAAATCGCTGGACCGTGCGCGCGTGAAACTCCGCTCCAGCCTTTACGACACCATGGGCGAATTCGGCGGCTTCGGCTTGATGGATCTACTCGCCAGCTTCGCTCTGTTCGACGACAATCCGTCGCGGGTGAACGACCTGGTGAACCAGTTCAACAAAGTGACGCCGGAACTCGTCCAGAAAACCGCGGAGGAATATCTGCGCTCCACCAATCGCACCATCATCGAACTGCAACCCGCACCGAAAACCGCCGCCGCGCCGGCGAAAAACCAGTAGGCAAGGAGAACACACATGAAAATGACAATGAAAAAGTTATGCCTGCTGGCAATCGCGGGAAGCGTTTTGGGAATCGCACCTGCCTCAGCGCAAAAGCAAGCGCCGCCGGAGGGAGGCCCTCCAAAAGCGTTCACCGTTCCAGCAAACGAAACCTACGCGCTGCCGAACGGCTTGAAAGTCACCCTGGTGCCCTACGGAATCATTCCGAAGGCGGCCATCAGCCTCGCCGTCGATGCCGGAGAAATCAATGAAGGCTCCGGCCGCACCGGCGTTGCCAGTCTGACGACCGACCTGATGAAGGAAGGCACGGAAAAACAAACCGCGCAACAGGTCGCCGAAGCCGCGGCCCGCATGGGCAGCACGCTCGAAATCCATGCGGGCAAGGATCAGACCAAACTCGGCATTGACGTCCTGCAGGAGTTCGCGCCGGACGCGGTGAAGCTGCTCGCCGACGTGGCGCAGCATCCGCGCCTTCCGCAATCCGAAATCGATCGGCTGAAAAATGACGCCCTGCGCCAGATTGCCCTGCAGAATTCCCAGCCGCAAACCATCGCCGTGGTGCGATTCCGCAAAATTCTGTACGGCGACCATCCGTACGCGATCGTGGTTCCCACGGAAGACGACATCAAGAAATTGACCATCCAGGACGCGAAGGATTTTTACGCCGGAAACTTCGGCGCGCAGAGGGCGCATCTCTACGTTGCGGGTAAATTCGACGCGGCCGCGGTCAAGAAAGCCATTGCGGAAAGCTTTTCCAACTGGAGCAAAGGCGCCGCGCGCATGGAAAACGTACCCGTTCTGAAGCCGCAGCACGTGCTCGACGTCACGGACCGCCCGGGCGCGCCGCAATCCACGCTGCTCGTGGGTTTGCCCGTGCCTCCCGCGACCAGCCCGGACACCGTTGCGCTCATCGTTACCAACTCCCTGCTCGGCGGCTCCTTCAATTCGCGCATCACCGCGAACATCCGCGAAGCGAAGGGCTACACCTATTCCCCGCGCAGCGAGCTATCCCGCCGCTATCACGACGGATACTGGGCGGAAAGCGCCGACGTAACCACGCAATTTACCGGCCCCTCGTTGAAGGAAATCTTTTTCGAGGTCACCCGCATGCAGAAGGAGCCAGTCACCGAGCCCGAACTGAAGGGTATCCAGAACTATCTTTCGGGGATTTTCGTGATTCAGAACTCCAACCGCAGCGCCTTGATCGGACAACTGGAGAATGTGGACTTCCAGGGCCTCGGGGAGAATTACCTGAAGACGTATGTATCCAAAATCAATGCGGTCACGCCGGCGATCGTCCAGAAGATGACCCAGGATTACATCAAACCGGAAGAGATGACCATCGTGGTTGTCGGCGATAAGGCAAAAATCACCGATCAGCTGACGGAGTTTCACCCGTCAAAATAACGCAGCACTAAGCTACTAGGTCTTTTTCAAGCGGCGGCGGGAAGCGTCGGAAGCACGCGCGGCGCTTTCCTTCCGCTTGGCTTTTTCCACGTACAAATTCTGGTCCGCTTCCTGCAGTAGTTTCTCCACCCGCTCGCCCTCGCCGTGGTACACCGAAGCGCCGATGCTCGCGGAAAGCGGCGGATGCTCCTGATCGGCGGCAAGCGTTTCCCGGATGCGGGCGGCCACGCGCTCGGCTTCTTCCTCGCGCGCTTCCGGCAGAATCAAAGCGAACTCGTCGCCGCCATAACGTGCCGCCGTATCGATCGCGCGGCAGTGGAAGCGCAGAATGTCCGCCACGCGGCACAGCGCGCGGCTGCCCACCAGGTGGCCGTAGGTGTCGTTGATCTTTTTCAGCCCGTCAAGATCGAGAAGCAGGACGGCGAAAGGCCGGCCGGTGCGCAGCGTGCGCTCCGTCTCCGTATCCAGAACATCCAGAAGCTTTCGATAATTCGCCAGGCCCGTCAGCGGGTCGCTGGCCGCAAGATGCCGCACCTGCTCGAACACTTTTGCGCTGTCGATCAGCGATCCGCCCAGCAGAATCGCGTAGCTCATCACATTCATGGATTGTGCGAAAACGAACGGGCCGTCGAGCAGTATCACCGACTGGCAAGCCGCAAGTTGCGCCGCCAGGTTCAGCCACACTGCCAGATACACGGATTTGTCAAAACCCGAGTTCTGCAAATATTTGCGCCGCCGGTAGCCAAACAGGGCAATCAGGAAGATCACCGCCGGGATCAACTGCAGCGGATTCGGAATCATGGAATCGGGCTGGCGCGAAACCTCGGGCGGAAGCCTGCGCAGCATGGCCGTAATCAGGTAAGTCAGCGCCAGCACCGCGAACAGCCCGCCGGCAATTTCCATTTTTGGATGACGCGAACGCGGCCGGAAATGCTCCACCAGCAAAGCCATCGCGAACAGCAGCGCCAGCAGCAACCGGCTGATCCACCACGCCACCGGCGCCCACAAAAACCAGATCTGCGATTCGTGAATCAACTGGAAAAACAGGATGCTGGAGGCGATCAGCGTGGCGCCGGAAAGCAGGAAGCCGGACCCGAGAATCAGCGAGATGCGGTCTTGCGTCCCCTGAAACCGGACCAGCGCGACGGCGGCGAACACAAACGCGAAAATCCCGGTGGTGATTTGCAGGTAACCCTGCAGGATTGGATTGGGCCGCAGCGAGATTTCGCGCAGCCAGTCCGCGGCCAGGAAGATCATCAGGAATCCGGCCGCGTGCAGCAGGATGCGCTGGAACTGCCGCCGCTCGAAGATGAAAGAAATGTCGCTCATGATTCGGCCCGCTTTCGACCGGGCCAACCTTTTCCTTTGTGTACTCTATTAGACGCTAAACCGCCAACGGGTGTTACCTCCGAAATGCATGCTGTTAACCAAGAGATAGCCGCTGTGGAAAATCTGCCGCACTGTACCACAGGACAGGGTTAACACCTCGCCCCGCCGGTGCGCCGCGCACGAACCCCGAATTTAGGGCTTGCGCGCCAAAGGAATATTGCCCAATATAGCAGTATTGAAACGGTTCAATATGAGGTTTTCCCTTGAAGAAACATTCCGCTAGAACCAGTCCAGCGGCGCGAGCCCGGCAGACCAAGCCCGGCCAGCACACGTTGCAGGAAATTCTTTCGCAACCCCGGATCTGGAGCGAAACGGAGACGCAACTTCGCGAAGCGCGGCTCCTCGAACAATTCTCCGGCCTCTTTTCCCCCCGCAGCCCGTGGCTTTTTGTCGGTTGCGGCTCCAGCTACTACCTCTCCCGCCTGATTGCCGCCCTCTGGACCAAACACTTTTACATTCCCGCGACCGGCGTGCCCGCCTCCGAATTGCTCTTTGCGCCGGAAGAGACGCTGCGGCGGCTGGGCGCCGAACAGGTTGTGCTGATGTCGCGCTCCGGCGAAACCACGGAAGTGCTGCGCGTGGCGGAACTCCTCCAGAAGCACCACACCGTCCAAACGCTGGCGGTAACCTGCAATCCGCAAAGCCCGCTCGAAAAACTTTGCTCGCATTCCTTCAAGTTGACCTGGGCCGATGAAAACAGCACGGTCATGACGCGTTCGTTCACCGCCATCCTGCTGGCATTCCAGAGGCTGGCCTTGCAGTTCGTGGGCGACAGCCAGTTTTCCGGCGCGCTCGATCAGTTGCCGCAGCGCGGCCAGGAATGGCTGGACCAGCACGCGCGAAAGATCCAGCAATTCGCTTCCCGCAAAAAATTTGCGGATTACGTATTCCTCGGCCAGGGCGCTCATTACTGGCTCGCCCAGGAAGCCGGCCTCAAGGTGACCGAGATGTCCGCTTCCTATGCCCAGGTCTATCACTCGCTGGAATTCCGCCATGGCCCGCGCTCCATCGCCGGGCCGAACGCGTTGATCACATTTTTTATCTCCGAAGCCGCCGCCGAAGAAGAAACACTCCTCGTGAAAGAGTTGAAGGAACTCGGCGCCGCCATGTGCGTGATCGTGAATCGCGCCACGCCAGATCTGAAAAAACATAGCGACCTGCTCATCGAACTCTCGCTTGATGGACCGGAGTTTGCAAGGTACGCTGTGACCGCAATCCCCGCGCACCTGATGGGCACCGCCATTGGACTACGCAAGGGCCTGAACCCGGACGCCCCGAAAAATCTCACCCGCGCCGTGGTCCTCGGCTCCAACGGCAGCGCTCCGCAGAAAAGGAGAGGTGCTTGAGCGAACAAGCAAGCACCACCAACCCGGGACCCCGCCTGCGCCGCACCCTCACCTTAACCGATTTAATTTTGTACGGAGTCATCGTCATTCAACCGGTGGCGCCGATGTCGGTCTTCGGAGTGCTGAGCGACCGGGGAAAAGGACACGTTGTCACGGCGCTCCTGATAGCCATGGTCGCCATGCTTTTTACAGGGATCAGCTATGGCCGAATGGCCCGCGCTTATCCCAGCGCCGGTTCCGCTTTCACCTATGTGGCCCAGGAAGTGAATCCCGCGGTCGGCTACGTTACCGGGTGGAGCATGGTGATGGACTACATGCTCAACCCGCTGATCTGCACGGTTTGGTGCGCGGGTCAGGCCAGTCAGTTTGCGCCGGGCGTGCCGCCATGGATATGGAAAATATTCTTTGTGATCGTTTTCACGTTCCTGAACGTTCGAGGCATCAAGACCTCTGCCCGCATCAATACGGGCATGGCTTTCTTCATGGGAATTGTGGTCGTGGCCATCTTCGTGGCAGGAGCGCGTTACATTTTCGGTGCGCCGCACGATGCTGCTTACTTCACGCGGCCGTTCTATGACCCCATGACGTTCACGTTTACCGGCTTGTTCGGCTGTACCTCCATCGCTGTTCTCACGTATATAGGCTTTGACGGCATTTCCACGCTTTCGGAGGAGGCGGAAAATCCGCGCCGCAATATTCTGCTGGCGACGGTATTGACGTGCCTGGTGATCGGAATCCTCTCGGCCTTCGAAGTCTACATCGCTCAGCTGATTTGGCCGGCTTCGCAACCGTTTCCGGACATCAACACGGCTTACTCCTATGTGGCGGGGCGCTCCTGGAAACCGCTGTTTCCGATCGTAGGTTTCACACTTCTACTGGCTAATTTCGGGTCCGGCCTGGGGGCGCAAATCGGTGCGGCAAGGCTGCTTTACGGGATGGGACGCAGCAATGCTCTGCCAAAATCATTCTTTGGCGTCGTCGACCAGAAACACCGCATCCCCCGAAATAACGTCATCCTGGTCGGAGCGGTGGCACTGTTCGGCGCGTTCCTGCTGGAGATTGTGGCCGGATTTAAGACCTACTCGCTTGGCACTACTTCGTTGACGTGGGAAACCTTTAAGCAAATCATGAATGGCGGTGAGGCTTACGGTCTTGGCGCGGAAATGCTGAATTTTGGCGCTCTCATCGCGTTCATGGGCGTCAACCTCGCGGCCTTCCTTCGATATTACGTGCGCGCCAAAGAGAAGAAACTTGGGTTTTTGATTCCCCCCGTCCTGGGGTTTGTGATCTGCCTCGCGCTTTGGCTGAATCTTAGCCGCCCCGCGATTATTGTGGGCTCGATCTGGATGGCGGCAGGCATTGCTTTTGGAGTCTGGAAGACTTCCGGATTCCGCAAGGAAATGTCCTTCGAGATTCCGCCGGAAGAATAAAACGGCCGTTCCAAGCGGTCTTGCACAAAAAAATCCGTGGACGTGCTTTCCCTTGCGCTTTTTCAGCTCAAGGATGAATTCGTATTTTTTGGATTTGCTATTCGGTGCCTGTCGCCGGATGATAGGCGCGCAAGGAGGGGAATGAAAGCAGTGAACAGGCGCGGGCTGGTCACCATGCGGGACGTCGCCAAGGCCACGGGCTTTTCTCCCGCGACGGTTTCCATCGTTCTGAACGACGCCCCTCTCGCCCGTTACATCGCCTCGGGCACGAAAAAGAAGATCCAGGAAACCGCAAAGCGCCTCGGCTACCGCCCGAACGCCATGGCCCGCTTTCTTCGCAGCAAGCGCAGCCAAAGCATCGGCGTCATGCTCACCGACGTCACCGATCCCTTCTGCACGCCGATTCTCCGCGGTATCGAAAACGCCCTCTACCCGCTCGCATACCTTCCCATCTTTGCCGACGCCCACAACCAGCGCGAACGCTTCGAGCGTTACCTCGAAATGCTCCTCGAACGCCACGTCGACGGCCTGATCGTCGTCGCCAACTGGCTGCTGGTAGATATCCACGTTCTCGCGGACATTAACAAAGCCGAAGTCCCCACGGTCACCATCGGCTGGGAAATTCCCGGCAACCGCGTCAGCTTCGCCATGGTCGACAACGAAGCCGGCGGCCGCATGGCGATCGAGCACCTCCACCAGCTCGGCCACCGCCGCATTGCTGTTATTCTCGGGCCAAAGCGATTGATCGACAGCGCGCCCAGATGGCGGGGCATCCAGAAATTCGCGCAATCCGTAGAGCTCGAAATTGATCCCTCGCTCGTTACCCGGCTGCCCGACGTGTTCGACGCTAACGCCAGCTTCGAGCAAGGCTACCGCCTGACGGAAGAATTGCTCCAGAAGAAAAAAAAGTTCTCAGCGCTGATCGCTTTCGACGACCTCACCGCGCTTGGCGCGATCCGCGCCCTCGTAAAAGCCGGCATCAGCGTACCCGAACAATGCTCCGTAATCGGCTTCGACGACATCGCCGTTTCCAGCCTTTCCGTTCCATCGCTCACCACGGTCCGCCAGCCGCTCGAAACGATGGGCGGCGCGGCGGTGAACATCGTGATGGAAGCCATCAAGGCAGGACACGAGAATCGCGATCGCGGCGTGGTCGCACAAAAATTGCACGCGGAACTCGTAATCCGCGATTCAACGCAAGCAATCTGAAAAATCTGGCAGGCACACAAAAAAAGGCGCGAGAGTTTCCTCCCGCGCCTTTTCCTTTTCGTTCTGTCAGCGATTACCGCGCCGTCGGTGGAACAAACACCGCCGAGGGCGTGAAGAATTCTACTTCCTTGGCTTCACTCTTCACCTTCACGTTTTGGAACTTCCCTTTTGCCCCGCCGCTGCCGGCAAACGTCAAAAGGTACTGGTTGTTCAGGTGCACTCCGATCTCATCCAGGTACGGCTTGAGTGAAACTGGAGCCTGCGACCCCAGAAAATACGATTCTCCGCCAGTATCTTGAGAGAGCTTGTCCAGGTTGTTCTGCGCGTTGTTGGCGCGGAAGAAGGAACGCCCGCGATGCCCCGCGCTCGGGTAGTAAATGGTCCAGATGTTGGTGTTCTGCTTCTCGGCGCGCGAGATCAGCGGATCCAGGTCAGGCGAGAACGGCCCGAAACCCTGTCCCCGGAAAAAATCGATACCCGAGGAAATCAGAATCACGGAACGCCGCGGGCCCGTGTTGGGCCAGCGCTTCAGCAGGTCGAGCGTGCCGAGATACGGGCTGGAGCCGATCGAGCCGAAGCCGATGGGTAGCCGCAGAGCCTTCGCCGCCAGTTCGTGATTCGGCGTGAAGTCCTGCAGTACCCGCGTGCCGTTATCGGTGATGTACCCGACCATAATCGACGTCGAAGGCGGCTGCGCCATGATGAACTCGCGCAGGTAATCCCACTGCCCGCCGGCCGATGTCTCAATGGAGTCGTCGATCAGGATGGCCAGGAAAAGCGCATCACCCTTCTTCCAATCGCCAATCTGTTTGCGATCCTTTCCTTGCAACAGCTGCACGTCGTCTTTCGGAATATTCGAAACATCGGCGTCTTTCTTGCCCACCGCGGTGACGGTGAAGGTGACGTTCCCCGCCGCCTGCGATTGCGCCTTTGCCGATGGGGCGAATAGTAAAGCTGCGGTAACCACCGCACCAAGAAATGTACTGAGTCTGGGTTGTTTCATAAATAAATCTCCTCTTGTGTTGCTACCCAGTTAGATGCACGGAGGACAAAAAACATATATCACGATTTCGTAAAAAGCTGCGGTTCTCGGTCTCGCGCGCGATGGGGTGGCCTTCTTTCGTCGTGACCGCGACTTTTCGCGTGCTTCCGTGTTTGATTGTGTTGCGGACCATTCCGAGCGCTCTCCTTCGATGAATTCCGGCGGGCGAACGGCCACATTTTTTCACCGGTGATTCGCCGGACGGGCACGCCCGCAACCGAATTCTGCTTTATCCCCGGCGCACTCCTGCTCTAAATTTGTCGGCTATCACCCGGCCACATCTGCACTAGAATAGGACCGCGAAATACGGTGGTTCTATTACCTGTCGAGAGAGTCTCATAAACATGACGCTGATGCGGTCGATCCTGCTTGCCGCTTCCCAAAACACCTGGCTGCGCGAAAACGCCGTCAATTACCCGTTTGTGCGGCGAAGCGTCTCGCGCTTCATGCCCGGCGAAAGCATCGACGCCGCCATGCAAGCGGCACGCGGCCTGGAGCAAAAGAAAATCGCCAGCGTCTTCACAAATCTCGGTGAAAACGTAAAGGATCGCTCCGAAGCGTTGCAAGTCACCGAACACTATGTCGAGGTCCTGCGTCGCATCCACGACTCCGGCCTGCGGACGGAAATTTCGGTAAAGCTCACGCAACTTGGTCTCGATCTCTCCCCCGATTTCTGCCTCGAAAATCTGGACCGGATTATTACCCAGGAAAAAAAAGACGTCATCGTCTGGGTGGACATGGAAGCAAGCTCCTACGTGGATGCCACACTGGACATTTACAAACGAGCCCTAGGCAAATATCCGAACGCCGGCATCTGCCTCCAGGCCTATTTGTACCGCACACAAAAAGATGTCGAGGCCCTGCTTCCCCTGCGGCCGTCGATCCGGCTGGTGAAGGGCGCCTACAAGGAGCCCCCCGAGATCGCCTTTCCAAAAAAACAGGACGTGGACGAAAACTATTTCTCGCTGGCTGCGGCGATGATGGCCGCGCAATCGGCGGGGAACTGCGTCCGCGCGGCGTTTGGCACGCATGATGTGAATTTGATCCGCCGGCTCGCCGACCACGCCGCCCAGAACGGATTCCCGAAGAACCATTTCGAAGTCCAGATGCTGTACGGAATCCAGCGCGAAGAGCAGGAGCGCCTGGCCCGCGAGGGCTACCGCTCCGCGGTACTGGTCGCTTACGGCACCTACTGGTATCCGTGGTTTGTCCGCCGCCTCGCCGAGCGGCCTGCGAATCTCTGGTTTATGGCGCGAAATCTGTTCGCTTCTTGAATTGGTCGGAGGTGAGAGGTGCGAATTCTTCGAGCGGTGTCCGTCTTCACGGCCGCGGCGATGCTCTTGGCCGCGGCGAAACCCGAGCCGGAGTGGAAACAACTCTTCAACGGCAAGGATCTGACCGGCTGGAAGCACGTCGGCCCGGGCGAGATGACCGTAACCGACGGCTTGATCGAAACACACGGCGGCATGGGACTCTTATATTGGACAGGCGGAAAGATCGGCCATTGTAAGCTGCGCGTCGTTTTCAAAATGCGCGACTTCAACGACAATTCCGGCGTGTTCATCCGCATCCCGCTGGAGCCTCGCGAGCCCTGGATGCCCGTCCATTACGGCTACGAAGTCCAGATCGACAATCATCCCGAAACCTCCGGGGAGGACGACTATCACATCACGGGCACTCTCTACTCGCTCACCAAACCGCTCGCAAAGCCCACCAAGCCCGGCCCCGAGTGGAACACAATGCTCATCACCATCGACGGGCCACACACCATCGTCGAAGTGAACGGGGTGAAAGTGACGGACTATCGCGAAGGCGAACCCGTCCCGCCCCGCAAGTTCGATTTCGAGCCGCAGCTCGGCCCGCGGCCCAACGAAGGATTCTTCGGCCTCCAGAATCACAGCAAGGACGATGTGGTATTTTTCAAGGAAGTCAGCATCCAGCCGCTCCCGTAACAATCGGTACGCAACGCAAATCTCGCAACACGGAGAAGACAATGAGCAGAAAACAGTGGAGCCGCAGGTCGTTTCTGCAAGCCGGCGCAGGCACAACCGGCGCCATGGTGGCGGCGAGAAGCATCGCGCTGGAACCCATGAAAATTCCCGGCGCACTCGAAGGCGCGGCGCTCGAGCGAGTTCGCTTTGGAATCATCGGCATCGGCATGCAAGGCTCCGGCCTGCTGGCAACGGCGGTCGCTCTCCCCGGCACGGAGTGCGTCGCGGCCTGCGATCTTTACGACGGGCGGCACACGCTGGCCCGGGAAATTGCCGGCCCAAAAATCAAAATCACCCGCCGCTATCAGGAACTGCTCGACAACAAGGAAATTGACTGCATCATCGCCGCGGTTCCCGACCACTGGCACAAACAGGTGGTCGTTGACACGTTGAGTGCGGGCAAGGATATTTATTGCGAAAAGCCGATGTCGCACAGCGCTGAGGATGGCGTCGCCATGGTCGCCGCGGCCAAGAAAACCAGACGCATCGTGCAGATCGGCTCGCAACGCGTCAGCTCCGTGATCTGCGCCAAAGCAAAAGAACTCCTGGCTAAAGGAATCATCGGGGAACTCAATCTCGTCGAAGGCTCGCTCGGCCGCAACGACCCCACAGGCGCGTGGGAATATCCTCCGCCCACGGATCTTTCTCTGCAAACGCTCGACTGGGATACCTGGCAGGGCACCGTGCCAAAACGCGAATTCGATCCCAAGCTCTTCGCGCGCTGGCGCTGCTGGAAAGAATACGGCACCGGTGTGGCGGGCGATCTCCTCGTTCACCTCGTCAGCGGCATGAATTACATGCTTGGCTGGAACGAGCCGCCGGTCCGCGCAACCACCGCCGGCGGCATTCTTCGCTGGAACGACGGCCGCAATATGCCGGACGTTCAGGCCGTAATCTACGAGTACGGGAGAATACCGGTCTATTTGCGTTTGAATCTCGGCTGCGAAACGCCGGAGGTCTACCGCTTCCAGGGTTCAAAGGGAATTCTCGAAGTCACCGAGTGGACGATCGCGTACTATCCGCAATCCGGCGAAGACACCGGTCCCAGCTATTACGCAAATGGCTTCCCGCATGACATGAAGGAGGCCTATTACAAGAAGTGGCATGCGGACAACGACCCCACGCCCGGCAAGGAACCGGTTGCCGAGGGCTACACCTACAAAGGTGATTCCTGGGACGACCTGCGCCCGCACATGTGGAATTATATGCAAGCGGTACGAACCAGAAAGCCCGTGGTGGAAGACGCCGTCTTCGGGCACAACGCCGCTCTCGCCTGCCACATGGCCAACGAATCCTATTTCCGCAAAGCCAGCGTGACGTGGGACGCCGCAAGCGGCCAGATTAAAGGCTAGAACCTTTTGGAGTGCGGTGGCTCTGCCACCGCTTTTGATATTGAAGCGTTGAGACGAAAGTTAAGATTGATGCCGGCGTTCAGGTGGTAAAAGCGGGAGCAGAGCTCCCGCACTCCAAACGTGCAAGCTCTTACTTGGCGCGGCGAAATTCCACGTAATCGCGCCCATGATACAGCCGGTAACTCCCCGCCCCGGCCCCAGCCATAAATTGCAGCGGCACCGGCCGCTTCATCTCCGCATCCTTTGTTGAAGCCGCCTGCAAAATATCGTTCGCTCCAATATCCATCACCACAAATTTGCCGCCGTCTAGAAACCCGATCCCATACGCGCCCGGCTTCAGCGTCTGCCCGCCGATCTCAACCGGCACCTCGTTGATCAGATAAGCCTGATACTTCTCCCGGATCCCCGTGGAGTAGCCGGAACTGTCCACCAGTCCCGCGAACACCAGAAATCCGTCCGAATACCGAACGCCGCCCGTGTTGCGCGCCTGCACCGGGGCAATCTGCCCCCGGAAAAACACTTTCTCCGGCAACAATTTGTTGCCAACATCAGCGGCCGTGAGTATTCCTTCCTTCGCCGGAGCGCCATCCGGAGCTTTTTGCGGCCCGGCAAACGAAATGGCAGCGGCGGCCAGCAGTATGGCCGGGAACAAACAGAGCAATGTGCGAAGCTTCATGTGAGTCTCCTTCTGCGTTTCAACAGATTTGTGAATGGCACAATTGTACAACCGGGCAGGAAGCGCCGGATAGCCCTTCGCGGCGGCCCAAGCCGATCCCCAGCGAGACCATTGCCGCACTTCGTTCCGACTAAGGTAAAGTATTGGGATTGTGATTATCAACCTGGCGCGCCGCGCCCACGACCATAACTGGGAGTTGGACCCGATCACCCGCTCCCTGCTCGACACCGATTTCTACAAACTGCTGATGCTGCAGTTCATCTGGAAGCAGTTTCCCAATACCAGAGCCTCCTTTTCCTTCCTGAACCGCTCCGCTGAAATCCGGCTGGCTGACCTGATCGACGTCAACGAGCTGCGTGAGCAACTCGAACAAACCAAAAAACTGCAATTTCACAAATCCGAGCTGATCTGGCTCGCCGGCAACACCTTCTACGGTCGCCGCGGCATCTTTGAGCCCGCGTTCCTCGAATGGCTCGAGCGCGACTTCCGCCTTTCCGATTACGAACTCAGCGTCCAGGACGGCCAGTTCTCGCTCTCCTTCCACGGCCTCTGGACCCAGACGACCATGTGGGAGATTTACGCGCTCTCCGCCATCAGCGAACTGAAAACCCGCGCGAACCTGAAACGCCTTAGCGAATTCGAACTAGACATTCTCTATTCCCGCGCCAAAACAAAACTCTGGGAAAAAATGGAGCGCCTCCGCTGCACCCCGGGTTTGCGTCTCAGCGATTTCGGCACCCGCCGCCGCCACAGCTTTCTCTGGCAGGAATACGTCGTCAAAGCCATGAGCAACGTCCTCGGCAGCACCTTCGGCGGCACTTCGAATACCTACCTGGCCTATCAGCACGACCTCGAAGCCATCGGTACCAACGCCCACGAACTGCCCATGGCCCTCGCCGCGATGTCCCGCAACGACGACGAATTGAAGACCGCGCAATACCGCCTGCTGGAAATGTGGCAGAAATCCTATCAGGGCGAACTCCTGATCCTGCTTCCCGACACGTTTGGCTCCACTCAGTTCCTCAACAACGCTCCCGATTGGGTTGCGGACTGGACCGGCCAGCGCGCCGACAGCAAAGATCCGTTTCTCGCGGGTAACGAATACATCGCGTGGCTCGAAAAAAGAGGCCGCGACCCGCGCCAAAAACTATTTATCGCCTCTGACGGCCTCGACGCCGACACCATCCTCGGCCTGCACGCCCATTTCTCCGGGAAGATTCATACGGGCTACACTCCCGCCGACTTCCGCCAGGCCGGCGATTTTCTCGACGAAAAAAAATGGACCCCCGGCCGCCGCATCCGCTTCAGCGCCGGCTGGGGCACGCTGCTGACCAACGATTTCCGCAACTGTAATCCCCACGGCGGCGTGGATTTCAATCCGCTCAGCCTGGTCTGCAAGCTCAACGACGCCGACGGCCGCCCCGCCGTGAAGCTTTCCGACAATTTTCAGAAAGCGCTGGGCCCACGCACCGAAGTCGAACGCTACCAGCGCGTGTTCGGCCTCGCCGGCGTCGCCGAAGCCCCGGTTCTGACCTAGCGACTTCGCAGCCTTTCATCCTTCGGCGGCAATTCACAGTTTTTTTTCCGAAGTCTTTGTTCCGTAATATTCCCATCACCATTCTGTAAAGCTCGCCTGCTATTTCTAGGTAGGCGCAATGTTCGTCTTTCGAGCCGAACAAGGCGTCCCGATCCACGACAAAAGACCGCGCAAATCCTACCTTGGAGGTTTTCATGACGTACCCCAGATTTTTCCGTACGTTGGGAGTGTGTGCCCTGTTCGCAGCAGCGGGCGCTTTCCCCTCGCACGCCCAGCAAGTCAAGACCGTATTCGTGATTGCGATGGAGAATCACAATTGGACCCAACCGGCCAATCAGTTCACCGGCGGCATCCAGCAGATTTATCAGAACCCCAACGCGCCCTTCATCAACAGCCTGGTGAACGGCACGGCCACTGCCGTGATTAACGGCTCCATCGTCAACATCAGCGAGCAGACCGCTTATGCCACGGCCTACACCAACGTCCTGGCCACCGCCAGCGGCAACAACCCGCACATCCATCCTTCCGAACCGAACTACATCTGGGCGGAAGCAGGCACCAACTTTGGCGTGCTGAACGACGCTGATCCCTTCGTCAGCGGCAACAACCAGAACACCAATCAGCACCTCGTCACGTTCCTTACGCAAGCTGCAAAAACCTGGAAGTCCTACCAGGAAGACATCGACCTCGCCGTGGATGGCACAGGGAGTCTCACCAATGTCCCCCTGCCGCGGGCTCAATGGACCGTGCCAATCACCAGTCACTCGGGGATTTTTGCCGCCGGCAATTTCAACGCCTTCAACGGCTCCAACCAGTTCAACTACGCCGCCAAGCACAACCCGATGGTCTTCTTCACGGACTCCAACGGCGGCAACGATTCCACTCCGGCGAATCCGCTCTCCTCTCAGTACGCGCCGCTGCAGCAGTTGTTCACCGATCTCGCGAACAACTCCGTTGCAGACTATAACTGGATCACTCCGAACCAGTTCAACGACATGCACACTGCGCTCACGGGCGGCTACAAAGGCCTGACCGGCGACGCGGCCAACATCAAGCAGGGCGACGACTTCCTCGCCCAGATCGTTCCCGCTATCATGGCCTCCGACGCCTACAAGAATCACGGCGTCATCATCCTCTGGTGGGACGAATCCGAGCGCGATGGCGCCGCGGACCTCAACCCCGACGACCTCAATCACACCGTCGGCGAAATCGTGATCTCCGAACGCGCGCACCCCAACGTGAATGGCCTCCCCTATGCCAGCCCGGTCGCCTTCACACACTCCTCCGATGTTCGCACGATGCAGAACATTTTCCGCACCGCCGGCCCCTATCTCGCCGACGCGGCCAACGCCAACGACCTCTCCGACCTTTTCAAGCCCGGCTCAGTTCCGAAGAAGCCATAACCATCGGATCGGCTCACGCCTCCATTTGTGGATGTTTCACGGCGCAGGGATCATTAATCCCTGCGCCGCGTCTTTTCCGGACGCTTGCAGGTCCAGCAGCATCCGGCTTTCCCAGGACTGCCGGCCGTTTATACCGTCGAACTTCTCCCGCTCAACAGATGTATGGCCAGAAGCACGATCCCGACAACCAGGACGATGTGGATGAATCCCGCTGTAACGTGAAACGCAAAAAATCCCAACAACCAAAGAACGATCAAAACTGCTGCGAGTATCCCAAGCATGTCTTTAACTCCTTCTATCGCAAAGTGTCTGCCAATCAGAAACCAGCTTCGTATGTGCAGCACGGGCATCTGCTTCTGTTATGTTTTGTGCCGCCCCTCATGATGCTGCCGGATAAAAACTCCAACATCTGTTCTGTATGAGTCACATCCTCAGATTCTGCGTGTAAGCGGGCATCGTGGCACTCGCAAGGTTAACGACTCTTCCCGCTTCCCATTCCGCCCCTGTGTGCCTTTAGGAACAGCTTTGCCATTCTCTCGGAGTTATCATTGCCGCCTGAATGAAATCGCGCTGGAAGCAGGGATTGTCCATCCTGCGCTGACCTTCCCCCGAATTCTTGATGCGGGAAAAAGAAGCAGCCAGTGATGGTGCCGTTCCTTCTTTCTCGGCGCGAGATCGGTTGGCTCCCGTCCATCTAACCAGAAAATCACAATTTTTTATTTTACAGCACGGCATCCGCTGGACAGCGATGCCCGCTTGTAGGAATTCGAGGGTGAAAGAATAGTGAAAAAGCTGATTGTGTTCGATCTGGACGGCACACTGGCCGAAAGTAAATCCCCGCTGGATGCGGAAATGGCGGCCCTGCTGCATGCTCTCCTCGGCGCTACTCAAGTCGCCGTGATTTCCGGAGGCGACTGGCCGCAATTTGAAAAACAACTTCTCTCCAATTTGCCCCCGAATACGCTTCTGGAAAATCTTTCCCTGCTTCCAACATGTGGGACAAAATTCTTCCAATACGCGGAGACTTGGAAAAAGATCTACTCCGAAGACTTCACCGCCGATGAAAAAAGAAAAATCATCACCGCTCTCACGCATGCGCTCGCAACAGCCGGGTTCAAGGTCGAAAAGCTCTGGGGAGAACCCATTGAAGATCGGGGCAGCCAGATAACATACTCGGCGCTGGGACAGCAGGCCCCGTTGGAAGAAAAGAACAAGTGGGACCCTGATTTCAACAAACGGAAGCAAATCAAGGCGATCCTCGATCCCCTAATCCCGGGGTTTTCTGTCCGGCTCGGCGGCTCGACTTCCATTGACGTCACCAAATCCGGCATCGACAAAGCCTACGGAATCCGAAAGCTTCGAGACCTGCTCGGAATTACCCTGCAAGAAATGATTTTCATTGGTGATGCCCTGTTTCCGGGAGGAAATGATTTTCCAGTCAGAGCAACCGGCGTTGTCTGTATTCCGGTTCGCGGGCCCATGGAGACGAAACCCGTGACGGAGGCGATCCTCGCTTGTTTGGGCCACTCTCCGCATCCAGAATCTGCGGTTACGCATTCGCTCCGTGCATTTGGCTTTGCCGCACACAATTCTCAATGAGCGGCCCCAGTTCTTTTCCCAGGTTTCTCGAACCGGTCATCCCCGCTCACATCCGCGCAACTTGTTCGCCTTAATCAGGCAGGACAGAACTCCCAGAAACAGAAAAAGAGCCGGCTCAGGATCTGAGCCGGCTCTTTTGGTCAGGGTAGGATTACTGCGGAGACGTTGATGTCGCGATCGGCTGCAGCACAATCGTACCGATCGTGGTGCCGATCACTTCGCCGGAGACGATCAATTCCACTCGGCGATTCTGCTGGCGGCCTTCGGAAGTGTCGTTCGAGGCGATGGGCCGCGTCTTGCCGAAACCATGCGCCGTCGTCGAAGTTTCCGGAATGCCTTGCTGCGTCAGGTAGCTGCGGACACCTTCGGCGCGTTGCTCCGAGAGTTCCTGGTTGTAAAGTTCGGTTCCGACGCTGTCGGTGTTGCCTTCAACGGCAAGCCGCAGCGACGGGTACGCCAGCACGATGCCCGATATTTTGGCCAGCTTCTCGCGTGCCAGCGGGCGAAGCGTGTATTTACCGGAGTCAAACAGAACATCCGACATGTTGACCACCAGGCCCCGCGCGGTGTCCCGCGTTTCCAGGATCAGGTTGAACTGTTTCAGCAGGTTGGCGCGAAGCTCCTCGCGCTCACGCACGGCCTGTTGGAGTTGCACGTCGGAGGAAGCAGCGGCGGCACGATTCCGGTCAGAGTCGGCTTCTGCTGCTTGTTGCCCTTGCTGGGCGCGGTTGCGGTCTCTCTCGGCATCGGCCTGAGCGGCAGCTGATTGCTGAGCGGCAGCCTGAGCATTGTTATTCTGGCGATTGGCTTCGTTGCGCTCGTGATCGGCCTGGGAACTGGCGGCTTCGGCGTTGGCGCGGCGCTGGGATTCGTCATCCGCGCGATTGTTCGCAGCGGCTTCACGTCCTCTTCCGGCCCGGCGTTCGCCCTCGGCGCGTTCCTCGTCCATGTGCTTCACGGAGATTTCCCGCGCGTCTTCCGCTGTTTGAACCACTTCGCGCGACATCGAAATCAGCGCTTTCCGGTTTTCATGCTTGGTGGAGGCCATCGCATCCGCATCGTTCATCTGGCGAACTGCCTTTTCATAACTCTCCGACGCGTAGCGATCGGCGCTCGCGGATTTCGCGATACGCATGGCGTTGCGCGCTTCGTAGAATTCCAACGGCAACCGGGCGCTAATAACCACGGGATCAAAAGTGTAGCCCGTGGGGATGTAGCCGCCGCGATCGATCAATTCATACTTGGCGTCGACGAATTCGGTTCCTCCGGCAGTATCCCGCCGAACGGAATTCTCAAGCACCACCACGTTGCTGGGGCGCCGCACGGCATAATAAGGTTCCGCGGTTACGATCAGCGCAAAAGCCTGCAGGTCCGTCGTCACATCCAGCTTGCTGCGGTGGTTTTCGCCCACCAACACTTCACCAATGTTTACCGGCCGGCCTTCCGGCGAAATTGCCCACAACACGTAGGTCAGATACTCGTTGCCGAAACTCGTTGGCCTGCCCAGCCCGGAGAATTCAACCTCGATCTCCAACGCGCCGCGCTTGCTCTCGACTTTGGCCTCACCTGCTCCGCCAGGCATCAAGTCCGTGCCCTGGAAATCAATCTTTGTGGCGCCACTGCGGTGCTTATAACTGACCGCCTGTGTCGTCCGGCTCACCACATTCATCCGATACTCCACTGCATGTTTGCGGGAGTCTTCCCGCACTTGCGACTCGGTCTGCGCTTGCGCAGAAACACCAAGCGCCATTACCGCGATTAAAGTGATACTCGAAATCTTGAACATATGTCTCCTTCTAAGAGTCTGGAGCCCCAGTATCACGCTTCCCATCCCTCAATACTGTGCTGTTGTGCACGTTCGCAAAGAAATCGGAAAGGAGCCGGGATTGCGGATTCCTGCGCAGCGGAGGATTAAGTGGGAAGGAAATCGGCGGGTATTGCGCTCTCAACCAAGTTGTTTTCATCAACCTGGCACGACACGCATTCAAGCGCGAGCGGATGCAAAGCTGCCGTGAACCGGAAGTAGCGCGATGAGGGTAAAGATTCCAAGTGTGGTCCCGAACGGAATTTCCGAAACCGAGAAAATCGCCGCAGCCAGCGCCAGCTTCCGCGCCGACGCTTGATTTCCAAGAATCGCCACACCTGCAACTATTCCGAGCAGGGCGCACACAAACGACAGCATCACGATGACTGCATAAATGAAGTGAAAATCCGTCATCAAGCTGAATGCATCCGGCACGCGGCCCAGTAGCGCACCAAACATCACCGTCGCCGTCCCGCTATACACAAGGAGACAAATCCCCAGGATCAACCGGAATATCCCGTAGACGATCCAGCAGACACCCAACGCATGATGCTGAACACCTGATTTGCCCGGGGCTAAATTATCGATTGCCATATCTTGCTCCCTACGAATCGCTTGGCCGCAACCGTTCTTCACCTGATTAGTAGCCAATCCCTTGCCATCCGTCTGTCCGGTTTGGTACATCCATCCGCGCAATCTGCTTCCGTCCGCAGACACGGTCCTCCGCAGAAATCTTCTTGCGCCCAGAGCTCAGTGGTGGAAATTCTTGTAGTAGTGGAATGAAAATGGTCGGGGCGAAAGGATTTGAACCTTCGACCTCCTGGTCCCGAACCAGGTAAGCCAATCACCTAAGTCGCTGTCCTGGCGTCACTTGCAGGTTTTTGGGCCGCTCTCAGATGGACAAGTTGGACAAGTTTTGGATCACAAAAGAATGTCCGGTTAGCGGTTAATCAGGCAATGTAAAAGTGCCCCATGAAAACCGTCATCAAAAGCCACGCCGTAATCACCAGAACTCGGGGGAAGCCTCGCAGGAAAAGGGTCGCCAGCATACCAACTGGGATGAAATAAATTCCGAGGTCCAGCGTTGCTCTCAGCGAGATCAAGGCGCTTTCTGCAGTGCCGGACGAATAGAAAATCCACCCCAGAGTGTGAAAGAACCACTCTGAGGTCACGACAAGCATCGCCACTAAACCCAAAGCGTTTCGCCAATGAGGCAACGTCCGTCGCGTCATTTTTGCCCAGTAGACGTAGGCGGACAACAGGAGCACTGGTATCGCCAAGCAGCAGAGCAGCGTCACTGGAGAGCTGGTCATATTGCACATAGACTAGCAGAATGGGGGTTATCTTACTCTGGACAGTAAGCGAAGTGCACTAGACGTTGTTCTCAAAAGTTCTACTGTCGTGGACATAACATCGAGATTTTTATTCCAAAAGGAAAACGGCACAAATCTTTCTCCCGCCCTAGTGAACTCCGTGAACGCCTCGATTAAAGCCTGGTCGTGATACTCGAATTTGTTGGCGTTCGACCGCCCTGAATACTCGGAGAAAAATGTTAGGCTGATCGCCTCAAGGGGGAACCCCGCCATAGGCACTTTGAGAGTCTTAGAAAATGGGAATAGGTTGTGAAAGCTCTTGTTCCTCGCCCCTCCGATCATCGAATGATAAGCAGATAAAGAGGGCTTTGTTGTGGACTTTGACCAAGGAAGCTTTTGAAATGCCTCCGAAAGAGCAAACCACTGCGCTACCGTGCACCAGCACAACACAGGCTTGAGGTCGCAAAGGCTCATTAGCAAGTGAAGAATCTTTGTGGCGTCACTTGAAAAATTATACGAAATCCTTAAAACATTATTGAAGTCCTCCGAGTTTCTTGAATCTTGTTTGCATTTTGCAAGCGACTTGGAGTAATCAGCGATTTGCCCGTCAAGAACATAAATTATTTCGTCCAATAGCCCCTTTGTCGTTGTTTTATCGCCAGGCTTCGGAATTGAGACCACTGCATGTGACTCGGAGCGCAATTCCTTCAGTGCTTTCGCAAAAGGCTGCTGTAAATCCAACGGCAGTGGAGGCTGGAGCAACTTGGCATCGGACATGGCCCTTTCAAGCGCATCCCATATAGCTTCTTCGTCCTCGGCATCGCGAATTGTCAAAATACCGTCGCCTATGGACACAATTTCCTTCTGCGTGGGATCCAAAACGACAGTATTGAATAGCTCGTGCCCAAGCTGGGTCTCAACTCTTACGTTGTCGCTGATTGAACCTATTAAGATAAGGGGAATTCTTCCGAACGAACCCAGTTCAGCGGCGAGCGCTGGATCGAACTTACCAATTCCGGTTTTCTTGTCTTTAGCAGAGACATGGGTAAATTTGCCGTTAAACTTGATTATCGAGGCAAGACAGACTCGGTCGTAGTCACACTCGCCTTTTGCTTTTACAGGAACACATAGAAAGTGATCACTCTTGGTCGTCTTAAGAGATTCACGAAAAAGGACTGAATTGTTTATAGCAATGTGTCCGTCAGTAAGGTCTTCTTGATCTTCCAGCCAAGTTTTGAATTCTGAGTGCTGAAGCACAGAAGACACTCCCTCCACTACGATTCCCTTTATTTCAGCCGCCAAGCTCATATACACCTCCGCCCGTAATACTTAGATTCTAGGGTCGTACATCTTTCGCCATAAACGTATCATGTCTATAGAGACATGGTGTAACCCCTGAGCTACCTTTAACTCTGCTGGGAACACTTTTAGTTTGTCGCCCCGCAGGGCGCTCGAATTTGAGGGCCGCCTAAAACGAGCAGATTTCTATGATAGATTCACGAAAAATGAACATCGATAACAATGCTTCGCCGCCACCCACTGACGATGTGCGTGCATCGCGCGACGGGCACACGTATCACGAAACGTGGGCCGCACGGATAGCACTCGAACTGCTGCACCCCTCTACAAACTTGGTCGCTATTACGATGGAAAACTTCGATGTCGAAGACGAGCCATCGATGTCAGATTCCGCAACGGAGATTGCTGACCTCGTGAGGTACCGGGGCGCTACAGCCATCGATTCTGCTTCATCGGTCGAGGTAGTCCAGTTCAAGTATTCGGTGGCTCGCGCCGACGTTGGTGTGACCGCCTCTGAGATAAAGACAACTCTTCAAAAATTTGCCTCGACTGATTCTGATTTTGTCGGGAAAGTTGGAGCTGAGCGCGTCGATTCAGTAGTGCGCTACGAAATCGCGACAAATCGGCCATTTAATCCAAATCTGATAGCTGCATTCGAAGGCCTTATTAAAAGCCAGGTTTTAGAAGGGGACATTGCCAAACAGGCTGAGTATGTCAAGGCTGCATTACCCACAATAGGAGAGCGACTTCCGAACTTTTTGAAACGCATCTCGCTTAGTGGCACACAAGGGACATTAATAGAAGCACGAGCAACGGTGCGGCGTAGGCTTGCAGATTGGACCAAACCGAATGACCCGCAGACAAGACAAAGGCTCGCGGAACTACGGGAGCTGGTTCGTCGCAAAGCGGGGACCGAAGGAGAGCACAACAATAAGATTGAACGAGTTGACGTCCTTGCCTGTTTGGGTGTCGATCATGAAAACGATTTGTTCCCGGCACCAGGCGCATTTCCCGACATCTCTAAAGTCGTCCATCGGTCTGCCCTGGACGATTTGATACGGGAGATTGACAACGGAGTCGCGCCTCTTCTCGTCGATGCTCCAGGCGGAATGGGAAAGACCATACTACTGCAGTCGTTAGCGCGAAGACTGTCGTCGACCAACCAGGTTGTTCTCTTCGATTGCTACGGCGGTGGTTCGTGGCGCGACCCGGCAGATGGGCGACACCTTCCAGAGATAGCGCTTCCTCACATTATCAATCTCCTTGCCGTCGATGGTCTCTGCGACATATTCATTCCTGGCACGGGCGGCCCGGGCCTTATACGAAGCTTTCGCCTCCGCTTGGAACATGCTGTCCAACACTTGCGAAGGATCGACAAGACCTCTTCACTGATACTGATCGTCGACGCAATTGACAATGCGGCGCAACAAGCAAGAGCGACACAGACCGAATCTTTTGCACATCAGGTGCTGTTGAGTCTCTCCCTTAAACCTATCGAGGGCGTTGTCGTCATCGCCTCATGTCGAACGGAACGCATCGACATAGCGCGGGGTGAAGCGGTCTGTCGTCGATTTCAGGTCCCATCCCTCTCGGGCTCAGAAGCAACTGATATTGCTCGCGTACATCAGAGCGATATAACTACGGCAGAAATTGCCGACTTGCGATCAAGGTCGGACAACAACCTACGGGTATTCGTCGCGTTGCTCAAAGCGGGACGTCCCTTTACATCTGAAAGGGTCTTCGGCTCTGAAAATTCACATGAGACCTTGCTGGACGCGTTGATTTGGGAACGCTTTACTAACGCGACCGCTAACGCCCAGCTGCGAGGAATACCTGCTGTCGAACTGGATGCGATGCTCGCGGCCCTAGCTATGCTGCCGCCCCCCGTTCCCTTGGCGGAGTTGGCCGCAGCTCGAGGATTGCAGGAGGCTGCAGTTAAGAGTTTCGCTTCTGACCTCCATCCCCTAATTACGCAATCACCAAGGGGCTTGACATTTGCCGACGAACCAACGGAAACGTTAATACAGCGTAAGTTTCAGAACGCTACCGAAGCTCGCGAGGCAGTTGTAAGCCAGCTAAAAACACGCCAAGAAGAATCTAATTACGCTGCACGTGCTTTACCGCATGTCCTGACTTCCCTCAATAGAACTGAAGACCTAATAAACCTCGCCTTTGAGGATCGCTTGCCCCGATCCGCAATCAGCAGCGTGGCTCAGCGGGCCATCCGCCTTTCCAGACTAGTTGCGGCACTTGTAGCTTGTGCGAGAGAAAACCGATACAACGACCTAACCCGACTCTTGGTTGAAGCTTCGCGCATTGCGGGAGGGCACGAACGTTCTGATCGTTTCCTACAGGACCATCCAGACCTAGTCGCCATTTCAAACGACCCCGAAGCTTTACGTCGATTGTTCGAGACACGTACCAGCTGGCCCGGCAGGAAACATGCTTCGTTATCAGTTGCGTACACACTTATTGACGACCTTGATGAAGCACGCCGGAACGCCCAACGAGCATTTGAATGGGTGCATTGGCGAGACGAGCAGCCGGAAGGCCGAAACAATCAGAACTTGCCGGACGTTGGCGACCTCGATCGTTTCGGACCTTGCTATCGAGCACTGTTCAGCGGTCGCGAAGTGCGTGTCATCCAATGGATTGAATACTGGAACGAAGACTATGCGTTCCGTCTTTTTGGGCAGATCGAATCACTATTGGAGCGGCATGCCACGATTTCGGCGACAGCACAGCGTTTGCGGGAACGTTTGTTTCAGCGTGCGTCGCGATGTCGGTCAACATCTCGAGCCCTCTTTGCAGTGCTTTTGCAAGATTCCTCGCTTGAGTCAGAACGGACGCGACCGTTGCTCGTTCGCCTGGCCAAATTGTGTTCAGAGAAGAAATCGGCTGTTGATCATTGGTATAGCGGAAGCCATCAATTCACTCTGAAAGACAGTCTGCTCAGTGCGGCTACTAAAGCCGTTCGACTTGGGATGGATAGCGAAGCTCGGTTAATCTTAGATTCCGTGGATTTGCGACGCCCTCGTCTCTCAGAATTCGACAGTGATTTTGGGGACGCCATGGCCGTACAGCGCTTTCTTCGAGCCGCATGCATCAGAGCGGCGATAGAGAAACGCGCACCGACACTCCCGGACATTAGTCCAGAAGAGATTGACAGCCAAATCACAGCGGCAAGCTCAAGAAAGACTGCAAGACGTTATGACAAAGCAGTCGAAGCCTTGCTGAGGCAAAAAGAGGTGAAGCGAACGAAGCGCCCCTCCAAGAAGAAGAAAAAGGGATTTAGTAATACCGAACGCGAAAAAGCGCAGACGACTCTGACTCACCGAGTCCGCCCTTTGATCTCGTTCGCAGCGGCACTCACGAAGGTAATCCTCAATTCGGCCAGCGAGCTGGAGGTCGGCGCCGCGATCGATTTGATGGCTCAGGAAGTCGCTGTCGACAGTACCTACCCCTATCATTTCAGGTCTCGCTATTATGCAAACATCTGTTTCCCATCGATTTTTGGAACGCTCGACTCGTTGGGCGCATTCTCCGAGAGGTCAGCCCTCACGCTGTCAAATTGGCTGATAAATACGCCTGCCGCTCAGAGCGGCAATATGACATATGTGGTATCCCGATTAGCGAGGCACGAAACGACCCGGCCTGCTTCTTTCAAGCTCGGCCAGCACATAAAGAATGAAATCTCGACCGAAACCGACACTTCGTCGCGAATCAATGCATATGGGGCACTGGCTCGTGCAATATGGCTCGCCTCGAAGGCTGAGGCCCAGGCTTACTTTAGGCGTGGTTTAGAGCTCGCTGACGCGCTAGGTTCGGGCGACTATGACAAGATTACGGAACTGAACGAATTTGCAGCGCAGTATGCAGGCCCTCCCTTGTCGCCAGACATCACCCATTCTTTCGCTAGGCTTTGTGAGCTAAATCTTCCTGATGAAGCTGAGAAGTTCGCTTGGCTCGCTTATGGAAGAGCCATGTCCCGCATTTGCGGAACTGGTAGCCTCGCGGTTTTATCCCGTTTGACTGATCGAGGAAAAGTAGACTTAGGTTACTCCATGCCCTCTTTGCTTACGGCTCTTGTGAAAGACACCAGGCTTTCTCCGGAGCTTGCAGCATCTCTAATAGGGCTCGACGAGCCAATCGAGACTTGGGGCTGGAACCTAGCTGATTTTCTCGACGCGGTCCTTCCGTTGGTCGCGGAGGGGCAGCGTGAACACATTTTTGAAATCGTATCGCGTGAAATGGATCGCAGGTATCAAGGTGCCTATTCTCGTGAAACGGTCGATCGATTGAATTCCATGGCGCAGAAATACTTAACTGCGGAATCGGAGCGTCGGCGCGACATCGCGACACTAGCAACCAGATTCGAATTGAGCTCAAATCCATCAAGCGCATACGAGCCGTCGCCTCCACTCAAAGAGTCGAACAGTCCGTTCACGCCGGAAATCTTGGCTAGAATCAGCCCGACCAGTCCCACCGCAATCGACTCGGCGCTTGATGACAACCGAGAAAATGACACTAACGGTCGTTGGACGACCCGGCTCCTTATCGACCTCGGACGATCAATCCAGAATGTCGACGAACGACGTGCGTTCCTGGAGGCTGTTTGTGAAACAAAAATTCCGACTGGAAGT
>Ga0210406_10001738_pt1 | contig 25960 bp, 22 predicted proteins | sample IncBWC30MmetaG_FD_155454 | JGI IMG/M metagenome (GOLD analysis project Ga0210406, IMG submission 155454) | Forest soil microbial communities from Barre Woods Harvard Forest LTER site, Petersham, Massachusetts, United States - Inc-BW-C-30-M | ecosystem: Environmental > Terrestrial > Soil >... | reverse complement strand
AGCGACGAGCGCGCCTCCGGCGCTTCGCATGAGCAGCGATTCCGTATGTCCCCACATGAAAAAACCGAGTCCCACTCCGGCGATCAAACTGGCGGCAATCGTCCCCGCCGTTCGCCACTGCGGTCGCAGCCACCGCGCGCGCGACGCGCTGCGTTCCATCGCCGCGCGCGCATCCTGCAGATTCACCACCTTGCTCCGTGTGCTCTCGACGCCTCTGGCCGCCGCCAGCAGTCGCTCCGGAACGTCTTCCGAGAGTTCGGGCGTATAAGCCGCCAGCACTTTTCGGCGCAGTGCCCGATGCGCAGCCACGCGAGCTTCGATTTGGGGATCCTCGCGCATCGCCGATTCCACCGCCGCCCGCGCCGCCGCGTCCAATTCGCCGTCCGCGTATGCCATGAGAGTTTCATCGGAAATGGTCATGTGGCGTCACCCTCCGTCCCCAACAGCGCTTGCAAGGCTTCACGTCCACGCGCGAGTCGGCTGGTCAGAGTACCGATGGGAACATCCAGCACCTCCGCGGCTTCCCGGTAAGGCAACCCTTCGACGAGCACGAGACTCACCGCTTCCCGCTGATCTTCGGGCAAGCGCGCCATTGCCGACTGCACGGACAACAACTCGGTCTCCCTCGCCATCGAGTCCGTGCCGATATTCTCGCCCGCCTCCGCAACCAGGAAAATCTTGCCGCGCCGTCCCCGCGAGCGAAGTTCGTCGATCCAAGCGTTTCTGACGATCTTGAACATCCAACTATCCAGCCGTGCGCCGCTGCGCCATTGGTCCAATCGCGTCAGCGCCCTCTCCACCGCAATCTGCACGACATCGTCCGCATCATGCGGATTGCGCGTCAAATTGCGAGCAAATCGTCTGAGCCGAGGCAGCAACGCGACGATTTGTTCATGGATGCTTTGCGACGTCTCACTCGTATTCATAGGGACAGACGTTCGAGATGTGAGGTTTCTTCCATTCATTGTATCAGCCGATCGGAAATATCCGCCTACAATGACCGAGGGGTGCAGGCGATGCGAGAATTCCCATATGCCGCGTAGAATGCAGTACATCGTAGCGATGACAATGGTCGCCGCCGGGGCAACGGCACAGGTGCGCCTTCCCGCCGTTCCGCTGCCTGCCCTGACCCAGCAAACCTTGCCGCAGACGCTCGACCAGGTACAGTCCCAATCCCTTGATCGATTGAGCGCGCTGCGCCATCTGGAGATTGGCCGCTTGATTCGCGGCAACTCCCGAATCGTGGATGCGGATCCGAATGGCGAGCCCGTGGTTCGCAGCGAGATTCTCGGACTGGCGCCGGCCGATGCTGCGCTGGATCACGCTCGCTCCATCGGATTCGTCGTCGATCGCGAACAAAACATCGGCGCAATGAACATTCGCTTGGTGGTATTCAGAGCCCCTCAGGGGATGTCGACGAAAAAAGCGCTGCGCACCTTGCGCGAGGCCGATCCCGGCGGAAGCTACGACTACAATCATATCTATAGCGCCGGTGGGACGATCGGCGGCGGCGCTCTGTCCCGAGGCGGCGGCACTCTATCCCGAGGCGGCGGTGAAACTCCGGATGCCCAGGGCCGCGATGCGTCCACCTCCCTGCCGCCGGCCGCCGATCCTGCTCAATCCCGAGTGCGCGTTGGTTTGCTGGATTCCGGCGTCGATGTGACTCACCCCGTGTTCCGCGACTCGGCGATCCACGCATGGGGCTGCGCCAGTCGTAGGGTTCCCGCGGCTCACGGGACGGCGGTCGCATCCTTGCTGATCGGGCGCAGTGACGTCTTTCACGGCGTGCACCCGGACGCCGAGCTGTACGCGGCCGATGTGTATTGCGGCCGCCCCACCGGCGGAGCGGTGGACACCCTGGTGGCGGCGTTTGGCTGGATGGTGGAAGAGAGAGTCCCTGTCATCAATGTCAGTTTGGTCGGCCCCAAGAACGCCATGCTGGAAAGAGTGATCGGCGATCTCATCGCCCGCGGCTACGTCATCGTCGCCGCGGTGGGCAATGATGGACCGGCCGCCCCTCCGCTTTATCCCGCCTCGTATGAACATGTGGTCGGTGTCACGGCCGTCGACGCGCACCGCCGGGTATTGATCGAGGCGGCGCGCGGACCACAGGTCATGTTTGCCTCGCCGGGCGCCGATCTCGCCGCTGCCGGCACCGATCATACCTACGCGGCCGTGCGAGGGACCTCGTTTGCTGCGCCCTTTGTCGCGGCGCTGCTAGCCTCGGGACTCAGGCACCCCGACTCGGCCGATGCGGCCGCCGCCGTCGAGCAACTCGCAAAAACCGCCATCGACTTGGGTCCGCCGGGCCGAGATTTGACATATGGCTTTGGGCTCGTCGGCGCGGACTATCGAATCGATCCCGCGCCGCTGATTCGCCGCTGAACCGGCCGGAATCGCCGTCGCGAGGCCCCTTTTGCAATTATCTTTTTGAATGGAAGAAACCTGCCGGCTGCGTCGTATCAGCAGTGAAGGCCGCGGGATGTCCGCGTCCACGCAGGAGTACGACATGAACGGCAAACAATTATTCATAGGTGCTGCGGTCGCCGCCGTATTGGCCTTGACCTCACCGGCATACGCCGGTCACTTGGGCGGCCTCGGCGGAAACTTAGGCGGAAATCTTGGCGGTAACCTCGGCGGCAACCTCAGCGGCTTGGGCGGCGCGGGCAGACTGGGCGGCACGGGCAACCTTGATTCGCAAGGCGACCTCAACGGCTCAGTAGACAAGAAACCTGCTTCCAAAGCTGCCAATAAGGTCGACGGCGCAACCAATAAGGTCGACGGCGCGGCTGGTAAGCTCGATGGCGCAACCAACAAAGTCGACGGCGCGGCTGGTAAAGTCGACGGCAAGGCGACGTCCGCTGTCCAGGCGAGCGGTGGCGCCACGAATTCGCTGACGCAGAGTATGGGGGGCGCGGCCAATTCGGTGACTCAAACGACCTCCGGCGCGACGAGCACGAACGTTGCGGCTGACGCTTCCAAGTCGCTTGATGCGCCCTCAAAGGCCTCCAACGCGGCGTCAATAGCGTCCGCAACCGACGCGCCTGCAAAGTCCGAGGCCGCTGTGCCAGCCAAACCCGCGAGCACTGCGCCCGCGAAATCGGCGAGCGCTGCACCCGCAAAATCGACGAGCACAACGCCCGCGAAGTCCGCGAGCACTGCTCCTACCCCGGCCAGGGCAAAGCCCACCACAACCGAGCCGGCGCCGGCCAAGCCCAGCGCATCGACCGGCCTCGCGGGTAGCGCGGATCAGACGGCCACCGCCGGCAGTCACAGCGCCTCAGGCAGCGCCAACGGATCGTTCGACGCACAGCACTCGCGCGGGTCGACGTCGGCGGCTGCCGCCGGCGCCGCGAATGGTTCCGTGAACTGATCGTTCAGCGATGCCCGCGCACTGGGCGTACTTCACCCGAGGGGGTGAAGTACGCCCTTCGCCTGGCGATCGCTTGGCCTCCGATCCCATTGAAAGAAGCCTAGCCTGGACGCAGCGCAATAAATCCTGTACAGTGCGCGCAGCTTAATTCGGGTCGGTGCTCGGTCAGTACCACCCTAAGCTCGCGGTACGTCCCTGACGCTTCGCTTGAGTTCCCCCTCGCTGCTGACCGCTGCGGAAGCGATTGCTTCCGTCGTGCGAGTCCACAAATCTTTAAGGATGTTCAATGTCATTTTCCGATCTCGGGCTATTGCCCGAATTACTGCGTGCTGTCGCCGATAAGGGCTACGATTCGCCTTCCCCCATCCAAATTCAGGCGATACCGGCGGTGCTTGCGGGCCGCGATGTACTTGCCGGCGCCCAAACCGGCACCGGCAAAACCGCAGGCTTCGTACTGCCCATCTTGCAGCGGCTCGAGCAGGATCAGGCGAACGGCACCAGCCGAGCGCCGCGCGCGCTGGTGCTGACGCCTACTCGCGAGCTCGCCGCACAGGTGGCCCAGAGCGCGCGCGACTACGGTAAGTACATGCAGCTGCGCACCTACCAAGTATTCGGCGGCGTGAGCATCAACCCGCAAATCAGCACCCTGCGCAGCGGCTGCGATATCTTGGTGGCGACTCCCGGCCGACTCCTCGATCTTGCGCAGCAGCGCGCTGCTGATCTTTCGAAGGTCCAGGTCCTGGTGCTCGATGAGGCCGACCGCATGCTCGACATGGGCTTCATCAACGACATTCGCAAGATCATCAAATTGCTGCCCCAGAAGCGCCAGAACCTGTTGTTCTCGGCCACCTATTCGGACGACATTCGCGGTCTGGCGGAACGGCTGCTGCACGATCCCCTGTCGATTCAAGTCGCGCCGCGCAATGCGCCCATCGAACTGGTCGAACAACGCGCGTATCGCGTGCAAAAGGAACAGAAGCGCCATTTACTGGTGCACCTGATTCAAGAAGGCCAATGGCGGCAGGTATTGATCTTCACGCGCACCAAGCATGGAGCGAATCGCCTGGCCCAGCAGCTCGAGGGTGCAGGCATTCAAGCGGCGGCCATCCACGGCAACAAGAGCCAGGCGGCGCGAGTGAAGGCGCTGGACATGTTCAAGCGCGGACAGGTCACCGCGTTGGTGGCCACCGAGGTCGCGGCTCGTGGGCTCGATATCAAGGAGCTGCCGCAGGTGGTCAACTACGAATTGCCCAATGTGCCGGAAGACTACGTCCATCGCATCGGCCGCACCGGCCGTGCCGGCGCCGCGGGCGAAGCCATCTCCCTGGTCTCCGCCGATGAATCCGGCTTGCTGCGCGACATCGAGCGAGTTCTACGCCGCAGCATTCCAACCCTGCCTACGCCGGTGTTCAAGATCGTGGAGTCGGCGCCGCAAAGCGCTTCGCACAGCCACCGTGGTCCGGGCGATCGCGCTCCGGGCGAACATCGCGCTCAGGGCAACCGTCCTTCGGGGCAGGGCCAAGGCCGTCAAGGGCATCACGGGGGGCGCGATTCGCGCCGCGCACCGGCGGGCGGCGCTTCGGGCACAAGGAGCTTCGGCCAGCAGCAGCGCGGACGTTTCCGCTAGGAGCCTGTCAGTCAGACAGGCTCCTAGCCCGGACAGGCTCCTAGGACAGTTTGGGAACCAGCTCCCGCAGATAGTCGGCAAATTCCACACCCAAGCTCGGATGCTTCAGGGCGTACTCGACGGTCGCTTGCAAGTATCCGAGCTTACTGCCGCAATCGTAGCGCTTGCCTTCGAATTCGAAGGCATACACCGATTCGCGCTGCATCAACTGGGCAATGCCGTCGGTGAGCTGAATCTCGCCGCCGGCGCCCTTGCCGATCTTCGAGAGATCGTCGAAGACCCCGGGCGTAAGCAGGTAGCGGCCGACAACGGCGAGCGTCGACGCCGCTTTCTCCGGCTTGGGCTTCTCGACGATGTGCGACATCTTGCCGATGCGAGGTGCGATTTTGCGCTCCAGCGTCACGATGCCGTACTTGTCCGTGTCCTGTTTCGGCACGTTCTGCACGCCGAGTACACTGCCCCGATGCGCCGAAAATACGTCGACCATCTGCTTGAGGCACGGCACCTCTGCATCGATCAAATCGTCCGCGAGATGCACCATGAAGGGAGCGTCGCCGACCACGGGCCTTGCGCAAAGCACGGCATGGCCGAGACCCAACGGAGCGGGCTGGCGAATGTACACGCATGAAGCCCAGCTCGGCAGAATACCGCGCAGTGTGTCGAGCAATTCCTGCTTGCCTTGCGCCTGCAGCACGGACTCGAGTTCGGGATTGCTGTCGAAATGATCCTCGATGGCGCGCTTGGAACTGCCGGTGATGAAGATCAGGGTGTCGGCGCCGGCGGCGAGCGCCTCATCGACGGCATACTGAATGAGCGGCTTGTCGACGACCGGGAGCATTTCCTTCGGGCTGGCTTTGGTGACCGGGAGGAATCTCGTGCCGCGTCCCGCGACGGGGAATACGGCTGTCTTTACGGCTTTGTGTGGCATTGCGAAATAATAACGGATTTCACCGGCGCGCGCCGTCGGACAAATCTCACACGCTAGCGGAGTTTGACGATGGCGTACGCCTCGAAGCTGTCCCACGTATGACAGGCGGGGCAATGCCAATAAAAGATCCGCCCCGAAAAACCGCATTCATTGCACCGATATTTCTCGGCATGCGCCAGCAACGCCCCGATCTCGTGCGCCATGCGTTCGTAGTCCGCCGGACCCGCGCGCCACACCGCCTGCAAGGTGGCGTCCTGCGAGAAGACTGTTTCGATCGAGGTGCGAAGCGGCGCGGCGCCGACCAAATCGGCTGCGATCGCGGCGAAAACCAAGCGCTTTAGTTCGCCGAAATCATGCGACTCGGCCTGCGCGACCAGCTCCGTGAGCACCGTGTCGCGTGCTTGCGGCTCCACCAATTTGAGCAGATGCGGCAGATGGTCTTGCAGCAGCTCCGGCGATTCGGTGAGCGCCTGCCTGAGCAGGCGCACGGCCAACTCCGGGTGCCCGTCGCCCTCGGCGATCTGCGCCCGCAGCAAGGCGGCTCGCGGGAACGGCGACGCTTCTTTGCGCGCTTCGCGCAACAGGCGCCGCGCATCCGCGGTATCCCCGCGCTCGATCGCGACCGCAGCCAGCTCGCACAGGTAGTGGGCGGCGACGATGCGCGGCGGCGCCGCTTTGATGCGCGCCAGTTGCCGATAGGCGCCGAGCGCCTGCTGCCAATCATGCTGCCGCTCATACACCAGGCGCAGCGCATCCAGCGCGCTGGCGCGCAGGCGCGGCACTTCGCTCACTTGCTGAAACAATCCTTCAGCACGGTCGAGGAGGCCTGCGCGCAAATAATCCTGCGCGAGCGCGAGCAGCGCCTGCTCGCGATGCTCGGGAGCGAGGGCCGCGCGCGCCAATAGATTCTGATGAATGCGGATGGCGCGCTCGACCTCCCCCCGGCGCCGGTACAGCGAGCCCAAGGCAAAATGGGTCTCGATGGTGTCGGCGTTTGCATCCATCAGCTTCAGGAACATGTCGAGCGCCCGGTCGGGCTGCTCGGTAACGAGGTAATCGAGCCCCGTCAGGTAGTCGGGGTGCAGCTTGCCGAGAGCGCCGGGCCAACGCTTGCCCCAGCCGAAGTGCCCGGCGAGTATCCCCAGGACGAGCGCCGCAAGCACCAAAGCCCAAGTCAGCAGGGATAGGCCGGTCATTCGCCCAGGACCGCCTCGGGAACCGATTTAATCGCGGATCGGCTGATCCGCACCGTCGTTGACCCGCTCACGCAGGTCTTTGCCCGGCTTGAAGTGCGGGACATGCTTGCCGGCAAGCGCGACGGCCTCTCCGGTCTTCGGATTACGGCCCTGCCGCGGCGGCCGGAAGTGCAGCGAAAAGCTGCCGAAGCCGCGAATCTCGATCCGCTCGCCCGTCGCCAGCGCATCGCTCATGATTTCCAGCAGTTGCTTGACGGCGAGTTCGACATCCTTCGCCGGCAAGTGCTTCTGTTTGGCCGAAATGATCTCAATGAGTTCCGATTTCGTCATTATCGATCCGTGGGCATCACTGGACATAAAAGAGGGAAAGCGCGGCCATGCGGCCGCGCTAAGCCATTCCTCTCAATCCTGGCCGGAGATTTGCTCTTTGAGTAAATCTCCCAGACTGGTTCCGGTCGGTGAATCGGTTCGATAATTCTGCATGGCTTCTTGTTCCTCGTGGATGTCCTTCGCCTTGATCGACAACGAGATACTGCGGCCCTTGCGGTCGACGCCGGTAAACTTGGCTTCGACTTCCTCGCCCACCTTGAGGAGCAAACGAGCATCTTCAACGCGGTCGCGCGACAGCTCGGAAGCCCGCAACTGACCGTCGACTCCGTTGCCCAGATCGATGATGGCCCCTTTGGCATCCACTTCCCGCACCACGCCGGTGACGATGCTGCCCTTCGGGTGCTCGGCAATGTAGGCGGAGAAAGGGTCCTTCGCGAGTTGCTTTATCCCCAAGCTGATGCGCTCGCGCTCCGGATCGATCGACAACACCATGGCATCGACCTGCTGCGCCTTTTGATAGCTGCGAACGGCTTCTTCGCCCGGCATATCCCATGAGATGTCCGACAAGTGAACCAGGCCGTCGATACCGCCGGCGAGTCCGATGAAAATGCCGAAATCCGTGATCGACTTGATCTGTCCGCTGACCTTGTCCCCGCGGTTGTAGTTCTCCGCGAACTCCTTCCACGGATTGGTCTTGCACTGCTTCACGCCGAGGCTGATGCGGCGGCGTTCCTCGTCGATGTCGAGCACCATGACCTCGACTTCCTGGCCGACGTGCACCACCTTGGCGGGATTCACGTTCTTGTTGGTCCAGTCCATCTCCGAGACATGAACCAGGCCTTCCACGCCTTCTTCGATTTCGACGAAGCAGCCGTAATCGGCGATGTTCGTGACCTTGCCGAAGAGGCGAGTGTTCGCCGGATAGCGCCGCGCGATGTTCTGCCAAGGATCCGCGCCCAACTGCTTCAACCCCAAGGACACGCGCTGGCGTTCGCGATCGAACTTCAAAATCCGCACATCGATCTCTTCGCCGACTTTGACGACTTCGGAAGGATGCTTGACGCGCTTCCAAGCCATGTCGGTGATGTGCAGCAATCCATCGATGCCGCCCAGGTCCACGAAGGCGCCGTAGTCGGTGAGGTTCTTGACCACACCCTTCACGGCCGCGCCCTCCTGCAAATTGTCCAGCAGCGCGGAACGCTCGGCGCTGTATTCCTGCTCGACGACAGCGCGGCGCGACACGACCACGTTGTTGCGCTTTTGATCGAGCTTGATCACCTTGAATTCGAGCGGCTTGTTCTCCAGGTAGGACGGATCGCGTACCGGACGCACGTCGACCAAGGAACCCGGCAGGAACGCGCGCACGTTGTCGATCTCGACGGTGAAACCGCCCTTCACCCGGCCCGTGATGATGCCGATGACCACCTCTTGTTTTTCGAAGGCGGTCTCCAGGCGCGTCCACGTTCTGGCGCGCTTCGCCTTCTCGCGCGAGAGACGGGTTTCTCCCGAACCGTCCTCGACGCTGTCCAAGGCGACTTCGACGGTCTCGCCTACGGCGACCTCGATTTCGCCTTTTTCATTCTTGAATTGGTCGGAGGGAATTACCGCCTCGGATTTCAATCCGACATTGACGATGACGTAGTCCTGGCCTACTTCGACGATCAATCCATTGAGGATGGTGCCAGGGCGTATGCGCTGGCTCGCGATGCTCTGTTCGAACAGTTCCGCAAAACTTTCTGTCATGTTTTCTCTTAAATTACCCTAGCACTACCCTTGTGCCCGAGGGGTTACCAAAAATAACGGCCATCAATCCATGAAAGCCGCAACCTACTTCGACAAACTCCTAAGCGACAGACGTCCGCGGGCCACTTCCAAGACACGCTCGACCACCGCATCGACGGACATCCCCGTTGTATCCAGCAGGACCGCGTCGGCGCTTGCGACAAGAGGCGAAGCGGCGCGAGTGGAATCGCGCAGATCACGCTCCGCTATCTCCAACGAAAGGGCGGCAAGGTTAGCAGCAACCCCCTTTTCTTTCAACTGCTTATAACGTCTTAGGGCCCGCTCGGCAGCGCTCGCCGTGAGAAAAATCTTAACCTCCGCCCCTGGGAATACCACAGTACCCATATCCCGGCCGTCCGCCACCAAACCCGGGGGTACGGCAAAGCGCCGCTGGCGCTCCAGGAGCGCGGCGCGGACCTGGGGTATGGCGGCCACCTTGGAGGCGTCATTTCCCGCTTCTTCGGTCCGAATGGCCCCCGTGACCTCCGCACCGTTGAGCCACACCAGCCCCTCGCCGGATGGGCCGGAACCGAACCTTAGGTCCAATTGTTGCGCCAATCGGGCCAGTTCCGGCCCATTATCAAGGGGGACCCCCGCCTGCCGGCCCGCCAGGGCGACCAAACGGTATAGCGCACCGCTATCGAGCCATGCCCACCCGAGGGCCCGTGCGGCGGCGCGGCTGACGGTGCCCTTGCCGGACCCCGAGGGACCATCGATGGTCAAGACCGGCACTTTGTCCATTGCCTGCCTCTATCCGTCTGACTCAGAAATATCGAGGCCTGCCGACCGCGCCAGGGCGACGAAGCCCGGAAACGACGTGCTGACGTTCGCCACATCGCGAATCGAGATGGGTTGGGCAGCCCTTAGACTCGCGACCGCAAAGGACATGGCGATGCGGTGATCGCCGAAGCTGTCGATTTCACCCCCGCGGAATGCCGGGCCTGCGCCGCGGCCCTCGATGCGCATGCCGTCGGGCAATATGCTGTGCACGACGCCGAGGGCCTCGAGCCCCGCGCTCATCGCCGCGATCCGGTCGCTTTCTTTCACGCGAAGCTCTTCGGCACCCGTCACCACGGTTTCGCCGGCCGCGCAGGCGGCCGCGATGAACAGCACCGGAAGCTCGTCGATGGCGAGCGGCACGAGTTCCACGGGAACTTGAATACCCCGCAACGCGGACGCCCGAACCTTGAGGTCCGCCACCGGCTCGGCGCCGCTCGCACGCGGGTTCTGGATGTCGATGCTCCCGCCCATGCTGCGCAGAATATCAAGCAAGCCGGTGCGCGTCGGGTTCATTCCCACGTTCTGGATCAGCAAGCCCTCGCCCGTGGCACCCAAGAGCCCCGCAACGATGAAGAATGCGGCGGACGAGAAATCGCCCGGCACATTGAGCTGCTGGTTCGACAGCGCCCTGGGCGGGTGCAGCGTCGCTCGCAGACCATCGATATCGAGACGCACGCCGCAACTCGCGAGCATGCGCTCGCTGTGGTCGCGGCTCTGCCCCGGTGCGATCACTGTGGTGCTGCTGTCGGCAAAGAGTGCGGCCAGCAGCACCGCCGATTTCACCTGCGCGCTCGCCACCGGCATGCGGTATTCAATGCCGTGCAGCTTGCGTCCGCCTCCGATGTGCACCGGCGGCCTGCCGCCGTGCGTGCGGACATCGGCCCCCATTTCACGCAGCGGCTTCGCCACCCGTTCCATCGGGCGCTTCATGAGCGACGCGTCCCCGATCAGCTGGGAATCGAAGGCCTGCGCCGACAACAGGCCGGTGAACAAGCGCATGGCCGTTCCGGCATTTCCCATGTCGAGCGTGCGGCGCGCATCCCGCAAGCCGCGCAAGCCCACACCGTGAATCACTACGTGTGTGGGGTTCGGCTGCTCGATGTGCACCCCCAAGGCACGCATGGCGGTTAGGGTGGCCAAGCAATCCTCGCTCGCCAGAAAACCGGTCACCTCGCTGGTGCCCTCCGCGATTCCCGACAGCATCAGCGCGCGATGCGAAATGGATTTATCGCCCGGCACGACGACCGTGCCCGACACGCCGCGCGACGGGTGCGCCTCGAATTTGCGCGACGGCGTGCGCATCAGAGCACGGCCCGCGGGTACGAGCCCAGCACTTTGAACAACGAGGCGCGTTCCTCGAGCGCGGCGAGCGCCTTCGCGACCGGGGGATCGCTGACGTGCCCTTCGATATCGATGAAAAACACATAGTCCCATTTGCGCTTGTGCGAAGGACGCGATTCGATCCGCGTCATGTTGACCCGGTGCTCGGCCAGGGGTTCGAGCAGACGGAACAGCGCGCCGGGATCATCGGTGCCGGCGCCGGACACGAGCAGGGTGGTACGGTCGACGCCGCTGGCGCTGAATAATTTTCTGCCCACCACCAGGAACCGGGTCGTGTTGTCCGGCCGGTCCTCGATTTCGTTCGCGAGCAGGTTGAGCCCGTAAATCTCGGCGGCCGGGCGGCTGGCGATGGCCGCCGTGCCGCGCTCGTCGCGCGCGCGCCTCGCGCCCTCGGCATTGCTGGATACGGCGACTCGTTCCGCGTCGGGGATGTGGGTCTCCAGCCAACCCCGGCATTGGGCGAGCGCCTGCGGATGGGCGCAAATGCGCTTGATCGCGTCGGTTCCGCTCATTTTCCCCATCAAGTGGTGATTGATCCGCAGTTCCACCTCACCGCAGATCTTGAGCCCGGACGACAGGAACATATCCAGCGTGTGATTGACCGTGCCCTCGCTCGAGTTCTCGATCGGCACCACGCCGAAGTCGGCGATGCCGCCTTCGACCTCGTGGAACACCTCGTCGATCGCCGGCAACGGCAGGGCCCGCACCGATGAACCAAAATGCTTGAGCACGGCGGCCTGAGTAAAGGTGCCCTCCGGTCCGAGGAATGCCACTTTGAGAGGCTCCTGCTGCGCCAGGCAGGCCGACATGATTTCGCGGAACAGGCGCGCGATTTCCTCGTCGCGCAGAGGACCCTGATTGCGTTTGAGCGCCATCCGCAAGACATCGGCTTCGCGTTCAGGGCGATAGAAATCCACCGCCTTGCCGGACGCGGATTTGGAGATGCCGACCAATTGCGCGAACCGTGCGCGTTCATTGAGCAGCGCATGGATTCGCGCATCGATGGCGTCGATGCTGTTGCGGATATTTCCGAGTCCACCGCCGGCAGGCTCTACCCCGGGACGATCCTTGCCCGACCGATCCTTGCCCGGCCGATTCTTGCCCGGCGGTGTTCTACGGCTTGCCATGCTCGCACCTCACGCGTGTTGACGCTCGAATTCACGCATGAAGGCGATCAGCGCCTCGACGCCGGCGAGCGGCATGGCATTGTAGAGGCTCGCACGCATGCCGCCCAACACCCGGTGTCCCTTGAGACCGTGCAGGCCGGCCGCAGCCGCCTGGGCAAGAAATGCCGCATCCAATCCCGGCTTGTTCAGGGTGAAGGTCACGTTCATCCTGGACCTGGCATCCCTCGCTATCGGGTTCGCATAGAGCCGCGACTCATCGATGGCGGCATACAGGGTCTCTGCCTTGATGCGATTGCGTTCGCCGGCCGCCGGCAATCCCCCGGTTCGCTTCAGCCATTTGAACACAAGACCCGCCATGTACCAGGCGAATGTCGGCGGCGTGTTCAACATGGACGACGCGTCGGCGATCGCACGGTAGTCGAACACCAGCGGCGTCTCGGTCCGCGCGCGGCCGATGAGGTCATCGCGCACGATCACCACCGTCAAGCCGGAAGGCCCGATATTCTTCTGCGCGCCGGCATAGATCAGCCCGAACTTGGACACATCGATGGGCTGCGACAAGATGCTGGAAGACATATCCGCGATCAGCGGCACGCCGCGCGTCTCGGGCACATAGCCGAACTCGACACCGCCGATGGTCTCATTCGGCGTGTAATGCGCATAGGCGGCGTCCGCGCTGAACCGCAACTCGCTCTGCGGCGGGACCCGCGTGTAGTTGCCGCCGGCATCGCCGGCGACATGCACCTTGCAATAGCGCCCCGCCTCGGCAATCGCCTTGCGGGACCAGTGTCCGGTATCGACGTAGTCGACCGTGGATTGGGGAGCGGCAAGGTTCAAGGGCACCAGCGCAAACTGAGCCGATGCCCCGCCTTGCAGGAACAGCACCTTGTAGCCGCGCGGTATGGACAAAAGCTCGCGCAAATCCGCTTCGGCCTCAGCCGCCACTTGCATGAACGCTTGACCGCGGTGACTGATCTCCATGACCGACATGCCGCTCTGACGCCAATCGAGCAAGTCGGCCTGCGCCTGCTCCAATACCTCCGGCGGCAGCATGGCGGGCCCCGGGGAGAAATTGAAAACGCGCATCCTTGAGAGGAGTGCTCAGGCGCCGGCGGGCGCGTCGTCCGCCGGGGATCCGCCGGCCTCGCCCTCTTCTGCGCCTGCGCCTTCGTCCACCACGTCCGCGTCCCCGGCCAATCCGTCGATGCGCTCGAGCCCGGAGAGCTGATCGCCCTCCTCGAGGCGAATCAAGCGCACCCCTTGCGTATTGCGCCCGACCACGGAAATATCCTTCACGGGCGTCCGCACCAGAACGCCGTTCTGGCTCATCAGCATGATCTCGTCGTCGAGGCTCACCTGCAGCGCCCCCACCATCCGTCCATTGCGGTCGGTGATTTGCAATGCAATCACGCCCTGACCGCCGCGGCCGTGCTTCGGAAATTCGTCGAGCGGCGTCAGTTTGCCGAACCCGTTTTGCGATGCGGTGAGAATGAATCCCTGGTCCGCCACGATCAACGCGTTGACGCGCTGCTCGTCGCTCAATTTGACGCCGCGCACGCCCGCCGCCTCGCGGCCCATCGCACGGACCTCTTCCTCCACGAAACGAATCGCTTTGCCGCCGGTCGTGAACAGCAATATATCTTTGGTGCCGTCGGTGATCGCGACGCCCACCAGCTTGTCCCCCGGCTCGAGCGCGACGGCGATGATGCCGCTCGCCCGCGGCCTGGAGAACAGCGCCAGCGAAGTTTTCTTGACGGTTCCGAGGCTGGTCGCCATGAAGACGAACTTACCCTCCTCGAATTCCTTGATCGACAGCATCGCGCTGATGCGCTCGCCTTCCTGCAGCGGCAGAAGATTCACGATGGGCTTGCCACGCGACCCGCGGCTCGCCTGCGGCAGCTGATAGACCTTCAGCCAGTACAGCTTGCCGCGATCCGAAAAACACAGCAGCGTGTCATGGGTGTTCGCGACGAACAGCTTGTCGACGAAATCCTCGTCCTTGACGCTGGTCGCCGCCTTGCCGCGGCCGCCGCGGCGTTGCGCCTGATAGTCGGAAACCGGCTGTGCCTTGGCGTAGCCGCCGTGAGACAGCGTCACGACCACATCCTCCGGAGAAATCAAATCCTCGGTCGTGAGGTCCTCGTGGTTGACGAGGATTTCGGTGCGCCGCTCATCGCCGAAGGTATCGCGGATATATTCGAGCTCGTTGCGAATCACTTCGAGCAGGCGTTCCGGCCGGGCCAAAATATCGGAAAGATCCCGAATTTGCACCAGCAACTCTTGGAACTCGGTGATGATCTTGTCCTGCTCGAGCCCGGTGAGCCGGTTGAGCCGCATCTCCAGAATCGCCTGTGCCTGCGTCTCCGTCAGCCGATAGCCTCCCTCGACTATCCCTAGGGGCGCGATTTCGCCGTCGGGTCGAGTGCTGATGGCGCCCGCGCGCGCCAGCATTTCCGGCACGGCGCCGGACGCCCACGGCCGCGACATCAGCGCAATTTTGGCCTCGGCCGGCGACGGCGACCCCTTGATGGCCGCGATGATCTCGTCGATGTTCGCGAGCGCGATCGCCAGACCTTCCAAAATGTGGCCGCGCTCGCGTGCCTTGCGCAGTTCGAACACCGTGCGGCGGGTGACGACTTCACGCCGATGCCGAAGGAACGCGTCGAGCATTTCCTTGAGGCTGAGCAGCCGCGGCTGGCCGTCGACCAACGCGACCATATTGATGCCGAACACCTGCTCCATGGTGGTCTGTGCATATAGATTGTTGAGCAAAATCTCGGGGACTTCGCCGCGCTTGAGCTCGATCACCACGCGCATGCCGTCTTTGTCGGATTCGTCGCGCAGGCCGTCGGACGCGATGCCCTCGATGAGCTTGTCGCGCACCAGGTCGGCGATGCGCTCTATCAGCCGCGCCTTGTTCACCTGGTACGGCAACTCGGTGATGATGATTGCCTGGCGGTCGCCCCTGCCGATGTCCTCGAAGTGAGTGCGCGCGCGCACGTGCAGGCGCCCGCGGCCTGTCTTGTACGCCGCGACGATTTCCTGCGCTCCGTTGATCAAGCCCGCCGTCGGGAAATCGGGGCCGGGAACGATCTGCATCAGCTGCGCGAGAGTGATCTCGGGGTTCTGGATGAGCGCGATGCAGGCCGAGATGATCTCGGTCAGATTATGGGGCGGGATATTGGTCGCCATGCCCACCGCAATGCCCGAAGATCCGTTGATCAGCAAGTTCGGGATGCGCGCAGGCAGTACGGCGGGCTCACTCTCGGACTCGTCGTAATTCGGGATGAAGTCGACGGTTTCCTTGTCGATGTCGGCGAGCAGTTCGCCGGCCAATCTGGACATGCGCACTTCGGTATACCGCATCGCGGCCGGCGGATCGCCATCCACGGAACCGAAGTTTCCCTGCCCGTCGACCAGCAAATAGCGCATCGAGAATTCTTGCGCCATGCGTACGATAGCGTCGTACACCGACGCATCGCCGTGCGGATGATATTTGCCGATGACGTCGCCTACCACGCGGGCGGATTTCTTGTAGGCCTTGTTCCAGTCGTTGCCCAGCTCGCGCATCGCGAAGAGCACGCGCCGGTGCACGGGCTTCAAGCCGTCCCGGACGTCGGGCAAGGCTCGGCCGACGATGACGCTCATCGCGTAGTCCAGGTAGGATTTGCGCATCTCGTCTTCGAGATTTACGGGCAATATTTCGCGAGCGATCTCGGCCATTTGCGAGAGTCCGGTGAAGCCTTCGGGCTAATTTATAAGGGTTTAAAGGAGGCGAGACATGGTCTCAACATTGGGGAATTCTAGCACATATCCGCGTCGGTCTTAAGCCTGCGGGGCGGATTAGCCGATATACTGGGGAATGCCCGCCGTTCTTGCCGATTTAAGCATCGAGGCCCGCTGGATCGTGCCAATGACGACGCGCGGCCGGGTGCTCGAAAACCATGCTTTGGTGGTGCGCGACGGTCGAATTCTCGACCTTTTGCCGAGTACCGACGCGGCCGAACGCTACGCCGCCACGGTGCTCGTACAGCGGCCCGCGCATCTCCTCATGCCCGGGATGATCAACACGCACACACATGCCGCGATGTCGCTGTTTCGCGGGCTCGCGTCGCCTGCCGCACCTCTCGAACAGCGGTTCCTCGGACCCGAATTCGTGCGCGACGGTGTCTTGGCGGCGATCGCCGAAATGCTTTCATCCGGCATCACCTGCTTCGGAGATCGCTACTATTATCCGGACCAGTGCGCCCGGGCAGCCGCAGAGCAGGGAGTGCGCGCAAGCATAGGCTTGCCGGTGGCCGAGACAGCCAGTCCGTGGGCAAAATCCCCCTCCGAATATTTGACGGAAGGGTTGCGCGTGCGTGATGACTACGCGGGCCATCCGTTGATTTCGAGCGTTTTCGCGCCGCATGCCCCGGCTAGGGTGAGTAACGCCACCTTTGCGCGGGTCGCCACGCTCGCCGACGAACTCGACGCGGGTATCGCGATCGACCTGCACGAATCGGCGGATGAAATTGCCCGGTCACTCGCGGTGCACGGCATGCGGCCGATCGAGCGGCTGTGGCAACTCGGCCTGCTGACACCGGCCTTGAACGCCGTCCACATGACGCACGCCACGGAAGCGGATATCGATCTGTCGCGGCGATCCGGCTTGGGCGTCAGCCTCTGCTCGGAGGCTAGTCTCAGGAGTGAGCAGCGATTGCCGCCGCTTGCCTCGTTCATCGCGTCCGGAATGCGCTTAGGCTTGGGCACCGGCGGCGCCTGCCGCCAAGACGTGTGGGCCGAGATGCGGCTGCTGGCGCTGATGACGTCGCGTCTGCAAGCCGACGGCGGATCTGACTACACCGCCTGGGATGCGCTCGCCGCGGCCACCCGCGGGGGTGCCGCCGTGCTGGGGCTGGACGTCGACGTAGGCACGCTCGAGTCCGGAAAGTGGGCCGATCTCTGCTGCGCCGATCTCGGCGGCCCGGCCACTCAGCCCTTGATCGATCCCGTGACGCAATTGGTTTTCTGCGGCGGCCCCGACATCGTGAGCGACGTTTGGGTGGCCGGCCGGCAGCTGCTGTCGGCCGGAGAATTGACCCGCTTGGATTGGCCGAGCGTTGCCGCGCGAGCCAATGCCTGGGCCATGCGATTGAAGACCGGAGGCTGACCCCCATGCACGAATCGACTCGAAATGCCGACCCCGCGGAACTCGCGAAATTCACCGCACTCGCACAGAGCTGGTGGGACCCCAAGGGTCCGTCCAAACCCCTGCACGATCTCAATCCCCTGCGCCTGCAGTACATCGAACGCGCGGTGGCCCTGCGGGGCAAACCGGTGCTCGATGTCGGCTGCGGCGGAGGTATTCTATCCGAGGCAATGGCGCGCGCCGGTGCGCGGGTGCTCGGGGTCGACTTGTCGCAGGCAGTGCTCGATGTGGCTGAATTACATGCGCTCGAGAGCAAGGTCGCGGTGGAATATCGGTTGGTTGCCCTGGAAGACCTGGCTCAAGAACGGCCCGCCGCCTTCGATTTGGTGACTTGCATGGAAATGCTCGAGCACGTGCCTGATCCGGCCGCCGGCGTCAAGGCATTGGCGGCCTTGGTGAAGCCCGGTGGCGACGTCATCGTGTCCACGATCAATCGCAATCCGCTGGCCTTCGCGGTGGCCATCGTCGGGGCGGAATACATCGCGCGCGCCTTGCCGCGGGGCACCCACGAATATTTGAAATTCATTCGCCCTTCGGAACTCGCGCGCTGGGGGCGCGAGGCGCAATTGGAACTGCGCGATTTGACGGGCATCAGCTACAATCCGTTCACGCGCTCGTTCCGACTTTCACCCGACACCCGCGTCAACTACCTGGCACATTTCTCCCGGCCGGCAATCCGATGACGCTGCGTCTCTCGAGCCGGCTCGACGCCGGCGGCCGCGCATGACGGACGGCGCAATCTGGTGGGCGTCGCTGGTCGGCGTCGCGCTCGGCGCGCTCGCCGCGGTGCTGTGGCGCGCGCGTCGCGAGCAAGTCTTGAGGATCGAAACGGAGGTGCTGCGGGCGCGGCTCAAAACCGAGGAAACGTTGAGCGCCGAACGCGAGCAGGCCCTGTCGAGGGCGCGCGAACAATTGCAGGGCGTGTTCGGCGAACTCGCGCGCGACAGTCTGCAGAGCAACAGCGAGGTGTTCTTGCAGTTGGCGCGTGAACGGCTCGCCCGCCAGCAGCAGGACGCCTCGCAGGCGCTGAAGGAGCGCGAAACGGCGATCGAGTCCCTGGTGCAGCCCATTCGCGAGGCGCTCGCCAAGACCGAGGCGCAGATTCAAACGATAGAGCGCGATCGCATCGATTCGTTTGCCACCCTCAAGACGCAGATGGAAGCGCTGGCCCTGGGGCAAACCTCGTTGTCGCGCGAAACGCGCAATCTCGTCACCGCACTGCGCCGGCCCAATGTGCGCGGACAATGGGGCGAGATCACTCTGCGCCGGCTGGTCGAGTTGTCGGGCATGACCTCGCACGTCGACTTTACCGAGCAGGTGCATCTCAGCACCGACTCCGGCGCCGTTCGGCCCGACATGGTGGTGCACATGCCCGAGCAGCGCGACATCGTCGTGGATGTGAAAACGCCGCTCGATGCCTACCTCGCGGCGGTCGAAGCTCAAGATGACGAAGAGCGCGGCACGCAACTGCGCCGCCACGCGCAAATCGTCGGCGCGCGGGTTCGCGAGCTGTCCTCGAAGCAGTATTGGTCGCAATTCGAACGCAGCCCGGATTTCGTGGTTCTGTTCCTGCCCGGCGATCAATTTCTGTGGGCCGCGCTGCAAGAAAATCCCGGATTGGTCGACGATTCGATGCGGCAAAACGTCATGCTCGCCACTCCCACGAGTCTGATCGCATTGTTGAAAGTCGTCTCCCACGGCTGGAGGCAAACGATTCTGGCCGAGAACGCCGCGGAGATTCGCCGCCTCGGCGAGGATTTGTACAAGCGTCTGGCGGTGTTTGGCGAACATCTCGGCAGGTTGGGAAAGTCCCTCGGCAGCAGCGTCGATTCCTTCAATAAGGCGGTCGGTTCGCTGGAACAGCAGGTATTGCCGGCCGCGCGCCGCTTTGAGGGACTCGGTCTGCGCGTGAATCGCGAGATCGACCTGCTCGAACCCGTGGAGACGCTCACGCGCATCCCGCGAAACACGGGAGTAGAGACGGACTCATCGGCCGAGGGAGACGCAACTGGCGAGGCGGATTCTGAAACCACTTGATGCGACCTACCGAACGCGCGCGCTGCCTCCCGGCACGGCGCGCTACTGGAGCTGGCTTTTCGCCGCAGCCGAGTCGCGTGCGCCCCTGCTCGGCATCTATGCCCTCGGTGCCGAGTGGCAGGCTCTGATGGATCCCGCGACCGAAGTCAGCGTGGCGCATTTGAAGCTTGCCTGGTGGCAGGAAGAAATGCATCGGCTATGCCGAGGCTCTGCCGTCCATCCCATCAGCCTCTATCTCGCCGCCCTGCCGCGCGCCGCCGCGGTCGATTTCGCGCCGCTGTCGGTTGCGGTCACCGCCGCCGCTGCCCAGGTGAGCGGCGCGCCTCTGGAACGCGGCACCGATCTCGAGCCGCAATCCCGCGCGCTGTGGGGCGGCCCCATGGCGCTGGCGTCGCAGCTCGCCGGCGACGTCGGCGATGAGGCAGGTTTGCGCAATTGCACGAGCGCCCTCGCGACCGCCGACTACCTGTCGAAGTCGATCCGCGACTATCGGCGCGAAGCGCGAGTTGGACGCGTGCCCTTTGCGGTCGACGAGCTTCTGGCGGCAGGCGTCGACAACGACGACCTTGCCAAGGAACCTCCGCCCCCGCATCTGCAGCGCTACCTCGACGGCTTGCGCAAGCGGGCCGCACAGTACTTCAATACCGCCGCAGAGATGCTGCCTCGGGCACAGCGAGCCCGGCATCGGCACCTGCTGGTGCTGGCGGCGCTCGGGCAGGCACATCTGAGCAGCCGCGCGGCCGCGCCGGAGCGACGGCGGTTGAAAGACATGTTCCTCGCCTGGACCACGGCGCGGCGCGCCCATTGATCGATTCGGAGCCCGACATGATTCCCAAACCATTCACGCCCGATGCCGACTTGCTTGCCGGACGCGTCATCTTGATCACCGGCGCCGGCAGCGGCTTGGGGAGGGCGCTCGCCATCGAAGGCGCGCGGGCGGGCGCGACGGTGATTCTGTCCGGCCGCAACGGCGCCAAACTCGATCGCGTTTACGATGAAATGGTAGCCATGGGAGCTCCGCGGCCCGCGATCGCGATGCTGGACCTCGCCGCCGCGACAGCGGTCGACTACGATAATTTGGCGAAGACCATCGACGAGGAGTTCGGCAGACTCGACGGCGTGGTCCACGCCGCCGCACTGCTGGGAGACCGGACGCCGCTCGAACAATACGACGTGCCGACTTGGTGCAAGGTGCTGCACGTGAATCTGACCGCACCGTTCATATTGACGCAGGTCTTGCTGCCCACCTTACGCAAGTCCGCGGACGCGTCCGTAATTTTCGTCAGCAGCGGCGTCGTGAAGAACCAGCGACCCTTCTGGGGAGCCTACGCCGTCGCGAAGTCCGGGCTGGAGTCGGTGCGCAGCATGTTGTCCCAAGAGCTCGACGGCGTAGCGAATATTCGCGTGAACAGCGTGAATCCCGGCCGCCTGCGCACGGCGATGCGCGCGGCTGCCTATCCCGCGGAAGATCCGAACACCGTGCCCGAGCCGGCCTCGGTGAGCGGCACCTTTTTGTACTTGCTGAGTGCACGAAGTCGCGGTATTGATGGCCAATACATCGAAGCACAATGACAGGAGAGGGAGAACCAATGTTTTCACGGCAAATTCTATCGGCTTGGGCGCTGTCCGCCGGGCTGTGTCTGTCGGCCGCCGCCCGCGCCGACGCCCCCGCTACCGCCGGGGCTCCCCTGGAGAGCGACTATGTCATCCATGACTTTCACTTTGCATCGGGCGAAACGCTGCCGGAATTGCGATTGCACTACACCTTCCTCGGCAAACCGCGCCGCGACTCGCACGGCAGGGTCAGCAACGCCGTACTGATCCTGCACGGCACCGGCGGCTCCGGCCGCAGCCTGCTCAACGAGCATTTCGCGGGCGTTCTCTTCGGGAAGGGCCAGCTGCTGGACAGCAATCGATATTTCATCATTTTGCCCGACGGCATAGGGCACGGAAAATCGAGCAAACCCAGCGACGGCCTGCATGCGCACTTTCCGCAGTACTCCTACGCGGACATGGTGGCCGCGCATCACGCCTTGCTGCTCCAGGGCCTCCAGGTGGATCACTTGCGTCTGGTGATGGGAACCTCGATGGGGTGCATGCACACTTTCGTGTGGGGGGAAACCTACCCGGATTTCATGGACGCCTTGATGCCGCTCGCCTGCCTGCCGGTGCAGATTGCGGGCCGCAACCGCCTGTGGCGCAATCTCATCATGCAAGCGATTCGCACGGATCCCGAGTGGCAGCAGGGCGAGTACAAGAGCGAACCCTTGGGTGCTCTGCGCACGGCGGCCGGCCTGCTGATGATCGCCGGGAGTGCCCCGATTCAAATGCAGCTGACGCTGCCGACTCGGGATGCCGCGGACCAATTCCTGGAAAAATTCATGCAACGCGAACTCGAGAGCCTGGACGCCAACGATCTGCTCTACGCGGTCAACGCATCGCGCGACTACGACCCCTCCCCCGCCCTCGACAGCATCAAGGTGCCTTTGTGGCAGGTGAACTCAGCCGACGATTTCATCAACCCGCCGGAGCTGGGCATAGCCGAACGTGAAATCAAACGCGTGAAGGACGGGCACTTCGTGCTGCTGCCGGCGTCCGATCAGACCCATGGGCACGGCACGCACACCTGGGCTGCGCTTTGGCAGCAGTACCTGGCGCAATTGCTCCAGGCCTCACAGCCCTCAGGGACGTAGCACATCGGCACCGCAATTGCGACGTACCGTTGAGCGGCCCAGCGCTAAGGTCTGGGGGATGGGGGAGCCTGAAGGCAACTGCTCCCCATGTTGCCTTCAGGCTCCCCCATCCCCCAGACCATGCGATCCGCTCAAGTTCACGTCCATTTCATGGGCCGATTTCGCCGCGTCGATCTCGTTGATCAACGCGTTCCGCTCGCTCGGCAGCATGGCCCGCGAGTGCCCCCGCGGCAACTCGCGCGACAGGTGAACCGGCCCGAAGCGCACGCGCATCAAGCGGCTGACGATGATGCCGCGTGCCGCCCACCAGTGCCGCACCTGGGCGGAGCGAGTGGCGCGCACCGTCACGTTGAGCCAATGATTGAATCCTTCTCCATACTGCGCGTCCGCGCGCAGTATGCTCATCGCCTCGCCCTCGCAGTCCGTGGCGGCGCGAAATTCCTCGACCAGTTCATTGCTGAGCGGCCCGCGCATCCTGAGCACGTAGTCCACGGTGAGCGCGTGCACGCCGCGCGACACGCGGTGCGCCCAGGATCCATCGTCGGTCAGGATTTCCAATCCCCCGTCGACCGGCGGCATGGGCTGGATCGCCAGCCAGCGGCCCGAGGAGCGCGGCAAGTTCAGATGTTCCGCCGCGCGCGACGTAGCGGCCTTCAGATCGAGCGTCTCGCCCGGCGAGCGATGAAACAACAGCACGTGCAATTCCTTGACCGCCGGCGCATGCAGCCTGACCGGCCGGCCGTCGAGCGTGATGCGGTCGCGCGGCGCGAGCTTGGCCCCCAAGGCCGGCACTTCGCCGTTGACTTGCAGACGTCCCTCGCGAATCCAGCGCTCAACTTCGCGGCGCGAGCCGACTCCCGCCGCCGACAGCAGCTTCTGCACTCGCTCGGTCGGCGGCTGCTCCTTTCGCGGCGGTAATTGCTTGCGCGGCGGCCGGGGTCGCATCAATTCGGGTCGTCTTGCGCGCCGCTTGCGACCAAACCATGCGGCTGCGGCGCGGCGCCGTCCTCATCCTGTCCGCCCTCCGATCCCGCCGCACTGACCGACTCCTGATCATCGTCGTCGCCTGCAGCCTCCGGCGCCCCGTCGGAGTCGGACTCTGCATTAGCATCGGCATCGGGTGCGACCGCCAGCTGCGGGTCCGCGCCCGGCAGAGTCAATTGCACCCGCAGATCCTCGAGTTCCTTGAGCTGCGCCAGGGTGGGCAGGTCGTCGAGTTTCTTCAAGCTGAAATAATCCAGGAACTCTCGGGTCGTCCCCAGCAGCTCCGGCTTGCCCGGGACGTCGCGGTGACCGACCACGCGAATCCAGCTGCGCTCGAGCAGCGTCTTGATGATGTTGGGATTGACGGCCACGCCCCGGATTTGCTCGATTTCGCCGCGCGTGATCGGCTGACGATAGGCGACCAGCGCCAAAGTTTCCAGCAGAGCGCGGGAATACTTGGCGGGGCGCTCCTGCCACAGCCGCGACACCGGCTGCGCCACGCCGGCCCTGATTTGAATCCGATAGCCGCTCGCCACTTCGAGCAATTCCAGCCCGCGCGTCTCGTAATCCGCCGTCAGCGCCGCGATGGCGCCGCGCACTTCCTCGGCGTTGGAGCCGTCCCGCTCGTCGAATACGTTCACCAGCTCGTCCATCGTCAGAGGCCGGCCGGCGGCGAGCAGTGCCGCCTCAACCACATTCTTCACGTATTGATCGTTCATTGGGTACTCGCTTGGGTCTCGTCGTTGGCGGCATCGTCGGTGACCAGTTTCAGGTGACGGGCCGGATTGCCGAGGCGCACGTGCAGCGGTGCGTACGCTTCCGCCTGCGCGATCTCGATCAGTCCCTCCCGCAATAGTTCCAGTATGGCGACGAAGGTGACCGTCACTCCGCGACGGCCTTCTTCGGCGCGGAACAATTGCACGAAATCCACGAACGCGCTCGCCGTCAACGACGACAACACGTCGGTCATGCGCTGCCGCACCGACAAAGGCTCGCGCTGCACGTGGTGATGGGCGAACATATCGCTGCGCGACAGCACTTCTTGAAAGGCCAGCAGCATTTCCTGCAAGGTGACCTGCGGCGGGATGCGCACGACTTTGCGGTCCGCCAGATCCGCCGACGCGACCCATGTGTCGCGCTCCAGCCGCGGCATGCGATCGATTCCTTCGGCGGCGCGCTTGAAGCGCTCGTATTCCTGGAGGCGACGCACCAGCTCGGCGCGAGGGTCCCCCTCTTCCGCGGACTGTTCGTTGCCCACGCGCGGCAACAGCATGCGCGATTTCACTTCCGCAAGGGTTGCCGCCATCAGCAGATACTCGCCTGCCAATTCCAATTGCAGCACCTGCATCAATTCGATATAGCGCATGTACTGGCGCGTGATCTCGGCGATCGGAATATCGAGAATGTCCAGATTCTGCCGCCGTATCAGGTACAGCAGCATGTCGAGCGGTCCTTCGAAGGCCTCGAGAAACACCTCGAGTGCCTGCGGCGGGATGTACAAGTCTCGCGGCATCTCGGTAATGGGCTGACCCTCCACCACCGCAAATGGCATTTCACTCTGCGCAGGCTGCTGCGCGGTGACCGGTGGCGTCGCCGCAGCGTTCTGCACAAGCGTCAATTCAGGTTTCATCGGTAATCCATGGCCATGGCTTGACGAACCGCATCCAGCGTATCGCGCGCCGCCGCGCGTGCCCGCTCGCACCCCTCGGCGATGATACCGCGTACCAGTTCGGGATTCTCTTCGAACTCTTGCGCCCGTTTCGAAATCGCGGACACTTCCTCGACGATCTTTTCGATCAGCGGCGCCTTGCACTCCAGGCAGCCGATACCCGCGCTGCGGCAGCCCGCCTGCACCCAGGCTTGAGTGTCGGCGTTTGAATACACTTTGTGCAGGTCCCACACCGGACATTTGTCGGGGTCGCCCGGATCCGTGCGCCGCACGCGCGCCGGATCGGTTTGCATTGCCTTGAGCTTCTTGACGATCGAATCCGGGTCCTCGCGCAAACCAATGGTGTTGTTGTAGGACTTCGACATCTTTCGTCCGTCCAAGCCGGGGACTTTGGGTGTTGCGGTGAGCAGCACCTCCGGCTCGGGCAAAATGGCAATGCCGGTTCCTTCGAGAAATCCGAACAGGCGATCGCGGTCGGCGACGGTCAAACGGGCGTTCGATTCGACCAGCGCACGCGCCCTGGCCAGAGCGTCCGCGTGTCCCTTCTCCTGAAACTCCTTGCGCAGGGTGCGGTACATCGCGGAGTTGCGCGAGCCCAAGCTCTTGATGGCTTTCTCGGCCTTCTGTTCGAACTCCGGCTCGCGGCCGTAGATGTGATTGAAGCGCCGGGCCACCTCGCGGGTGATCTCCACGTGCGCAACCTGGTCCTCGCCCACCGGCACGTATTGGGAGCGGTAAAGCAATATGTCTGCGGATTGCAGCAAGGGGTAGCCCAAAAAACCGTAGGTGCTCAAATCGCGGTCGGCGAGCTGCGTTTGCTGATCCTTGTAGGAAGGGACGCGCTCCAGCCATCCCAAGGGTGTGATCATCGACAGCAGCAGATGCAGTTCCGCATGCTCCGG
>Ga0210406_10001735_pt1 | contig 26012 bp, 26 predicted proteins | sample IncBWC30MmetaG_FD_155454 | JGI IMG/M metagenome (GOLD analysis project Ga0210406, IMG submission 155454) | Forest soil microbial communities from Barre Woods Harvard Forest LTER site, Petersham, Massachusetts, United States - Inc-BW-C-30-M | ecosystem: Environmental > Terrestrial > Soil >... | reverse complement strand
GTAATGAGCGCATGAAAGAGTTGACGGGGCCCCGTGCGAGAAATTGCGGTGACTTCAGAACTCCAGATTGTCGATGAGACGCGTGCCGCTTAAGCGGGCGGCGGCCAGCACGACCAGCGGCTCGCCCGTCGATGCTTCGCGCAGGTCACTCTGCCGCCGAACCGCTACATAGTCCGGCTGCCAGCCTCTTGCGGTCAGAAAATCTTGCGCCTCGCGTTCGAGGGCGCGCCAGTCGGAGCGTCCGGACTTGGCTTCAGTGACCAGCTTGCTCAATGCGACGTGCAGTTGCGCCGCCTGGGCGCGCTGCGAGTCATTCAAGTAGCCGTTGCGGGATGACAATGCAAGCCCGCTCGGATCACGTACGGTTTCGGCGGAGACGATTTCGATCGGCAGCGCCAGCTGCCGCACCATGCTTCGAATCACCAGGAGCTGCTGATAATCCTTCTTTCCGAACACGGCTAAGGCCGGCTCGACCATGTTGAAGAGCTTCAGCACCACCGTGCACACACCGGTAAAGAACCCCGGCCGCACTTGTCCCTCGAGAATATCGCCAAGCTCCGGCGGCGGATGTACCTTGTAGCCTTGAGGCTCCGGGTAGACTTCGTCGTCGGCCGGCGCGAACACGATGTCGCAGCCGGCGGAGGCGAGAAGCTCGCAATCGCGCTCGAAGGTGCGCGGATAGGTGGCAAAGTCCTCGTGCGGCGCGAACTGCAGGCGATTGACGAATATGCTGGCAACCACGAGGTCGCCGCGGTCTCGCGCAATACGGACCAGCGACAGGTGACCGGCGTGCAAGTTGCCCATGGTCGGCACCAGTACCCGCCTGTGCGAGGGCTTGAGAGCCGCGCGCAATTCAGCGGCCGTCTTGATTATCTGCATGACTGCCATTCGTTCAGAAGCCGTGGAGCGCATCGTCGGGAAATCGTCCGCTCTTTACGTCGGCTACATACTGGCGAACGGCGAGTTCGATACTGGCGCTGCCTTCCATGAAGTTGCGCACGAACCGCAGCGGCTCGCCCCCCGTCAGTCCCAGCATGTCGTGCAGCACCAGGACCTGGCCGCTGCAGCCGAGGCCGGCGCCGATGCCGATGACCGGAATCGAGAGCGATTTCGTCAAATCTCGGGCGAGGGCGGCCGGCACCATTTCCAACACCAAGAGCTCCGCCCCCGCTCCGGCGAGTTCCTCGGCCTGGCAGCGCAAGACCCGGGCCGCCGCCTCGTCGCGCCCCTGCACCCGATAGCCGCCCAACGCGTGCACCGACTGCGGAGTGAAGCCCAAGTGCGCGCAGACAGGGACGCCGCGATCCACGAGGAAGCGCACGATGGGCGCGGTCCAACCCCCGCCCTCGAGTTTGACCATCTGTGCGCCCTGCTGCATCAACAGAGCAGCATGGCGCATCGCTACTTCGGCAGATTCCTGATAGCTGCCAAAGGGCATGTCGGCAATGACCCAGGCCGTGCGATTGCCCCTCACCACGCATCCCGTGTGATAAACCATGTCGTCGATGGATACGGCAAGAGTGCTCGCACGGCCCTGCAGCACCATGCCGAGCGAGTCCCCGACGAGGAGCGAGTCGACACCGGCGTCGTCCAAAACGCGCGCAAATGCGGCGTCATAGCAAGTCAGCATCGCGATCTTTTCGCCCAAAGTGCGCATTTCGCGAAGGCGGTGCAGGGTAACTGGCTTTCGGTTGGGCATCCGCTATTGTGATGCACCCCGGGCGAGTCGGCTAGGCTTTGGCTGCGGCGGCCGCCGGCGCTGGTAAGCTAGCGGCTTGGGACTTTGGAAGGTAAGGCATGACGTTCAAAACCTGGCTACTGTTCTTAGTGATGGAAACGGCGCTGTCGCTGTCGCCCGGTCCGGCAGTGTTCTACGTCGTATCTCAAGGCGTCCGCGGCGCTCTCCGGCGCTCGATGCCGGCGGCCGCCGGCATCATCAGCGCGAACGCGATTTACTTCACGCTCTCCGCAACCAGTCTCGGGGCGATCATTGCCGCCAGCGCGCGCTTTTTCACGATCGCCAAATGGGTGGGTGCGGCGTACCTGACCTATCTTGGGGTCAAGGCACTGCGTTCGGCCGGGTCGAGCCATGCGGTGGTTTTGGGTGAAAGCCCGGCCCTCGAACAGGGTGACCGACGGCGCGTCTACTTGGGTGCACTCACTCTGCAACTCGCGAATCCCAAGGCGCTGCTGTTCTTTTTGGCGCTTTTGCCGCAGTTCATCGACCCGGTCCAGCCAGTGGTGCCGCAAATGCTGATTTTGGCGGCGACATCGATGCTGCCGGAATTTTGCATTCTATTGGGTTACGGTTGGCTCGCTCACCGTGCGCTGCATGCATCGGCCAAGTTCGGGATGTCCAGCGGTATGAACCGCTGGCTCGCCTGGATCGAGGGCGCAGGTTTGCTCGGATGCGCGACTCTCGTGCTGAAGTTCAATCGGGCCGCCTAGCGCCGACCATCACGTCGCCTGGCACGTGGCTTGCTATCCCTAGTGATATGAATGCAACACTACCGGTATCGCAAACCCCCATCGCGTCCGACCTAGCGCAGTCCAGCGCCACAGGGGCGGCCAATTCCGTGAATTCCGGCGGCAAAGGCCAGGACTTTGCTGCGGCGCTCAGCAACGCGGGCCCCAGGCCGGTCCGCAAGGCGGCAGGGGCGAAAGCGACCGATGCCGGCACCGTCGGCGGGCATTTGCCGGCGGCTGGCAATCTTTCGCCGCCTCCGACGCCGCCCCCGGCGCCGCCCTTGACGACAGGCAGCGCGGCGGCAGCAGCTGCGGCTGCGGCTGCCACTGCCACGACGGGTACGGTGGGCGCGCCAATACCCGGCGCAGGCGTGGGCACTGCCGCGCCCGCGGCGGTCTTAGGCGCGCAGGCTGTGGCTGCCGATCAGAACTCGGGGACCGCGCCGATCGACTTGCCGGTTGCGGCACCCGGCGGCGCCCATGGCGCAACCAGTCCGGGGGCGGGATTCGGCCTTGCTCTCGGGTTGCCGGTCGACCATGCCGGTGAGGCGGGCGCGCCCGGCGGAGACCGCGCAGCTGCTCCGGGCAGCGTGACGGCAGTCGCCGTGCCCGGAGATGTCGCGCTGGCGAAAGGCGCTGCCAGGGCGGCTGTTGCCGTGGCCTCGACAGCGCAGGCTCGAGCCGCCGCAGGTACGGCGGCAGGCGCCGCTAACAAACCGGGTACGGTGGCGACCACGGCGGCAGTCGACGCAGCGGTCTCCCGACCCACCGCCGCCAGCCGCGCCGCCGATGGCAGCGCGCCGCCGGCGATCCCCTCATCGACGACTCCGTCGACGAGTGCCGGCGCCTCGACCAACACCGACGCGAATGCGCAAGCGGTCACTACGGCCGCCGCCATGTCGGCTGCCGCGACCGGTACAGTCGCTCCAGGCGACACCGGTACTGCGGGCGGTGCCGATCTGTCAGCGTTGCCGACGAATGACTCGGCCACGCCCGCCACAGCCGCCAAGGCCCCGGGTACCGCGGGGCCCAATGGCCCGCCGGTGCCGGTTCCGGCGCCTGTGATTTCCGTTGCCCGGCCGGCTACGGAAGTGTCGGCGAAAGGCGCGGCAGCGGCCCCGGTGGGCACTGCGCTCGCCGGCACCGTCGCGGCGGACAAGCGTGCGTCTGGCGGGACCGGCGATTCGCTGCTGTCGGGTACGTCAGTCGACGGTTCCGCCGGCGCAGCACAACTGAGCGTCAACCCCACCGCCGTCGCCGACGCGACGACCGCGCCGCCGACTCTGAAGGTCGCCGCGGGGGTGGAAACACCGGAGTTCGGGCATGGCCTTGCGGACCGCGTGTCCTGGATGGTCGACAACAATCTGAACGGCGCGAAGTTGCAGGTGAATCCGCCGCAGCTCGGGCCCATCGAGGTGCGAATCGCTGTGCAGGGCAGTCACGCGCAAGTCTGGCTCGCCAGTCATAGCGCCGTGACGCGCGATGCGTTGGAGTCGAGTTCGTCGAAGCTGCGCGAAATGCTGGGGGCTCAAGGGTTCGGCCAGGTCAGCGTCGACATCTCGCAGCGCTCCTATCAGGATCGCTCCGCCCATCCGCAGCCCTATGAATCGATGCCCTCCGCGGGCCGCAGCCAGTCCACCGCGGCCGTGCAATCAACCGCGAGTTCGCTGGCGCGCATCTCGAGCAGCGCCGTCGATGCCTACGCCTGACGGTGTGAGACCTGCCCGCGGCATGTAGTAGCGCAGCGCGGGCGTGGTGATCACCGTGCTGAAAATCGCCATGATGACCAACATGGTGAATACCTTGGGCGATATCACGCCGAGGTCGAGACCGACGTTGATCACGATGAGTTCCATCAGCCCGCGGGTATTCATCATGTAGGCGATGATCGCGGACTCCGGATGATTCAAGCCGGAGCGGCGCGCCGCCAGATACCCGCCCGCCAGCTTGGCGAGCGATGCCGCCGCGACGATGGCGAGGCATCGACCCCAGTCCGCCGATTCGAGTCCGCCGATGGAGGTGCGAAGGCCGGTGTAGGTGAAGTAAACCGGCAGAAAAAACACAGTGACGAAATCGCCCAGGCGAGCGCGCCACGCCGACACCAGCTCGGCCTCGTCGTACAGAATGACACCCATCATGAAGCCGCCGAATATCGCAAAAATGCCGATTTGATAGGTCGTCATGGCGGCGATGAAAATCACCGCCAGCAAGCCGCCCAGCAAATTGGCCGACAATTTGCCGTCTCGCGGCCGCGATTTGCGTATCGCGCTCTTGAGGAGGGGCCTCACGACCATCGTACTGATCAGGCCGAATGCAGCGACCATGGCGACGCGCAGCGCAAACCGTCCAGCGACGAAATCGCTGACCGTCAGCGTCGTCACGAGCGCGAGCAACAGCCAACCGACGACGTCGTTGACGGCGGCCGAGCTGATCGCGATGACACCGAGTCTAGTACGGGTCAGGTCCAACTCCATCATGATGCGGCCCAGTATGGGCATGGCCGTGATGGAGAACGCCGTAGCGATGAACAGCGCGGTGTTGATCCGCGCCGCCGGCGAAGAGCTCTCGGCAATGAAGAGCCCCAGCGCGAATCCGCAGGCAAAGGGCAGCGCAAGACAGGCGATGGAAACGCGCAGCACCGCTGCGCGATTCACTCGTTCGGTCAGGTGGGCGAAATCGAATTCAAGTCCGATTTGAAACATCAACAACACGAGTCCGAGGTTCGACAGAATCGTCAACGGCTCCGCGGGCGCGGAATGAAATACATAGTCGAACACATGCGGCGCAAGCAACCCGAACAGGGACGGACCCAAGCAGATGCCGATGATGATTTCGCCCACCGCCGTCGATTGTCCGAACCGCTTGGCCAGCCCGCCGCCGATCCTGCCGGCGAGCACGATGAGGGTGAGCTCTAGAAGCGTGTAGAAGAGCAGGAGCTCATTCCTGTGCGTCCCGGCGGCGGCCGGAATATTCAACCCGAGACCATCCCGCCGTTGATGGAAATGACCTGCCCGGTGATATACGCGGCTTCCTCGGAGGCGAGAAAAGCCACCAGGCTCGCCACTTCTTCCGGGCTTCCGGCGCGCTTCATGGGCACGATATCGGCGATGGCGGCGGCATCGAAGGCGGCGTCGCCCATTTGAGTCGAGATGATCCCCGGAGCCACCGCGTTCACGGTAATACCCCGGCTCGCCACTTCCAAGCTCAAGGCCTTGGTGGCGGCGTTCAGTGCGCCCTTGGCCGCCGCATAATTCACTTGGCCGCGGTTGCCGATCAGCGCGGCCACCGATGATAAATTGATGATCCGGCCCCAGCGAGTGCGAATCATGGGCAGCATCAATGGCTGCGTCACGTTGTAGAATCCGTTGACGGACAAGTCGATCACGCGGCGCCACTGCGTGGGGCTCATTCCCGGGAATACGGCATCGTCATGGATGCCGGCATTGTTCACCAGAACTTGTACCGCACCGTCCTCCAGCAATTTCTCGACTGCCGCGCGCGTCGCGTCCGCGTCGGTCAAGTCAAAATGAACCGCGGCCGCCCGGCCGCCGGCGGCCACTATCTCGCCGACGACCGCGTCCGCGGCCGCAACGCTGAGATGCGCGTGTACATACACGAAGTGACCGGCGACGCCGAGGCGCCGGCAGATGGCGGAGCCGATGCCGCCGCTGCCGCCCGTCACCAACGCACGAGTCACTTTGTTCATGTTTTTAGCCGTTCGCTCGCTCTGAACCCTTTGTTGGCATCGAACACCACCGTCGCACGCCCGCTCAAGAGCCGCTGCGGCTCTGCTTCGGACGTCAACGCAAATTCGTACAGCGCGCTGCCCTGATCTCCGGCGACGAGCAGGGCGTCGCAGATCAGATCGGATTCGATGTCGTCGAGCCGCAGAACGTACAGCCGCACATCCCGTAGACCGGCGAGAAAGCCCACTTCAGAGCGACCTTTGCCGGCGTCCGCCAGAGCGCCGCCGGCGAGCGCCCCGTGCACAGCCATGGCCTGCGCCGCGTATTCGATTCCGCAGGCTATTCCCAAGCGGTCCTGCGAGCGCAGCGGATGATCGGACAGGCGGTGAGTGCCGCTGCGGCAGCGGATATGTTGCGCATCCCACTCCATGACCTCATCGAGCAGACACATGCGGCCGTGGTGGGGAATATTTCTTTCGATCCAGGGGCGGTCTAGGCGCATGGTTCGATTCGCACTTCCATGCGTGATACGTCGAGATACTCGAGAATCGCCGTCCCGCCGGTTCGCGCCGCCAGTAGGCGGAGCAGCGGCAGTGAGCGGGCCGCGGGAAACGCGCAGCGCAACGCCTCCAAGTCCGGGTCCGCGAATCGATCGCACTCCAAGTCGCTGAGCGTCGCGTCCACTCTCGCCAACGACGGGGCGCGTCTTTGCGGCGTCAGCACCATGGCGACGCCGAAGGTATCGGGGATCGGCCGCTTGGCGTGCAGCGGCTGCGGGTATTCGCTGTCATACGCAACCAGCAGAACGGGCACCTGATCGACCGCGACCTGGGTCAACGCTTCCAGCAGACCCGCGGTGAAGCTCGCGTCGAATGCGCACAGCACATTCGATTCTGCCATGGCGCCGGTGCCGATGCTCCAGTAGCCCGCGGCGGCGTTGTGCACCGAGTTGGCAAAGCGCGTCGGCGAAATCTCGCGGCCCGCGAGCGACAGGGCTAGGCAGAGTTCATGACAGTTGTGCCCGTCCCCGCCGGAAGAAGAGAACACGCTGGCGAGTTCCGCGGGATCCTCGCCCGCCTGCGACGTGGCTTCCAGCGCGATGGCCAATGCCAGCTTGACGACACGGCCGATGCGCCGCCGCTCGGCGGCCGCCAAGATCGTCGGCATCGGCAGGACCGCGGCTGCGGGCCGATACGCCTGTTGCCCGGACAGTACGGCCGCCGCCTCGGGCCAATTGGACAGGCCCGGCCCCAGGACTCCGAGGCCGCTGACATAGGCTGACAGCGTCATCCTGTTCGACCCAGAATCAGGCTGCAGTTCGTGCCACCGAAACCAAATGAATTGGAAAGCACGCGCGCCACCGGGGCGCGGCGATTCTCCCTGATGTAGTGTGCCGTCAGGGTCGGGTCGACCTTGTTCGTGTGTACCCCGCCCGGCATCAACCCATTCTTGACGGCAAGCGCGCTGATCACCGCCTCGAGCGCACCCGCCGCACCCAGGGTATGGCCTGTGGCGCCTTTGGTCGAACTGCAAGGCGTAGTCGGACCGAATACGCTGGTGACCGCCTGACTTTCCGAGCGATCGTTGCTGGGCGTTCCGGTACCGTGCAGATTGATGTAATCGATGTCGCCGGGCTCGAGCGCAGCGGCCGCGAGCGCGGCCTCCATCGCGCGGCGCGCGCCGAGACCCTCGGGGTGCGGCGCCGACATATGGTAGGCATCGCTCGATTCGCCGATGCCGAGCAGCAGCACGGCGCCGCCGTCCAAGCCGGCCGGCACGCGCTCCAAAAGCGCGAATGCCGCCGCCTCTCCGATGGAGATGCCATCGCGCGCGGCATCAAATGGGCGGCATGGCGTCGGCGAGGTGAGCTGCAGGGAGTGAAAACCATACAGGGTGGTGAGACACAGCGAATCCACTCCGCCCACCAGAGCCGCATCGATGAGTCCCGCTTCGATCATCCGCCGCGCAGAGCCGAACACCTTGGCGCTGGAAGCGCATGCGCAGGAAACCGCGACGGCCGGACCTTCCAAGCGGCATCGCCGGCGAAGGTAATCGGCCACCGAAAACGAGTTGTGAGTCGAACCGTACTCGAAGCTCGGCGGCAACGCGCCGCTGACGGGATCGCGCTCGCGATAGGCGAGCTCGGTCTGCAGAATGCCCGCCGTGCTGGTACCCAGGAACACACCGACGCGCCGCCGTCCCCACCGTTCGGCCGCTTGCTGCACGGCCTCGAAGAAGCCGTCCTCATGCAGGGCGAGCTCGGCGAGCCGGTTGTTTCGGCACTCGAACTTGTACAAATGGTCCGGCAGCCGTGCATCGTCCACGCCGGCCACTTCGCCAATGTGGGTCTCGATGTCCACGGTCTCGAATTCGCAGTTCCTGAGGCCGCTGCGCTGCGCGAGCAGGCTCTCGAGGGTCGCCGCAACGCCCTTGCCGATGCAACTGGTCGCGGTAAAGTTCTTGAAAAGGAGCGGTCTCATGGGCATAGCTTACAGCGCGGAGCGCAAGGTGACTGGCCGCAGCTGTTTCGACGCCAGAGCGTCGAGCAGCCGCGGCAGGACCTCCAGGATCACCGGCCTGCCGCCGCGGCCGCGCGCCGCATTGCCATCGTGCAGCAGCAAGATGTCGCCGTCCTGCAGTGAATTCGCCAAGCGCCGGTACACGGCATCCGGGTTCGCATTGACGGTGTCGAAGCCGCGGCGCGTCCAACTCGCAAGGCGCAGCTGCAGGCGGGTGAGCACGGGGTCGAGAAACGGATTGCGCAGCCCCGCCGGCGCACGAAAGAACCGCGGCCTCGAGCCGGTCACTCTGAGGATGCTGTCCTGAGCGCGCGAAATCTCCGTGCTCATGCCGCCGGGCCCCAGTAGGGAGAAGTTGTGCCGGTGCCGCTGGCTGTGATTCTCGATGGCGTGACCGCGGCGCACGATTTCCCGCGCGAGGTCTGCATAGCGCTCGACGCGCGCACCCACGCAAAAGAAGGTCGCGAGCGCTTGGTGCTCGGCGAGCTGCGACAGAACCTGCGGAGTGACAGCGGGGTCCGGTCCGTCGTCGATGGTGATGGCGACGCCCGTCGCGACGCCGTTGTGGGCGGGCAAGCGGACCCAGTTGGGTCCCAGCAGCTGGCTGCGCGGCCAAAGCCCGGCCGCGGCCAGCGCAATATGGTTCGCGGCCAGGGCCCCGAGCGCCCAGGGCCACAGGCGCGGACGCGCCAGCGCTGCGGCAGCCGCACCCAGGTGCACGGCGGCGGACGCATACAACAGCGGCGGCGGCGACCAGCGCCGCACTGCGCCATCCGGTGGGGCGGCGTCTTGCCGGTTCATTTGAAGCGCGAGTCCAAGAAATTCTCCCAAAGCCGAACCCAAGTGGACCATTCATGGCCGCCGGCAACCACATTGACCGAGTCGGCCGGCAATGTTGCCGCCAGCAGCTCATGCGCCGCCGCAAAGCGATCTCCCCGGCCGAACCCGAGGTACAGCGGCCGTGAATCCTCGCGACGGCTCTTGATATGGCGCCATATTCGGCGTTCTTCGTCGGTTTCCGCAAGTTCGCCCGGCTGCCATGCCGCAACTCCCGGCGCTTGAGCGATTTCAGCGGTCAGCATCCGATTGCCCAGATAGGGAGCCAGCAGGCACAGCCCATCGAGTTCATCGGGATGCGAGGCGGCGTAGTCCAGCGCAAACAGGCCGCCGAGGGAGATTCCGCCCAGCCAGATCGATACACCCGCCGCGCGCGCCGGCAACACCATGTCGGATCGCAACCGTTGCAGCGCGCTGCGATCGCCCACGTGCGCCATCTCCATGTCCACGAATGTGAGATCGAGGGCGATCCGCCGCACGCGCACCGCCTCTGCAAAGCCGGCGGTCAAGAAATCCCGAGCGGCATGGTAGGCGCCGGGCAGCCACACCACGCGCGTGGGTGCCACGGCCGTCGGCAGGGCGGGCACGAAGACACTACGCACGCGGCACCTCGGGATGCGGTGGGCCGGTGGATGCCAGCACCGCGGCGAAGAGCAGCGCCAGGAAGGCGCCCGGCGCCACCGTCGTGCCCAGCGCCACGAGCACCGGGACTTGCGAGAAGGACAGCAAGCCAAAACCGATTACCGTGCTGGCATTGGCGATGACCAGAGAGGCGAGGGTCAGCGATTCGCCGCCGGACCGGTGCACGCTCGCCTGCCGGTCAAAGAACAATGCATAGTTGGAACCGACGGCAACGATGAGCAGCATGCCCACCAAATGCAGGATGGTGAGCTGCACTCCGCAGAGCGAGAGGCCCGCGGCCACGGTGAGCACGGCCAGCAGCAGCGGCGCCAATATACGCACGACGCGCGGCGGGGAACGCAGCGTGATCATCAGCAGCGCGAGAATCGCCAGCACTCCCCCCAGCGACAAATGAATCGCCTCGGACAAATAGCTGGCATACAAGGCGTCGGACTCCTGTTTGAGATCGAGCACCCGAGTCTCCTCGAGTTTCGCGTCCTGCAGCGCCGCCCTCACGCGAGCGGTGTCGACCGCCCGCGCCGAATCGGCGGCGTGCAGCGGCAGCAGCGCATTCCAGCGATCCCTCTCGTGCAGGATCAACGCATCGAAGCCGGCGTGCAGAGAAGTCCCTTGCAGATTTTGCGCCGTGACGAGCGGCGCGTGACGAGCGGCTTCGGCGTCGCGTAAAAACGGCTGCAGGCGGTCGCTGCTCAACCCAACGCCTGCCGTGGCCCGCCGCAAATTATCGCGCAGCTGCGATGGGTCGGGCAGGCTGTCGCGGCGTGCCTGCTGAGTCGGTGCACTCGGGAGGTAGTTCGCCGGGCTGTCGAAACCGCCGATTACCTTGGCATCCACCAAGGCCCCCAGCGCCCGAGCAGCGCGTTCCGCGCCGCTGAGCGCGGAATCGAGCGTCGGGCCGGAGACGATCACGAGGTCGCGCACGTCCGCGGCGCCCAAGTCGCTGCGCAGCTTGGCGTCCGCGTCTCGATCCTCCGCGGAGACCGGGCTCAACGCCGCGAGTTCGCGATTCCACAGTGTATCGCGATGCAGGCACAATACGGCCAGCGCCGACGCCGCCAGCGCCACGCTGAAGACGGCGAGATGCATGCCGCGAAGCTGTCGTGCCCCGTGCAGCAGCCGGGCGACGCGTGACCCCAAGGGCGTGACGTCGCGGATGACGAATCCGCTCGGCAGCAGCTCGGGCAACACATAGCGAGTCACCAGCGCGGCCGCGATCAAGCCGCTGATCGAGTAAGCCCCAAGTTGCGCGAGCCCGGGAAAACCGGAAGGGAGAAGCGAAGCAAAGCCGCACACCGAAGTCAGCATCCCCAAACGGATGGTGGGCCACCATGCCCGCTGCCAGCTCAACGCAGGCGCTTCGTTCTGCGGCAGGCGGCGCGACTGCACGAAAAAATAAATCGAATAATCCACCGATTCGCCGATCAGGGTAATACCGAATCCCAAGGTGATGCCGTGCACCGCGCCGAACCCCAGCGCGACGGCGGCGATTCCGATCACTGCACCACTTGCTACGGGCGCCAACCCCAAGGCGAGCGCCGGCAGCGACCGATACACTGCAAACAACAGCGTCACGACCAGTATGCTGCTGGCGATCGACAGACGTACCGCGGCGTGCTCGATCTTGGCGCGCGCGCCGACGGCAAAGACACCCGGTCCGCTCAGTTTCAAGCGCAGCGCTGCGGCGCCGGTCGCGGGCGGCGGTTCGCGCACCTCGGCGAACGCCGCGCGCACCGCCGCGATGGCCCGCTCCTGCGCGTCGGTATCCGCGCCGCCGGCCGCCGTCTGCGCCACCATCAGGGCGCGCGCGCCGTCGGGCGAAACCCAGACTCCATCGCTCGTCGGCGGCGAGGGAGTGCGCTCCAGTTGATCGATGATGTGCAGCATCTCGCCCGTGGGATCGTTCGGCAACAGCGACTTGAGCATGAGTCCGACCGGCGATGCCAACTCGTCGAGCGTGTCCAGAAGGGCAGCATGCAGACCCTGGTCGGAAAAGCGCGCCGCGCTCACCTGGTCGCTCAGCAGATAGCGATGTTCAAACAGGAACTCGCGATCGCGCTCCGCAGTGACCGGCTCGCCGTTGTTGACGCTGGAGAATTGCCGGTCGCGGCGCAGGCGGGCGGCCATCGCAACAGACACTCGCGCCCGGGAGCCGGCGTCGCCTCCTTCGATCGCAATCAGAATCAGGCGCGAGGCCGGACCATCGCGCAACTGGTCCACCAGAAGTTGCTGCGTGGGGGTGGGGGATGCGGGCAAAAACGCCGACAGGTCGGTGATGTAATGGGCGCGCGCCACGATGACGGCCGCCAGAGCGACGCAACAGAGCCAGAGCGTAGGGAAGCTCGCGCGCCCCCAGTTCATGGGGCGGCTGCGCGCAGGGTCATCAGTGAGCGATCACCATCGGCCTGGCGAATTTCAATTCTGTGCAATTGGTCTCTCGACCCGTCGATCTGCACCTGCTTGACGGTTCGCGCCAATTGATGGTCCACGGGGACCAGAACGAGGCTCCAGCGCTCCACGCTGCCGCCAAATTCCACGTGGAATACTCGCTCGAGTGCGCTTCGATCGCCCGCCAGCGTGGCGCGGATACTTTCGACGAAGGGCTGGATTTGCGGGTACCGCTGCAGGTCGAGCACATGCTTGCGGCCGCGGCGCTCGACGGTCAATACGCCGCCGGCGAGCACCAGGTTTTCGGGGCGGGGAAGCAGAGTGCGCTTCTCCAGATGATCCGGCGCGTCGTAGCGCAATTCGCCCGAGGATTCGATCGGGTGATCGAGGACGGCAAGGAACTGCTGCTCGATGAACTCGACTCGCCCGTGCTGGCGCATAGCCAGCAGGCCCATGACGGCGTCGAGATCGCTGCTTGCGCCGCAGAGCCAGGCCAGCACGAAGACTGCCGGCGCACGGCGCATCATGCTCCCGGCAACATGCGCAGCGACGTTCACCGCACTCCGCCCCGCTCGCGCCAGAAATCGTGGAAATTGAACCAGTTGTAGGGGTCGCTGCGGCAGTACTGCTCGAGCAGGGCGGCATAACGGTCGATCGCCGCACGGACCGCGAGATGGCGCGGCGCCGCGGGAGTCGAGGAAAAATCGGCGACCGGCTCGAACACCACATGGTAGTGGTTCTTGCCGCGATACAGCCCGGCCATGAAGAATACCGGGCAGCGCAGAATGGCCGCAGCACGCATGGGACCCGTGGGCAAGTAGGCGCGCTCGCCCAGCAAGGTCACCGCCTGCACCGGCTCGCCTCCCAGCGTTCGATCACCCAGCACGCCGACGAACGCGCCGCGGTCGAGGCGTTCGGCAATATTGAGCATGGCGTCGATCCTGCCCAAGGAGACGATGTCGGACTTGAGGTGCGGATTGATGGCCGCGAGGATGGCGTTGATCTTGCGCGCGTTCTCCTCGTACATGGCCATGGCCACCTTGAGTCCGCGCCGCCGCCGGCCAAGGCTGTGCATCACCTCGAAGCTGCCCATGTGGGCGCCCATGAGCAAGGCACCTCGGCCCTTGTCTGCTTGCGCGAGTATCTGGGTCTCGCCTTCGAGTGTGATGTGGAATATCCCGAATTGCTCGTTGATCAGATAGACGCGATCATGGATGGTGGTGGCAAAGCTCAATATTTGACGAAAGCGGTCGCGCGCGCTGGGGCGCCGGCCGAGAGCGAGGCGCAGGTAGCGTCGAGAATGGCGCCGCGCGCCCGGCGCGAACAAAAAGAAATAAATCGCGATTCCATACAGGGGAATGCGGCTCAAGGTTCTGCCCAAATGCAGGGAAACGAACGCCATGATGCGGAGCAGTGCGATGCTGCCTCGCTCGCGATGCCTGATCCAATCCGCCTTAGCTTGTGGGTCCGCGACGTTCGCGGCCTTGGGGGTCATGCGCTGCCGCTCGACGGGGCGGCATCCGGCTGCGCCGCGCCTTCCGGCGTCGTACTCGCCAGGCTGCCGATGGCCACCGTCCGGTCCGCGACGCGAACCGTAAAGCGAATCAGCCCGCTCTTGCCCGCGGCGAGATGCTCCAAGCGCAGTGCGTCACCGGGGCGTACGACGTCGATGAATTTGACGGACGCGATATGCCACTGAGTGAGGTCGACGGCCCGCTCGCGCTGTAAGACTTGCAGCACCGCATCCAGCAGAGCGGCGCCCGGCAGGACGGGAAACTTGGGAAAGTGACCGGCGAACGCCGGATGGTCTCTGGGGACCTCGATGGAGCTCTGCATGGCCGCCGCAGCTTTCACGGCGTTTCATTCGTCTGCAGGTGGCGGCTTGCCAGCTGTTGCAGTTCCTGATGCGGCAGCTTGCCGGTGGCGTTGCGCGGCAAGCGCTCGACGATGATCAGCGGGCGCGGCAGGAACACGGGATCGATCCGCTGGCGCAGATGCTCGATCAGCGCGGCCACACTCAATGTGGGAGCGACCACGACCGCGCCCAAGCGCGCCACTCCGGTGGAGCCGGTGGCGCCGTCGCGCAGGAAGAACACGCCGTCGGTCACGCCGGGGATGGCATTCAGCTGCGCGTTCAAATAGCCGAATGAACTGCGCTTGCCGGCGATATTGACCAAGTCCGCCGTGCGGCCGTGCAGAAGAAATTCGTCGTCGCCGGTGATCTCGATGACGTCCTGCATGGCCGTCAGTTGTTCGACGTGACCGCCGTGCGCGAACGCCTGGTCGTTCGAAATTCTCAGTCGAACTCCAGGCCACAGCCGCCAGCCGGCCGACTCGGCGGTGCGGCGGATGGCGATCTGCCCGGTTTCCGTGGAGCCGTAGATCTCGAGGAGTGCCGCGTGAAATTTCTCTTCCACTGTGCGCGCCAGATCCTGATCCAAAGGAGCGGTCGCGGAGACGACGAGATCCAGCGGCGGCAAATCGATCTCCGATGCAAGTAGCGCGCGCAAGTGGACGGGAGTCGTCACCAAGACGCGCGGCCGGGGCACCACGCCCAAGGCGGTCGCGATATCGGCGGGATAAAAGGGCCGCCCGGCGCAGAAGGAGTTGCCGCTCATGAGCGCCAGCAGCACCGTGGATTCGAACCCGTACATATGCTGCGCAGGCACCGTGCCGATCAGGACATGCCGCCTGCCGTCCGACAGCCCCAAACGGGGGGCGCCGTCGCGCACGCAGCGTGCAAGGCGGCCCCAGGTTTTCTTGTAGGGCAGGGGTGTGCCGGTCGATCCCGAGGTAAAGACGATGGCCGCGAGCTGAGTCACCGGAATCTCCGGCACCGCCCAAGCCACCTCGCTGGTGGGCAAGTCCTCGGGATAGTGGACTCTCGGGAGGCCGATGTCGCAGAGCGGGTCGTCGGTCAGGCAGAAAGCGTCCGGCGCGAAGCTCGCGAGTTGCCCGATCACCTCGGGCGTGTGCGTGGATGGCAACAGACTGACGCGCCCTGTGATGAGACAAGCCGCGAGACCCACCGTGAAGCGGTATCGATCGGCGCACACGTTGAGCACGTGCTCGCCGACGGGCAAGCGCTGCGCCAGGTGCTTGGCGTCGGATAAGAAGCGCAGAGCGGTGACCGGGACTTTAGATCGATAAGCAATCACCGCCGAGGGTGTGCTGTGGGACAGTAGCGCGATCTTATCCATCTTACAGTAGCTTAGGGTGACACTAGCTCAGGGTGAGTTCGCGAAATAAACCCGCACCGCGGCGAGTATGCCTCGGCGAGGCACCTGCGGGAGCACACGCCGCCGGACGGCATACTCGGCCACGAACACGAGTCCGATCAGCGGCAGCACGCAGAAATTCGCGAACAGCGACCAAATGGGCAGCGGCGCGAAGAGGAATAGCCCGAACGTCGCGCCGGTGATCACGATGAAGAACAAGGCCCACGCGGCCGTGACGCGGCGCGTGTAGTGCAGCTCTTGCGGTGTCAGCGGCCCATGCACCTTGTCCGCGAGCTGGGTGCACAGCGCCACGCGATTCCCCAGCAGGGACACACCGAAACTGGCCGCCATGAGACTGTAGAAGCCGCCCTCCTGCAGGAGATAGACCACGGGGAAGTTCTTTTCCAAGACCGGCCAGTAGTGACGCAGGAGCACGGCCGCCGCTGCCGCGCCCAGCAGGGCCACCCATAGGTGGGTCCAGCGCCAGAGTAGAAGGAGGCCGACGGTGAGCACCGGGCCCAAGGCGAGACCCACTCCCAAATCGTGGGTCTTTGCGGCGGAGTTGCTGTAGTGGGACAGTCCTGCGTAAGCGACCAGGAATAAGACGACCGCAGCCAGCTGCAGTCTACGCCGCCAACGCATCGCTACTTGGTCCTATGTGCCGCAATGTACTCTGCTAGGTGCCTCAAGGAACGGAAGGTCTGCTGATTTTCCGAAGCGTCGGCGCGCAATTGAATGCCGTACTGCTTGGAGACGATCAACGCCACCTCCAAGATATCGATGGAGTCGAGGCCCAAGCCCTCGCCATACAGGGGGGCCTCAGGATCGATGTCCTGCGGCAGGACCTCGAGGTTCAAGGCTTGCACGAACAGGCCGGCAATTTCCCGCTGTAGACCGACATCGGCCAGGGGCGCCGGCTGTTGCATGAGCGACGCTTTGTCGGACATAGGCTAGGCTTTCAATTGAACTTATAAAGTTGCGGGCATTATATAGGTGCGGGCCGGAGCGGCAACCCACCGGCGTCGCATTACCGTCGCCCGGCCACCCGTGCGCGCATGCGCCGCAGCGACAACAGCGGCAGGCGCACGACGAAGCCCCAAAACAGGCGAAAGTGCATCCAGGTGAGCAGGGCGTTGTCGCGCCCGTAATTAAAGTGTGAAACACCCCCTTCCTCGGGACGAAAGTAACGCACCGGCGCGGGCAGATTGATGGGCCGGACGCCGCGCCAGCACAGGCGCACCGCTGCCTCGACGTCGAAGTCGAAGCGCCGCATCCAAGGTTGCCGGCTCATGACTGCGATCAGAGGGTCAATGGGGTACACGCGAAAGCCATACAGGGAGTCGTGGATACCCGCCCACAGGGTCTCGAGGTTAGCCCACCAATTCGAGATTTGGCGGCCCTTGACCCGTAAACCGGGCGCGCTGGCATCGAATACCGGGACGCCGAGCACCATGGCATCGGGCTCTGCCAATGACGCCTGCATGAAGCCTGCAATCCGTTCGGCGGGATGCTGGCCGTCGGAATCCATGGTCAATGCGTGAGTGAACCCGCGAGCTTGCGCCTCGCGCAACCCGAACAACACAGCGGCACCCTTGCCGCGATTCTCAGGAAGGACGAATACAGCCAAGCCCGGTTCCGCTTCGGCCATGGCCAACAAGCCTTGCGCGGTTTGATCGGTGCTGCCGTCGACTACCACCCAGACGGGAGCCCATCGATCGAGAGCGGCGCGCACGGCCGCATACACCTTGGGCCCCGGATTGTAGCTGGGAATGAGCACCAAGTGAGAACTGGACCGCACCGGGGCGCGGGCGGCATGGCGCGCGTCCATGCCTACTTGCACGGCAGCCAGCGCGACTGCAGCGCCCCCTCGAGCGCCTGCCTGTAGTATCGGTCGAGCTCGGCCGTGAACGCGGGGACGTCCGCAGGAGGGTCAAAGCGCCTGCCCAGCCTTACCCGGTAGGTGATGGGCAAGTCAGGCCGCCGGAACAGCGGCCAACCCTTGCTCAAGAAGGGCGAATCGGTTTCGATCACCAGGGTTTGCACCGGGACATTGGCGTGCTTCGCGATCAGTCCCACGCTGCCCACCAACGAATTGATCGGCGCCCGTGTGGTACGGGTTCCCTCGGGAAACAGCAAGAGAACGCCGCCGTCGCGGAGATGTGACACGGACTCCTTGACCATTTGGCGCGACGAGTCGTTGGGCACGTAGCGCGCGAGACGCGAACCGGATCCGAGAAACACATTTCTCATGAGCGCCGATTTCATGACGCAGACGATGTTGGGGTGGCGCGTCAGGATCAGCAGCGCATCGATCAAGCAGGGATGATTGGGGGCCAAGATCACCGGCGGCCCGCCCCTCAAGGTGTCGATGGCGCGCAAATCCAAGCGGTAGGTGCGGGTCACGGACAGAGACCAGGCATAGAGGCGAAATCCCGACATGATGCCGCGCCGCCCGACCGCGGTGCCGATGCGCCGCGGCAGAATGAAATACAGCGGCAGCGCGAACACCGACCAGGTCAGGCAGATGAGCCCCAGCAGCGACAGCGAAGTGTAGAGCGCGAAATACTCATAGACGATTTTGAGAGGACGCAGCATCGGTGCGGGTACTCAATCGGGTACTTCGACCATGGTCGAAGACCGGTGGATCATCCAGGAAATACCGAATCCCGTCGACCAATAGCTCCTGCGCTGGACCAGCGGGCTGTCGATGAACGCGGCCCCGGACAGGGTGTCATAACGCACGTACGCACCCACCCAGAAATGCGGAAAGCGTCTGGAACAGGCGGCGATCGCCTGGGTGCCGGCGTAGCCGCCGACCGCCTGGTAGACGGGGCGCGCCGCCGTTGCATACTGGGGTGCGACCGTATAGAAATAATCATTGTAGCGGCGATCGGCGAACAAGGGCCCGGTGAGCAATCCTAGGTGCCAACCCGTGAACCCGAGAGGGTCTGCGACATCCAAATTGAAGCGCGGCGTGAACGTCCAGCCGATCATTCGGGGCGAAGACTCGACTGTGAATGCGGCGCGCAGCGGCATTCGCAGGTCGAATTTGATCCGTGCATCGTCGCTGCGCAACAAATGCAATTCCAGCGAAGGTCCGAGCTCCAGCGTGGATCTGAGGTCCGGCATGCCGTTGCGTTCCCGATCATTGCGTACCGGCGTGGTCGCATTGACGCTCAAATTGAGCTCGACCCGATCTTGATTGAACAGAGTTCCGCGAACGCCCTCGCGATCCGATTTTAGAAACTTGCCGTGGTACACCAGATACGGAATGGGCAGGGGATAGACGTGTGCGCTGTTGGAGCCGCGATAGTCTTCGAATGCCACTGCGCCGACTCCAAGCCCATACTCCAGCAAGGGTTCCTCCTTGGACAGAACCGGCATTGCCCAGCACGCGGCCAGCAGCGCGGCGGACAGTGTGCCGCGGGAACTCTTCGGTGCCGCAGGCATCAATGGTTGGTCATGTGTTGGTTTGAGAGATCGCGTCGGGCATAATCAAAGCGGCCTTTTGATGAGATGTTGGGACAACCCGTGCGCTCTTGACTTTAGTCTATCGTGCCGACAAACACGGGTCCAACGGCTGTAAGATAGCAAGCCATGCACATCTTGATTGTTGAAGATGACGAAGTTGCACGCGACTACCTGGCCAAAGCGCTGCGCGAGGTAGGGCACACGGTCGACGTGGCGGGAAACGGTCTCGAGGGGCTGCACCTTGCCTCGTCGATTGCCGTCGATCTGGCGATCGTCGATCGCATGCTGCCGAAGCTCGATGGACTCGCCTTGGTGCAGTCGCTGCGCGCGACCGGGCGCAAGATGCCGGTCCTCATCTTGAGCGCGCTCGGCGACGTCGACGATCGCATCACCGGCCTCCGCGCCGGCGGCGACGATTACCTGACCAAGCCGTATCACATGTCGGAGCTGCTGGCGCGCATCGACGCGCTCGCAAGACGCGGCGAGAACGGCAGCGCGGAGGCGAATACCAGGCTGAAATTGGCGGATCTGGAGCTCGACCGGATGACGCGCCGGGTCATGCGCAACGGCAAGAAAATCGAACTCACGGCGCGCGAATTCCAGTTGCTGGAGTTCATGATGCGCCACAGCGGACAGGTGGTGACGCGCACCATGCTGCTCGAGGGGGTGTGGGACTATCATTTCGACCCGCAGACCAACGTGATCGACGTGCACATCAGCCGTTTGCGGCAGGCTATCGACAAAGACTTCGACAAACCCCTGTTGCACACCGTGCGCGGTGCAGGGTACAGCTTGCGCGAAGACGAATAGCGGCCCACCCGTGGGACCCGATCAACGGTTTCTCCGCGTACTCGATACCTCGCCGTTCCGTATCGCCATCGTCTATTCGATCGCCTTTGCCTGCGGCGCGGCCGCGCTCTTGGGCGCGGTCGATTTCGCCGTCTCGCGTGTGGTCGACGGCAGCACCGACAATCTGATCGAGGCGGAAGTGCAGGGATTGCGCGAGCAGGTGCTGGTGCTGTCGCGCAGCGATTTTATCGAGTTGATCGAACAGCGCTCGCAGGATCAGGATGTGCGCGGCGCGGTGTACTTGATGGTGGACCCGCAGCTGCGCCCCGTCGCGGGCAATGTCCCGGCTTGGCCGAAGCTCGAAGCCGGCAAGGGCAAATGGTTCCTGTTCAAGGTATCGGTGCCGTTCGGCGATGAAACCCGGGAGCACGAAATGCGCGCGCAGCGTTTTCCCCTGCCCGGCGGTTATCGAATGCTGGTAGGGCATGATGTGCAGGAGCGGCAGGACGTCAAGAGCCTCATGATGCGCGGTCTGATCGCCGCGGTGGTGATGACCTTGCTGCTGGGGTTGGGCGGCGGCTTTTGGATGGGCCGGCGCATTCTGGCCCAGGCGGGTGCGATTTCGGCGGTGGCGACCCAGATCATGCGCGGCGATCTCTCGCAGCGGCTGCCGGTCCGCGATGCGGACGACGAATTAAACACATTGGCCCGCGAAATCAACACCATGCTCGATAAGATCGAGCAGCTCACGCTGGGCATGCGCACCGTGCTCGACAGCGCCGCGCATGACCTCCGCACGCCGCTCAATCGCCTGCAGTCCACCGCCGAGGCAGCGATGATGCAGCTCACCGTGGGTTCGGCCGAGCGGCGGGTCGTCGAACGAGTCACCACCGAAGTCGATCGAATGCGGAGCACCTTGGACGCGCTGCTGCGCATTGCACTCGCCGAAACCGGCACGGTGGCGCGGGAACCGGTCAATCTGTCGGAACTGGTCGCGAGCGTGGTCGAACTGTACGCGCCGGTGAGCGACGAGCGCGGCATCATATTGGAGAGTTCGGTCGCGTCGGGGGCGGAGGTTCTGGGCAGCCGGCAGCTGTTGGCGCAGGCGCTGGCGAATTTGCTGGACAATGCCATCAAGTTCACCCCCGACGGCGGCCATATCCGGGTGCAGTTGCGGGGCTCGAGCAGCGAACCGGAAGTGATAGTCGAAGACAATGGGCCGGGCATCCCGGCCGACAAGCGCGAGATCGTTCTGGGCCGCCGCGTGCGGTTGGACGAGGCGCGCAGATTTCCGGGTTCGGGGCTGGGGCTGTCGTTGGTGGCGGCGGTCACCAAATTACACGGCGCGCACCTGGTGCTGGATGACGCAGGACCGGGCCTGCGTGTATCGCTGAAGTTCTAAAGGATCCCCGGAAGGTCCCTGATCGTCACAGAGTTTTTAGGAGGGTTCATGTCACGATATGTCACCTGCGGCGTCGGCGTACTCGCCCTGATCGGCTGCGCATCCGCCCCAGCCATGACGCTGCGGTCCGGGGTCGATCTCAACTACGTCGATCACTCGGTCCGTCCCCAGGACGATCTGTATCGGTACTTGAACGGCAAATGGCTGGACAGCTTTCAGCTGCCGCCCGACAAGGCTTCCTATGGGTCGTTCACCTACGTGGATGACGCGACTCAGGAGCAGCTGCGCGGGATCGTCGACGGTCTCGTTCAGGGGCAAGCCCAAGCGACGCAAGCCCAGCCCCAGCCCCAGACCCACACCCAGGCACAGACCGGCGCCAACGCCGGCAATGCCGACGCCGAGGTCCGGAAAATCACCGATTTGTATCAAAGCTTCATGGACGAGGCCCGGCTCGAAGCGCTGGGAATGAAGCCGCTGCGGGCTGAATTTGCCGCCATCGACGCGATCGCCGACAAGAGCGGCATCCCGGCGCTCATCGCGCATCTGAATCGTATCGGGGCGGGCGCGCCCTTCGACTTGTACATCAATCAGGACGCCAGAAATTCCCTGCAATACGCAGTGATCTTCCATCAAAGCGGATTGGGTTTGCCGGACCGGGACTACTACCTCAAGGACGACGCCAAACTCAAAGAGGCGCGCGCCAAGTACCTCACGCATATGGCCAAGATGCTGGGGATGGCGGGCGATACGGAGGCAGAGACTCATGCCGCCGCCATCCTCAATCTAGAAACGGAGCTGGCTCAATTGCAATGGACGCGGGTCGACAACCGCGATCCCGTCAAGACCTATAACAAGACCGCGATCGCCGATTTACCGAAGCTGATGCCCGGCTACGACTGGCGGCGCTACGTGCGCGGCACCGACATCGACGGCAAAGTCGACTCGGTCATCGTCAGCCAGCCAAGCTATTTCGGCGGCCTCGGCAAGCTGATGACGGCGACACCGCTCCCGGTGTGGAAGGCTTATTTCAAATGGCATGTGCTGGCCGCGGCGGCGCCGTATCTGTCGAAATCCTTCGTCGATGAGCGCTTCGCGTTCAGAGGCACCGTGCTGAGCGGTATCCCTCAAAACCGCGCGCGATGGAAGCGCGGCATTGCGCTCATCGATGAGGCCATGGGCGAGGCACTGGGCAAGCTCTACGTCGCGAAATACTTCCCGCCGGAGAACAAGGCGCGCATGGAATCGCTGGTTCGAAACCTGCTCGATGCCTACCGCCGCGACATCGATACGCTGGACTGGATGAGCCCCGGCACCAAGAAGGGAGCCCAGGAAAAACTCGCCAAGCTGGTGACGAAGATCGGATACCCCAACACATGGCGCGACTATGCCGCCCTGCAAATTTCACGCGACGATCTGTGGGGCAACGTGATGCGCGCCAACGAGTTCGAGTATCGGCGCAACCTCGATAAATTGGGCAAGCCGGTCGATAGAAATGAATGGCAGATGACGCCGCAGACCGTCAATGCCTACTACAATCCGCCGATGAACGAGATCGTGTTCCCGGCCGCGATCCTGCAACCGCCGTTCTTCGACGTTCGGGCCGACGACGCGGTCAACTACGGCGGAATCGGCGGCGTCATCGGCCATGAAATCAGTCATGGCTTCGACGACAACGGCAGTCAGTACGATGCCGACGGCAACCTGCGCGACTGGTTCACCCCGGAGGACCACGAGAAGTTCAAGGCCAAGACGCGCGCCTTGGTCGCACAGTACGAGGCCTATGAACCGGTGCCCGGATTCCACATCAACGGCGATTTGACGCTGGGAGAGAACATCGCCGACAACTCGGGGCTGGCGATCACCTACAAAGCCTATCACCTGTCGTTGGCGGGCAGGGCGGCGCCGGTGATCGAGGGTCTCACCGGCGATGAGCGGTTGTATCTGGGTTGGGTGCAGGTCTGGCGCGGCAAGGTGCGCGAGGCCGACGCGATTCAGCACATCAAGGCCGATCCGCACTCGCCGCCCGCCGTGCGCGGTACCGCGCCCGTGGTCAATCAGGAGGGTTTCTACGACGCATTCGGCGTCAAGGAAGGCGACAAGATGTATCTACCGCCGGGGCGGCGCGTCACCATCTGGTAGGAAGGAACAGGACAGTCTCGAATTTGGGCATACGGCCGTGAAAATACTCATAGTCGAAGATCAACGCCGCATCGGCGCGTTTCTCGAGCGAGCCCTGCGGGAGCATTCCTACGTCGTGACTTGGGTCCGGTCGTGCCGCGAGGCGCTTGACGCCCTCTGCGAATCGAGCCATGACGCGATCGTTCTCGACCTCGGGCTGCCCGATGGCGATGGAATCGACTTGCTGAGCCAATGGCGCAAATCGGGCTTCAACGAGCCGGTGTTGATCTTGAGTGCCCGCGATGCCGTTCAGGACCGGATCAAAGGACTCGATCTGGGAGCAGATGATTATCTTTCGAAGCCGTTCAGCCTGGAAGAACTGTTGGCGCGCCTGCGTTCCCTGCTGCGCCGTCAATCGACCGTCAAGGAGGCGGTCCTCGAACACCGCGGCATCAAGCTCGATCTCATAGGGCATACGGTGCACCTGGCCGGTGAGCCGGTCGATTTGACCAGCCGCGAGTTCGCTCTACTGGAGATTTTCATGCAGAACGTCGGGCGAATTCTCACCCGCAAGCTGATCTGCGAGAAGTGCTGGTCGTCCGATCATGATAACGAGACGAATCTCCTGGATGTGTACATGAGCCGGCTGCGATCCAAACTGGACACGGTTCCGGATAGGCCGTTGTTCAAGACGTTTCGCGGCATAGGCTACCAACTCCTGTGAGATCCATCGGCGCACGGCTCGCGCTATGGTACGCCGCCGCCGCTACCGCGACTCTGGTATGCCTGTTCGTCGCAGGGTACTACCTTCTCAAGATCAACCTGGTGCACGGCCTCGATCTCATGAATCGCGCAGAGTTCGCGCAGATAAGCGCTCACCTGGGGTCCGACTATGCGTCGTTGAACGATCGCGTCATCGACGCCCGAATTCGCGAGACGACGGACTATGCTTCGGTTCTCTTTTTCATCACCGTCGACGATCCGCACGGACCGGTCCGGCCGATTTTCTATTCGACGAATCTGCGGGGTCTGGAGATTCCCGACGTTCCGGGTCAACGCACGTTCAATGCGGTTCTGCCCGGCGTCGGCGAACTGCGCGTCGGCGAGTTCATTCTCGGTCCATTCGACGTCACCATCGCGACACCGCTCGACAATGTCCACGAGGCCATGCGCTACTACACTCAGACCTGCCTCTGGCTGCTTGCCGTCATGCTGGCAGTCAGTGTTGCGATCGGTTTCGGGCTGAGCCGGCTTGCGCTGCGGCCCGTGCGATTGATCCGCGAGACCGCCAGCCGCATCAGTTCCGACAATCTCAGCGAACGCATTCCGGTTGCCAGCATCCGCGATGAGATTTCCGAACTCGCGCTGCTGTTGAATCTCATGTTCGACCGGCTGGAAATATCGTTCAAGCAGATTCGCCGGTTTACGGCGGAAGCCTCCCATGAATTGAAGACGCCCATTTCCTTGATTCGGCTTCAGGCGGAGAAGCTTCTCGTCCACGGCAATCTCGATGCCGACAACGAAGAATCCGTTCATGTGCAGTTGGAGGAAGTCTCTCGATTGAGCCACATCATCGAGGAGCTCCTGTTTTTGTCGCGTGCGGAGTCGTTCGAGATCAGATTGAACCTGACGACGCAGGATCCGAAGGCGATTCTAATGAGTTTTAGCCAGGACGCGCGCGTTCTCGCGGAGCATCGCGGCCTGCAATTCGTGTGCAGCCACGAAGGTCTCGGAAGCGTGCTGGCCGAGCCGCACTGGCTGCGCCGCGTCCTGCTCAACCTGCTCACCAATGCGCTGAACGCCTCTCCGCAGGGCAGCCGTGTCACATTGACTTCGTCCATCCGCGAGGGCTTTTGGCGCGTGCGGCTCGCCGATCAGGGACGGGGAGTTCCATCCGAATATCGGGAACGGATCTTCGAGCGCTTTTTCCGCTTGCCGCCTGCCAACGCCGCTGCGGACGAGGGCAGCGGATTGGGTCTTGCGATCTGCCGCAGCATCATCTCTCTTCACGGCGGCACCATTTGGGCCGAAGGGCCGCCCGATGGCTCGGGCTTGAGCATCGTTTTCCAGATACCGGCCCAAACGCCGCAAGACGCCGCGGACTCGGCTCCGTCGCCGCTATTGCACGACGCCGCCGAGGTTTAGCCGCCGCCGAAGCGGCACTTTGGGGTTCGGGTGAATCAAGGTTGAGTTCAGGTTGGATTCAGGTTGCCCGTTTATCCTCCCTTCTTGAAATAAGCCAAGCCGATAGTTGGCGTCGAGAATGGGGAGTGGCATGCGATACGTTGCAAACCGGGCGACATTTGATTCTGGAGTCTGCCCGCGGAAAACCCGCCCGGAACGGCCTCGCTCGGCGCCCCTGGGCGCTTGCCTTGGGCTGTTGTGCGGCGTATTGACCTATGGTGCCGCGTGGGCCGAGGGCGACGAGGAGTCGATGGTCGAGATCGTCGTCACAGGATCTCGGTTGTCGTCCGCCAAT